>ENA-OPBD01000608-OPBD01000608.1-human-gut-metagenome-genome-assembly--contig:-NODE-608-length-22756-cov-4.737853_pt1 | contig 22756 bp, 20 predicted proteins | sample MGYA00241062_ERZ501440 | MGnify/ENA primary metagenome ERZ501440 (study PRJEB25962, sample SAMEA2042628) | human gut metagenome | biome: human gut; feature: human-associated habitat; material: faeces...
CATTTTTATCATTTTTTCTTTTACTTTTGTTAGTCCCTTCACATACTCTGTACTGAGACAGGCAAAAGCGGACATCTTTGGGGTAAAATTTTTAAAATAATTGTTCCTCTACCTATAAAGCCTGGGAAGCGGTATTTACCAACCCCCTTTTGCAAGTTTTTTTCGCATAAATGAAATATTCCCTCACTAATAGCAAGTTTCAGAGGGCATTTGGACGGTACTTTTGCAGAAAAAATTATTTTTCCACTAATCACACGTGGGAATTTGAAGAATGTCAGATAATTTTGAAAAAATCCAAAAAAGAAGCACCGACCGTTATAGTCAGTGCTTGTAAGATATTATATTCGTTTTTCTCAGGAAAGATCATCCCAGTTTTTATATGTTCCATTGTACAGACCTGTAAGTTGTTTTATTGTAAGATTTTCCAGTGGATTTTCTTCATTTATCACAATAGCTATAGCATCTTTTCCAATGACTTTTGTTTCCAGAAGCTCTGCTTCATAATCCTTTAATTCTCTGGATGACATTGCGAAATCACACTCTCCACTTATCACCGCCGTAATCCCTCTTGAAGAATCTGTTGCTTTTACTTCTATTTCAGCATTTGGATTTTGTTTCTGATAGTCATCTGCCAGTGCTTTTACCATTGGTTCCATTGAAGTGGATCCTTCAATCAGAATCTTTCCTTCTGACTTGTCAGAAAGGAATGTTGTTGTACTGTCAGCCTGAATACAATATTGTTTCACAATATCCTGTCCTTTACTCTTTACATAAGTCAGGAAATCCTGTTCCACATCTGTCAGTTCTCCATTATAAGCCAGATAATAATCCCTGCAAAGAGGATAACTGTTATTGTCTATTGTTTTCTCAGAAGGAAGAACTCCGTTGATTTGAAGTATTTTTCCATTCGTATCTGTTGCGGAACTATATGCGACATAACCAACTGCGTTTTTATCTTCTTCCACCTTTTTCAGAACTTTCTCTGTAGAATCAACAACTATTCCTGTATCACTCTCAGGCAGTTTCAAAAGATTCTCAAATTCTGCTCTGGTTCCTGACCCTTCTTCTCGTGATACAGCTGTGACAGCTCCCATAGCAGACAGATCCGGCAATGGCTCTTCCTCGGTTCCACATGCTGTTATTCCCGTTGCCAGCATTATCATTATCAGCAGAAGTGCAGATTTTCGGATGTTTTTTTTCTTTACCATTTTATACTGCACCTCTTTCCATCATTGATTTTCCCGTCTCTTCATCAAGGTTTATAAAAGCCACATTATCACAGGCTTCTTCTGCAATGCTGACACAATTATCTGCCATACGGTCAAAATTATACATGATCCCAGAAAAATATCTTGTCATAGACGCATCACAAACCTCATTTTTTACACGGTTTAAATGTGCCTTACTGTATTTTTTCTCTGCTTTATGCATTTTTTTCTTATTTTCAAAAACTGTTTCAGCCACTACAGCATCACCCTTACGGATTGCCTCCATTGCTTTCTTTAAAAGCTGCTGGATAATATCAATGCAGTCTTCCATTTCTGAGGAGGCTTCACTGGTCAGTCTTTTTCCATTGTTATTTACTTTTTCACATATCTGGTCAATATCTTCACATCTGTCTGCAATCCTCTGAATACTATTGTTTACATACAGTAACCCTGCCGTCTGCTCAGACTGTTGTTCTGTAAGGTTTCCGCTTGCGAATAATCTGGTAATATATTCTGTCACACTGTCCTGTAACTGATGTACAATCTCCAGATTTTCTATAAACGAACCATGAGTTTTTGAGTCTCCATCTGCTACAATCGCCGTTTTTAAATCACTTAACAGAGATTCTGCCAGTTCTCCAAGTCGGTTCAGTTCCTTAGATACCAGAACCATAGCAGCCGCCGGCTGTTCAATCACTTTCATATCCAGATATTTGGGTTCAAAAGCTGCTTTCTCTGTTTTGTCATTTCCACGGATGATTGTTGTAACAATTTTTACCATCAGCGGAATCAGTGGCAGCCAGACCAGTGTACAGACGATATTAAACGTTGTATGTGCATTTGCAATCTGTCTTGAAATCACATCAATCTCATTTCCCTTTGGTGAAATAAACTGGGCAAATTTTGCAAACCACGGAACCAGGAAAATAAAAACGCAGCTTCCACTGATATTAAAAATACTATGCGCAATTGCTGTACGTTTTGCATTTTTAGATTGTCCAATTGATGCAAGAAGTGCTGTGATCGTTGTACCTATATTATCTCCAAGAAGAATCGGAATCGCACCGGTAAGCCCTATTACACTGCTTACTCCGTCCGGTCCTGCCTGTGATGCAAAATTCTGCAGAACTGCAATCGTAGCTGAACTACTCTGCACAACCAATGTCATGACCGCTCCCAGTACAACACCAAGAACCGGAATGGATGAAACTTTTCCCATCAGATCAACAAAGACCGGACTTCCCGCCAAAGGTTTCATGACTTCACCCATGATTTCAATTCCTTCAAATAAAAGTCCGAATGAAAAAATTACCATACCGATATTTTTAACCTTTTCTTTTTTGCTAACAAAGTTCAGAATAAATCCAACAAAGATAATTGGATAAATATAATTGCTGATTTTAAATGCCATCAGCTGTGCCGTCATAGTGGTTCCTATGTTGGCACCAAAGATAACAGAAATTGCCTGCGGAAGACTCATAAGTCCCGCACTGACAAAACCGATAACCATAACTGTCGTCGCTGAACTGCTCTGCAATACAGCTGTTACAAGTGCTCCGGCAAGTGCTCCCATAATTGGATTTCTTGTAAGAAATCCAAGGATTTTTTTCATTCGTTCTCCTGCGGCTTTCTGAAGTGCATCACTCATGCTGTTCATTCCATAAAGGAACAAGGCAAGGCCACCGATCAGACCAAAAACCACTTTCACATTCTCGTTCATTTCTCTTTCCTCTCCTGTTATTATATAAGATCTACATTTTCCTATACAATTATAGAAGACAGAAATCAAATCTATGTGAGTGCTTGTGTAAAATAGGTGTAAAAATCAATGGAAATCTTTATAATGTTATAATTGACTTATTCATTTTTCACCTGCTGACATATAGTTTTCATTACGATTTATTATTCAGTCTACGTAATACCAACATCGCCTCATTCCTTACATTTTTGAACGTTCTGTCCGGTCTTCCAAGAAAATATCCTTGTCCGTAATGAACACCTAATCTACACAGACACTCCAACTCTGCTTCTGTTTCTATCCCTTCTGCAATCAGAATTGCTCCTGTCTCATTACAGTAATGCAACAGAAATTCCATCATAATTTCCTTTTTCTTATGTTTTTGAATATCTCTGACCAGTTCTATATCAACTTTTAAGTAGTTTGGCGATGTATTTACTACACGGTTCAGACCAGAATATCCAGCTCCAACATCATCCAAAGCTATTTCATATCCCTGATCTGCATAATGCTTCATAATCTGTTGCAGAATCTGATAGTTTTCTATATCCGACCGTTCCGTTATTTCAAATACAATGTCACAGGACGGTACTCCGGCTTTCGCAGCCTTACGGTTTGTAAATCCCTGTATGAACGATTTATCCTGAATGATATTACCATCTACATTAAGAAATAATTTTGCATGTTCTGGTTTATTCGCCGCTGCCTTCAATGCTTTATTTCTGCACAATTTTTCCAATTTCCAAACACAGCCTACCTGTTCAGCAATCACAAACAAATCTGAAATCATAAGAGTCGTATCATGCCTGTCGATACGACTAAGAGCTTCATATCCTGCCACATCTCCAGTCTGTAAATTTACAATCGGCTGAAATACCGGATATATAGCCTTTCTTTCTAATATTTTATAAAATTCATCTGCATTTTTTACTTTCATTATTTCTTCTCTGCCTCTGTGAATACATTTTCTGTAACCCTATCAACCCACTATATGATATCATCACTTTTTCATCCTTCAATCAGATTTAAGTAAAATCATAGTAAATTTTCACCATTGTTCAGCCAGACCAATTCTTATATAACACAAAGCAAATACGTACTACCACCTGTTTTTTATTATGAAAACTATATTAAATGAGGCTCTTACTGTCTATACAATAAAAGCCTCGTTATATATAGTCTATGTTCTGATTATTCAGATCTTACTGTCTTTTTCACACACCAGTCTTTCATAATCCAGAAATCCCCGGATATACATTTCTTTTGCCACAATTCCCTCCATTGCATTTTTCGCTGAAATAATCCTGTCCAGTGTCTGCCACATCTCCTGTCCGCCATCTCTGAGGACCGGTTCCAGTATTTCTATGTAATGATGAATTTCTGCTTCCAGAGTGAACATCTCCGGGTCAGATTCAAGAAATCTTTCCAGTTCCTGCTGGTATTCTTCATAATAACTTTCAATCAATTCTCTTCTCATATCCGGAATCCCCCTTATATATAAATCAGTTCCTGCTTGATGATCTCAGCAGCCCGGTTGCGGATATTGTTGCAGTGGCGTACCCATTCCATAGGATTCTGTCTCTTCAGTTCCTCGGAAACTCCCTCCGCACTTCGCATCTGAGTTTCGATCAATTCAAAGCGTTCCTGTGCCTGTTCATTCAGATCTGCCAAATAACTGTCCAGCCTGGCGGTCAGAAGAAGATATGTATAAGTTCCAGATTTATGTTCTTTCAGATATTCCTTCCGAAGCATTCCCCATAAGCCAATCGGTCTGGTTTCCTCCGGGTAGTAAAGATTCGGTAAATAATAGTCTCCCACTTTTGTGTATTCGATTTTCATGGTGTCTCCTTTCGCTTTGCATGAAATTGTCATGTTATCTGCGTAGGATGTGCATTTTCTCTTTAAAATCTTTTCACATAGAAGACATTAAGTGCTTAATTCCCTGGGATTTTGCACCCGATAGCGATAGGTAATCCTTTGAAGTTATCTCCGGATTTTCCCCCGCTCCACACCGTGCATGCGACTTTCACCGCACACGGCGCTCCATCGAATTCAGCCGTCCAGGGCTTTTAAACACAACTTACACACTTCGTTACAGCATTAAATTCAAAGAATAATAGGTGGCATTTCTGCCATACTACGAAGTTTGTTAAGCTTTTCTATTTGTTTATTGTCAAGATTTAAGGATTTCAGGTACTTCTCAATCGTGGGTTCTGAGGAAGCATGGATAAGGATATGAACCTCTTTGCTGACAAGAATTAGATTTGCGTATTCATCCGAACCACCATTGCTTACCGGCACTTTATGGTGGCAATGAATATCATGAGAATCCATCGGAATTCCCGTCACTGCACATTTACCATACTGTGCCGCATACAAAGAAATACGGTTATCCGCATATTCAATGGTTCTACCCTTTACAGGATTTCTCATCAGCCATAACATCGTCGCTGTGTCGATTGCAAGATTCTTATGAATCTGTTCCCGACCTTTGACCGTGTATTTATTGATGGATTTCCTTTTATGCTGGGCGTTCTTCGGCTGGACATATCCCAGTGGAACCACCGGACGTCCATGAAGGAACCTCATCTGTCTGCTTGTTCCATACTTTTCTTTGATGAACCCATTTCTGAGTTGTCCCTTTTTGGATAAGTCGCCTTTCAGTCTGTTTCTGAGCTGTTTGTTGATACTAAAGGCAAGTCTGCTGAAGTCATGAGATACTTCTGTGGAAATACAATAGTATTCATGAAGTCCAGCAACTACAGAGTTGTATTTCTGAAGCTGCATGAACTGAACATTATCATCTGACGAATGAGCCAGTTCCTTTACTTCTTCCGAGACTTTTTCATGAGCCTTTTTGTATGCTTTATCGCTCATATGAGACCGAACCACATATTTCTTACCCTTTCTACGGACTTTCAGCTTGAACCCGAGAAAATCAGAATACTGTCTTTTGAGATTAACTACTTTGGATTTGTCAGGGCTGATTTCCAGCCCCAGCCTGTCCTTTAGCCATAACTCTGTTGCCTTGTATGCTCTGACGGCATCCTCATGTGATGCGCAGAAAATTTTAAAATCATCTGCGTACCGAACTGCATGCATCTCTTTTAATCTGCTCCGGCGCAGAGCCCTGTAAGCGTGGCTCTTAATCTCTGTTCCCTGCGCATTGCTCCTCGTTTTGAATTTTGTCTTTGTTGGCATCTGTTCCCATTGGGAAGCAATCCACCAGTCCAGTTCATTTAATACGATATTTGCAAGCAATGGCGACAAAATACCGCCTTGCGGAGTACCCCGTGTGGGATATGTTTTCTCCCCATTTGGCAGAACAACAGGTGCTTTCAACATCTCTTTTATAATGCATAGCAGCTTTTTGTCCCGAATTCCCAATGCCCATATCTGACGCATCAGCTTTGTATGGCTGATATTATCAAAGAAGCCTTTAATATCGAGGTCAACCACATGGTACAGATGCTGTACCTGTATCAGCCTCATGCATTGCGCAATAGCAGTCTCAGCGGAACGGTTCGGGCGGAACCCGTTGGAGTTCTCACTGAATTTTGCTTCACATATCGGCTCCATGACCTGCAAAATACATTGCTGTACGATCCGATCCACGATAGTTGGAATTCCCAGCGGTCTGGTCTTTCCATTGGGCTTTGGTATTTCCACTCGCCTTACGGGTCGTGGATGATAATTACTGAATTGTTTCCGTATGAGACGGACGTATTCTTCCTCGCTTAACTTTGCAAGGTCGGCTATCGTCCTTTTATCCACTCCCGAAGTATCACTTCCTGTATTCTTCTTTATCGTTCTGTATGCAAGCTTGATATTTTCTTCACTCTCGATGATTTCCATCAGATGGTTGAAGGTTTTATCTTTCTTACTTTCTGCATACAGCCTGTCAAAAGTACCTTCCATGTCGTAATACTCTGAGTTGCGGATTTTTCTCTGTTTACTTTTCCTTTCTTGCTGCCCCGAAGTCAACACAGGCATCCTCTCCCTTCGGTTTGGATTTTCTTTGTCATACTCGAAGCTGTGTTTGTTGTGTTTTCATTTTCATTGCTGAATTCGACTTGTGGCTATCCCTCCACCGCTTACTTATTCACGGCTTCATAGGTACTGTGCCACTACTCTCACTGGAATAAAGAATGGTTATTGCCCTCTCGCGAAGGTATTCCCATCCACCACATCACTGGCTTGCAACCGCCTCCGTGTTCCCAGCTTTCCACGTTCCGATATTCCTATCATTGGATATCTTTAGGTTCTTCCTCTAAGCCTGTATCTGGTCATGCATAACCGCACCGCCTGTAACGATGCATGGACTTTCATAACAACCAATTTTACTTGCCCACAGATACCACCATGAAAGGTGTACTGCCTTTCGACAGCATCAACGTTTAGACTCGTACATTCGGAATTTCGTCAGTATTTTCATACATTCTCACCATGGATATCCGACCCCCGGCATATAGGCAACACCATCCACCTCTGGACAGCTTTCGTGTCTGGCCTGAAAACCAGTCTTACGATTGCTCTCTGCCGACTTCACCGAGCTCTATAAACTTTTGGAGAGAGCCGTTGCATGCTCCCCGCCATTCGGAGTATTAGGGTGGCGCTTCGGGACGTTACCCCCTCATTTCACCCATCGGAATATCAGTTCTCCAAAGTTTCGGGCTACAATTGCCCTTCGACTTTGTGCGTAAGCTTTTCACTTACGAACGTGTCGCACGGTTGTCGTTTCCATAACCTTCCATCAGGTTGATTACACCCCAGACACCAAGACCGGCACCGATTGCAACGACCAGTGTCTGAAGGATATTGATTGCACTACTAAAAAAAGCCATAATCAAATGTATGAACAAACGCTTTTTCTTATGGTCTGTAAGCGTTTGGCTCTACTCCTTTCCCTTTTATTCAGACCTTTTTGTACCCTTATCAGTAGTAGCAGGGTGCTCGAATTCTTTCTTTCATATCAGTCCTCACCTTCCTCAGCTTCAATCACTGATACGTCTTCTTGTGTTACAGTTACTTCATACATTTCAAATTCTGTATCTTTCGACATCACCAGTCGGTGTGCCAGATATTTTTCGACATCAAACGCATTATTCTTATTGAAATCGGCAAGCTCTTTGTACCGTTTATGCTTTGTGATGTCATATTTGTTGCTTAAAAACGGCCGGACTCCACGAAGCTGTAAGATACATTTTTCTCCATCCATGACCGCCAGCTCATCTCTACTCATCAGTTCTTTTCCAGTCTTTTGATAGTTCAGCCCATAGGACCGGTTGCTGCCTCTGGTGTCTGATGTGTTGTAAAGATCAATGGTTTCCTTTCCCAGGGTTTCTGATATTTCTTTCAGTGTGGAGCTTTCCTTTCCGCCCAGGAAAAGAACGGTGTCACAGTTACCTGTGATCGTCTCAGCAGCATCCTTATAGATAGTTTTCAGCTGAGATTGTGACTGCAAGATGATAGAAGCGGAGATTTCCCTGCTTCGGATCGTAGCAATCAATTTGTCGAATTTTGGAATCTGTCCGATATTGCTGAACTCATCAAGAAGCAGCCGTACATGATAAGGGAGCCTGCCTCCATGCTCATCATCCGCTTTATCACAAAGCAGGTTAAAGAGCTGGGTGTACATGATCGCTACCACAAAGTTGAATGTGTCATCTGTGTCGCTGATGATGACAAACATGGCTGTTCTCTGATCACCGATCATATCCAGTTCCATTTCGTCATACGACATGATTTCTCTTAGTTCCTGAATGTCAAATGGTGCAAGTCTGGCACCACAGGAAATCAAAATCGATTTTGCAGTTTTGCCGGCCGCAAGCTTGTACTTGCGATATTGCCTTACTGCAAAGTGTTCCGGATTTTCTGCTTCCAGTTCTTCAAACAATTCATCCACTGCATTTTTAAATTCTTCATCATCCTCCCTGGTCTCACTGGCATTGATAAATTCCAACAGAGTAGAAAAGTTCTGTTCTTCCTCTGGTGCCTCATACCAGATGTATCCGATCAGTGCAGAATACAAAAGACGTTCGGCCTTGACCCAGAAATCTTCCGTTGATTTTTCGCCTTCACCCTTGGTATTTGCGATAATGGTATTGACCAGCTTTAAGATGTCTTTTTCACTCCGGATATAATGGAACGGATTGTAATGCATGGACTTTTTAAAGTTGATCGTATTTAATACCTTGATCCGGTATCCTCCATTTACCAGCATCTTCCCGCATTCAACGATGATCGTACCCTTTGGATCAGTGACCACATAGGATACGTGGTCCGTCATCTGCATAAGATTGGGTTTCACATAGAATCTTGTCTTACCGGATCCGGAACCACCGATGACAATCACATTCTTATTTCTGGCATACTTTGGGGCTTTTGGTCGGCTGTTCATGGTCAGACGTTCCGTTTCTGTGAGGATGACATTGTTTTCAAAAACCGGATCCATGAAGGGTTCGATATCTTTTCTATTTCCCCATCTTGCAGATCCATATTCCACACCCTGCCGGAACTTCTTTGCATTTTTAGAACGATAGTAGACCACCAGCTTTAATGCACCTGCAACCAGAACACCTACTGTAAGATCCTGCAAAGCGATACTTGGCAGCCAGCTTAAAAATGCCAGTCGGAAATTGACTAACATCACGCCAAGTCTCTGGACCATGCTTTCTCCCAGGCAATGCCGGTACAGCCAGGATCCTTTATCTGCTACATAGAAGATAAAGAAATATGGGAGATTTAAGATCACCAGCCGTTTGATCTGGATCTTCTGTAATTTCTCCCGCATCATCGTTCCTGACCTCTGGATTTTTGTCTCTGCTTCACACGCTGGCGGTGCTTTGCTTTTCTTTCTACAGATTTCTGCAGTTTCTTTCTGACAGATGGTTTCTTCACCTGTTTCTTTTTCAGTTCTACTCCGGCATATTCCCGGAAAGCCGCTGTCATCACATCCACATCTTTAGCCTTAAAGAAGACCAGATATTTCGGTGGATCCGCACCGACTTCTTTTTTCAGGCTGTAATCAATCCCGTATTTTCTTGCCACACGGTCAAAGGATTTGATATTTTCATCTGTGATCTTTATGTTGGAAAGCTGTACTCCCTGTGCATTCAGCTGCTTGATGGTCTGCTTTCCATGTGGCTTTTTCTTTTCAATCTTTTTTCGGGCTTTTTCCCTTCCTTTCTCCTGAGCTCGTCCGGTCTTTTCAGCCATTTTCACCTGCGTTGCTTTCTGTTTCCTGCGGTTGTCCATTTCCAGGAACTTCCGAAGGGCTGCTTTTAGCACACTGGCAGTGATCTTGACTCCCTGGATGCTCAGGCTGATCACTTTCTGATTTACTTCTTCCTGCAATTACCCACGTCCTTTCTTTCCTTTCATCTCAGAATAAAGACGGGCAATACAATATCCGATGCATGGAACATGTTTTCCATACGGACAGCCACCACATGGTGTTGTTTTTACTGCTTTTTTCTTTTCCGGAAGCAGATAGTGGCACTGTTTCAAGCTACAGCCTTTCTTTTTGCCTCCCCACCAGTAACAGTACTTACAGGACCATGGCTTTTCTTCGCTGTACTTTCTTCCTTCTATAGCTGCATTTGGTTCTATGATCAGATCTTTATTTGTCTTCATTCTGTTCTTCCTCTTTTCTCATGATTTCTGTCAGTTTTTTCTCTGCCTGACTTCCGGCAGCAATGAGACAATACAAAACTGTAAATATTGCCGCTGCTCCCAGAAGAGCAACAAAAATAATGATATTTCTCATGGTTTCTCCCATCTAAAAAAGCGTCCACAGATTCCTTTCGGTTTCCATGAACGCTCATTCTTATTTGATTAGTGTTTCTTTTTTCTCATAAATGCAAGGGCTCCTGTACCAGTCGCACCAATGCCGAGAAGCATAAACCACAGCCACAGATTGGTGTTATCCCCAGTCTTTGGTGAATCACTGACAGGTTTTCCACCTTCCGGTGTCTTTTCTGCCGGTTTTTCCTCATCTACCATGGTTACATGCTGTACTTCACTAGTATCCTTTACTTCGAATTCCACATCTTTTGCAACCAGATAGCCATCCGGTGCTGTTTCTTCACGGAGAGTGTATTTTCCGATTGGAAGCATTTCGATGTAATGTGCTTTCTCTGTACTGGTCCAGCTTTCGACAACTTTTCCATCCTGATCAAGGATCGTGAGTTTTGCTCCCGGAAGTTCTTTTCCGGCGATATCCTGTTTGGAGATTTTCACCTTCGTCACATCATCCTTCATCTCAACTTTCTGCACATCGGCAGTATCTTTGATGGTGAACTTCACGCTTTCAGCTGTCACATAACCATCGGCCGGTTTTGTTTCAACCAGTGCGTATTCTTTTCCGACAGTCAGCTCACGGATCACATGTGCTTCTTTACCGGAAGTCCATTCATCCACGATATTTCCATCGGCATCTACCACTTTCAGCTTACATCCTGGAAGTTCTTTTCCGGTTGTCAGACTGGATTTGGTAAATTCAACGACGGTTGGCTGATTATCAAAGGTAAAATCGTAAGTGACTGTCGGCTGATCCTCACCTGCATACTCAAAGGTAAATTCCTTTACTTCATCGTTGGTTACGAATCCGTCCGGTGCATAGAGCTCTTTTACATAGTAAGTTGCTCCTATTGGAAGATCTGCAACAAATGTGATCTTTCCTTCTTCATCCGTAGATTTCAGTTCAATGATCTCATCGGCTTCGATCAGGACTTTACCTGTTGTCTCAGACTTAATGTCTTCTTTGGCAAATAATCCAAAGATAGCGCCTTCCAATGTACGGTCAGAATCTTTTTCTTTCTTAAGTACACTGACTTCTACTCTCTGGCGGTTGTTCTGCCAGTCTTTGTCATAGACTACAACTGGTGTATTCTGATCCACGTAAGTCAGATCTACATGACGGATTTCACCATCCAGTACATGACCGTAAGCAGTTCCTGTTTCTTTCACATAGTATTTACCAAGTGGAAGATTTTCCAGTTTTGCAATACCGGTTTCATCTGTCTTGATCGTTGCGATCAGTTCATCCTTTTTATAGTAATCGTCACTGACGCCATCGGCAGCCTTAATGTCTTCCTCAGCATAGACTTCAAACGTAACATCTGTCAGCTTTCCGGTTACATAGTTGAAAATGTGTTCCACCACACCTTTGACCTTATCGGCCAGCGTAACAGAATCCAGAAATTCTCCCTTTTTGTTGATGATGAGTTCACCAACCGGTACCTCGTCCTTCATTTCCACTTTCTGAACCTCTCCGGTATCTTTGACTGTGAATGTCACATCATTGGCTACCAGATAGCCATGTGGTGCAAATTCTTCATGGAGGGTATAAGTCTCACCCACTTTCAGATATTTGATCACATGCGGTGCATCTTTGGAAGATGTCCAGCTATCTACTACATTTCCATCTTTATCCGTTACTTTCAGATAAGCTCCATCCAGTTCTACACCGGTTGTTGCATCTGATTTTGTGATCTCAGCAGTTGTTGGCTGGTTCTTCTTTACTGATTTTAATGTTACTGTCTGTACATCCTGACCCTGATAAGAAGCATCAAATCTCAGTACTTCATCCGAAGATACGAATCCATCTGGTGCTTTCAGTTCTTTTACATAATAGCTTCCAAGTGGAAGATCCAGTGTACATGCTGCCTGACCTTTTTCATCAGAAGTCATTTCCTGTAAAAGAGTATCTGCTTTGACGATCACTTTTCCATCTTTCGTCTGAATGTCTTTTGCATTGTAAATACCGAACACTGCTCCGGCTACTGTATTGCCTGTCTCAGCATCCTGTTTTTCGACCGTAATCGACACTTTCTGTCGTTCATCTGTGACAGAGATTTCTTTCTCGATCACTGCGGTATCCTGATCCGCATAAGCAAATTCGACATTTTCCGGCACGGTATTTAACACATAAGTGTCCGGTGCATTCTTCTCTTTAACATAGTACCTGCCAAGTGGAAGATTCTTTACGGTTGCATAACCATCTGCATCCGTTGTGACGGTTGCTACCAGTGCATCCTTTGCAAAATACAAAGTTCTCTGTCCATCTGCATCTACCTGATGATCGGCAGTATAGATATCCTCTGCCGCATAGACTTCAAATTCAGCACCTGCAAGTCCAGCCATTTCATACTGGAAGTCCTTATCAAATCCCTTTAACACTTCACCCTGTTTATAGATCTTTAACTGACCTTTGACCGGGGCATTGGTATATTCCACATCAATGACTGCATCTCCTGTGACAGGATCGGTCAGATAAGCAGTATCTGTATCAACTGCAACTGTCACATAGTTTTTGGATATTGTGTACCCATCGGGTGCCGTCACTTCCTCAATCCGGTAGTTGCCAGGTTTCAGATTCTTTGGCAGTACCAGGTATCCTTCCTCATTTGTGAAATAGGATTTGTGTACCGTTGGCTTCGGATAGGATGTTGTCTGTTCCACATATTTCTGATTATCCAGGTCGTATACCTTGAACTCAGTATTAGCCAGGAGTACAGATTTCTGTGTTTCTGCATCCTTTTTGATGATCTTTAATTTTGCTTTGAATTCTTTATCCAGAAGCACTCGCCATGTCTGCGGTGTATCCGGATAATTCTCTGTGATCTTCACTACAAAATCATCAACCGGTGCATAGTTGTGTTTGCTTGTGGTTTCTCTTACCACATAAGTTCCATATGGAAGCGGAATCGATCTTGCATATCCTTTTTCATCGGTAAACATTTCTGTCTGGCCATCTGCAGTCAGTACAACTGGTCTGGCTGAATCAAAATCATAACTTCCATCTGCTTTTACTTTCAGATCACTGACAAGCCATGCCGAAAAACCAACTCCCTGCAGAAGATCTGCATCGGTCTTCCCGTTGTTTGCTGCCTTGATGATCTGGAATGGCTGTTTGATGACAGTTTCTTTACATACAGAAGTTCTTTCTACTGTCGGAACAGTAGCACCTTCGTAAGTACAGTCCACATCATGTTCTGTCGGATCCAGTACGTATCCCACCGGAGCACTAAGCTCTTTCAGATAATACTTTCCAAGATAGAGATCCGATACAGAAGCTTCGCCATTCTTATCCGTTGTCAGGGATGTGATCAGGGTGTCTTTCTTATAGATTGTTCCGGTTCTTCCATCCGGATGAACAATGTCTTCCCTTGCATAAAGACCATATACCGCACCTTCCAGTGTTGCGTCTCCCTGGGCTTCATTGCCTGTCTCAGCATCCTGTTTTGCAATGTTGAGCTTTGCATTTACTCGTTTGTCCGTTACATTTTTAGTCGTTGTCTTTCCGATAGCAAGAGTCACATTATAAGACTTTGTATCGATCTGATACCCTGTTGGAACAGAGATTTCTTTCAGATAAACAACTTCCTGTGTCTTTTCCATTGTGAGCTGTGAAGCACCATTCTGATCAGTTGCAGGCATCTCTGCGATCAGCTTTGTACATGCAGCATCGGAATAGATCCCGTACACTGCACCAGCCAGTGCATTTCCTGTATCCTGATCTTTCTTTACAATGGATACTTTGCATTCTTTTGTCCAGGTTACTTTAAAATCCACATATTTCTCATTTCCGACACCTTCACCGAAAACAAGAGCCAGGTCCTGTGTTCCGGATCCTGTTACAATCTTGTAAGCAGAGTATTCTTTATCAATGCTTCCCTTCATCCGAGAAGAAAATGTAGCACTGACGCTCTCTGCCTGATCAAGTGGTGCTGTCAGATAAAACTGTGTACCTCCACTGATTTCTACACTTGCTCCTGCAGCACTTGTTTTACCGGTTGTCACATTTACAAGCTTTACACCGCTTGGCAACTTAAATGTGATTGTCTGCAGTTTATCTGCTTTGAATGTGATCACGCTTGTTCGCTGGCTGTTTCCTTCCACATAAGCCTTTACATTAGATTCGGAAAAGCTCATATCTACAGACGGAATGTCCGGCATATTTACACAATAATTGTAAAGTTCCATTGCCAGGTTCTTTCCTGTTGCATTGGTTCCGGATGCCCAGTCACTGGATCCATTTGCATAAGCTGCTGCAAGATGGGTAATGATGAATCTCTTTCCTGCCGGAAAATCCGGATGTTTCTCATCGAAGAAACCATTCTCATCACTTGCTTTTGTTCCGTAATAGCAGACCTTTGCAAGTGTCTTTCCATCGGCAAGTTTCTGGATCGTATAAGTTCCATTTCCCGGTCCTTTTTTCGATGGTTCAACACAGTATGCTGTCGCATTGATGCTTCCCCATTTCACATAATACGGACAAGTCAGATAAGAACCTAATCCATAATCTGCGTAATAGTACCAGGAACCGGCTGTGACTGTGACTGATTTTGTTCCTGTTTCACCGGAAGCAAGCATCATTGGCATATCAAAAGTAATACTTTCGCCTGCTTCAAGATCTGCAAGAGCAACTTCCTGGTCAACAGCTTCCTGCATAACCTCTGAGAGTGTGATCCCTGTTTCCGGATCAACGGTCTCCTGATTCTCCGTTGCTTCGATCTCTGCATCAAATTCTTTTTCTGTCAGTTCTGTTTTGCTCTCCGTGTCAGCAGCATCAGTATCCTCTGTAGACGAGTCAGCCTCAGAATCCTCTGTTTCTGTCTTATCGGAAGAACCAGCATCCTGATCAGAAGAACTTTCTGACTGCGAATCTTTCTGTTGATCCGCTTCTTTTACCACGATCTTTCGATTGATCTGGTAGGTTGGGTGATCCGTTGTCTGTGGTTCTACATAATAGACTGCCTTATAGGAATTGGCATAATCGGTAGAAAAATCATTCCCGTCCGTATCTTTTGCTTCCTGAAATGTAACTTTTACTTTGCTGTCATCCTGGATCGTAAGACCGGTATAATCACTCTTTACATCGAAATTGTCTCCAACCTTGATCTCATAATCCTTTGCAGTTACCACTTCATCTTCATCCAGCTGATCCTTGATCTCCTCATAATACGGAATCTTTTTTACAGATCCGGCATCATCAGAAGCATAGGCAACAGCGGGAGAGAGTACCGTCGATAGAACCGTTACTGCAGTCAGTAAACCGGACATCACCCTGCGTGCTTTCTTTTTCACGTTCATTCTCTTAAATCCTTCCTTTCTGATTCTTTTGTGTATGGTTATCTGTTAGTTTCTGCATATTATCTTTTATACGAAGATGATCGCCTCCTTTCCTGAAATTTGCGCTATTTGGGACAGTCAGCACAAGCTGAGATAACAGCACAAATATATGGCGGTACCTGTTTGTCACAAATACCGCCACATGATTTCTACTGTCATCCTCTTTTTAGATTCAGACATTTTATTTTGATTTAAGATTTAAGCGTTTTCCTGTTTTCTTTCCCGGATCCGTTCCTATATCAGTTTCCATCTCTGATACGTTTTCTTCTGGCAGACACGCAGCTTTTCGCTCTATGCATGTTCAAACCAAATATCACTCCGGGCAGGCTATTCATTTTTCAAGGTACATGAAGGTGTTCTATGCAAACCCTTCATATAACGAAACGCTCAGAGCCTGTTTTACAGTGGTCTAATTCAATTTTTTTAAAATTTTTTAAAATTCTTCGTTTTCCGCCTTTTTTTTCATCGTTTTTAATGCCCTGTTCAGGAGGTCATTTACACTCTGCTGTTTGATTCCCAGATAATCTGCAACATCCTGCTGACGCATTTCCTCAAAATAAACCAGATTGAGTACCGTCTTTTGTCTCTCTGTTAACTCTTTGATCAAAGCGTTCAGAATTTCTCTGTCGATAACATCGTCAACAAAATCTTTTGAAGATCCTCTCATAATCTCCGCATCATCTGTAACATCGCTGTTAGAAAACACACCATGATTGGTGCTGATTTTGCTCTGGCTGTATGCCATACGGTCTTCAGCCTCCATCAGCAGACGGATATACCAGTTTTCATTATCAAAGAACTCTTTATTGAATTCCTTGTTATCGCCAGTTACACTCACATATTCATAGTCATCACAACTATGAAGCGGAAATACGGTTGATTGATTTCCTGCTGTATAAAGTACATATCCGTGATCATAAACAGAGATTGTTGTATCTGCATTGATCATTTCCTTTACTACAACTTTGTGTTCCTTCAAGGATTTCACGCTTGGGATTCTCTTCTCCACATCAGCAACTTTCACGATTTTTTTCAGTTCTTTTAATGTCAACATAAAGACCACCTTTCTGCCTTTCGGCTCCGGGTGGTCCATTCCATCTTTTATGAAATTTCTGCACAGACATAAAGAACTGCAGTACAAGAGGTCACGAACTCACCCGTTTTTTTTGAACGGGAGTCCGCGACTCCTTTGTAACGCATGTATCTGCGTTTAGATTAAGTTTGCCAGATTGCCTGGCTTATTCAGTTGATATGTGCATCTTCTGATTCATTCTCTGTTTGCTCTTTGCGAAACATGGAATAATCGCCCATAGCATCGTAAGGACAATGCCTTACAAATTCCTGGTATTCGATTTCAGTCATCTTTGCTTCCTCCTTTGTGTCATATTATCAAAATCTCTATTTACAATTATTTTTGCAAAAAAGAATTCAACCTCTATATAACGAAACGCTGAGAGCCTGTTTTACAGTGGGGTACGACAAAAAATTTAAAAATTTTTTGAAATACATCAAAAAAGCCCGACAAAACAAATACTTCAACAATCTCCAAAACCAGAAAATACTTCTGATCTTGCAGTGTATCCGTAAATGTTTTGCCGGGCTCTTAGTGATTCCAGTCAGGTTCAGCTCCTTGACAAACTCTTGCTGTCTGGTGCGTTCTTGATGGTTCCTGCCAAATCCAACGCTTACTACAGACAGCTCATTCTATTCTGTTATGATCCCTGATTCATCATCTTTCGGGAATACGTCCGCATCCTGGACTTTAATTGTTCATCTCGGATGTGAATCGGACGAACCGACACCATATCATCCTTTACAAATATCTCCAATGTACTGCGACATTTTTTGCACTCCACTTCTGAATCGCTTTGTGCGCTCTTTTCAATAAATGCTCCACATACAGAGCAGTGTACATGCCATTTAATAGCACCTGATCCCATATAGGCTTCCTCCTTTAAGCAATAAGATATTTCTCCATTTATTACTCAACGGACCAAAGGGAAATCAAATCCGCCTTATGAGCATCATGCCATCCATTCCGTAAGTGCCAAAGCTGCACGAACAGCACGATTTCTATTCTGATCAGATCTGCTTTGTCGATCTGTGCATCCTTTTTTATCCTTTCACCAGCTACCACTCACTCTTTCCGGTATAAAAAATTCCGCTGTGATTAATTAACATGATATTTCAATAGTTTCAAATACATCACCAGTCAGATCACAGATGTCCTGGATCTGAATCTCGGTATCATCAATCCGTAAGTGGACTGATGGATCAAAAAATTCTACGGTTCCAGATAATGTATGGTACTGACCAATTAATGGATTCTTCCATGACTTTTGAAAATAAGTTGCCTGTATCTTCATTCCATATGCCAGGATCCTTAATTTCATATCCAGCTCATTTTTCTTTTCCTCAGATAAATCTCTTTTCGGTTCGTAAATGATTTCCTGTTGCCGGATTGTTTCATCCAGTCCACGAAGTGCCGCAAATGGAGCAAACTGTTTTGCCCTGCGTCCTACATCCATGGGATGTCTCCTGGAAACCGGTCTTGGTAAATATAAATACGGTTGATATGCACTTGCCAGCACTTTTTGCACCTCCTCTAAGCACGGTGACCACCTATTTGCTCGTTGCGTTCTCTATAAGTAGAACACTCTAGCAGGTTGGACCCCCGCATGATTGCATTCTTTCCATAACGCTGCTTTACATTCAATACTGCTTCCTGTAAATGTCGTTCCTTATCGGTCTGTTTGGGATCATCAAACAGGCTGTACTGCACATAACTTTCAGGAGCAACCCTGTTCGCATACACCTCGATTCTTCGGATTCCGGTATATCTGTCTGCAATCCTGAGATATAAATCTTCCACTGCATCTATGATCTTTTTGGAACTGTTACTTTCTCTTTCGAGTTTTACGGTTCCTTTGGATGCCTCATGCTCATACCTGTGGTCATAGGCGATCCATAAGGTGAGAGAGTTTGTTACCAGTCCTTTTTCAAACAGATCCAGGACCAGATTGTCTGTCATTTCCCTTACGATCACAAGTGCTTCGTCAAAAGAATAATTTCGCATCAGCACCTGGCCATTCGATAGGCTGTGTTCCTCAGAATGATAGTTCTTGATGTCACTCATCCGGCATGTTTCATAACCCCATGCATGATCGATCAACAGCTCTGCATCAATCCCAAACATCTTATACAGCCAGTCTTCGGATCTTAAAGAAGCCATTGCAATATCGCCCATCGTATGGATTCCATAACCGGCCAGTTTTTTTTCAGTCCGGGATCCAATCCTCCAGAAGTCACTTAATGGTTTATGATCCCATAGCTGCTCTCTGTAAGAGAATTCATCCAGGATTCCGATATGGTCATCCACATGCTTTGCTACGATATCCATTGCGATCTTAGCAAGATACAGATTGGTTCCCACACCTGCAGTTGCAGTGATGCCAGTTTCCTCCATGACTGCCTGCATAAGCTTTACCGCCATTTCTTTTGCAGTGAGATGATAAAGCTGCAGATAGTTTGTCACATCAATAAAACACTCATCAACACTGTACACATGGATATCTTCTTTTGAGACATACCGCAGATAGATTCCATAGATCTTTGCGGAATAATCCATGTACAACTGCATCCTCGGCATGGCTGTAATGTACTTCACACAATCCGGTATCTCATGGATCCGGCACCGGTTCTTGATGCCAAGCGCCTTCATGGCCGGAGTGATTGCCAGGCAGATTGTTGACTTTGATCTGGTCGGATCTGCAACCACCAGGTTTGTTTTAAATGGATTCAGCCCACGTTCTACGCATTCTACAGAAGCATAAAAGGACTTCAGATCAATACAGATAATAGAAGTCTGATCCTGACTCACATTGTCACCTCCCATACGTCTTTCCTCTTTTTGTAACATGTATCCCATTTTGACTATCAATGATTGTCTATCCTTCCTGTTTTCATTGAATTACAGGAAATTCATTTCACATATCCATTGACAAAAGAGGAAATATTGTGTATCTTATAGGAAAGATGTTTCCCTTATCTGTGATTCACATTATAGGAGAGATATTTCCCTTTGTCAAGATTAATTTTTATTTTTAAGGAAACACATTTCCCGTTTTGCCTTGAAGCGGCTAATGAAACTTATAAGACAGGGCTTAGAAAGAGGTATGTTTATGACATTCGGTGAAAAAGTAAGATCATTAAGAAAAGAAAAAAAGATGAGTCAGCAGGAACTGGCCAGTATGGTTGGTGTTTCATATAGGACCATTCGATCCTGGGAAGTAGAAGGACGTTTTCCAAAACAAAATGTTCTGTATCAGAAACTGGCAGATGCATTACAGTGTGACGTTTCTTATCTCATGAGTGAGAATGAAGCTTTTATCACAGAAGCATCCGAACAGTTTGGTAACCGTGGTGCCAGACAGGCTCAGCAGATTCTGGAACAGGCTGCAGCTATGTTTGCCGGTGGATCACTGACAGACGAAGATAAAATAGCTTTTATGGATGAGATCCAGAGCCTTTATCTGGATTCCAAAAGACGTGCAAAGAAATTTACACCGAAAAAATATCTGAAAAACCAAGAGGAAAAATAATAGAAGGCGGGATTATTGTACACCTAATCTGTTACCTTATAGTTACAAGGATATTTCTGCCCTTTTTATTTTTTACTTTTGAGGTGATTTATTTGAGAAACACTTACATATATACAGAAACAAAGAAATTAATCAAGAAATATGGAACCCGAGATCCATTTGAGATCATGGATCAGATGAACATTGTTGTCGGGGAAACTTCCAGATATAAGACACTGAAAGGATATTGTTTTATGAGCTGCAAGACGATCTATGTCATGATCAGCAGTTTCCTTTCAGAAGAAGAAAAGATGATCGTTGCCGCCCATGAATTAGGGCATATCATCCTGCATCGTTCCCAGCTGAAAATGGCTCCAATGCAAGATGATACCCTCTATAATATGACGGATAATACAGAATACCAGGCCAATCTGTTTGCTGCCGATCTTCTTATTGAAGATGAAGACATTGAAGAGATGGTTCAGAACGAGGACCTGGATTATTTCGGACTCTGCAGTTCATTGAATGCGACTCCGGAACTAATGAGCTTTAAATTATACAGCCTGACAAAACGAGGCCAGGCTTATCATATGCCGATGGAGATTCAGAGCAATTTCCTGGCGAAATAAAGTAAATAAAGATCCTGTTCTATATATCATAGTATGAACAGGATCTTTTTATAATGATTTATTTTCTATCTAAAATTTTATTAAACCGACTAAAGAACGTTGAAGTTGTTATTATCGCTGCCAAAATATCACTGATTGGCTCAGCCAAAAATACCGCAAATACTTTATTCTGGATAAAATGCGGCAGTATAAAAATCAACGGAATCAACAGAATCAATTTTCTTAAGCAGGCAAGTAATAAACTAACTTTTGCCTGGCCCAATGCCATGAAACTCTGCTGACAAGCAACTTGGAATCCAAGAGAAAAAATACCTGCCATGTAAATTCTTAACGCCCATGCCGTATACGTGATTAATTCTGTATTATTCGAAAAAATACCTGCAAACATCTTCGGAAATAGAAGCATAATCAACCAGAAGCATCCCGTAAAAATTGTACAAACTGTAAATTGAGTAAAAAATGCTTTTTTTACTCGATCTCTATTTCCTGCACCATAGTTATAGCTCATGATTGGCTGTCCACCCTGACAAATTCCCTGTAATGGTAATGTTGCAAGCTGGCTAACACTGGTAATAATTGTCATAGCCCCTACTGCGAGATCTCCGCCATATCTTGACAAACTGGAAGTAAAACTGATAGACAAAATACTTTCCGTAGATAACATGACAAATGTAGATATACCAAGAGCAAGGCATGGTAAGATGATTTCTTTTTGCAGTTTAAAGTTTTCTTTTTTAAGATGCAGAATCGTCTTCTTTCCTGACAAGAAACGAAGGATCCATATTGCCCCTACAGCCTGACTCAAAACAGTGGCAAGTGCGGCACCTCTTACACCAAGATTGAATACGAAGATAAAAATCGGATCAAGAATGATATTGATTACAGCACCAATCACTGTTGTCATCATGCTGATCTTTGCAAATCCCTGTGTCGTAATAAATGGATTCATTCCCATCACGATCAAAACAAAAATACTTCCAAGAATATAAATCCTTGCATAATCCACGCCATAAGGAAGTGTCTTATCGCTAGCACCAAACATCGTCAGTAACTGTGGCGCAAAAGTAAAGAATATCACCGTCAAAGCTGCGGCCATAAGCATGAGAATTGCAAAACAGTTTCCAAGAATCTTTTCAGCTGTCTTATTATCTTTCTTTCCCATAGAAATCGCTGCACGCGGTGCACCTCCGGATCCTGCCAGCATGGCGAAGGCATTGATCAGCATGAGAATTGGCGTAAACAATCCAACACCTGTTAATGCTGCGGCACCGACACCTGGAATATGTCCGATATAAATACGGTCAACAATATTATATAAAAGGTTGATGATTTGAGCCACAACAGCAGGTATTGCAAGCTGGGCCAAAAGACGTGGTATTTTTTCTGTTTCCATAGCTTGTGCGTTTGACTTACTGTTCATGTCTGTGTTCTCCTAAATATTATCTAGTCATCTCAATATGATCA
>ENA-OPBD01000637-OPBD01000637.1-human-gut-metagenome-genome-assembly--contig:-NODE-637-length-21777-cov-3.885692_pt1 | contig 21777 bp, 10 predicted proteins | sample MGYA00241062_ERZ501440 | MGnify/ENA primary metagenome ERZ501440 (study PRJEB25962, sample SAMEA2042628) | human gut metagenome | biome: human gut; feature: human-associated habitat; material: faeces...
TGACGGTCAGGATGCACTTGAAAAGGTGCAAAATAACGAAATTCACTGCGTTGTGCTTGATATTATGATGCCTCGACTTGACGGACTTAAGGCAACACTGAAGATTAGGGAAAAATATAATTTTCCTATTATTCTTCTTTCTGCAAAAAGTGAGGATACGGACAAAATTACAGGTCTTGGCTTCGGCGCAGACGATTATGTGACTAAGCCGTTTAATCCGCTCGAACTTGTTGCAAGGGTTAAATCGCAAATAAGACGTTATGTAAATCTCGGCAGTATGGTTGCTACCCCGACAAGGCTTGTAACGGGCGGTCTTGTGCTTGATACGGACGCTAAAAGCTTGTCTGTTGACGGCGAGGGCGTTAAGGTTACACCGATTGAGTATAAGATTATGGAATATCTTATGACAAATATGGGCAGGGTACTTTCCTCCTCTCAAATTTATGAGGCGGTGTGGAACGAGCCGAGCTTTACAAGCGAAAAAACAGTGACCGTGCATATCCGCAATATCCGTGAAAAAATTGAAATTAATCCCAAAGAGCCGAAATATATAAAGGTGGTGTATGGTCTTGGATACAAATGTGAAAAAATTTAAGTATTCTTATTTAGGAAAATTATTGTGCATAGTTCTTGCGCTTATAACAGGTCTTTCGGCGATATTTTTAACTACTGCCGAGGTTTTGACTGTTATAAATAACATTGTAAACGGCAATGATTATTCATATTATACTTTAAATACCAACGTCGAGTGTAGCATTGAGGAAAGCATAGCCAACGGAGTAAACAAGGTACATTTAGACCCAAAGGGGCTTGAAAAGCATCTTAATTCTCAAAAGACGAAGGCTTGCAAAACTGTTTATAATAAGGTAGTGAAACAGCTTAATTATTATCTTGATAAGCTAACTAATGATGGAGACGACATTGACCTAGAGTACAGCAAAACCTGTCCAATCAGCAATTTTGTAGATGTGGTTTCATATAGTGTAGACAGCGGAAATTATTATAAATATTTGGAACATTTGGATACCTGTTTAGACGAATTTTCATACGACAGTCCCGACGGCATAACTCTAAAAAATTATGAGAGTAAGCTTTATAAGGATATTGAAAAAAGTTATGATAATTACGTAAAAACTCAAATGTCTCAATATAAAAACGTTGAATATTGGGGTATTAAGGACGGCATTGAATACATAATCATAAAAAATAATAAGGTCGCTTATAAAGCCTCGGATTTGTCCGTAAAAGAGATTATGGCAAAGCACGACAGCTTTAAGATTGAAAACGGAAAAATTTTCAGTGAGGAAATTCCCGAAAAAACGCTTAAAAGCATAATGCAAAGCTACAGTGCAAACTTTAAGGCAAAGGACTATTCCTTGTATGCTTATATAAACACCTCAAAAAACGAGCCTAATGTTTCAAACTATTTTGAGACTATGAGGCAGTTTAACGATTATGCAGGCAAGGTTAACGATAATCTTGTTAAGCTTGCAATTATTGATGTCATTTTGCTTGCCGCTTCTTTTGTTATTGCGTTTTATTATTTCAAAATAGTGGGCAAAAAGGACGACGACTCGCCTGCAAAGCTGATATTTATAGATTATATTCCTCTGCTTCTTCAGCTTGGTATAGTCGGCGGTAGCGGCTTCGGGCTTGTTGCGCTTTTGATAAGCGCATTTGATGAGTATTATGATATAACGCTTCTCTTAGCAATTTTTGCAGGAATTTGCTTTGGCTGTTGGGTGCTTCTTTTTGAGCTTTGCTGTTCGGTCGCAAGGTATTCTAAAAGCGGAAAGAAATTTTACAAGCATCTGCTTCTTTATTGGCTCGGCTTTGCACTTTTCCATATTTTCAAATTTATAATTAAGCTGATTAAGGCTTGGCATAGGTTTAATAAAAAGCTTTTCGGCACATTTAAGCTCTACGCTTATAAGCCAAAGACGTTTGTAAGAAATATAATTTTGCTTTCGCTTGCATTTTTTGCCGTAAATATAGCCTTGATAATTATTATTGCAGTTTTCTTCTCGACTTCGCTCAATGGTTTTGCGTTTGTCTTTATTGCAGGCGATGTAGTTGCGAATACCTTTGCACTCAGGGCGGTTTGCAAGTATTTTAAAACGCTTGACGAAATTATTTATGCGTCATCACAGCATATCGACGTGCCTATGGCATTAGATACACTTCCTCAGTCGCTGAAAATCCTTGCCGACAGTATGAAATATACTAACGCAGAGCTTCAAAATGCAATTGCTAAGGCGGTTAAGGACGAGCGACTTCGTGCTGAACTTATTACCAATGTTTCCCACGATTTAAAAACTCCTCTTACGTCGATTATCACTTATGTTGATTTGCTTAAAAATTGCGATATTGCAGACCCTAAGGCGCAGGAATATATCCACGTGCTTGATGATAAGGGCGCTAAGCTTAAAAGGCTTATTGACGATTTGATTGAGGCGTCAAAGGTTACGAGCGGTAACGTAAGCGTTAATCTTGCGCCTATGAATTTGTCGGAACTTTGCTTGCAATCAACTGTTGACGTGCAGCAGGATTTTGATAAAAATAACTTAAATCTTGTGGTTAAGCAGGGCGAAAAACCCGTAACCGTTACTGCCGACGGCGCAAAAACGTTTAGGGTTATTGAAAATCTGCTTTCAAATGCACGCAAATACAGCGCACGAGGCTCACGTGTATATGTCAGCGTGTATGAGCAGGGCGGCAAGGGAATTTTCGAGATTAAGAATATCTCGGCTCAACCTCTTGATATAACACCCGAAGAGCTAACAGAGCGCTTTGTGCGTGGCGATAAATCACGTACTGCCGAAGGCAACGGCTTGGGCTTGTCAATTGCAAAGGAGCTTTGCAAGGTGCAAAACGGTGAGCTTGAATTGTCAATCGACGGCGATTTGTTCAAGGCAAAGGTAGAGTTCCCGTTAGCATAAATATATAATAAAAAAGGTTCGGATTTTTCCGAACCTTTTTCTATATGGCTCCCTTGTAAAGGGAGCTGGCAAACCGATAGGTTTGACTGAGGGATTAATCAAAAACAAATCCCTCCGCCTCGCCTCGTCGTCGCTGACTTCGTATCATTCAAAATAAATTTCTTAATATTTTTATGAAATTTATTTCTCATTCACTACGTAGCTCCTCCTCTCAAAATCTGCCGTACGGTTGTGCGGCAGATTTTGAAATAGACCGTAGGGGCGACCATTGGTCGCCCGCTTCTCAAGCACGAAATTTATCTCACTTTCTCGAAGTCTATCTTATAATTTATTTTCCCTTTAAAACAGTGGAAAGCGGCTTATAAATAAGCATTGTTATTCCTGCACAGATTAAGCCTTTAACGAATGTAAACGGCAGATTGAAAATTAACAATGCCTGCAAAATGCTCTTTGTTTTCGGCAAAATCACTTGATACATTTGAAGCACTGCCGCCTCAGGAAAGCCCAAAACATTATAATAAAGAGGATATATAATAAAGTAGTTAATCGGCACGCTGATTACTGCCATAACAAGTGATGCCGCAATTCCTGCCACGAGCGCTTCGCCTTTTGTTTTTTTATGCTTATAAATCAAGCCTGCCACAAGTGCAAAGCTTGCGCCGAGCAAGAAGTTTGAAAGCTCACCGACAAAGCCGCTCTGGCTAACAGCCATGTGAATTAAGTTTTTTAAAAGTGCAATAATCACACCTGCAAGCGGACCGTAAGCGAATGCGCCGATAAGTTCGGGCAAATCTGAAAAGTCAAGCTTGATGAAACTCGGCATAATCGGTATGGCTATTTCAACATATTGAAGCCCTACCGCAACCGCCGTCAGCATTGCCGTGCCTGTAATAAGTCTGATTTTGTTTGTTTGCTTTTTTTCCATAATTTTCTCCTTTTGGGCAAAAGAGAAGCCCCAACAAATATGTTGGGGCGCAATGCTTGAACTTGGCAAAATTATTATTACAATTTGCCTAAACATTTCTCTCATCCGGACTTTAACCGTCGGTAACGGAATTGCACCGTTTCGGCCGCCTTGGCGGTTCGCAGACTTTACTGCCGGTGAGGAATTGCACCTCGCCCTGAAATATTTTATTGATTTTAAAAATACGTTGGATTTGCGATTATCAGGCGAACAATGTTCGCCCCTACGGTATTCCTTTTCCCTCGCAAAATACTTAATGCTTTTTCAAAATCTATAATCATTATATTCTATTTTACAAATTTGTCAATAGCTTTGTTGAATTCGTCGAGCATGGCGGTGTCACCCTTTTCAACTGCATGAACAATGCAATGGTCAAGATGGTCTTTTAAAATAACTTTGCCCGTATTGTTAAGCGCAGATTTAACAGCTGCAAGCTGAATTAAAACGTCTGAGCAATCGTCGCCGTTTTCAACCATTTGCTTAACCTTTTGAAGATGACCTATTGCACGTGCAAGGCGGTTTGAAACCTCTTTTGTATGCTCGTGGGAATGAGTATGGGTGTGCGAAAGATTTTGCTCAATTTGAGCTTTAGAATTTTCTTTTTCACTCATACTCTCATTCCTTTTTGAATTAAATTTGTGCAAGTGCCTGTTCAATGTCGGCAATAATATCCTCGCAGTCCTCAATTCCGCAGCTGAAACGGATAAGGTCAGGCGTTACGCCGCATTCCTTAAGCTGTTCGTCAGTAAGCTGACGGTGAGTGGTTGAAGCGGGGTGCAAGCAGCAGCTTCTTGCATCTGCTACGTGTGTTACGATTGCCGCAAGTTTAAGCGAGTCCATAAACTTTGTAGCCGCAGCTCTGCCGCCCTTAATGCCGAAACTTACTACGCCGCATGTGCCGTTTGGCATATATTTTTGTGCCTTTGCATACTGCTTGTCATCTTCAAGCATAGCGCAGTTTACCCAAGTTATTTTATCGTGATTTTTAAGATATTCAGCCACTTTTTTAGCGTTTTCGCAATGCCTTGCAACACGAAGATGGAGTGATTCCAAGCCGACATTTAATAAAAATGCATCATGCGGTGACGGCATCGAGCCGAGGTCACGCATAAGCTGAACGGTTGCTTTTGTGATATATGCGCCCTTGCCGAAAGTGTCAGAATAAGTTATTCCGTGGTAGCTTTCGTCAGGTGTTGTAAGTCCCGGGAATTTGTCGTTTTGCGTCCAATCAAAATTGCCGCTGTCAACTATTACACCGCCGATAGTTGAAGCGTGACCTTCCATATATTTTGTTGTGGAATGGGTTACGATATCAACGCCCCAATCAAATACACGGCAGTTAATCGGTGTTGCAAAAGTGTTGTCAACAATGAGCGGAACGCCGTTTTTGTGAGCAACTTTGGCAAATCGCTCGATATCAAGAATATCAAGGCTCGGATTAGAAATTGTTTCGCCGAAAACAGCCTTTGTGTTCGGCTTAAATGCAGCTTGAATTTCCTCCTCCGTAGCGTCAGGGCTTACAAAGGTAAAGTCAATTCCGAGCTTTCTCATTGTAACGTTAAAAAGATTGTATGTTCCGCCGTAAATTGCAGAGGAGCTTACAATATGGTCGCCTGCCTGTGCAATGTTAAATACTGCATAAAAGTTGGCTGCTTGACCGCTTGATGTAAGCATTCCCGCAACGCCGCCCTCAAGCATAGTGATTTTTGCGGCAACGGTATCGTTAGTAGGGTTTTGAAGTCGAGAGTAGAAATATCCGCTTTTCTTTAAGTCGAAAAGATCTCCCATTTCTACGCTTGAATCGTATTTGTATGTTGTGCTTTGAACGATGGGCAAAACCCTCGGCTCACCGTTTTTCGGGCGGTATGCGCCCTGCACGCAGATAGTACCTTGTTTCATAATATAATATTCCCCTTATTTAGGTTGTGAATAAGCAGCCATAACCGCACCTGAATTGTTAATGTTATCACGTTTTATTTAATAAAGTATATGTATAATTAAATAATCTATATCAACAACTTTGTAACGATACGATTTTAGGTATCGAGATACCGTAATCGTATCGTTAGGTGCTTTGAGCCTTTTGTGAGTGGGCAGTACACACGTACAGCTCTCACTCGCAAAATGCTCAATTCTGACTACTTCTTCGCAACCTTATTATTTTATTCGTCGTCACAAACTTCGTATCATTCGTGACGAATTTTTATAATATAAATTTAAAATTCATCCCTCATTCACTACGTTGCTCCTCCTTTCAAAATCTGCCGTACAGTGGTGCGTCAGATTTTGTATGAGAAACAGGTGAATGATTTTATATGATTAATCAATCATTCAAAAAATGATTCATAATGCTTGGGCCGTGGTCAATATAATTGCCCGTTTGCTTTGCCGTTTCCTCATTGATTGTGTCAACGCCTTCAATCTCGTTTTGCTTATGATAAATAAGATAAGGAACGGGGTCGCTTGCGTGGGTACGTGTAACGATAGGAGTAGGGTGGTCGGGCAAAATCATAATTTTGTAATCATCATACTTTTTAAGCCCTTCAAAAAGAATAGGCAAAACTCTTTCATCAATAAGCTCAATTGCTCTTACCTTATTTTCAGGCTCGTTTCTGTGGCCGCATTCGTCAGGTGCTTCAAAGTGAACGTAAACAAGGTCGTTTCTCTCTAAGCAGTCAATAGCGGCATTGGCTTTGCCCTCAAAGTTAGTGTCAATATAGCCTGTTGCGCCCTCAACCTCGGCAACTTCCATTTTAGCACAGCCGCCGATACCCTTGATAAGGTCAACGGCAGAAACAACAGCACCCTTGATACCGTAAATTTCCTCAAACGGTGAAAGAGCAGGTCTTTTTCCCTCACCCCAAAGCCAAATTGAGTTTGCAGGTCTTTTGCCTGCCTTTTTTCTTGCAAGGTTTACAGGGTGGTCTTTAAGCAAATCATAGCTCTTTTTCATAAGTTCGATAAGCGGCTTTGCATTCTCGCTTGTTGAAAGATATTCTGTAATAACCTTGCCCGTAATGTCGTGAGGAGGAGTCATTTTGCCAAGGTCGGTTGTGCCGTTGTCCCAAATAAGGCAGTGACGGTACGATACACCTGGATAGAACTTAAATTCGTCAGTGCCGAGCTTCTCATCAATATACTTGATAAGGATTTCAGCCTCTTCGGTTGAGATATCGTCTGCGCAATAATCCTCAATTGTCTTTTGCTCATAAGGCAAATCATCTTCTGAAAGAGTAACAAGATTTGTACGAAGCGATACGTCCGTAGGCTTCATATCAATGCCGATTGACGCTGCCTCAAGCGGACTTCTTCCCGTGTAATACTTCATAGGGTCAAATCCCAAAACACTCATATTTGCAACGTCGGAGCCGGGCTTTAATCCTGGCGCAACAGTCCTGATAAGCCCTACCTCAGCTCTCTTTGCAAGGTAGTCCATATTAGGCTTTTTGGCACACATCATAGGTGTTTTGCCGCCGAGTGCAGGTACGGGATAGTCAGCCATACCGTCATATAAAACAACTACATATTTCATTTTGTTTTATCCTTTCAATAAATAATTAATTGTTACTTTTTTCTCTGTTACATCTCCAACAGAGTGTTTGTAAATTATCGGCTTCTGTTTTTCCGCCTTTAGAAATCGGAACTATGTGGTCGACTTCCAATAACAAATTAGGCTCTTTATAAATACTGTTTCCGCAAATACAACAAGTGTAATTGTCACGCTTTTTAATTGCGTTACGCAAATCATTTGTCATTGTGTTTCTTTGAACTTTTGCATGTGAATATTTATTTAGTTTTCTTGACAGTTCGCTTTTAATTTCTTTAATAACATCAGTTGTTATAAAAATTTTATATTCACGTTGACTTTTTCCTGCAGGGCTTATATATAAAAAGCGGAAAACAGGATAGCTCTGTGGGAAAAAGCTTAAATCAATATTGCATATTTTTACAAAGAATTTTTCTTTTGGTAAAAATATATATACTCTATTTGGAATTGTTTTTGACACTTGTTTGTATAGTTCATCGGTTTTTTCATAGAAAATGCCGAGCTTTTCCGAAAAAGTTTCGCAAAAGTCTAATTCTTCTAAACATTGAATGTCATAATCCAAATCAGAGTATTTTATTAAATATTTAATAGGATTATTTTCAGCGTTTGAAAGAACGGAGTTTGAACAATTATATGTTTGCGTAAGACCGTTTTCAGCTAAATACCTTTTAAATGTGGATTGCTGCTTTAGAAGAAAACTAGCTAAATCTCTACATTCGGATGAAAGTGGTTCGTTTTTTTCATATATTTCAGAAGAATGCTTTTTGATATAATTATTTGCTGAAATATATAATGCCAATGATATCATTACTGCCAAAAGAATTATAACCGAAATAATAACAATAACTATTGAATAATAACCCATATTTTCCTCCATAAACACCAAATAATATTAATATGTATTGATTTAATATTATTTGGCGCTTTTTATATTGAACCAATTATTTGAAATAATTTACGCCGCTTTCAAAGATTTTCATATCCTTTTCAAACGGAACGTTGGCATAAAGGTTATTGCCCTTTCTTTCAACGTGGCCCATTTTGCCGAGTACACGTCCGTCAGGAGATGTGATACCCTCAACTGCGCAAACCGAGCCGTTAGGGTTAAACGGCATATCGCTTACCGGAGTGCCGTCAAGATTTACGTATTGAGTAGCAACCTGTCCGTTTTCAATAAGTTTTTTCATAACATCGTCGTTTGCAACAAAACGTCCCTCGCCGTGGCTGATAGGCACTGCAAATACGTCGCCTGCATTAACACTGCTAAACCAAGGAGATTTAACGCTTGCAACTCTTGTATATGCCATTGATGAGATATGCCTGCCGATAGTATTAAATGTAAGGGTAGGGTCGTTTTCGTTAATTTCCTTAATCTCGCCGTAAGGCACAAGGCCGAGTTTGATAAGAGCCTGGAAGCCGTTGCAAATGCCGAGCATTAAGCCGTCACGGTTGTTAAGAAGCTTTGTAACAGCCTCTTTAACCTTAGGATTTCTAAATGTTGTAGCAATAAACTTGCCTGAGCCTTCAGGTTCGTCACCGCCTGAAAAACCGCCCGGAAGCATAATGATTTGCGATGATTCAATTTCTTCAACCATTTTGTCAATTGTTTCGTTAATAGCCGAAGATGAAAGGTTGTTTACAACAAGAATGTTTGCTTTAGCGCCGGCTTTTTCAAATGCTCTTGCAGAGTCAACCTCGCAGTTAGTGCCCGGGAATGCAGGAATAAATACCTTTGGCTTTGCAACCTTGTTTTTAGCAACAAAGATTGAGCGCTCTTTATAAAGCGGTACGTCATAAGGCATATTGGCTTTCTTGCCCGAATCGGTAGCAAATACCTTTTCAAGCTTGCCGCACCAAGCGTCAATAAGCTCGTCAACAGTCTGAACGTCGCCGTCAATGATGAATACGCCGTTATCGTTTGTTTTACCGAGAACTACGCCGTCATAAGCATTTTCGTCTGCAAGTTCAACAACAAAAGAAGCCTCTTTTGCGGCAAATAAGGTTTCTTTATCAAGCCCCTGAGCGAAGGTGAAGCCGAATTTGTTACCGAATGCCATTTTGCATACGCAAGCTGCTGCGCCGCCCTCTTTGATAACGGAGGCTGAAAGGATTTTGCCGTTTCTTATTCCTTCGTAAACGCTTACCATAAGCTCCATAGCCTTGTCATAAATCGGTAAGCCTGTTTCCTCGTCAACAGGAAGTTCAAGAAGCTTAACCGTTGAATTAATGCGCTTGAATTGCGATGATGCGGTTTTGGAAGCCTCGCTCATACCTACTGCAAATGAAACGAGAGTAGGAGGAACGTCAAGGTCGTTAAAGCTGCCGCTCATTGAGTCCTTACCGCCGATTGACGGGCATTTGTATCCAACCTGAGCCGTAAGTGCACCTAAAAGTGCGGCTGTCGGCTTGCCCCAACGTGACGGTACATCATTAAGTCTTTCAAAATATTCTTGGAATGTAAGCCTTGCCTGCGACGGGTCACAGCCTACTGCAGCAAGCTTAGCAAGCGATTCCGATACTGCAAATGCGGCAGAATGGAACGGTGACCAACGTGAAAGCTTAGGGATAAAGCCGTAAGCCATAACCGTTGCCGTGTCTGTTTCACCCTCTAAAAGAGGAATTTTTGCTACCATTGCTTCCTCAGGAGTGAGCTGATATTTGCCTGCATAAGGCATAAGAACGGTTGAGGCACCGATTGATGAGTCAAATCGCTCAACAAGACCCTTTTGACTGCAAACTTCAAGACGTGAAAGGTTTGCCTTGAGTGCGTTTGCAAGTGAAAGATTATCAAGAGCAGCAGGCACTTCTTTTCTGTAATTCTTATTTTCGTCAACTGCGGTGATTTCAACCTTAGCGTGCTGAGTTACACCGTTTGTGTTAAGGAAATCACGGCTGAGGTCAACAATCTTGTCACCTCTCCATGTCATTTCAAGCCTGTTTTCATCTGTTACAACAGCAACAGGAGTAGCCTCAAGGTTTTCCTCATTGGAAAGCCTGATGAATGTATCAACGTCTGCCTTGTCAAGAACTACAGCCATTCTTTCCTGCGATTCTGAAATAGCAAGCTCCGTTCCGTCAAGGCCGTCATATTTTTTAGGTACTTTGTCAAGGTCAATCTTAAGTCCGTCTGCAAGTTCGCCGATGGCAACTGATACGCCGCCTGCGCCGAAGTCATTGCAGCGTTTAATCATTTTAGCAACCTCTGCCTTGCGGAATAAACGCTGGATTTTACGTTCCGTAGGAGGATTACCCTTTTGAACCTCTGCTCCGCAGGTTTCAATAGAAGATGAGTTGTGAGCCTTTGACGAGCCTGTTGCGCCGCCGCAGCCGTCACGTCCGGTTCTTCCGCCCAAAAGTACGATTACGTCGTCCTTTTGCGGACATTCTCTTTTTACATTATCTTTAGGAGATGCACCGATAACAGCGCCAATCTCCATTCTCTTAGCTACATAGCCCTCATCATAAAGCTCTGTAACCTGACCTGTGGCAAGACCTATTTGGTTGCCGTAGCTTGAATAGCCTGCAGCTGCACCCGTTGTAATCTTGCTTTGAGGTAATTTAGCATCAAGTGTTTTTTCAAAAGGAGTAGTAGGGTCGCCTGAGCCTGTAACACGCATAGCCTGATATACGTATGCTCTGCCTGAAAGTGGGTCACGGATTGCGCCGCCGAGGCAGGTAGCCGCACCGCCGAAAGGCTCAATTTCAGTTGGGTGGTTATGCGTTTCGTTTTTAAACTGAACAAGCCACTGCTCTGTTTTACCGTCAATAACAACGGGTACTTCGATTGAGCAGGCATTGATTTCTTCACTCTCGTCAAGATTGTTTACAAGGCCACGCTTTTTGAGTACCTTTGTGCCTATGCAAGCCATATCCATAAGGCAAACAATCTTATCTCTGTCGCCGTAAACTTCTTTTCTTATGTCAAAATATTGCTCTAAAGCTTTGTTGATAGCGTCTGTGTATTTGCCGCTGTCAATCTTGATTTCGTCAAGCTGTGTTGCAAATGTTGTGTGGCGGCAATGGTCAGACCAATAAGTGTCAATAACTTTAAGCTCCGTGAGGCTCGGATTTCTGTTTTCGTCATTTTTAAAATAATCTCTTACCCAGCATAAATCCGCAATGCTCATTGCAAATCCCATTGATGAATGGTAAGCCTCGATTTCATCATCGCTCATATCAATAAAACCGTCAATTCTTGCGATATCGGCAGGAACGTCTGATTTAATATTGAGTGACTCCGGAATTTCAAGGCTTGCAACTCTTGACTCAACAGGGTTGATGATATAATTCTTGATTTTTTCAAATTCTTCGTCTGTGATGTCACCCTTAACGGCAATTATTTTTGCACTTTGCACCTCAGGGCGTTCGCCGGCTGTGAGAAGCTGTATACATTGAGCGGCAGAATCGGCTCTTTGGTCATATTGACCGGGGAGATATTCCATTGCAAAATATCTGTAATCCTCAGGGATTGAAAGCTCGGTGTAAACATTGTCGAGGTTAGGCTCTGAAAGGATTTGCTTTACCGCAAGGTTAAATTCTTCTTCGGTAAGACCTTGAGCATAATAGCGATTGATAATTCTCAAATCCTCAAGAGCGCTTAAGCCGACATTGTCACGCAAATCCGCAAGGGTTTGACCTGCTTCAATGTCGTTTCCCTTTTTCTTTTCAACAAAAATACGAAAAACCTTTGACATATTTTGTTCTCCTTTTACTCATCTTTTGAAACTTGATGTATATAAATACTTTTCTATTTTAACACAAATCAGTCGCTTTTCATATAGTAAAATAATATTTTTATATAAAAAATAAATATAATATTTTTCAAAATTTTAGAAAAGTTTACAAAACGTATTCATTAACACTACATTTTATGTTATAATTATTATGTTAGAAAGCTGTGATTCGGCGATTTCATATACACTTTAAATAATTCATAGAATTTATTGCGACAGCTTACTATGGATATTCTAAAGGGGGAGATAAAAATTTACAGCATTAATGACGATGAGGTGTACGAGGTTGATTTTATGAACCTTGTTGTTGATAAGGCAGATGGGCTTAAGGTTGTTGATTGCGACAATCATTTTTGCGAGTTTACAGGCGTTCACCCGTCAAAAATAAAGCAGGGAAAGCTCTTTCTTCACAATATAATAAAGCCGATTTACAGGGAAGAAATTATGAGAGCGCTTTGCAAGAAAAATTCACCCTATGTCTATTTTGACGCAGAGTTTATTGATAAGGATAAAAATGAAATTTTCATCCATTGCACGGGTCAAAATTATGATAATTCAAGCCTTTGCAGGCTCACCCTTGCCGATGTGTCAAAATCGCAGGAGTTGCAAGAAAAATTGCGCAACAAAGCGAAGGAAATGAACTATCTTATTGACCTTGTAACAGGCGGTGTCTGCCTATTCAAAGTTACGAGTGATATGCACATTGAGGTGCAATATTTAAACGAGGGTGCTTGCCGCATTTTCGGCACTACCAAGCAGGCTTATGTCAAAAAAAATTACCGCCTTGATGAGCTTATTCACCCTGAGGACAAGAGCATTGTTTTTCAGGCTATAGGCAAGGCGATGGCGACTGACGGCGAGTGCGATTTGGAGATTAGAACCATAGTACATAAGGGCGAGTATAAGTGGTGCAAATTCAATGCCGCAATTGGGCGATATGACGAGGATAACACCCCGATTTTTCATGCGATGATAACCGATATTACGCAGATAAAGAAGGCTGAGGAATCGGCGGATAAAATGAGGGATATGCTTGTTGAAATGTTTAAAAATCTTCCCGACCCGATTTTTTGCACCGGCACCGACGATATTTGGCAGCTTCAAATTGTCAGCGAGGATTTCATCAAATTTTTGGGATTTTCACGTTTTCATATTTTTGATGAACACAAGGGCAGGCTTGACGATTTTGTGAGCGAAAGGGAAGCAAAATTTATTGAAGCGCAGATAAAAAAGCAAATTTCCGATGGCAAAAGCACCACGGTTTCACGTTACAGCGTAAGAACAAAATCGGGCAGATTTCTTGTTGTTGAGGACAGAAGAAAGCTTGTTAAACAGGCTGACGGCTCGTATTCTATGATTTGCAGGCTTAAAAATGTAACGAATTCGTATTCGGAAATGTTTTGATGATTTTGCAGATTGTAATATTGCTTTAATATACACTTTCAAAACGGTTGTGATTTTTGCAACCGTTTTTTTATTATTTCACGACAAAACGTTGACAATTTGTATATTATCGAACAGTTTGGTAAATATAACCAATCCAAGTGTTAAAAGTTTGTTAATAATCACGAAATAAATTTTAGCCCGTTTTCTTGAATTATTTTATAAATAATATTATAATTAAAGTGTGTATTACTTTGGGTAATATATGCCATTACTCAATGGATTTTCAGGCAAAAATGATTAAAAGGAGATTTGCGTATGAAAAGGAAAGGCAAAAAGCTTATCAGCGTATTGCTTGCAGTTCTTATGGCTGTAACGGGCATAATTCCTGCGGCATCTGCTTTTGCGGGCGACGGAGTTGAAGGCTATTGGGATATCGAACTTTTTTATAAAGACACCGATACAATGGTGCCTTCGTATGTTGACGAAACAGCGCAAGAAAAGCAAGTATATGTTGAGACTATGAAGGAGGGCGAAAAGCTCAACCTTACATATAAGCTCATCGATACCGAAATGCCGGATAACGGATACATCAAATGGTACAGCGATATGCCGACTTTGGTTGATGTTGACCAAAACGGTGTGGTTAAGGCATTTGACTCATCAAAGGGTGCGGTAATTCAAAACTGGATTGATAATGAGGTTAAGCCTATTCCGCTTGTGGGTAAGGTTATGGCTACCGTTCTTGAAAAAGCGCTCTTTAATGACAAAATAGATATTGATTCTATGGACACCGAAGCAATTATTGATATTGTTGAGGCTGCCTTCGGCTCGGATTCACCTATTGCCGGTTGGATTGATTCATACAAGGGCGAACTTATCGATTCTCTTCGCAAATATCTTAATAACATTAACTCGGTTATCCACGTTGCGCTTTATGACAAGAACGGCACCGAGCTTGATAACGATTCACTTCGTATCAATGTTGTTAAAAATGACGAGTGGTATGCCGCTTTTCTTCCGAACGGAACACATATCACCAATAAATCGCAGGTTCCTACTACAGTGGCTGTAGGCTCAAAAGTTCAGCTTTCAGCTATTACAACTCCACTTCGTTTGCATTACGGAACAATGTATTCTGTTAAAAGTTCTTCAATCTTTACTCAAGGCAAGGTTGTTGCAACCGTAAATGACAGCGGACTTGTAACGTTTAAGAATAAGGGTAAAGTTACGATTATGGCATCGCCTGATACAGACGACATAATTAACGGTATTCTTGGGCTGGTAAACAAGTTTTATGAGGTAAAAGGAACAATAGATTCGGATAAGCTTGCGGGAATTCTTATTGATTATATCGGAATTGATATAAACAGGGCGGTGCTTGCCGCAATTCTTGATGCTTGCTTTGCAATTAAAGACATAGTCGGAGATACGGCGGACCCGGTTCAGCTTACCGCTACTGCAGTCAAGCTTATCAGTAACCTTGTTCTTCAGTTTGTATATAACGATTCAATCACATTTGAGGTTGTTGACTCTAAGCCGCTTGAAAGCTTTGATATTGACGGTGCAAACACCGTTCAGGAGGGCTCTCAAATTCAGCTTGCAATCACAAATGTTAAGCCGTCAACGGGTGACACCTCGGATATTACTTGGACATCGTCAAATCCTGAAATTGCTTCTGTTGACCCTGTAACGGGTACTATCACAGGCAGAGATGCGGGCGGTTCTTTAGGCAGCATCTCAACTCAAAAATGTACTATTACTGCGACTTCGGCGGCAAACGGAATTTCAAGAGAAATACAACTTACCGTAACAGGTAAAACCGGTAAGTATTTGTCAGATGTTGAAATCACGGGCAAAAATTATCTTGAAGCAGGTCAGGAAACAGACCTTACATATCAGGTATTCCCGAAGCGTGTTGCAGAAAGCAATAACCTCTATGTTACTTGGGGTATGGTAACAGGTGAGGACGAAAACGGTGACACAACATATTCTTGGGCTACCGATGACGCTCCCGCTACCGACGGCAGAGGTCAGATTGACAAAACAGGTCATTACACCGTAGTGTCCGGCGGTAAATCAACAGTAGTTCTTAAGGCGCAGACGGGTTACTACGTTTCAAACAGCAAGTTTTATGAAATCTCCTCAAAAACAGCAACATTTGAAATGACAAACGGCATTCCTGTTGAGAATATTACAATCAGCGTTGACAACGCTCTCGGCGTAGCAAGCAGTATTAATAAAACAACAGACGTTACCGTTGGCGATAAAACATATAAATATGTATCTGTTAAAGCAGGTACTCAGTACGCAGGTTTGGGCGCTCAGCTTTCGGCAACGGTTGAGCCGGAAAACGCTTCTAATAAGGACCTTACTTGGGTAGTTGATAATAGTTTCTATTCAACTGACCTTTCAAATGAAACTCATACCGCAAAAATAACACAAAAAGCGGCTCACGAAAACGCAGATTCTTTTAATGTTTATGCAGTTTCTGCCGACGGAAAAATAAAATCAAACGAGATTACCGTTACGGTTGCCAAGAATACGACAAGTTCAAACACGATTGACAAAGATTCGTATTCCGTAACAAGAGGCGAAACGGTTGACGCTACTCATACAATGAAATTCAGTGGCTTTGACGGCACATATTCGGCATGCTACAAATGTAATTGGTATTCAAGTGACGAAAACATTTTTACTGTTGAAACAAAGAATAATGAAAACGGAGATGCAACAATTAAAGGTGTCGACGTAGGTACGGCTACTCTTTATTGCGTGTCAGCCGACGGAGGTTATGTTGACACGGCTGAGGTTACCGTATATCCTGACAAGGATTATCTTTCCAATATCGTTTCTCTTTGCGATTCAACGGTAGTTTTGTGCACAGATGAAAATCAAGAGCAGTATGACCAATATTGCGGTTCTCTCGATATGGCATACTATGTTCTTTATGATTCGCCTATGGCAAGCCAAGACACGTGTGACACCTACGCCCGTGAGCTTCTTTATGATTTCTATAAAATCGGCGGCTTCGTAGGTATTTTAGGTGTAGATATTTTAGGGCCTAACAAAACACCGCTTTCAAGCAACCACGTAACGGTTAAGGTACCTGCTGCCGGTAACTATACTAATTATAAATATGACTTTGATATGCAATTAAAGCCTGCTAACGCAATGTATAACAGCATTAATTGGACATCGTCAAATCCAAATATCACAATTGATAAAAACGGTATTGCAAGGCCAAAGTCTAACGATGCTTGTTCGGCAATGATTACATGTACCGTTACCGACTATATGGGTACAGCCACAAGCACAAATGCGTTTATCACCTTTGCAAAAATTCCTGTAACAGGCGTGTCACTTGATACAGACACTATTGAGGGCGGTAAGATTGGCGAAACTAAAACGCTTACTGCTACTGTTACACCGAAGGGTACACCGGGTATCGGCGCAAGCTGCACAGACGTTTATTGGTATTCAAGCGATGAAAATATCGCAACGGTTGACCAAAAGGGCGTTGTAACCTTTAAAGAGGGCGGCGATTGCGTAATTACCTGCCAAACGTATGACGGCGGATATGAAGCAAAGTGCAATGTTAATGTTGTAACTAACTACACATCACTTGAAAATCTTGTTAAATCATATAACGACCAGCAGCTCAATCAGGTAAACTATTATCCTGACAGCTGGGAAGTATACCAAAATGCTATGAGCAAGGCTCAGGGTATGATTGATAAGGGCGGATACTCGCAGACTCAGGTTAATGCAATGGTAACAGAGCTTGAGGCAGCTTATAACGGTCTTGTCAAGTATAACTACATTAAAAAAGTTGAGCTTTATCTTGACGGCGAGCCTACTAAGGAATTTTATCAGTATGACCTTAGCGTGCTTAAAGACGGTATTAGTTATAAAAACGCTGTGCTTGACCTTAATGTAAGGCTTTATCCTAACAACGGCTCATACAAGTCGGTGACTTGGGAATCGTCAAATGAGCTTATCAGCGTAACTCAGGACGGTAAATGCACCCCTACTCAAAATAAATCTTGCTACGGTTTGATTACCTGTACGGTTGAGGACCATTTTGGCAATAAATATCAGGATACGGTTTGGGTGTCATACGCATTCTATCCGGTAACCGATGTTGTAGTAAGCCCGTCAAGCATTTCAGGTGCACTCGGCACAAGCGCTCAGCTTTCAAAGACCATTAAGCCTGAAGGCACAAGCCTGCCTCCTCATGTCGGCAAGGCAAGTATTCAAGACGTTTATTGGGAGTCCGATGATGAAAATATCGCAACAGTTGATGAAAACGGACTTGTAACATTCGTTTCAGCCGGTGCAACTACTGTTCGTTGCGTATCGTATGACGGCGGTATTTACGGTGAATGTCACGTATCGTCTGACGGCGACCGTACAGCGCTTAAGGCAGCGATTGAAGAATATAAGGATATTGATTATAAGGATTATGCTTATGACTACGGTCAAGTGTTTAAGGCTGCGTATGATGCGGCAACCGATGCTTTGACAGACGATACATTAACTCAGGAAAAGATTGATGAAATAACTCAAAATCTTGTTTCGGCTTATGAGGCTATGATTGAGCACCCGTATGTTCACGTAACAGATGCGAAGATTACTTATCAAACTGCAGCTAAGCCGCTTGTAGGCGGATATAAGGATGCAGAAAACGGAACAATCGGCGATAACAATTCAATTTCGATAAATCTTTCAGGCGATAAATATTCAAATTATAACAATTATAATAATATTACATTGACCTCGGCTGCTCTTCCTGAGGGCGCAATGTATCAAGCGGTTGAATGGAGCGTTGTTGAGTCATATAAGATGGATTCATCAATAAGCGACAGTTCAATTACGCTTACACCGTCAGAAAGAAGCAACGGCGGTTGGGCTAAGGTAAAGATTGCTTATACAGACGAATACGGCAGAGCCTTTGAAAAGACTATCAATGTTACTATGAGTGACAAAATTGCAACAGGCTTTGACATTAAGGAATCGGAACTTATCTATTACGCTACCGATGCTGAAACTCAGCTTGAATATACACTTTCGGGTTCACCTGAATTTGGCAATATCACATGGACTTCAAGCAATGAAAATGCAGTCAAGGTATCAAATGACGGCAAGCTTACCTTTGTTGAAAAGGGTGAGGCTGTTATTACAGGTACAACGTTTGACGGCGGATTTACAGATAAGGTTAAAGTCGCTGTTTTGACAGACTTCAGCACTCTTGCCAAAAAGCAGAGTGAATATAACGCTCTTATTGAAGAGGTTAAGGATTCATATACATACACCAAAGCAAGTCTTGATGTATTGAGTGCCGCAGTGGCTGAGGCTAAGACAATGATTAACGAAGGCAAGGCTACACAGGCTGAAGCTGATGCAATGCTTAAAAAGCTTAACGATGCATACGATTCACTCATTCCTTATGTTGCAAGTGAGGGTGTGGAAATCGGCTACTATGAGGCAGAAGGCGTAACAAATCCAAATCCGGGCTACTTCCGCTACACAGGCACATTCATAAACGGCAAGAGCATTAGTCTTGTTGCTAATGAGCAGCCTAAGGATTCTGTTTATAAGTCAGTTGAATGGACTTCATCTAACAGCAACGTTACCGTAAGCGAGAGCGGTGTTGTAACTAACAATTCAGCTTCGGCTCAGGCTGCTGATATTACTTGCACAATTACAAATGAAAAAGATGAGAGTTATTCATCAACCGTAACGGTTACGTTTGTAAGATACGGAGTAACAGGTATCAGCTTTGCCGATGAAAAGGTATTCGGCGCTCCTGCTCAAACAGTTACTCTTTCGCCTAAGTTTGAACTTGGCGGCAATATTTCCGTAATCAAAGATTGCAAATATGTATCTGATAATAAAGACATTGCAACAGTTGACGAAAACGGTGTAGTTACATTCATTACTCAGGGCTGTGCAACAATTACCGTTACCGCTAAGGACGGTGGATACACCGCAACAATCAAGGCATATACCACGTGGGATACGGCTGCGCTTAAGGCGGCTATCGACGAGGCAAGCAAAATCAACCCGATGGATTATGAGGTATCTTACGCTAATACCTTTACTGCCGCACTTGACAAGGCTAATGAGGTTTATGCAAATATGCAAGCTCCTCAGTCAGAGATTGACGCTGCTTGTGATGCTCTTGTAGCCGCAACAACAGCGCTTGAGGGTCACGAATTTATCGTGCCTGAAATTAATGTTAAAAACGGCGATACCGTTATTGGCGAAACAGCGCTTATTCAGGTACCTGAGGATACTCAAAAGGCTACCCTTTCGCTTGCACTTAATGACGGCGCAATGGTTAAATCAACCGATATTGCGGTAAGCGATGAAAACGGCGTTAAAGCTTCTGTAAGCGGCAATGATATCAATATTACAAAGACGGCTGACAAGGGTTCGTTTAACCTTACTGTTAAGGTTGTTGACGAATGGGGCAGAGAATACACTAAGGCATACGCAATTAGTGTAATCAATGTTGTTATTCCTGTCACCTCGCTTGAGCTTACTGTTGACGGCAATGTTGTAACCGACGGTAAATATACAGTAAGTTCAGGCAGCAAATTAACTTTCAGTAAATTTAAAGGTGTAACAGTAGGCTATATTCCTACTCCTGCCGACGCAAATGCTATTACATCGGTTGACTATAAAGTTGACGATACAGCGAATTTCTCAATTGATAAAAACGGTAAAATTACCCTTACAACAATAGGTAATCTTAACCCATTGTCTTCAATTGCAACAAAAGTAACAGTTACCGTTACAAATGCAGACGGTTCAACGGCAATGTCTGAATTTACATTTACAGTCACAAAAGGATAACGGGAGGCACAAATGAGTAAAAAGTTTAAAAAATATTTATCTGTGCTTCTTGCAACGGTTTTGGCAACAGGCTGCCTTTCGGCAGTCGTTGCCTTCGCCGATGACAGCGTTGCACTTAATGAGATGAATTTCCCCGACGCTAATTTCAGAGCGTATTTATCCGAAAACGTTGATACAGACGGCAACGGGGCATTGAGTGTTGAGGAAAGAGATAATCACCCTATTATTTCAGTTGCAAATCGTGGTATTACAAGTCTTAAGGGTATCGAGTATTTTCCTAATTTAAAAAATCTCAGCTGTTCAAAAAATCCGCTTGATAAGCTTGACGTATCTACTCTTACCGAGCTTACGTCACTTACGTGTATGGCTGACGGCTTGAGTGAACTTAATCTTTATGAAAACAATAAGCTTCAAAGGCTTAATTGTGCAAACAATCAGCTTACTTCGCTTGTTGTTTTGTCTGATTCGTTGACAAAACTTGATTGCTATGTTAACAAACTTGAAAAGCTTGATTTAACCTCTGTTCCTAATTTGAAATCGCTTCGATGCGACCAAAATAGCTTAAAAAGTCTTGACCTTTCAAATAACCAAAGCTTGACTTCAATCAATTGCACATATAATAATTTGACATCGCTTGATTTGAGCAAAAATACAAGCCTTGCAAATGTTACAAATGCTATGATTGGCAATCAATCTGTAAGCCTAAAAGCGAATTTTGACGGCAATATGATTGTTATTCCTTTTGAAAACAGCAATCTTGACAATGATAATTATGTTTCAAGTACGCTTGATGATTACGGCGACGGTTCAGGCTTTAATTTTGCAAGCTTTATTGCTTATGACGTAAGCGAAATTGACGGCGGTATTGAGTATTATTGCAATACCAAGCTTGCAGGAAGCGAAAATATGAAAGTAAGCGTTACCGTTTCAAGAGATTTCCATCAGGTTAGTTTCTATGCCGACAGTGAAAACACCTCGCTTATCGGCAGGGCTTTTGCAAATGACGGGCAGTCGGTAACTGCTCCCGAAATTAAAAATCCGCCGCAGTGCAAGGTGCTTGACACATGGAGTGACACGCTTGATAATGTGACGGGGGATAAGAGCATTTATGCTAATTGGAAGGATGCTCATTCTTACAGCCTTTCTTCATTCTCGAATGATACTGCAACAGTTAAGTGTTCTGCTTGCGGCGACACATTTACTTTAAGCTTTATTAACGCAGTAAATTCAAAGAAGGGCGACGAAAAGTACAGTCCATATCTTGATGTTGCAAAGGACGGCGTAATCAACGCTAAGGACTATGCTCTTCTTAATAAAATGAAATAAGTTATACTATTGATAAAGTGGCTT
>ENA-OPBD01000646-OPBD01000646.1-human-gut-metagenome-genome-assembly--contig:-NODE-646-length-21474-cov-4.135581_pt1 | contig 21474 bp, 15 predicted proteins | sample MGYA00241062_ERZ501440 | MGnify/ENA primary metagenome ERZ501440 (study PRJEB25962, sample SAMEA2042628) | human gut metagenome | biome: human gut; feature: human-associated habitat; material: faeces...
GGAGGGGACAGGGGTGGTGGTTCGCCCTTCCGCACTCCAGTGCGGGGGCGATAAAAATGCGCCGCAGGCTCTTTTTAAGCCCATCTGCGTGCAGTACGGATTTGTTTTTGGGCGGTAGCCTAAAAATAAATTCGTATCCAGCGCAGCAGGGCGACCGGGTCTTTAGGGCGCAGCCCTGAACCGTTTTTGCATCCTTTTGTCGGCACAAAAGGATGCCCCCGCCGGGCAGGCGTACCAATCATGTTTTATATAAAACTTGCGCCACCAAAGGTGAGTACAGACTGTTACCTAAATATCCCCCGCCGGAGGCGGAACCTTATTACTTTGTCCAATCTGATCCCAGTGATCTTGAGAATAGGAGATACTATGAGCAACATCGAACAGGTAAAACAAAGCCACTATGACGAAACACAGATCCAGGTGCTGGAGGGACTGGAAGCGGTCCGCAAGCGCCCCGGTATGTATATCGGTTCCACCGGGCCGCGCGGCCTGCACCACCTGGTATACGAGATCGTGGATAACGCCATAGATGAGGCGCTGGCAGGCTACTGCACCCATATCGAAACCGAGATCCTGGAAGGCGATGTCATCCGTGTCACCGATAACGGCCGCGGCATCCCCGTGGGCATTCACCCCAAAATGGGCATTCCCGCGGTTACGGTGGTCTATACCATCCTGCACGCCGGCGGCAAGTTCGGCGGCGAGGGCTACAAGGTCTCCGGCGGTCTGCACGGCGTGGGCGCTTCGGTCGTCAATGCCCTTTCGGAGTGGCTTATTGTCGAGGTAAAGAACGGCGAGCACATCTACCAGCAGAAATTCGCCCGCGGCGTGGCGCAGGGCGACCTGACCATCATCGGCGATACCGATGAGACCGGCACCCGTGTTACCTTCAAGCCGGATGGCGAGATCTTCGAGGAGTTGGTATACGACTATGAAACGCTGCACACCCGTCTGCGGGAGCAGGCCTTCCTCAATGCCGGGGTGCGCATGACCATCACTGACCGCCGTACCCCCACGGGCCCCAGCGATTCCATGTGCTACGAGGGCGGCATCCGCTCCTTTGTGGAGTTCATCCACCAGCGCCGCGGTCTGGAGGCCCTGCATGAGGATGTCATCTACATGAAGGGCGACAGCGGCGATAATGTGGCGGAAGTGGCCATGCAGTACAATGACAGCTACAATGAGTTGCTGCTTTCCTTTGCCAATAACATCAATACCGGCGAGGGCGGTACCCACGAGGACGGCTTTAAGCAGGCCCTTACCCGTGTGCTGAACGCCTATGCCCGGAAAAATAACCTGCTGAAGGACAGCGACAAGAACCTTTCCGGCGAGGACTGCCGCGAGGGTCTGACCGCTATCATCAGCGTCAAGCTGCGGGAGCCGCAGTTTGAGGGCCAGACCAAGGGCAAGCTGGGCAACACCGAAATGCGGCAGGTGGTTTCCGCCATCGTTACCGATAAGCTGACCACCTACTTTGAAGAAAACCCGCAGGTCGCCCGCACCATCATCGAAAAGGCCATTACCGCCAGCCGCGCGGCCGAAGCCGCCCGCAAGGCAGAGGAGCGGCTCAAGTACATGACCTTCTACTCCACCACCCAGCACTGCCTGCGCGGCTTTCTGCTGCAATACTTCGGGGAAGCAGCGCCCCAAAAGTGCGGCAACTGCTCCTGCTGCCTTGCCGCCGAGCAGGAAGCACAGCTGCAGGTGGAGTACGCCCGCCGCCGTGCCGCCCAAAGCGCCGACCGGCTGGAAAAGCCCCGCCGCGCAAAGCCCGCCGCAGCCGGCAGCCTGAGCGAAGCGGACGAAAAGCTGCTCAACGCTCTGTACGCCGTGCGCAAGCGCCTTGCGGGCAAGCAGAACCTGCCCGCCTTTATGGTGTTCAACGATGCCACCCTGCGGGAGATGGCAGAGAAAAAGCCCATGAGCATCGACGAGCTGCTGAACATCAGCGGCGTGGGCGAAAAGAAAGCCGCCCGCTACGGCAACGCCTTTCTGCGCGTCATCGAGGACGCTGTGGGCAGCCGGGAGTGAAAAAAGAAAGAAGCCGCTGCACAGACCGTGCAGCGGCTTCTTTTGATGTTCACGGGAGGGATTCAATACGGTTTACCGTTCCATGGTATGGGTGGCGAACACCTTTTCGTCCTCCCACCACACGGGCTGCCCGGCGGCAAGGGACTTGGGTACGTCCAGCAGACGCTGGTTGCGGCTGCCGCGGAAGCGCAGGGAGATGTCGTGTTCGGCCTGCACGAATCTGCCGTCCACCAACACATCCAGCAGTGCCAGCAGCTCGTCGGTCACCTCGCACCGCGCGGGACTGGGCTCTTTGCCGGTAAGCTGTTCCCAAGTGTAGCCGGAATAGCACCACACCGTTTTGGCAGGGTACAGCGCCTTGAAGTTGCGCACAAAGGGCAGCAGCTCCCGCTGGTTCTCCGGCTCAAAGGGTTCGCCGCCCAGCAGGGAGAGCCCGGCGATATAGTCCGGCTGGCAGGAGGCAAATACCTCGTTGCGCACGGTCTTATCAAAGGGCTGGCCGTAGGCAAAGTCCCATGCTACGGCGTTGAAGCAGCCCGGACAGTGGTGGCGGCAGCCGGATACAAAAACGCTAGTGCGCACCCCGGGGCCGTTGGCGATATCGTAATACTTGATGTTTGCGTAGTTCATGCTAATGTTCCTGTCGTTTGCTGAAAAGATGTTTGGAGCGGCCGAAAGGCCGCTCCAAACATCAAATCAAAAATAAAGTTTTGCTGTTTTTACAGATGCAGCACGCGGTCCTTGATCTCCTGCGTGCGGCCCTGATTCCAGAACTGGGTGCCGATATAACCGCAGGTGCGGCGGGCAACATTCAGCTTGTTCTGGTCGCGGTTGCCGCACTTGGGGCACTCCCACACCAGCTTGCCGTCGTCCTCCACGATCTTGATCTCGCCGTCATAGCCGCACACCTGGCAGTAGTCGCTCTTGGTGTTCAGCTCTGCGTACATGATGTTATCATAGATGAACTGCATCACTTTGATGACAGCTTCCAGGTTATCCTGCATATTGGGCACTTCCACATAGCTGATGGCGCCGCCCGGAGACAGGCGCTGGAATTCGCTCTCGAACTTCAGCTTGGTGAACGCATCGATCTTTTCGGTTACATGCACATGGTAGCTGTTGGTGATATAGTTGCGGTCCGTAATGCCCGGCACAATGCCAAACCGCTTTTGCAGGCACTTGGCAAACTTGTAGGTGGTGGATTCCAGCGGGGTGCCGTACAGCGAGTAATCAATATTTTCAGCGTTTTTCCACTCGTTGCACTTATCGTTCATGTGCTGCATCACACTCAGGGCAAAGGGCTTTGCGGCAGGATCGGTATGGCTCTTGCCGGTCATATATTTGCAGCATTCATACAGGCCCGCATAGCCCAGGCTGATGGTGGAGTAGCCGCCGTACAGTAGCTTATCAATGGGCTCGCCTTTCTTCAGGCGGGCCAGAGCGCCGTACTGCCACAGAATGGGTGCCGCATCGGACAGGGTACCCTTAAGGCGGTTATGGCGGTACTGCAAGGCGCGGTGGCACAGTTCCAGGCGTTCATCAAAAATTTTCCAGAATTTATCCGGCTCACCGCCGGAGGACAGGGCCACATCCGGCAGGTTGATGGTAACAACACCCTGATTGAAGCGGCCATAGTACTTCGGCTTGCCCGGCACATAGTTCTTGGCGTTGGCCACGTTGTTCCAGCCAGTGCCGGAACGGTCGGGGGTCAAAAAGCTGCGGCAGCCCATGCAGGTAAATACATCGCCGTTGCCCTCGGTCTCACCCTTAGACAGCTTGTATTCCTTCATCTTCTTTTCGCTGATATAGTCCGGCACCATGCGCTTTGCGGTGCATTTGGCGGCCAGCTTGGTCAGGTAGAAATAGGGGGTGCCTTCGCGGATATTATCGTCTTCCAGCACATAGATCAGCTTGGGGAATGCGGGGGTGATCCAGACGCCCTTTTCATTCTTAACACCCTGGTAGCGCTGGCGGAGCATTTCTTCCACGATAATGGCAAGGTCAGATTTCAGGCGCTGGTTTTCGCCCGCTTCGTTCAGGTACATGAATACCGTGATGAACGGTGCCTGGCCGTTGGTGGTCATCAGGGTAACGACCTGGTACTGGATGGTCTGCACACCGCGCTTGATTTCCTCGCGCAGACGGGCTTCAACGATCTGGGAAAGCTTTTCTTCACCGGGATCAATGCCCAGTTCCTTCATCTCCGCTTCGGTATCGCGGCGGATCTTTTTGCGGCTGATATCCACAAACGGTGCCAGGTGGGTCAGGCTGATGCTCTGGCCGCCGTACTGGTTGGATGCCACCTGCGCAATGATCTGGGTGGCAATGTTGCAGGCCGTGGAGAAAGAATGCGGTTTTTCGATGAGGGTACCAGAAATAACCGTGCCGTTCTGCAGCATGTCGTCCAGGTTGACCAGGTCGCAGTTGTGCATATGTTGGGCGTAATAGTCAGCATCATGGAAATGAATGATGCCATCCTCATGTGCCTTTACAATCTCGGCAGGCAGCAGCATACGCATAGTTAGGTCCTTGCTGACCTCGCCGGCCATATAATCGCGCTGAACGCTGTTGACGGTCGGGTTTTTATTGGCGTTTTCCTGCTTGACTTCCTCATTGTTGCACTCGATGAGGGACAGAATGCGGTCGTCGGTGGTGTTATGGGTACGGCGCAGGCTCTGCACATAGCGGTAGGTGATATATTTGCGGGCCACCTCATACGCTTTGGTCTGCATGATGGCGTCTTCCACCAGATCCTGGATCTCCTCCACGTTCATGGCGTGGTTGCGGCTCTGGCATTCCTGCGCCACATCGTCGGCAATGGCCGTGATCTGTTCCTTGGTCAAGCGCTGGTTGGAGGCAACAACGTTGTTGGCTTTGGTCACCGCTGCAATAATTTTGGATATATCGAAAACGGCCTCGCTGCCGTTGCGCTTGATGATCTTCATGAACTGTTATCTCCTTACCTCAATAAAAGCTGCCGGGTTGATACCCCACACCAAAACCGCTCCATGATTTTGGCGAGCGTATTTATCTTACCGCATCGACCCGGCAAAGTCAAGCCAACACACCACAATATATTGTATATAATTTGCTAATAGCACCCATATATGCCATATAGCGCGATGGGACGTTCAAAAAGATTTCAAAACAAAACGCCGAAAAAAGTGCTGGCTTTTTGGGTAAAATAGGCACTTTTTTCAAAGCTGCGATGATATGTGATTTTATTGTTCCCTGGCCGCTTGCTTTTGCCCGGCACGGCTGGTATACTGGTGCAAGGCACCTGCCTATTGTGATGATTTGCCGCAGCACCATACAAGATATAGTGTTGCATGTTATAAGGAGGCTCCCCGCGTGAACTACGCAACCATAAAATACTGTGATATTGCCAACGGCACGGGCGTGCGTACCAGTCTGTTTGTTTCCGGCTGCCGCCGCCACTGCCCGGAATGTTTTAACGCCGTTGCCTGGGATTTTGGTTATGGCCTGCCCTTTGATAAAGCCGTGCGCAATGAAATTTTGGGCAGCCTTGCCCCGGATTATATTGATGGGCTTTCCCTTTTGGGCGGCGAACCCTTTGAGCCGGAAAACCAGCGTGCGCTGGTGCCGTTCCTGCACGAAGTACGGGTGTTGTACCCCCACAAAACCATCTGGTGCTACACCGGCAATGTATACGAAACCGAACTTTTGCAGCCCAGCCACGCCCGCTGCGAAGTGACGGACGAGATGCTGAGCCTGATCGATGTGCTGGTGGACGGCGAATTCATCCCCGCGCAGCATGATATTTCGCTGCGGTTCCGCGGCTCCGGCAACCAGCGCATCATTGACTTGAACGCCACCCGCGCCGCCGGGCACACCGTACTGTGGCAGGATGACCCGCTGTTTGCTGACCATAAGATGTAAGGCAGCGAGTTCGCGTTTTTGGATTTTGTGTAACTTTTAACAAATTTGACTTGTATTTCTGCCCCGCAGGGTGTTATACTGACACTAATTTAAGGTTGTGCCAATCGTTCCAGGCACAACCGCCCCAAACAGCTGCCGGGCCAGTTGCCCGCGCACGAAAGGAGAAATTACTATGGCAAAATTTCATCTGATTCCCATTGTGCTGGGCGCAGCCATCGGTGTTGGCGTTTATGTTGTCAGCAAGTATCTGGCTCAGGACGAAGAGAGCGAACAGATTGTGGATGACTCCGCATTTGACGACAGCGAAGCTTCCGAAAGCACCGAAGATGCGGACGAAACCGAAGAAAATGCCGACGAGGAACCCCCCGCACCGATTGAGGAACCTGCCCCCGCTGAACAGGCCCCTGTAGCGGAGCCTGCTGCCCCGGTGGAAGAACCCGCGCAGGAAGATGACGGCGTTACCATTCCCGTCCAGAGTGGTAACGATGTGCCGAATGTGAATCCGGTCCAAGACAAGACCGAACCCGTTAAGCTGACGGAGGACGGCAAGGTGGACCCTACCACCATCGCCAAAGCCGAAGATTTCGGCGACTGGGAAGAAGAAACCGGCTGCAGAGGCTGAAGGCGAGACGATATAAATGACAACGCCGCAGGGAGTGCGTGATGCTCCCTGCGGCGTTTGTTTTTTGTTTTGGGGGTAAATTTGTATTTGGAGGGAGAGCCTTTGCGTGCACGGCAGGGTTCTTCCCACGTTTTGGGGGTAGCAGCGTGGCAAGGCCCGGCGGGCGGGGTGAGGGCACCCCGCTCTACTGCGCACAAACAAGCTCACTGTTATTGATACGTCCGTCGGGGACGCCGCCCCCTACAAGCAATTTGTTGGTTCATCACAATTTTTCAACATGCAATGGGGCCAGGTTTCGGCGGGGTCGGGTGACCCCGCCCTACCGAATGTTTTATGTTCTATCACCCACTATAAAATGCTCCGTAGGGAACGGTCTTGACCGTTCCGGAACCATACGGTAGATGCCACAATAGAATTTTATCGCAAGCCTTGGCTACAACATCCCACAAAGCATATCAAAGGGGACGATGCTTCCGCATCGTCCCCTACTTATTATTTTACGGGTTATGGCCGCCGGCAGCTCTTACACCACCCATTGCAGCAAAATACCGCAGCAGGTGCCGCAGAACCAGAGCAGCCCTGTCATGAATAGGTTCTGTTTCCAGCTGGGGTTGACACGCCACAGCACAGCCAGGCCGATACCTGCGCCGGAGCACAGCCCCGCAAAAAAGCTGCCAAAGGTAATAGCCCCGCCCATATACAGCTGAGCCAGCAGCACGCTGGCACCGCAGTTGGGTACAAGACCGATCAGCGCGGCCATCATGGGCTGGAAAATGCCCAGACTACCCAGGAATGCCGCGGCGGAATCTGCCCCGACAAGGCCAAAGATCAGCCCAATGATAAAGCTGAACACCAAGATGAACACAAAAATTTCCAGCGTGTGACGCAGTGCCGCCAGGAAAATGCTGCTGTGTTCCTCGTGTTCTTCGTGGCAGTCCACCTCATCGGCATGGCCCTCATAGCCGCCATACAGCCCTTTGGGCAGGATGCGGCGCAGCGGAACATCCAACACCAAACCGGCTGCAATGCCAAACACGATTTTGAGCACCAGCAGCAGGCCCAGCTTGTTCCACAGGGTAGGCTCCGCCGCCAGCAGGGGGATGGCTTCATCCGATGTTGCCAGGAACACGGCCAGCAGCGTGCCGGGGGTAATGACCCGGCTGGCATAAAAGTTGGCCGCTACCGCCGAAAACCCGCATTGTGGTACGCAGCCCAGCAGTGCGCCGGGCACAAAGCCCCAGTGGCCGCCGCCAGCCAGCGCTTTTTCAATTCGCTCGCCATGGTTGCGTTCCAGCCATTCGATCAGCAGATATGCCAGATACAAAAACGGCAGCATTTTTACGCCGTCGATCAGTGCATCCAAAAAAGCGTCAACAATAATTTCCATAATTCTCCTATCTGTTGCAAAGGTTGGGGTTACAGGGCATAACATGGCCGCACGGTTCGGAGCAGCTGCCCGGAGCCATGCGGCCCTTTTTCATTTTTTACTGCCTTTGTTGGTTTCAAAGCCGCGCAGCAGCGCTACGGCTTCCCGCACACGGGCGGGGGAAATGCGGGTACGGAACCGCTCCATGCTGCGGGAAGAAAACGGCACATCATAGGTAAAGGAATCAAAGCCCAAAAAGTATTGCAGGTAGGGGCTTTCGCGCACGATCTCCACCGTTTCGCTGTCCGTTGTGCGGCACGCTGCACGAATCACCAGCACACCGAACGCCATGCGGGCCGGAATTGCCACCTTGCCGCCAGCAGCAAAATGGCCGCTGTACTCCTGTTCAATGGCATCCCAGTCAATGGCCTGGGCCAGGCGCACCCAGCGGTTCTCCTGTACCAGCTCGCCTTCATAGGGCGGCAGGTAGTCATCAATGCTCATCTGATGTTGAATTGTGCGGTACATGGTTGCACCATTCCTTTTTATGTCGTTCCCGTTTTTATTTTTCCCGCAAAAACGCTTGGGATATATCTGAAAAGCCGAAAACTCAATCCAGTTCTTTGTTTTCAGATATCCCTTAATATCTCTGGATCAGGGGGAATATCATGGCCAGAACCGCCCAAGCGACCTGATACAAGGCCAGTGCCGGAAGCGGCAGCCCGGCCAGGCCGCCGGCCAGCGCCATGATCATGGCAAGAATGCAGCTGATGAGCACCGAGGCCGACAGCACCATCGAAGAACGGTGTTCCCCCTCTGCCGCACCCGCAGCGGCTTCCAGGCCGCCGACAAAGCTGGCAAAGCTGCCCAGGTGCAGCATGCTGCCTTCGCTTTCCGGCAGCCAGGCCACAGCGGGCTCCAGCGCCTTGTGTTCCTTGCCGCTCAGCACCTTGACGGTACCAACCGGCAGGTTATAAGCAGTCTGCAGCAGCGCTTCATCGCAGTTAAAGTCATCGCAGTCCACAATGAGCGAAAGTCCGGCGCGGCGCAGGGAATCCAGCACGGCGGCGGTATCGGGATCACTCTGATAAGCCACCTGGAACATGCTGAACAGCTTGCCGGAAACCGCCAGGTAGATGACCCGGCGCTGGTTCACGGTATGGCGGCGTTCATATTCCATGCTGGGCAGCTGGATATCATAGGTATCCATCAGCCGGCGGGAGCCGATCATGACCCGCTCGCCGTTGATCCAGCCCACATAGCCCAGGCCGTCCAGCGTTTCCAGGTTTTCCACCTTGCACAGCAGCTTGCGGTTATCGCCCGTCATGCCAAGGAAGATATCTTTCAGCGGGGTATTCACATCGGCCAGCATGGAAGCGGAGTAGATGATGGCCAGCTCAATATCCTCTTTGCGCACCGGCTTGATGCCGCGCAGCGTAATGCACCCTTTGGGGAAAAGATCCTGCGCCGTGACCTGCAGCACGTTCACACGGCCCAGCAGTCGGATATCCTTCCAACCGGGGATGACCGCGCCGATCTGCGCGGCACTGCGCTGCATCAAACGCATGGGCATGGCGGAGATCAGCGTACCGGCCAGCGGCGCGCCCAGGCAGAGTACACCGGCCAGCGCAGTGAACGCCGTTCCGGCATCCTTGCGGTAAAGCAGGGTGAACAGGAATGCAGCCACGCCGCAGCCCAGCAGGATGCGGGCAAACTGCTGCTGGTTTTTATCCGATGTGCGGCGGGATTCGCTGCCCGCCAAAAAGCCTTTCATCAGGCGGGTGGGACGGCTGACCAGCACATTGGGGCGCGGTTCCGCCAGCCCGGCGGTCACGGTGCGCAGTACCCCGGCATCTTTCAGCCGATATGCCACAGCGTGGTCCATCCCGGCGCTGACAAGGGTAAAGTTATCCCGGATGGTGTGGGCGTCGATTGCCTTGCCTGCTGCGTTGCCGCACAGCAGCAGCGCCGCGGGGCCGGTCATCAGGCAGAGGGTTGCGGGGTTATACCATTCCGGCTTTGCCAAAAACATGATACATTGCAGGATGGAGGCCACCGCGGCCATGGCGGGCATGGTATCTGCGGTATTGCCCCGGCGCATGCTGATCAGCCCGGCCAGGCCGCCCAGCATCGTCTGCCAGCACAGGGCCGCGCTGGCAGCAAGCAAAATCAGCATGGTCACCAGCAGCGGTTTGGTGCTGGCTGTGGTATCCAGCGGGCCAAGATTGGCTCCGGTGGCCGCCATAGTGCCCAGAACGATCATAATCAGGGCTGCAGCGCCCACAGCGATTGCTGTGCCGGTGGTGATCATCACCCGCAGTTCCAGGTCATGGCGCACCACGGGGGCATCATCGGTGCTTTCGTATTCGTGGCGGTGCAGGACGGCGGCCTGTGCGGCAAAAGGCGCTTCGCCATCGGGGGTGGTTTCGTCCTTCGGCTTGCCTGCAAACCGGAGGATGTTAAAGCCTTTGCCGGGCTTTTTTTGTTCCGGTGCTTCCGGCTCCGCCCCGGCGTTGGGGTCGCTCAGGTACTGGGCAGCCGCCTGGTAATCGGTATCGGTCTTTTCTGTTTTTGCCTTTGAATCCGATTTGATCTTTTCCAGGTTGATGGACTGTTCTATGCCGCGCACAAATTCCGCGGTATTGGGCTTTTCATCCACCAGGGGGCCGATCAGCTCCTCAAAGCTTTCTTCCTCTTTTTTCGGGGCGGGCTTTTTCGGTTCTTCCGGCTGCTCTTCCACCCCTTCGGCAATCTCGCTCAGGCGGATTTGCCCGGTCAGGGTCTGGGCCAGCTCCTGCGGCAGTTCCTCAAAGGTATCGCCGCTGGCGGGTTCTTCCTGCACAGGGGCAGCTTTGGGCGCAGGCTTTTTGCGGCGCGGCGGCAGGGCTGCGTTCAGTTCATGCAGGAACGACTGGGTGCTTTCCGGTGCGGGCTCGTCCCCCAGCTGCATGGTAAAACCGGTGGTCGCCTGCGGGGCAGGCGCGGGCTGCGGCTGCACCGTATCGTTTGGGGTCATGACCGGCTCGCCCACGGGTTCCGCTTCGCGGCGGGGGGCAGGCCGAGTGAACGGCATGGTGCGTTCCCGCTCCTTGCGGGGGGTGAACTCCACGGTATCCCGCTTTTTATTTTTGCGGTAAACATTGGGCTGAGGTTCCGGCTGCGGGGCCGGCTCATCCTTCGAAAGCTGCGGTTTGCCTGTGGCGGCAAACTGGGAAGTCTGCCGCCCGGAGATGGAAAGCCCTGCGTTGGTAGCGGTCAGGCGGGGCATCTCGCCCGTTTCCTCTGTTTCCGGCTCCTCCCGGGGCTGTTCCGGAACCTCCCAGTTTTCTACCGGGGCTGGCTCGCCCTCATACGGGTCATAGGATTCCAGCTCGTCATAGACATCGTGCTTTTTGCCGCCGAACAGGCTGGCAAAAAAGCCTTTTTTCTTTGCAGCGTAGTGGCGGGGCGGCTCTTGCTCGCGCAGTTCCATCTCGTCCGGTTCATCCTGCAACCGGGGCAGTTGTTCTTCCAGCTGCTGGGTGCTCTGGTTTTCCACCCTGCCGCTGACCGAAACATTGATCGGCTCAAACTCCCCGGTATCGGTAGCATATCCAAAGCCAAACAAGCCCTTTTTCTTAGGGGTCTGCTGGCGCTCCTGCTCGGACTTCATATCATCCGGAACAACGGCCACGCTGGTGCCAAAAAAGTTGGTAAAATCTTTTTTTCCTTCATCCAGGTACTTGCTGTCCGCTTCCGGCACCCTACGGCCCAAAAAGGCTTTAATGACGCTGGTGCGGGTGGTATCCCCTGATGTTGCATCTGCCGGTCTTGGTTCCGGCTGCGGGGCCGGTTTTGTCTCCGGCTGTACCTGCGGGGCCGGCTGCTGGGGCGCAGTTTGTGCCGGGGCAGGGCGGGCAGGCTGCGGAACAGGTTCCGAGCGCACCGGCTGAGTCGGTTGTACAGTTTGTATATTATTTTGTTTTTCTACTTTAGGCTCAACTTCCGGCATGCGGCGCGGCTCCGGCACAGAAGCAGGCCGGCGGGCCGGGGCAGCGGGGCCGGGTTTATTCTTTTTGGCAGCCCGCATACTGGGCAGATCGCCCAGCAGGTCGTCCAGCACAGCGGTGGAAAACCGGTCCTCGGTGTTAAAATTATTGCCTTTGCCCAGCGTGATATCCGGCAGGTCCTCTTTCTGGATGGGCCCCAATGCCGAACCGCCGCCGGAGGATTCCTCCATGCTGCCGTGGCCCAGGCTTTGCAGGATGGCATCCACCTGGCGGTCTGTTACACTATCCCGGATGCCGCGTTCGGCCTGCTCATGGCTGAGTTCTTCCAGAATGCGGTCCACGGAATCATTTGTACGTTTGCTTGGCATGTTGTTCTCCCCTTTGGTATGGGATTCCCTTTTTTTGCGCAGCCGTTACTTGCGGCGCTGCATGATGTTGTACATCAAAATACCGGCGGCCACACTGACGTTATAACTGTCCACACCGGTTTTGCCACCGGCCATATCCAGCGTAACGGCGGCATCGCACAGTTTGCGCACCAGTGCGCCGGGGCCTGCGCCCTCGCTGCCCAGCACCAGTGCCACCGGGCCGGAAAGATCGGTCTTTTCCAGCGGAGCACCGCCCAGGTCGGCACAGTAAACAAAAATGTTCTGCTTTTTCAGGTCACGGATGGCCTGCGGCAGGTTGGCGACCCGCGCCCCCGGGATGCGAGCAGCTGCCCCGGCGCTGGATTTCATGACCGTGCCGGTCACGCCAACGCCGCCGCGCCGCGGGATGATCACGCCGTGGGCACCGCACAGCAGCGCGCTGCGCAGGATTGCGCCCAGGTTGTGGGGGTCCTCAATACCGTCACACAGCACGAGGAACGGCGGTTCGCCGCGGTCTTTTGCGATCTGCAAAAGTTCCTCCACGCCAACATACTGGATGCGGGCAGCCCAGGCCGCCACACCCTGGTGGTCCTGGGTACCGCACAGCTTTTGCAGCTTGCCGGCGGGTACACGCTTGATGACCGCCCCGGCCGCTTTGCCCAGCGCGGTATAATACCCGGCCATGCGCGGCTCCATGCTGTCGGCCAGCAGCAGGGTGTCCACCCCGGCTTCGCTTTTCAGCAGTTCGGTCACGGGGTTTTTGCCCCATACCAGGGCGGTATCCTGCTCCGCAGGGGCCTTGTCCTCCTTGGCCTGGGAGGCCTGCTGGGGCATGCGTTTTTTATTTTCCATCTGCAATGTGGTTACTCCTTAAAACGATTGGGTAAAGCCCTGTGCGGCGGCGTTTGGCAGCCATTTTGCCGCGTATGGCAGCCCGCACAGCTTTCTGGCATGATTCGATAATTATACAGATATAGTATAGCACATTTCCTATGCTTTTGTCACCTTTTTCCTTGGCGTCAAAAGTACAGATTTTTCACCCTTTTGCGCGGTGCTTTTGTGCGTGTTTTCGCGGTTTATACAAACCGTACTGGAAAGGTTTTCCTTTGGGGATGTTGAAAACCCTGTTGAAAGCGTGGAAAACCCGCTTGTATGGCCAGTTTTCCACCGTTTCAGGGGGTGTTTTCAACATATTGTGGAAAACCTTTCAACATAACAGTACGGATAAACACCCCTGCTCACTGGGCAAACTACCAGTTTTACCCCCGTTTTTGCGGGTAAAACTTACAATTATTACGGGGGTTTTGCCCGTTTTTTCACTTTCCACAGGTTTTCCCCACCCCGTCTGTGGACAAAAAGCGAAAAGTTCATCCTGCATGTTGAATGCAAAAATTCCCCACAAAATTCCATCCTGTTCAGGCCATTCCGGCTGCTGCAAACCAGTCCGCCGCAGCCCGCAGAACGGGCGCGGCATTGCTGCCCCCGCCGCCGTATTCGATCACCACCGCCGCCGCAAACCGCGGCTGCTGCACCGGCCCATACCCGATGAGCACCGAGTTTGTGTAGTGGGTGCCATCCGCCAGCGTGCCCGCCAGCTGGGGGCTGCCGGTCTTGCAGGCAAGGGGGATGGGCGATTCCCGCAAAGTGCGCAGCGTTTGAGCCATCTGGGCCATACCCTCCCGGATGGGGGCAAACACTGCCGCCCCGCCGGGTGCCTGGGCTAAAACGTCCGGCTGCGCCTGCCAGGTTATATTCCCGGCGGTATCGGTTATGCTTTGGGCAAAATGCAGCGCCGGGCGCTGGCCGTCCCGCGCAAGGGCCCCGGCATAGGCCGCCAGCTGCAAGGGGCTGACCGACGTGTTGCCCTGCCCAATGGCCGCCATCAGTGCAAGGCCCGCCTGATAGTTCTCATCGGTGCTCCAGGTCAGGCGGCCTGTAGTTTCCGGCAGCTCAGTACCGCAGGGTGCTCCAAGGCCCAGCTGCTGCGCGGTAGCGGAAAACGTATCCACCCCAAGGCGGCGGCCGACATCATAAAAATAAATGTTGCAGCTGTGGCGCAGCGCCGTAACCATGCTGACGGCCCCGCGGTGCCCCAGCTGCAAACAGCGCGGCTGGTAACCCGCATAGTAGGTGTACCGTCCGCCGCAGTTTACAGTGCTTTGCGGGGTAATGATCCCCGCCGCCAGAGCCGATGCCGCTACTGCCGGTTTGAACGCCGACCCCGGCGCATATTGGCCGTTCAGCACCCGGTTGACCAGCGGTGCTCCCTGGGCTGTGGCCAGTGCGGCATAATTCTGCCGCCAGCTGGCAAGGTCATAATCCGGCAGGCTGACCGCCGCCAGAACGCCGCCGGTCTGCACATCCACCACCACAGCCGCCCCTGCGCAGGCTTCTTTGCCCTTGCCTTCCGGCTTTGTGGCCTGTAAAGTTTCAATTTGCTGCTGCAATGCGCTGCGCAGGGTGCGCTGCAGGTCAGCATCCAGGTAAAGGTGCAGGGTATCCCCGGCCTGTGGCGTACTTTGTATGGTTTCGGTGCGGCCGCCGCTGCTGCGGTCAACTGTCACTTTCAGGCTTCCCGCTCTGCCGCGCAAAGCATCCTCCCAAGTGGCTTCCAACCCCCATTGGCCGATGGATTCATCCATGGCAAGGCCTTGGGCCTTTTTCTGTGCCCACTGCTCGGCACTCATGGCCCCCACGCCGCCCAGCAGTTGCGGAGCGAGGGTGCCATCCACCGCCGTGCGGGTACCGCGGGCAGTCAGCCGCACCGCCCCGCTCTGGGGCAGACCGGCAGCCAGCAGGCTCTGGCACTGTGCCTGGGTCAGATTTTCAGCCAGCGGCAGTTCCCCCGCCGAAACGGCAGAACAAAAGGCGGCAAGCTGTGTTTCCACATCCTTGCCGCCTAGATCCAGTTCTTTTAACGTTTGCAGGGTCTGCGCCATCTCGGTGTCCGGTGGGGCCGGAACGCAGAGCGCCAGGTCATACACGGTGTCATCCTGCACCAGCGCCGTGCCGCTGCGGTCCACAATGCTTCCCCGCGCCGCCGGGATGCGCACGGTATAGCTGGTCTGAGATGCCTGTTCCAGCTTTTTAGCATAGTGATCCGCCATGGTAAACTGCATCCAGTACAGCCGCACCAAAAATGCCGCAAACACGGCAGTGCAGAAAATCAGCAGGAACCACACCCTCTTTTTGCCGTCTTTTTTCATGCGCACCTCCCGGCAGGCCACTGCCTGCTCTGGTCTGATCGTTCTTTGGTCTGTCCTTTTGCCATATGGGTATTATACAAGGTTTTGCCGCAGCTGTCAGCCCCCGATGAAATACAGGCAGTCGGTTTCATCGGCAGTATCTTCCAGCGGGGCGCGCAGGGTCAGGCCGCCGGGGTCGGGCTGGGGCGCTGCTGCCAGCTGCCCGGCCCAATACTGTCCCTGCGCGGTAACGGCCAACTCCCCCGCTGCCGCCTTACAGCTGCAGGGCAGGCCGGTCACCCACAGGACTCCGTTCTGGCGGGTCAGCGTGCCAAGGGCCTGCCCCACCAGAGCCGGGACTGCCCCCGCTCCGCTGCCCGCCGGGGACACCGTGCCATGCTCCCCTGCAATGCCCGCAAAACGGCCGCTGCGGTCCAGCACGGCGGCCCCCGCCTGCACCGGCTGCGCCAGCAAAAATCCGCCGGGCCAGCGGGCGGCGGTCCACACGGGGTCCCAGCGTTCGCCGTTCGTCTGCCTGCTTTGCAAAAAATTGCGCAGGGCGTCGTTTTCTTCGGCATCCGGTTCGTGTTCTGCCAGCCGGCGGCGCAGGGCAAACAGCTCCCGCTGCATCACGCTCATTTGGGCGGCATAGTGTTGGGCTAAGGCATCATCCAGCCGCCGGGGCAAAGCCGCACCCCACACGGCCATGCTAAGCAGGGCAAGGCCCGCCAGCCCCAGCAGCAGCGCACAGAGCTGCCGGAGCGTTTTGTGCCGTCTGCGCGGTGCCGGGCGCGCAAGGTCCAGCCCGTCCCGTTCTTTTCGTCTGGTATGCCGCATGGTGCGCCGCCCGCCTTTCGCTCATTGTTTTTCTCCACAACTATATGTTTGCCCGCCCCCTGCTAGACTTTGGGGGCGGATTTGATATAATAGAAGAAACCAAACCAAATGTTAAGGAGTACCTGCCATGCCTGCCACTTTGCTTGTTTTAGATATTGACGGCACCCTGCGCCCCCATGGGGAGCCGCGCGTGCCCAAAGAAAACGTCGATGCCCTGCGCACCGTGCAGAAAGCCGGGGTCAAGCTCGTGATTGCCACGGGGCGCTGCCGGGCAGAGATCCCCGCCAAAATGCTGCGCGGCATCCGGCCGGATTACTGGATCTGCGCCGCCGGTGCCCAGGTGGAGGATGCCGCCGGGACCGCCCTGTACACCAGCCACATGACCGCCGAGGAAATGTACGCTCTGGTGGATTTTTGCGAGGACTATGAGCACCCGCTGGGATTCAGCTTTTCGGACGGCGGGTATGTTTACCTGGATTATGAGGCCTTCCATGTGCAGGAGAAAGCCGCTGCACTGGAAGGTTGCCTGAAAGACGGCGAGGACCAGGACCGCCACCTGTTGGATATGCCGTTTTCCGCGTTCGGCATGCTGGCGGCGGAAGATATCGCCAAGTTCCAGGCCAAATACGGCTACCTGGGGCTGCAGTTCCTGCCCTACCACGTGACGGGGTGCGATATCCTGCGCGCCGGACAGGACAAGGCAACCGGCCTGCAGGCACTGCTGGACCATCTGGGCCTGGCCGCTGCGGACTGCGTTGCCGTGGGCGACGGTCCCAACGATGCCGGAATGCTGGCGCTGGCCGGGCGTTCCTACTGCATGGCGGACGGCATGAAAACCGCCAAAGCTGCCGCCAAGGCGCTGGCCCCTGCCGCTGCACCCGATGGCATTGCCCAGCTGTGCCGCAGTCTGTGGCCGGAGATATTCCGTTGAACACCAAACAACCGTACACCCATGTGGGGCCGGGGCTGCCCCCACTGTACGGCGCACAGGCCAAAGCGCTGATCTTAGGCAGCTTTCCCAGCCCAAAAAGCCGGACACAGGGGTTTTATTACGGCCACCCGCAGAATCGGTTCTGGCCGCTGATGGCTACCCTGACCCACAGCCCCACCCCCGCATGGGAGGATCTGGATGCCAAACGCGCCATCATCATTGGCAGCGGGCTGGCGGTGTGGGATGTCATCCACGCCTGCTCCATCCGCGGGGCATCGGATGCTTCCATCAAAGATGTGGAACCGAATGATCTGGCAGCCCTGGTGAACCGCCTGGGCGTACAGGCCATTTTTTGCAACGGTGCCACCAGCGGCAGGCTGTACCGCAAATACGCCCAGCCCCTGACCGGGTTGGAAGCTGTGGTGTTGCCCTCCACCAGCCCGGCCAATGCGGCGTTTACCATGCCGCGGTTGCTGGATGCCTGGGGCACTGCGCTGGAAGGATATGTGAACAAACCGTAAAAAGCGCAAAAAAGCGCCGTTTTGCCGCCCGAAAAGGGCAAAATTGTTTGCATTGTCCCCGCCGTTGCACTATAATGAAAGGGTATTCCCTTTGCTCCGGCGTTTGCCTTTGCCGGGGCGCACCTTACTACAAGGAGCTTTGAACCCATGAGCAAGTGGATCGAAAAGCGCACCCGCCCGGTTCTGCCGCTGTACCTGGCTGCACTGACCTGGCCGGTTGCTTCCCTGATTCTGCCGCCCTACCGGCTGGTGAACCTGGTTATCATTGCGGCACTCAGCACTGTGGTGTATCTGGTTTCTTCCCGCTTCTGCCCCACGCGGGTGCAGCGGGTGGAACAGCCCTACGCCACCGGCAACGAGAACACCGATGCCATGCTGAACGGCATTGCCGCCAACCTGGATGCGCTGCACAAGCTGAATGACGCCATCCCGGATGCCGAACTTTCCCGCCAGCTGGACCGTATGGAAAAGGCCGGGCGCGGCATTGTGCAGGCGGTGGAGCAAAAGCCGGATAAAGCCCGCACCGTGGATCGCTTTGCACGGTATTACCTGCCGGAAGTGGTCAAGATCATGAGCGCATACGCCCAGATGGAAAAAGGCGGCATTACCGGCGAAAACGCCGCCCAGATCTTGAGCGAAGTACGCCGCAACGCTGGCACCATGGCCACCGCATTTGAAAACCAGCTGGACGCCCTGTATTCCGCAGAGGCAATGGATATTTCGACCGACATCGAAGTGCTTGAAAACATCATGCGCGGTCAGAATTTGACCTGATGCTCCCAACCCAAAATATAAAAAGAAGAAGAGAAAGGACTTGCCACTATGTCTGATCTGGATTTTGACCTGAACGCTCCCGCAGCACCTTCCCTGACCTTGGATGCGGCCCCTGCCGCCCCCACCCTGACCCTGGATCCCGAAGCGGATGCCAAGGTGGTGGAGGAAGCCAAAAAGGCTACCCCCGTTACCGTGGAGGATACCCCGCTGAGCCCCGAAGAGCAGAAGATGGTGCAGGATTTTGCTGAAAAGATCGACTTGACCAACTCCCAGATGATTTTGCAGTACGGCGCCGCCAGCCAGAAAAAGCTGAGCGATTTTTCTGACAGTGCACTTTCCCGCGTGCGCACCAAGGATATGGGTGAGACCGGCGAACTCATCACCCAGCTGATCGGTGAGCTGAAAGGCTTTGACGCCACCGCAGAAAATCAGAAAGGCTTCCTGGGCTTTTTCAAGAAAAAGTCCAACGAGCTGGAAGCCCTGAAAGTGAAATACGACAAAGCTGATGTGAACGTGGAACGCATCAAGGCCCAACTGGAGGACCACCAGGTAACCCTGATGAAAGACATTGCCATGCTGGACAAGATGTACCAGCTGAACCTTGTCTATTTCAAGGAGCTGAGCATGTATATCCTGGCCGGCCGCAAAAAGCTGCAGCAGGTGCGGGAGAACGACCTGGCCGCCGCTGAAGCCAAGGCCAGAGCATCCGGCCTGCCGGAAGATGCCCAGGCCGCCCGCGACCTGGCCGACCAGTGCGACCGCTTTGAAAAGAAGCTGTATGACCTGGAGCTGACCCGTAATATCTCCATCCAGATGGGCCCACAGATCCGCCTGATCCAGTCCAACGATACGATGATGGCCGAAAAGATCCAGACCACCATTGTGAACACCATCCCCCTGTGGAAGAACCAGATGGTTCTGGCCTTGGGCATGGCACACAGCCAGCAGGCCATGCAGGCCGAGCGCGCCGTGACCGATGCCACCAACGAGCTGTTGCGCAAGAACGCCGCAACCCTCAAGCAGGGCACCATTGACATCGCCAAAGAGTCTGAGCGCGGTGTGGTGGATATTGAGACCCTGCAGCAGACCAACCGCGATTTGATCAGCACACTGGATGAATTGAACAAGATCCGCGCAGACGGCAAGGCCAAGCGCGCCGCCGCCGAGCAGGAGCTGGGCCGCATTGAGGGCGAGCTGAAGCAGAAGCTGTTGGAAATTAACAAGTAATTATTTTTAGGGTGCATGATTGCATCCCCGTTAAGTGAGGACGACCCATGCAGTTGGAGCAGCAGGAAACATTTGAGATCAAAAGCCCGCAGCTGGAAGTGTTTGGCCAGGTGGAAAGCAAACTGCCCGCCCCCGCCAAAAAGCGGCCTTTTGCGGCCGGGTTCCTGGCCGTGATGGTGCTGGTTTCGGTGTTTGGCATTGGCGGCGTGCAGCTGAAAAGCCGTTACCGCAATGTGGCTGAAATTTACACCAGCGAGGTTGACAAGCACGGCAACAGCATCCAGGGGGATTTTACCACCCTGACGGATACCGCTGCCAACCTGATGCGTGCCTGCCAGAAGGTACTGGGCGAAGCTGACAGCAACTGCACCACCGTAGCAGACCTGCTGGCCCAGTGGCAGGATACCGCCATTGCCCCAGCCGCGCAATATGCGGTCATCCACCAGCTGGATAACGCTGTGGACGCCATGTACACCGCCGCCAAGGCAAAAGCCACCGACGATACGCTGGATCAGATCAACAGCCTGGATGCCAGCTATGTGAGCACCCAAAGCATTTTGCAGCGTGAAATTGCGCAGAATTATACCACCGCTGCCCAAAGCTACAACACCATGGCTTCCGGTTTCCCCGCCAATGTGATCGGTACATTGTGGGGCGCGGGGCAGGTGGAGCTGTATGCAGCGCAGTGACCCCGGAAAGGAGGGGGCCGGATGAAAATTTTGACCCGCACCGCAGCCGCCGTTCTGGCGGCTGTGACCGCGGCGGCAGTCTGGGCGGTACCGGCAGCGGCAGCTGCTTCCGTTCAGGGCATCAGCAGTACCAGCTGCATTGCCGATAATGCCAATATTCTAAGCCGCGATACCGAAACATATATCACCAACATTTCTGTTGCCCTGCAGGAAAACTGCAGCGGTGCACAGATCGGCGTTTACACCACCGATTACGTCGGCAACAACACCATGGAAGGCTATGCCTACGAGGTGTTCCAGGCATGGGGCCTTGGCAGCGCTGACCAGGACAACGGCATGGTGCTGCTGATGGCCACCGGGGACGACAACTATTGGGCCACCCCCGGCGAAGGGCTGGAAAGCGCGTTTTCCGGCAATGTGCTGAGCGATCTGCTGTATGATAACCTGGAAGCTTCCTGGGCAAAGCAGGATTACGATACCGGCGCACGCAAAACCGTGCTGGCCATGGCCGAACGCATCTGCGATGTATATGGCGTCAGCCTGGATATGGACGCGATCGGCTCCGGCCTGGCAGATTCTTCCGGCAGGATTGTGGAAAACACCCAGAGCCGCAGCAATGGAGGGGCGGTGCTTACCTTGGTTTTACTGACGATTATTATTGCAGTGATCGTGATTGCAATCCTGAAAACGCCGCGCGGACCCCGCGGGCCGCAGGGTCCCACCTACACAGGCGGCCGCCGCGGTCCGAACGTATTCTTTTTCGGCGGACCGGTTTACCGGCCGCGCCGTCCCCGGCGTCCTCCCCCGCCGCCCCCTCCGGGTGGTGGATTTGGTAATCCCGGCCCACGCCCCGGCGGCGGCTTTGGTTGGCCTGGCCCCGGTGCTAGACCTGGCAGTTCCGGTCCGCGTCCCGGCGGCGGCTTTGGCGGAATGTCCGGCGGGTTCCGTTCCGGCGGCGGCAGTGCCCGGCCGGGTGGCGGTGCCGGGCGCAACGGCGGGTTCAGCGCCCCGCGCGGTGGGGGCGGCAGCTTCCG
>ENA-OPBD01000649-OPBD01000649.1-human-gut-metagenome-genome-assembly--contig:-NODE-649-length-21410-cov-5.221213_pt1 | contig 21410 bp, 17 predicted proteins | sample MGYA00241062_ERZ501440 | MGnify/ENA primary metagenome ERZ501440 (study PRJEB25962, sample SAMEA2042628) | human gut metagenome | biome: human gut; feature: human-associated habitat; material: faeces...
CCATTGTCACTGAGCTGTGCTTTCTTAGCCTGCGCCTTGAAGTATTCTGCATGAAGGATACTATGCGCAGCTTCATGACCACAGGTGAAGCGATATCGATGCTCCTGATTTTCCTCTAAGAGGATATTGTCAATAATCACTGTTCCCGCTTTGACGGGAATGTACTTTGCCTCCCAGCGATCCGGATTAAATACGGGGACGCGGTCGGTATCGTTGAAAACGGTCATTCCGAGAAAGACACCACAATGTGACAGGTATTGGAAGTCCTGCTCCAGACCTAAATACCGGGTGATAAAACGATCAACATCAATTTCAGTCGGAGTAGTCATCGCTTGAGGACAGAAATCCTCCACCAACTTTTCACCAATGTCGTTAATGGTGTCCTTACTCAAAATGGGGACGAGTGTGTGGCTTGTTGCGAATCGAGGTTTAAACATAGGCGTATTTAGCCCTCCCGTTTTTTCAAATCCTCAACAAACTTTAACCACTCTGCTTCTCCGGCGTTAAGGTCACGGGCAGTGCGGAGGGCAGCCGCCACATAATCACGTCCCATAATATAGTCAGGCAGGTCAGGGGCAACGGTATTGCGTTGACGACCCACCAAGTCAAACATAGCGGTTTTTTCGTCTGTGTTCAGATGTAGTATTTCTGCGACCTTGTCCAGTCGGTCTTTTGTCAGAGGTGCGGAACGATTTTTCTCAACATCGCTTAAAAATGGCGCTGATACTCCCAATTGACGAGCCAGCTCTCTGAGTGTAAAGTCGTGTTCCTCTCTCAATGCTGCAAGTAGTTCTCCAAAATTTGCATAACTTTCAAGTCTATTCATAAGTCGGTTCACCTTTTCTTTAATTGCCTGCTATAAACTCAATCACATATTCCAAAAACTCTTATGATAACAATAAAACACAGGACTTTTGACATGACGGTGAATATTAAGCATAGGCGTTAGCCTTACAGCTAACAGAATAGCACGCGAAGGTTTTACTTGTCAAGTGGTAGGTTAACAGTTTACAAAACGTTCATAATTGCTATTGGTTCTATGGTGAACGACGGGACTTTCTACGTCTGAGGATAAATGATGCCGGACTGGCATCATTTATCAGAACAGTCCGGCATCTTTTACTTACTTTTCAATCTCCTCGTCATCAATGGTGCTTTCGGCTAAAGCCGCAGCGGCTTCACGTTCGCGGCGGGCAGCCCAGCCACCTTTTGCTTTCGGAGCATACGCAGATTCAAGTGCATACATGATACCCTGCTCCTCGGCAAAGTAAACCGGGGACGTTCCAGTTATCCTCGGCATTCCAGTCCATCAGTTTTCTGACCAGATCCACCACCGTGGCGTTGCTGATTTTGACCTGCGCTTTCTGTTCGCCCTCCGGCTTGGAGAAGCGCACGGCATTCGGGGCGTCCTCCTTGCAGGCACGGATGGCGAACTGCTTGGACTTCGGCTCAATCAGGAACTGGATGTACTCAGGGAAATGCAGCTCCTGCGCGGTCTGGATGTTGAACTTTACCACATTTCCGGTAAAGGTGCAGACAGAAGCAGAACGGGTTTTGATGAGATCAATGACAGTAAATTTTTCAAACATGGTAGTTACTCCTTTTCAATTACAATAAAGTTGTGGTCCTCCTCGGCAGCAACCGAGGCGGGTTCCGGTTTCTGGGTTACGGAGAAAAGCAGACTGTCCACATACTCCTCGTCCCACGATGGGTCGACGATCATGAAACCGGACAGTGCGCCTTTGACCACAATGCGTGGTTTTCGATGCGTGTTGCGCCGTTTCCTATACCGCCGTTCTTTGCGGATCTGCTGCGCCAACAGCCAGTCGTTTTTCTCGATGATGGGGATATGATGCCCCTCAACGAAATACTGCGGTTCCAGGCCGTTGTTCTTTACACTCTTATGCGTGAAAAAGTCTATCGTAACTGTTTTTTGACACAGAGCATCACCACAATACTTTTCGTTTTTAAGGATGCCCAGGACACTGCCGGAACTCCAAACCGATAGACCTTTTACAGTGGGAATGCCGCTTTTTGTCAGCAGCTCTGCAATTTGCGTGGATGAATAGCCGTCAAGGTAGAGACTGTATATGGCCCTGACTATATCCGCTTCATCTTCTACGATTTCCCATTGCTTTTCATCATCCAGCCGATAGCCAAGCAGCGCCCAGCTGGGGTAAATTCCAAGACCCTGCGCTCTTCTGCGCTTGAATGACCATTTCAGGCTGTTGGATTTTTGCTCAGACTCACTTTGTGCCACGAGACTCAAAACGGTAATGACCATATCGCTGCTTTTATCCAGCGTGTTGAGTTTCTCGGTTTCAAAGTACACGCCCACGGGAGGATCGAGCTTTCGCAGCATGAAAATATAGTTCAGACTGTCCAGAACATTTCTGGCAAAACGGCTGACCTGCTTCGTGATGATAAGGTCGATTTCACCCGCTTTGCATTTCTCTATCATTTCAAGAAAGTGCTCACGGTGCAGAACGGAAGTACCGGAAATACCCTCATCGGCAAAAATACCGGCGAACTCCCATTCATCGTTCTCTTGGATCATTTTCGTGTAGTTCTGCACTTGAAGCTCATAGCTGCTTGCCTGGGTGTCCTCATCCGTGCTGACACGGCAGTATGCGCATACACGAAGTTTCTTCTTTTCGGTTTCCGGTCCCACATCCTTTTTTGCTGGGATGATCTGTACCTCCTTTTGTGGACCGTTTGTGTATGCATCACGGATGGCGTTCTTCGTGGACTGCCTTTTTTCCTCACTACGACCGCGAGGTCGAAGTGGTTGCTTCTTTGTAATCTTCATAGATTCACCTCCTCCTGCCGCAGATTATGTAGGCGGATAAGCCCACACCGCAGCTCGGAGCCGGCGTAATCTATTATATCTTGAAAATACGAAAACCGTTAACATAAACGGCAAATAGCGTTTAAGTTAACGGTAAGAGGTGAAAAAATAAGAAGCTTTACAGCCCCTTATTTCTACATGGATTATCTTTTGTCATTATTCATTGCTTTCAGCATCTGGTTTGCCGCTTTCTTTTGTTCCGGCGTGAGATTGACCCAGTTTTCAAACAGTTCCTTGAGCTCTGGGCTGATTTCAACCATCTCACCCTCTGCAAAGAATTGTGCCATTGTGATGCCGAATCCATTACAGATTGCTTCCAGCGTTGCGAGTGAGGGAACAGTATTTCTCCTATAAATATTCGCAATCGTGGACTCTGACAGACCGCAATTCTTTGCCAGTCTATACTCAGTCCACCCGCGCTCGTTTAAGAGCTGCCGGAGCCTCTCATGCGTGTCCATAGCATCACCACCCTTCCTGTAATTATTTTACCCCCAAACTAAACTGCATTGTACGGTCTACTTGTACTGAACATACCGTTATGTTAAACTGTATAATAACGGGAGTTCAGCAGGGAGGGATGACAATGCTGACAGAGGGAGAAAAACGGATGCGCAGGGTGTGTTTTACGGGACACCGGCCGGAAAAGCTCAATCAGCCGGAGCGTGTGGTCAAAAAATGGCTTGAGGCCGCTATAAGGCAGACAATTGCTGACGGGAAGAATGTGTTCATATCTGGCATGGCTCGTGGCATTGATATATGGGCCGCAGAGATTGTACTGCGGCTCCGTGATGAGGGGCAGGATATAAAGCTGATCTGTGCCAGCCCCTACAAAGGCTTTGAGCAGGGATGGAGTGTTGACTGGCAGGAGAGATACAATGCCGTCATGGCTGCTGCCGACCTTGTACGCTTTATATGCCCAGGTTACAGCCGCTCCTGCTTCCAGATCCGTAATGAGTGGATGGTAGACCACTCGGCTCTGGTAATTGCTGTGTTCAATGGTCAGCCCAGCGGCACTAAGAACACGATTGAGTACGCCACTCGGGAAGGCGTTGCATATCGAAATATACTCTCAGAAACATGAAGTTTTACTTCACGAATTTTAGAATAATCTTGTTTTTTGATTGAGGCTGGTGATATAATAGTTTTGAATTCATATGTGAAGAAAGCGAGGACTGTCAAATGGGCGTTTCTTACAAAAAATTATTTAAGCTGCTTATTGATCGAGGCATGAAGAAGAAAGATCTGCAAGAGGCAGCAGAACTCAGTCCCGCAGCTGTTACAAAACTCGCGAAAGGCGAATATGTGCGGCTCGATGTACTTGTAAGAGTTTGCTGTGCATTGGAGGTTGATATCGGCGACATCATGGAGATCGTTCATGATTAGTCCGTTTTTATGGACACTAAGCGGTGCATTATTATTCCAAGGAGGCTATAAATTATGATAACTGGCGCAATTAAAAATAAAGTAGACAAAATCTGGACAGATATATGGGCTGGTGGCATTGCAAACCCGTTGACTGTTATCGAGCAGCTTACATACCTCATGTTCATCCGTTCTCTCGACGAAAAAGAACTTGAAAACGAAGAATTTGAGAATATGACCGGCGAAAAAATGCCGAAAATATTTCCCCAGTCCGCTGCCGGACAGTCCATGCGTTGGAGTAAATTCAAAGATGATGATCCTCGCAGAATTTTTGATATCATGTCCCAGCGCGTGTTTCCCGCCATTAAGAGCATGAAATATGGTCGGCTTCCCGATTTCAATGAGAAGGGCGAACTTGTTGAGATTGAGGACGAGCCCGGAAAAAAGGATGAAAGTACCACAGCATTTGCACGATACATGAGCAATGCCATGTTCCTCATTCCGACGCCGCAGCTTTTGCAGAAGATCATCACTGGACTGGACGATCTTTATGAACACGATATCGCAGAGCTGGATATGCAGGGCGACCTTTACGAATATATGCTTGGCAAGCTGGCAACAGCAGGTCAAAATGGTCAGTTCCGTACGCCCAAGCACATTCGCGAAATGATGGTGGAGCTGTTGCAGCCAACCCCTGATGACATTATCTGCGATCCTGCTTGCGGCACTGCTGGCTTCCTGGTCTCTGCATCAGAGTATATTCGCCGCAACTATGAGGATACCATGACCCCCGAACAGTGGGAGCATTTTGCGGGGCCTGCATTTACAGGCTTTGATACAGATTTTACTATGCTCCGCATTTCGGCCATGAACCTTATGCTGCACTCCATCAGCAACCCGGAAATTGATTATAAAGACAGCGTTTCGAAGCAAAATCAGATTACGGAACAATTCACCATGTGCCTTGCGAATCCGCCTTTCAAGGGAACAGTGGATGCGGAAAGCATCAACGACAACCTGAAAGCGGTTACAAACACAAAGAAAACTGAGCTGCTGTTCCTTGCACTGTTTCTCAGGATGCTGAAAAAGGGAGGTCAGTGCGCCTGCATCGTACCGGATGGCGTGCTGTTTGGATCGTCCTCGGCACATAAATCCATTCGCAAAGAACTCGTCGAGAACCACCAGCTTCGTGCAGTAATCTCGATGCCGTCTGGTGTATTCAAACCATACGCAGGTGTTTCCACCGCTGTGCTGGTATTCACAAAGACCGGCGCGGGTGGTACCGACAAAGTATGGTTCTATGACATGAAGGCCGATGGCTTCAGCCTCGACGATAAGCGTTCTGAGATTGCGGATAACGATATCCCCGACATCATTCAGAGATTCCACCATCTGGATCAGGAGGCCGCACGTGAGCGTACCGAGCAGAGCTTCTTTGTACCGAAGCAGGAGATCGTAGACAATGGATACGACCTCTCTATCAACAAATACAAGAAAACAGAGTATGTGGCTGTGGAGTATCCCTCAACGGCGGAGATTATGGATAAGCTGGATGCGTTAGAAGAAGAAATCGCAGTTGGTCTGAAAGAATTGAGGAAAATGTTATGATAGCAAAATTGGGAGATGTTTGTACTGTCGTATCTGGCAGCACCCCAAAGAGCACAGTTTCTGAATATTGGGATGGAGATATCAAGTGGATTACTCCCGCTGAACTGGACGATGACAGCTATATCATCAGTGATTCAGTACGGCACATCACAGCACTCGGGGTTACAAAGACAGGTCTAAAACCTTTTCCTGCCGGAACAGTTATTCTCTCATCCAGAGCGCCGATTGGTAAAACCGCCATTGCTGGATGCGAAATGTATTGTAACCAAGGCTTTAAAAATTTAATTTGCAGCGATAAAATTGATAGTAAGTACTTGTATTTTTTCCTGTCAAGCAAGACAGATTATCTAAACTCGCTCGGCAGAGGAGCTACATTCAAAGAAGTTTCGAAAATAATTGTTGAAAATATTGAGATTCCACTGCCTGAAATAGCTGAGCAAAAAGCGATTGCCACCTGTTTTGAAAAGCTGATGCTACTAATTAAAATGCGAAAGGCGGAACTGGGCGAACTTGATAAGCTCGTGAAATCCCGATTTATCGAACTGTTCGGTGATCCCCTCATAGAAGATGATAGATATCCTAGGGTGCCCCTTGGTAGTTTAGCCGAAGTGGGATCAAGTAAGAGAATCTTCGAAAAGGAATATGTCAGCGAAGGAATCCCGTTTTATCGCACAAAGGAAATAGTGGAACTATCGAAGGGTAATAGGATTACAACCGAACTGTTTATTACAAAAGAGCGATATGACGAAATCCGCAGCGAATACGGAGTACCCCAAAAAGGCGATTTACTGATATCAGCTGTAGGGACAATCGGTGTAATCTGGATTGTAGACGGAAAAAATGATTTCTACTTCAAGGATGGAAATCTGCTACGGGTATCTGCAACAGAGAAATTCGTACCCGAATATCTTAAACACCTATTGGAAGCGCTGATTAGTGCGTATAAATCGGAGATGTCTTCTGGCACAGCATACGCAGCATTGACCATATCAGCACTGAAAGAAATGATGGTTTATGATGTTCCGCATGCCGAACAGGAACAGTTTGCAGCCTTCGTCGAACAGACCGACAAATCAAAATTGGCAGTTCAGAAAGGACTGCAGGAACTGGAGATTTTGAAGAAATCTCTTATGCAACAGTATTTTGGCTAATGAGCCGGTGCAGGATGTTGGTACACATCAATATTTTAGAGGTGTATTAACATGAAAAACCAGCTTATTTCCGAAATCACGCGTCAAATGATCCCCTATCTGGACAATGCTCAGATGGAACATCTGCAGGAAGTTCTGCAGCACACCTTTTGGAATGTCCAAATCACCGCAAATGCGAACGGCATACAGCCTCCAGACAGAGAAACCAACGCAGAATTGCTTGATATGTTCCTCTCAGCCAAGCGGGTTGAGGGCTGTAGCGATAAGACCCTTCGCTACTATGAAACCTCAATCCGCAGGCTGTTTGCGGCGGTTGATTGCCATGTGACGCATATGCAAACCGATGATTTGCGGACATATCTCTCCGATTACCAGCAGCAAACCCAGTGCAGCAAGGGAAACATTGACAATATTCGCAGGATTATGTCCAGCTTCTTCACATGGTTGGAGGATGAGAACTACATACTGAAAAGCCCTGTACGTCGCATCCACAAAATCCGCTCCAATAAAACGGTCAAGGAAACCTACACAGACGAAGCTCTGGAAACCATGCGCGATCAGTGCGGCTGTTTGCGGGATTTAGCAATGATTGATTTGCTGGCATCTACGGGTATGCGTGTTGGTGAGCTTGTGCATCTAAATAAGGATGACATTGATTTTGAAAACCGAGAGTGCGTAGTGTTCGGTAAAGGCAGCAAAGAACGCCCCGTCTATTTTGACGCCCGCACGAAAATACATCTCAAAAACTATCTGGACAGCAGAACCGACGATAATCCAGCGCTGTTTGTTTCCCTGCTAAGCCCATATAACCGGCTGGAAATCAGCGGCGTCGAGGTACGATTGCGAAAGCTGGGACGAAGACTGGGAATCACAAAGGTGCACCCTCATAAGTTTCGCAGAACGCTTGCAACACGCGCCATTGACAAGGGAATGCCCATTGAGCAGGTACAGCAGCTTCTCGGACACGCAAAGATTGACACCACCATGCAATATGCAATGGTAAACCAGAACAATGTGAAGATTTCTCATCGGAAATTCATTGGCTGATTGCCAATCCCGATTTATCGAACTGTTCGGCGATCCGGTGATTAACCCTAAAGGCTTCCCGTGTTACACTGTAGGTGAAGTGATTGACTTCCAAGGCGGTAGCCAACCAGATAAGAAATTCTTTGAATATGAAGCGTCGCCAGATAATATCAGGCTGATTCAGATCCGAGACTACAAAAGCGACAAATACATCACCTATATTCCAAAGACGATGGCAAAACGCTTTTGCACTGCGGACGATATCATGATTGGCCGATACGGGCCTCCTATCTTTCAAATCCTGAAAGGCATAGAAGGATCGTTTAATGTTGCGCTAATGAAGGCGACCCCCAAAATGGGTAACAGAGAATTTATCCGACAGTTTTTAAAGCAGGACTGCCTGCTGGAATATCTTGAGGGGCTATCAAAGCGCACCGCAGGACAGGACGGCATACAGATGGATAAGTTAAAGGCATATCCATTTCCGTATCCTCCGATGGAGCTGCAGGAGCAGTTCGCAGCCTTCGTTGAACAGACCGACAAATCAAAACTTTGCGGTGAGATGGAGGTGGCAGCATGATCGTGAAGCCTTTAACGGAATATTGTACTCTCAATATGGGGCAGTCTCCTGACTCTAAAACGTATAACACTCAAGGAAATGGACTCCCATTTTACCAAGGTAATGCTGATTTCGGCGAATCTCACCCTGTAACCCGCGTGTGGTGCTCAGATCCAGTGAAAGTGGCAGAAGACGGAGATATCTTGATTTCTGTTAGAGCTCCGATCGGAGCTATGAACATGGCAGTGGAACGCTGCTGCATAGGTCGTGGCCTTGCCGCTCTTACTCCCATCTCCAATAAATGTAGCAAGCAATTCCTGTATTATGCATTGCAGAGCAAGGTTGATTCCCTGATTGCACAGGGAACGGGTTCTACATTCAAAGCAATAAGCAAAAAAGTGTTAGAAGCTACATGCATTCCAGCTTACAGCACTATTGAGCAGGAGCAGATTGCCGAAACAATCGGTCGTGTTGACAACACAATTGCTGCAAGGCGTAATCAGCTCGTTTTATTAGATCAGCTCGTCAAGTCCCGATTTATCGAACTGTTTGGCACCATTCACGATAACAGATTCGGCTTCAGCGTTGTAACACTACAAGATGTTTCTGCACCGATCAAAGATGGAACGCATCAAACGCCTATATATACTACCGATGCGGAAAATGGATATAAATTCCTTTCATCCAAAGACGTAACCACCGGGAAAGTCGATTGGTCGCACCTAAAATACATCCCTGAAGAGCTCCATCGAGAGCTATATGCCCGTATATCGCCTCGGAAGGGTGACATATTGCTTGCAAAGAATGGTACTACGGGTATCGCGGCTATAGTAGATAGAGACGAGGTGTTCGATATCTATGTTAGTCTTGCGCTCATAAGGCCACACGGTGTGGATTCGACCTATTTATGGGCAGCAATCAATGCCGCAGAGACGAAACAACAATTTGATGCAAGTCTCAAAGGAATCGGTGTTCCCAATTTGCACCTTGGCGAAATTAAGAAAGCTCGTATTATTTTGCCTCCTATGGAGCTGCAGGAACAGTTTGCAGCCTTCGTCGAACAGACCGACAAATCAAAATATTACAGCGTAGCATAGGCAGAAAGAGAGGTGAGATATATTGACGATTAGAGACGAAGTCGATTTATACATACAAGATGTTCTAAAAATGCAATATATGGTTTCTAATAACATATCTCACCGTCTGACAAAAGGAGAACTGAGGGAAAAATTCATTAGGAGAGTGGTCCAGGATGAGTTTCCTAATTTGCTGTTGAAATCTGGAATTTTATGTGAGGGCACATGGCAAAGCACACAAGGCGATTTTCTATGGCTTCGCGATAATGCCCGCATTGGCAATTTGAACCTTTATGATTTAAAAGACTGTCTGATGTTCATGGAGATAAAGAGCCGGGCTACTGCAGCAGAACTAAGAGCCCTAAACGATACAGCTGGCAATCTTAAGCAAAGGTATGCTGGTGAACCTCCGATCAAGATTGGCATGTTTTGTTACAGTACAGTCGCAACTGAGCAGACCGTTTTGCGAAAATTCGGCTTTACTTACGACAAGGAGATTGATGGTTATAACGCATACGACAAATCAACTGATATTATGCCAAATGTTGATTTTTTATTCAGTCTGAACATCGTCGATGATTCAGATGAATCGACGTCAGCGTATTTGATAGTCAGAGACTTTTCAGGTAACTGCAATTTATATAAGGATAACCCGGTGATACGCTATTTCTTTAATTATTTCCGGTAGTACGAGTAACAAGGTGGGAGAATACGAATATGTCGAATTTCGAATTTCTAAAAGAGAAAAAGGAATACGCATTATTTGCCTCTGCAGCATTTGAGGCAGAAAAGGTGTATGTTTCCGCGCCTGCCATGTGCGCTGTCGGCTGCAGAAAAGCTTTGGAACTAGCGGTGAAATGGGTGTATTCGGCTGATAAGACGATGCAGATGCCCTACAAGGATAACCTGCAGGCTCTGATCCATGAACCCACGTTCCGTTTTGCTGTGGACTATAACACGTGGGGCAAACTGCCGTTTATCATCAAACTAGGCAACTTGGCCGTTCACACAGAGCGCAGCGTTCAGGCTAGTGATGCTCTTGCTTCCCTGCAAGGACTTTTTGAGTTCATCCAGTGGGTGGACTATTGCTATGGCACCGATTACGAAGAGCGGCAGTTCGATGAGGCACTGATTCCGACCGAAAAAATCGTTGTCGACACCAAGAAAATAAAAGAGCAGGAGAGTTTGCTTGGTGAGAAGGATGCAGAGATTGAGTCTTTGCGTAAAAAGATCGAGCAGATGTCCGAGCAGATCACCGCAACAAAGGATCAGCACCAGAAGGAGCGCACCTTTGTCGCAGCAGACCTTTCCGAGTTCAAGACTCGTAAAATTTACATCGATGTGGACATGAAGCAGATGGGCTGGAAATTCACCGGCGCAGATGCAGATGTACAGGAAGAATACCCTGTTGAAGGGATGGCTGGCGTTGTCGGCCAGATGGGGTATGTGGACTATGTCCTGTTTGGCAAGGACGGTCTGCCATTGGCGGTTGTTGAGGCCAAGCGATCCAGCAAAGACCCGAACATTGGACGCAAGCAAGCGGTGCTGTACGCAGATTGCTTGGAACGCAAATTTGGTCGCCGTCCTATGATGTTCACAACCAATGGTTTTGAAACCTACTTCTGGGACGATCAGAGCAGCCCACAGCGTAAAGTCAGCGGCATATTCAGCAAAGATGATTTGCAGAAGCTGATGAACCGTCGTACCGAGCGGAAGGATCTGATGACCATTCCGATTGACGACAGGATCACAGACCGCTACTACCAAAAAGAAGCCATCCGCGCTGTATGTGAGCAGATCGGACAAGGTTTCAGAAAGCATCTGCTGGTTATGGCAACAGGAACGGGTAAAACCAGAACTGCATCCAGCCTCACCGATGTGCTCAGCCGTGGCAAATACGTCACCAATATTCTGTTCTTGGCAGATCGCACAGCGCTGGTGAAACAGGCAAAGGACGATTTCAAAAACTATCTGCCGGATATGTCACTGTGTAATCTTTGCTCCAACAAGGATGATCGCGGTGCCAGAATCGTTTTTTCCACCTACCCGACAATGCTGAATGCAATCGACGATACAAAGACGAAGAACGGGCAGCGGCTGTTTACCCCCGCACACTTCGATCTCATCATCATCGATGAAAGCCACCGCAGTATTTTCAAAAAATACCGGGCCATCTTCGAATATTTCGATGCAATCATGGTAGGTCTGACTGCAACCCCAAAAACGGATGTTGATCGTAATACCTATGATTTTTTTGAAATGGAGCACGGCATACCGACGTATGCTTACGACTACGAGACGGCAGTATATCAGGATCATGTGCTCGTTCCGTATTATAACTATGAAGTTAAAACCAAGTTTTTGGAGGAAGGCATTTCCTACGACGATCTTTCCGATGAAGACAAGGAACGATATGAGGATGATTTCGTTGAGGATGGCTTCCTGCCGGACTTCATTCCGTCGGCACAGCTAAACAAATTCGTGTTTAATGAAACCACTGTGGATACTGTATTGCAGGATGTGATGGAACGCGGTATACGCGTCGCCGGTGGTGACAGACTGGGGAAAACAATTATCTTCGCCCAGAATAAACGCCATGCAGAGTTCATTCTGGAGCGATTCAATAAACTGTACCCCAGACTCAAAGGCACATTTGCCCAGCGAGTGATCTGCGATGACACATATGCGCAGACGATCATCGACGATTTCAAAGTGCCAGAGAAAGAGCCTGTTATTGCAGTGTCTGTCGACATGATGGATACCGGCATCGATGTGCCGCAGTGCGTTAACCTTGTATTCTTCAAAAAGGTGCGTTCCAAGGCGAAATTCTGGCAGATGATCGGTCGTGGAACGCGCTTGTGCAAGGGACTGACCTGCACCGACCAGATGGACGGCGAATATACCGATAAAAAGCGTTTCCTTATTTTTGACTACTGTGGTAACTTTGAATACTTCCGTGCGCACAAAGAGGGTTTCGAATCGAAAGAAACTAAGTCGTTGTCGGAGAATATTTTCGGCAAGCAGGTTCGATTGGCTGTTATGCTGCAGGAAAGCGCTTTTGCAGGCGATGACTACCAGGCATGGCGTTCAGAACTGGTTGGCACGTGCTTTACGCAGATACAAGAACTGAATACGGAACTGATTGCCGTTCGGCTGCGCATGCAGAGCGTTGAGAAGTTCAAGAAACCTGGTGCGCTCAATTACATAAGCGAAGGTGATAAAGGAGAACTACTGCAGCAGATTGCGCCCATCGTGCGTCTGGATGATAACGACGAGTATGCAAAGCGCTTTGATAATTTCATGTATGGACTTATCATCGCATCGATGGAGCAAATGCCGTCGTTCAAATATGCGCAGAAACAGTTGCGTGATATGGCAACCCTGCTGGAACGCAAGGTTAGCATTCCGCAGATTAAGGCAAAACTGCCTATTATTAAAGAAGTCAATACGGATGCCTTCTGGGAATCCAATGATATTCTGCTGTTTGAAAATGTACGCAAGGAGCTGCGCGAACTAATCAAGTTCATTGTCGAACAGAATCCTGTTAAAAACCCAATTATAACCCATCTGACCGATCCCATCATTGACCAACAAGAAGGCGTCCAGTTGGATGCTGCATATGATTTTGAGGATTATCGTGCCAAAGTTAACCGCTATGTCAATGAGAACGGAAATACGATGGCGATTCACAAATTGACGCACAACATTCCTCTGACGGCTGGTGACTACCAAGAGCTGGAGCGCGTACTGACCAGCGAATTGGGCAGCAAAGAAGATTATGAACGCGAATTTGGTGATACCCCATTCGGTCTGCTGATCCGGAAAATTGCAAAGTTGGATCACGATGCCGCGATGGCAGCATTTTCTCAGTTCATCAATGACCAGTCCCTGAACCAAAAACAGATTTCGTTTCTGCATAAGATTATCAATCATATTGAGCAGAACGGATATATGGATAGTGTCACTATGCTTACCAAGCCTCCGTTCGATAAGCCTCTAAGCTTTACCAGGTTGTTTGATAAAAAGATGCAGATGGAAATTATGGCTGCGATTAACAAAGTTAAAGATAATGCAGTTGTTATTGCAGCTTGAGAAAGCGTACAACATCAATTTAACGATTACCGCTGTGATTTAACGATTACCCCAGCCGTTTAACGATTACAACGTCACAGACAGCCGCAAACCCCATAAAACGCGCGAACCCCGCCGCAGAATTGCTCTGCAGCGGGGTTCGTTATATGCCGGAACAGCCGAAAAGCCTTATTTCAAGCGGTTTTCGGGCATAGAAAAAGTCCACCGTAATTCTATCAAAATTACGGTGGACTTATGGTGGACCTGAAGAGACTCGAACTCTCGACCTCTCGGATGCGAACCGAACGCTCTCCCAGCTGAGCTACAGGCCCATTTATGAAGCTGTGCTGTTTCCCGTGCGGTGCTATGACCCGGAAAACATAGATATTATAGCGGCGTTTGGTACGTTTGTCAAGGCTTTCTTTCAAATCCCCGCGCAGATTGGATCTGCGCGGGGATCTCTGGTTTTACACGCCCAGCTTGTTGCGGCGGATGATCTCAGCCTCGTCGGGAGTGGTGGTGGAGGTGTAGCCCTCCAGCGGGATCAGGCGGGCGTTGACCGCGTCGATGATCCACTCGGCATACGGGAAGAAATACTTGTCGAACTCGTGCGGCGGGGTGATCCAGTTGCGCGCGCCGATGACGACGGGAGGCGCATCCAGATAATCGAAGCACATATTCGTCAGATTCTCCGCGATCTCGTTGAGGAACGTGCCTCTTGCGCAGGCATCGGAGGCCAGGACGACACGGCCGGTCTTCTTGACGGATGCGATGAGGTCGGTATAATCCAGCGGGACAAGCGACGGCATATTGATGACGTCGGCCTCGATGCCGTATTTCTCGGAAAGCGTCTTGGCTGCGTCGACCGCGCGGTAGAGCGTTGCGCCGATGGTGAGGATGGTGAGATCCTTGCCATCGCGGACCTTATTGACCGCGCCGGGGGCCCACTCATACTCTTCGGCGGGAACACCGCCCTCGTGGAACTCTTCGCCCTTGCCGTAGATACGCTGGGACTCGAAGATGACGCAGGGATCGGTGCCGTTCAGAGCCGCCTGCATGATGCCCTTGGCCTCATACGGGGTAGCCGGGAAGAAGACCTTCAGACCGGGGATGTGGGAGACGATGGCGACCCAGTCCTGAGAATGCTGCGCGCCGTACTTTGCGCCGACGGACATACGCAGAATCATCGGCATCTTGAGAATACCGGCGGACATGGCCTGCCACTTGGACATCTGGTTGAAGACCTCGTCGCCTGCACGGCCAAGGAAGTCGCAGTACATGAGCTCGACGACTGCGCGGCCGCCGCACATGCAGTAGCCGACAGCGGTGCCGACGATGGCAGCCTCGGAGATCGGAGAGTTGAAGAGTCTGGAGTGCGGAATGACATCCATCAGGCCGCGGTAGACAGCATAAGCGCCGCCCCAGTCACGCACGTCTTCGCCATAGGCGACGAGCGTGGGATCCTCGTAATACTTGTTGATCAGCGGCTCAAAGATAGCGTCGCGGATGTTATAGACCTTCATGTCGGAGAACTTATTGCCGTCCTTATCAAATGCGAAGTGCTCCTTCTTGGCAAGGTCTGCGTAGCGCTTGCAGCTTTCCTTCGGGCCAGTGACGTTCAGCTTCTGATCGGGCGCGCCCATGGAGCGGACCGTCTCGTTGGAGAACATGAGGTTCGCCAGATAGTCCGGGTTCTTGTCGAAGTCGACATACGGAGAGATCTCCTTGTCGTCGGCTGCACGGCAGATCATGGTCATGCGGTCAGCGGTGTCCTGCAGGAGCTTGGCGAAGAACTCGTCGGACTCGACGCCTGCTTCCACGAGGGCCTCGCGGAACTTGACGATCGGGTCATGGCTGCGCCAGTCCTCGATCTCCTCCTTGGTGCGGTACGCGTTCTGGTCGGAGGTGGAGTGGCCGACGAGACGATAGGTCACGACGTCGAGCAGGACGGGGCCTTCGTTATTCTTGATCAGCTCCATCTTGCGCTTGTACGCGTCGATGACAGCCAGCGGGTTCCAGCCGTCGACACGCTCGGCGTGCATCTGGCTCGGGGTGATGCCTGCGCCGAGACGGGCGGGCATATTGTAGGCCATGGTTTCGCCCATGGTCTGGCCGCCCATGCCGTAGAAGTTATCAAAGACGTTGAAGATGATGGGCAGACCACCCTTGCGGCCTTCCTCCCAGAGGGTCTTGAACTGGTCCATGGCGGAGAAGTTCATGGCCTCGTAAACCGGCCCGCAGCCGAGGGACGCATCGCCGATGTTGCAGACGACGACGCCCTTCTTGTCGTTGTTCTTCTGGTACAGCGCAGCGCCCGTTGCGATCGGAGCGGAGCCGCCGACGATGGCGTTGTTCGGGTAGATGCCGAACGGCAGGAAGAACGCGTGCATGGAGCCGCCCATGCCGTGATGGAAGCCGTTTTCACGGGCAAAGATCTCGGCGACGGTGCCATAGAGCAGGAAGCGGATGGCCAGCTCCTTGACGTCGCTGGTGTCGGCAAATTTCTTGACAGCTGCGAGGGTCTTGCCGCCGAGGAAGCTTTCCATGGTCTGCATCAGCTCTTCGTCGGAGAGCTTGTTGATGCAGCTGAGGCCCTTGGACAGGATCTCGGAGTGGCTTCTGTGAGAACCGAAGGTGATGTCGTCCTTGTTCAGCAGATATGCTTCGCCGACGCAGGAGGCCTCCTGGCCGTAGCTCAGGTGCGCGGGGCCGGGATAGGTCGTCTCGACGCCGTTATAGTTGGCCTGCGTCTTGATGAGCGTGAGCATATGCTCGAACTCACGGCAGATGGCCATGTCGCGGTAGATGCGGATGAGATCTTCCTTGGTGTAATTGCCCTCGTCCAGTTCCTGCTTGATGGTCTTGTTGTACTGGCAGACGGGAATATCTTCAAAGTGGATATAGCCGGGTTCGCGGACTTTTACGGGATCGATATACAAAGATTTCGGCATAATTTCGTCCTTCCTTTCTCTTACTTGGCAAGCAGCGTCATGAAGTTCTCAAGGCTCTTGCACAGCTCGCTCATGTAGCGCGCGGCAGGTGCGCCGTCGATGACTCTGTGATCGAAGGTCAAAGACAGGCCCATGGCCGGGTACGTCTCAATGACGCCGTCCTTCGCGGACTTGATCTTCGTCTGGATATTGCAGACGCCGAGAATGCCGGTCTGAGGCGGATTGATCACGGGCGTGAACGCCTCGCAGCCGAACGAGCCGATGTTGGAGATGGTGAAGGTCGCGTCGGACATATAATCGGGGCTGAGCTTGCCTTCGCGGGCCTCGGCGGCAAGCCGCTTGGCTTCCATGGACAGCTCGAGCAGCGTCATCTGGTCGGCGTTAAAGATCGTGGGAACGATCAGACCGCGCGGGGTGTCGCAGGCGAAGCCGAGGTTGACGGTATTGAAGTGACGAACGACGTTCTCTTCGAGGACGTTTGCATTCAGATCCGGGCAGGACTTGATGGTCTTTGCAACGGCGAACATGACCATGTCGTTGAGGCTGACCTTGCCCATGGGCGCGTCAAGCGGCTTGAGCATGGCGCGGTAGGCCTGGATCTGGGTCGCGTCGAAGGAATACTGCTGGGTGAGCTGCGCCATGGTGGACAGGCTCTTCGTCATGGACTTGGCCGTGGCCTTGCGCACGGGGCTCCACTTGACATCCTCAAAGTCGGCGGCAGCGGGCGCTGCTGCGGCAGGTGCTGCATACGCGGCGGCTGCGCCGGAGGCGATCAGCTTGTCGATATCGCGCTCGATGATGCGGCCGTTGGGGCCGGTGCCGGTGGCAAGGGCCGGGTTGACATTGTTCGCGACAGCCTTGGCCATAGCGCGCGGAGAAATGGCCTTCAGCTCGGCTGCGGCGGCAGGCGCTGCGGCAGCTGCGGGCGCGGCTTCTTCTGCGGCGGGAGCGGCTGCGGGAGCCGGAGCCTCTGCGCCGGGCTTCAGGAACTCATACGCGTCGCCGGGGTTGCCGACTGCGCAGACGTTGGCAAGGCACGGAACCTCGTCGCCGTCCTCAAAGAACTTTGCAAGCAGCGTGCCGGAAGCAGTGGATTCACATTCGAACTCCGCCTTGTCGGTTTCGTAGGTGAACAGAACGTCGCCGGCGCTGACGGGATCACCGACATTCTTCTTCCACTCGCCGATGATGCAGGACTCGACCGTGATGCCCTCCTTCGGCATGATCACAGCCTGTGCGCAGGGGCCTGCGGGCGCTGCTGCGGCAGCGGGAGCGGCAGCCTTGGGGGCTTCTGCTGCGGGAGCTGCGGGTGCAGCGGAGGCTGCCGGTGCGTTTTTCAGCGCGGAGGTATCCTCGCCGGGGTTGCCGATGGCGCAGACATTGACCAGGCACGGAACCTCGTCGCCGTCTTCATAGAATTTCTCAAGCAGGGTGCCGGAGGCGGTGGATTCGCATTCGAACTCCGCCTTGTCCGTCTCATAGGTGAAGAGGATATCGCCGACGTTTACATGGTCGCCGACATTCTTCTTCCACTCGCCAATGATGCAAGATTCGACTGTAATGCCTTCCTTGGGCATCAATACGCCTTCTGCCATAAGTGTTTCACTCCTATTTTAATCTCAATAAAAATTATTTGTTGGCCAGCAGATACTTCTCTGCTTCCGGGCTCCACAGGCCGTTGTGGCGCTTGGTGATCTCGTCGAGCTTGGCAAACAGCGGATCTGTTTCGCCCAGCTTGCCGAAGTCGGCGATGGCCGTCAGGGGCAGCTCGATCTGCGTGTAGATGAGCTTCTTGCCGCCGGGGATCTTCGGCAGGTTCAGAACGGTGTCGACGACGGCGTTCAGGCCGCCGATGTGGGTGATCATGGCAGCGGGGTTGATCTTGCCGGAGGTCATCATCTCGATGGCTTCCTTCATGTCGCTGGTGTTGCCGCCGGAGGTGCCGACCACATGGGTGTAGAGATAATGAACGTTGTACCAGTTGAATTCTGCCTTGAACTGGCTGTTGGTCGGGCCTGCGAAGAAGTTCAGGCAGCCGTCGAAGCCGAGGATATCGCCGGCCTGCTCGACAACGGGACGAACCGGTGCGAAGCAGATGACATCGTCATAGCCGGTGCCGCCGGACAGCTCACGCAGGTAGTTGGTGTCGCAGCCGGGCTTGGCGGTGTTGACATAGTGCAGCTCAACGCCCATTTCCTTTGCGTGCTCAACGGTATAGATGCTCTGGGCGCGTTCGAGTCTGGCGTCGTCAATGTCGGTGATGACGAGCAGGCTCGGGCGGCGGTCGCAGTGCAGCGCGTAGTCGATCGCGCCGAGGCCCATGGGGCCGACGGAGGCGAGCATGGCCATCTTGCCGCCCTCGACGATGCCCATCTGATGCTCATAGGAGCCGGGCTTGGTATGGTACATGGCATGGAACGTGCCGATGATGCAGCTCATGGGTTCTGCCAGAGAGCCGTAGAAATACGTGTCGGAGTTGTACGGCAGCAGGTTGTCGGTCAGCAGCGTCTCGATGGGGATGTTGGAATACTGGCTGTCGCCGCCGCAGTACTGGTAGGAGTAGCCGGGAGCCAGCTGGGAGCCCTTGTAGAAATGCGCGGGCTGGATGGCGAAGCCCTGGCCGGGCTTATACTTGTTCTTCCAGTTTTCACCGACCTCGGTGATCACGCCGCAGAATTCATGGCCGACGATTGTGGGATGCTCCGCAACGTCGTTCGGGACGCGCTTGTGATCCTCACCCTCGACTGCGGCCTTGTAGGTCGACATACAGATCGAGTCGGAAATGACCTTGACCTGAACGTCATCCGGGCCGACCTGCGGCAGCTCGATCTCCTCCAGGCGGAGGTCCATTTTGCCATGGATACGGACAGCTTTCGTTTTCATACGTTCCATTCCTTTCTTGCATTTACCTTGCATAAATCATCCAACCAAAAATGGGATTGTGTTGGTTTGTATTGATTTCACCTTATTGTAGCGCAAGAATCCCAAAGTGTCAACGACAAATCCCGCATTCTGGTGCGGGATTGCGTTGTTTTTTGTGGGAGCACTTTGCATCCCCCTCCCCTGCCGGACACGGCGGGCAGAAAATGGCTCCCCTGAAAGGGGAGCCGGGGTGCTGGCGCGCCAGTGCTGATATTGTTACCCCTGCACCCTGCGCAGCGTGAGGGTATAGCTGTACTGCGTCCGTGTGGAATCGATTATGGTGTCGGTATAGACGTAATCGACCGCGACGCCGTCCACGACGGTATGATATTCGGAAAATACGCTGTCGCACAGCTCGGACGCAGCCGTCTGCAGGGGCTTATCGAGCAGGATATGGCCCTTCTCTGCTCCGGCGAATGCAAACAGGGCGTACTGCATCACGGAGCCGGACGGGATGCTTATCCAGCTATCCGCTTCGCCGCCCTCCGCGTGGTAGACAATGCCCGTCAGGACGCCGTTTTCTGTCTGGTATTCCAGCTGCGGCAGGCGGTCGTTGAACATGACGGTCGTTGTCCCACCGTTCGATTGAAAGCTCGATTCTTCCTTCCAACGGCCGTTTTCGTCCAGTTCGATGCCCGCATCTCCGAGCTGGCGCTGGATCCTGTTGTAATTCTCCGCAAACTGCGCAACAGTCAGCTCCCCGCGGTAAACCGGGCCGACCGGCAGCAGTACGCGCAGCACGCCGCCCGCGATCAGCAGCGCAGCAAGCACAGCTGCCGCCGCAAAGCGCCATCCGGCGTGATCGCGGATGGTCTGCTCAGAGCCGTCCTCCCACGGAAGCGCCTTCCCCTGCTGCTCGTCGGTATAGCTGACATACAGGCGGTACAGGCGGAAAACCGGCAGATTCAGCCGGATCCCGTACCAGAACAGGTACGCCGTGCGCTCCCGGCCCTCCGCATAGGTCAGCTTTCTGCCGTCCGGGCTTGTCACGCGCAGGCCGAAGAGCCATTTGCCGGGCGTCGTGCCAAACCGGGACAGCAGCAGCGGCTCCAGCAGGAACATCGTGCCGAGCGTCAGAAGCTCCAGAAACAGCATGCCGCCCCGGCTGTTTTTCAGCATGTTGAAGCCAAGAGCCGGCAGGAGCAGCATCCACAGCGTCCGGTAGATCTGGCCGTCGAGCAGGCGCGCGAAGAAGCGCTGCCACGGAAAATGCTCCTTCGGAAGCGTATCACGTTCGAGCACGCGCTCGGTCTGCATTTCATCGAGATACGGCCTTGCGTCGAGCGTCCGGAACTGCGCATGCGCCTGCCGGAGCCGTCCGGCGATCTCCCCCGCCCGGTCAAGCGCCGCCTTTTCCTTCTGTATGGCCGTAATACGCGCGGAAAGCGCCGCATCCAGCTCTGTTTCGCCGCGCACGATCGCCTCGATCTCCTCGACCGAATAGGACGAGCCGCAATAGTCGCATTCGAGCTTCCCGGACGCGCCGACAAAGTGCAGCGGGCCGGTACACGCGGGACATTTGTAATTCGTGATCTGTTCTGCCATGCAGATACTTCGCCTCCTTTGATGGCTCTGCCCGCGCCAAAGGCGCGGGCAGAAAACTCAATTAAAGAACGATATCGCCCTCGTCAAACGGGTCGCCGCATTCGGGGCAGAACTTGGGCGGGTGGGTCGGATCCTCCGGCTCCCAGCCGCACTTGTCGCACTTGTACTTGGGTGTTCCGGCGGGCTTGGGCTTGCCGCACTCGGAGCAGAACTTGCCCTTATTCACTGCGCCGCAGCTGCACTGCCAGCCTTCTGCTGCCGCCGGGCGGGGCTTGCCGCACTCCGGGCAGA
>ENA-OPBD01000654-OPBD01000654.1-human-gut-metagenome-genome-assembly--contig:-NODE-654-length-21250-cov-3.118188_pt1 | contig 21250 bp, 22 predicted proteins | sample MGYA00241062_ERZ501440 | MGnify/ENA primary metagenome ERZ501440 (study PRJEB25962, sample SAMEA2042628) | human gut metagenome | biome: human gut; feature: human-associated habitat; material: faeces...
TTTTCCTAGATTATTTCTCCATCAGTTTTTCAAACCATGTATCTACTGCAAAAATATAGCTTTGATTGTATCAGTCCATCTGATTTTCATCAGTCAATAACGCTGTCATTCCTTGAATGTCTAAAATGCTTTCAGAAATGACTAATCAGGAATGACATCCATGATGTCTCCAATATTCGCATCAAGTGCGTTACAAATTTTTACAAGCACTTCGACATTAACATATTCATCTTTTCCGAGCTTGGCCATAGTTGATGAGCTTATACCTGCTGCGGATATAAGATCCTTTTTCTTCATCTTTTTATCAATCAGCAGCTTAAATAGTTTGCTATATGAAACGCCCATTGAAGTTCCTACTTTCTGAGTGATACCTAAATATATAAAATATTATAACACGATAGCTTCAAATTCGCAACAGAATATGCGAGAACTCAAATTTTTAATTTGAAAATTCATAACAGACGAATGTAAATAATGGGGCTGTGCTTGATATTCGACGATTGGAATGCAAAAGCTGGTTAGTCTGTACCAACGCCAGTGTGACAATCGTATCCCCCTTCATCATAGAAAAAAGCAGCCTTTACCAGCTGCTTTCCTCATTATGCACGCATAAGAAAAAGTTCGGCGCAAAGCCGAACTTTGAAGTTATTTGGACAAATCTCTAACCAAGAGATCAAGTACATCATAGACGGTCTTTCTATCCTTGGTGGAAAGCTGAGAAACTTTTGCGTCAAGCTGATTATTCTTCTCAGTTACACCCGCATCAATGACATCGCAAAATATCATATCAGCAGAAACACCGAGTGCGTTCATAATATCAATTAGCGTTTCGACTGACGGTATCTTTACGCCTCTCTCGACAGCACTGATATAATTTGAACTCACATTCGCTTTCTGTGCCAAATCTTCCTGACGCATCTTTTTTGCGTTTCTGCATTTTCTGATATTCAGACCAATCGTTTCGATGTCCACGGGAACCACCTCCTTCAGCGTTACTATCGCACTATTAGTATTGTCCAACACATAAGTTTCCGGGCTGCGGTAATAGTAGATCCGCAGCGTGTTCGGCACCTTCCGCTTCGGGCACCATTCCGGTGCGCGTCTGCTTAGATCATGGTCTTTGAGATGTCTGGCTCTTTTCGATAGGGTGCAATAGCTTTCGCCAAAGTGCATCATGAGTCCCTTTGACTTCTGGGGAGCGGGGATCGCATGGTAATACCGTTCCGGGCAATTCCGACAGGTATACTCCTGCGGGGCAGATTCTCTTTTCATGTTTATACTCCTTATTGACTTATATTTGAGGCCCCGGAAATCATCCGGGGCCTCTGACTTATGGGCGCAGTGTAAAGCGGTTTTCGCCCGTAAATGCACTTTGCAGGCGTCTTACTTCCACCTCCAGCGCCGCTATGATCTGTTCTACCTGTTCCGGCGTGTAATCGTAACACACGCGGCTTGCACAATTAGAAAGCGAATGGATAGCGTCTACGGCTCGTTGTGTGCGCTGTTCAGCCACACGCACGAACCGTTCCGCCTTGGTTTCTCTTTGCCTCAATGCTCGATACCTCCTTTACGCAATTTCCTGTTCGCCCCAGCGAATGCTGAAACGGCCGTCTTCATCTATGTCGCGGTATAACAGCAGCGATGTGAGATCGTAGTCCACTCCAAATCGTTCGTAAATATCATCCATATCTGCTTCGTCGCCCTTCATGAAGAGATTGAGCTTCTCTTTTGCCAATATCATCTGCATCAGGTTGGACTCAATGCTCTGTGCATAGGTCAGGAAATAGATGTCCTTCCAGTCAACGGAATTAAAGCGGATGAAGCGCATGTAAAACTGGCTCATGCGGGAGTTGTTATAGTGCAGCTCCGGGATGATGACTTTGTTGACGAACTCAAAGTTGACTGAACTGGGCAAGCTCTGCTGCGTACACAGCAGGATGCCGTTTCCGCTCTCACGGAGTGTTTGCCGTAATGCCCTGCGTTTCGCAAAGGTAGTCGTCGCGCCGGTCACAATGAAAAGTGGCCGGTTGGGAAACGCTTCCCGCAGGGCTGCCGCATATGCGTCCAGCACCACGGTATGGCGGACGCCTATGGCCACGATCTCTTCTGCCCAGTTGCCGGTAAGCTGGATCGTTCTCCGCAGCTTCCCGGGAAGCTCGCCGCTATACTCCGAAACCGTATTAGGCGCGGCACTGATCCGCAGCAAAAGCGTGATCTGCTGGATGATCCGCAGCATGGCGTCTTTCCTCGCGTTATTCGTTGAGGTGAAATAGTTCTGGCGCATGGTATGGAACTCCTTGACCGCCTGTACCCATACGGCCTTCTCCTCCGCTGAAAACGGAATGAGCTCCTGATGGATACGTTTGATGTCCTTCCCAGTGACCTCCTCAAAGGTACGGGTGATTACTGTCTTGGCGAGGGTATCACGCAGAATATCTGCATTGTAGATGTCCTGTGTGCGCTGTCCGACACCAAATACGGTGATTTTCTCCGGCAGATGTGAATTGGCAAACAGCGTGTACCCACGACGATAGGCCGGGATCGGTTGACCGTACCACGGGTTAGTCTCTCGTGTCGCCGTGCCGTCCTTATCATAGTGATAGATGGTGTGGCAGCAGGATAGCATATTGATGGAATTGTTATAAAGTAATTCCATCTGCGGTGCGAACTCAGAGATGTTGTTCCGGGTACTGGTTCCTGTGGTCAGCAGCTTTGATTGGCATCGTCTGAAGCAGGACAGCACCGCCTTGGCACGGCTGCTGTACGGATTGCATATCTCATCGCTTTCATCCAGTACAAGACAGGTCTTGCGGCTATGGATCTTCAGCCATTTTTTGATCTGCCTGCGATACTTGCACAGCGCATTAAAGGTCATCAGCACAAAGTCGCCGGGCTTGATCCGCTCCAGATCCCTCAGCCGTTCCACGAACACATACGACACGTCATAGTTGGGCAGCACCACATTCCAGTTATTGCGGATAGAGATGGCCGATGAAATGACCCAGGTGTTACGATACCCTTGTCTGTCCATGCGGTATTTCCCATAGGCAATGCCAGCCAGCGTCTTACCGGAACCCTGTTCCCATTGCAGCAGCGTATAACTCTTTTGCAGAGCAAGATTCAGGTCGTGGAGTTGGGTATCGTTCAGCAGGATCTCCTCCTCGTTCTCGGCATCCCATAACCAGAAATCATCCAACCATTTCCCAATTCCCGTGTCCGGGGTCATTTCCTGAAAAGGCTGGCTCTGGATCAGGTATTCATGCCGCTTTTTACGCAGCAGCCGTTCGTAACCGGGGAGTGTTTCACCGCGCAGCACTGCTTCACAGACCGGGATAGGCTGGCGCAGCTCTTCGCTTATGCGGCGTCGCACTGCGGCACTATACCCTTTATAGGCGAATGAATAATCCCGCTTGACAAGGTGGATCTCATCACGTTCCGGCTGCCGGTTCTGACGTCTGAGTGTCTGACGAAGATAATGCAGTACCTTCGCCTCGGTCAACCGCCGTTTGCACCATTCCTCATATCGCATCTCTGGCGGCTGTGTCTCCGTATAGAACCGATGCAGATACGCGCAGCATTGGGCATACCGATCCTTCAGGGACGGATGTATCCTGATTTGGTACAGCATCTTCTCTACCGTATAAGTAAACGATGCAGAGGTTTGACGCTCCTTTGCCAGTTCCCGCAGGATCTTGGCGCGATTTTCCTTCAGCATGGCCTTTGGCATTTGCAGCAGCGACATGTGGATCGCTTGTGCTGCACCAGCATAGATGCCGCCGGAAAGATCGTTATCCATTCCTGTGTGATAGCGAGCCGGTGTTTCGGAATCCGCGCCCTTCTTCTGCCAGAACTGCAGCTTTATTGGGAAGCGCGAAACACCCATCTGCGCAAAGGTATCATCCGGCAACAGGATCTGACCAAGAAACCGGAATTGTGCCTCCATCTTCCGAATCATTGAGCTGTCCGAAAACAAGTCGGCCAGAAATGAGTTGGGTACGATCAAAGCCAGGATTCCCAGTGGCTTCAAGAATTGGGCAGCCTTCAAGCAATAGTAGAGTTGCGATAGATACTCCTTTCCATTCTCAGCCATCCATTGCAGGTTGAAGGGCGGGTTGCCTACCACATAATCAAAGCGTACCTGCGGCATATAATTGCGAATATCCTTATTAACCAGATTGGCCTCCGGATAAAGATATGACGCCACCTTGAATGCCTTGGTGTCCAATTCACAGCCGTAGACATTGGCTTCCACCGGCATTACGTTGAAGAAGTTCCCCATCCCACAGGTGAGGTCCGCTACCAGATCGTCCTCTTCCAGTCGAAGGCAATCCGCCACGAACTGACACAAGGCGGGCGGTGTAAAGAACTGGCCGTTTTCCAATTCTTTTTTTGCCTCACTGTATGTATGGTAGCTCCGATAGTTCTTCCGGGAAAGCCCGTGCAGGCCCCCATCCCCTGTATAACCCTGAAAAACATCCTGCTTCGTGATACCATACGCTTCGCAGCAGTTGTTGTCGATCAGGTACAGGAGCTTTTCGTTAACTGCTCTGCGACTGCTCTGGGGGATCGATTCTGTCGAGGGTGTATACTTCATGACGACACCTCAGCATGAATAGTCAAGATACGTTTCGGCAAACTCCTTTGCAATAGATGCCGTCTTAAACTTCAGATCCACGCGCCCGTTTTTGAACATGCGCAGTTGTACGAGCTTCTGGCAGGTTGGAAACTGGAACTGCGATGTGGATACGTCAGAGTACCCCAGCAGCTCGGAAAAGCCTGCGGGAAAGCGCCCAAATGTATTGGTCTCATAGTGTGCTACAGCGGTAAAAATGTCCTGCATACGTTCTGCAAGCCTCCACTCTTCATGGCCCCATCGTTCATCGCAACTGCAAAAGTATCCGCCAAAACGAAGCGTATCTCCTTTTCTATCGTAACCGGCATTGCTATTACTCCAATATGCCGCCTTATGGCATTTGGTACGCAGCTCCTGAAAAGCACGTTCTACGAAGCTGAGTCCGTCCAGCTGTATAAACATCTGGTCAACCACATCTTCATAGTGCAGCGCAAGAGCCCGCAGATTACGATGATACTCCTTGCTCGTATCCATATCGCACCTATACGGGTCCGGCTCTGCGGGGATCAGATGCTCTTTGATGGCATCCGTTGAGATCGTTACGCTATATTTCTCATTGAAATGCTGTGTGAGCTCAGAGATGAACCTACTGTGGAACTTCTCCAGTTCTCGGTTCAGATCCGTTATCCCGAACCGGTAATTGCTCCCAAAGTAGGGCAGCGACCCATCCTGCCCTATGCCGAGCAGGTCTCTTTGCGCCTGAATCGCTTTTTTCCACTGTTGGCGTATTTCACGGAGCGCACGGCAGGATTCATCATATGCCTGTTGCTGGGTTTCGCAGAACATCAGGTCATCCTCCGGCAGGCGGGAATCCGCCGTAATCTCAACTTGCTCCAATTTATCGAGTAATCCCATAATTAAAAGTCCTCCTACAAAAACAAAAGCACCGCTGAACTGTCGTCAAACAATTCAGTGGTGCTTCTCCGCATTTATTCTTAGCGGTGCTGCTTCGATTAACACGTTTGGTATCGGGGGAAGGTGCATAGATTTACACTGGGCTTTGCTGTCGCATAAATCGGTATGTTAGCTTCCTTCGATCCCATTATACCCATTATAACAACAGTCCTCCTTATGTAATGATGATCGTGTCAGAAATCAGTCTTTACATGAGGAGGACCTCTGCAGCGGACGGGGGTACCCGGTATATTCCAGAAGAAGAAAAACGCCCTCACACCGCGCTGGGCGGCATGCGGGTACTCTGGTACACAGAACGGCGTTATCTCGGATCGGATTCGCGTGAAGGGCTGTCTATAACGTCACTCTGCATCTTGTCCATAATTCAGATAAAGGTCGTTTGAACTGTGACAGCAAAATGAGAAAAGTAGTTCACCATGCGCTGACAGTTTCGCAAATATATACTTCTGAAATCACGGCGTTCGGGCGGAGATTCCGCGCAGAAGTTGGCGAAATCTTCTTTTGTTGCAGTTCTGTTGCGCTTTGCACTGTATAGTGTTCACAAGAAATTGCAGAGGGGAAGCGCCGTATGGACAAGCTGGTAAGAAAAATCGAGGTGCCGCTGGCAAAGAGCGCCGTCACCGACGCGGGGCTGTATATCGCGTCGCCGGAGGACATTGGCCGCCTGGCGGAGGTGGCTATGGAGGCCTATCAGGACTATCCGCTCCACAACTGGCTGACCAACGGCCACTATGACCGGGAGGCCTCCAAGCGGATTATGGAGGTGTCGCTGCGCACCATGGCGAACGATGGCGTGATCTACGCCGACAGTCCAGAGCTCAACGGCTTTGCCGCGTGGTTGCCGCTGGGCTTTACCGGCAGCAAGACCGTTCCCTTCCTGACCAACGGCGGGCTTCGTCTGATCCTGCGCGCCGGCCCCGGCATTATCGGCAGGCTGCTGACATACGAGACCTTCGCCATGCGATTGAAGGAGAAGTACACGGCTAATGTGGACTGGTATCTGTACAACCTCTCCGTGCGGCCACAGGCACAGGGGCAGGGCATCGCCGCGAAGCTGCTGCGCCCCATGCTGGCCTTCTGCGACCGGGAGAATATCGTCTGCTATCTGGAGACCAACAAGCCGCAGAACGTGGATATCTACCGGCACTTCGCGTTCCGGCTGGAAGAACAGGCGCTGATCCCCGGCAGCGATGTGATGCACTACGCGATGACCCGCACGCCCGTGCCGCCGATACCGGCGGAGGAGGGCGCTCAGGCGGAATGACCGGGGTGGGAGAGGGTGGCCGAGTCCCCGCGTGAACCGCGGCCATATATTGAGGGCAGGAGGAAGAGAGCACATGGAGTTTGACATTCGCACAGGGGAACTGTCCGCGGCGGAGCTGGAGGACAACTTCGACTTTGATTACAGCGTCGGCGAGGTGTTCATCGACAGCATGGAGACGTTCCGGCGGGAGTTGCTGGAGCCCTTCAGGGACAAGGATCGTCACATTTTCTACCGCGGCGAGCGGGTGGGGGCGCCAGGGCCGCTTCTACTCCGGCATGACCTCCTCCGCCGGGACGGCGGCCACTGCGTGGAGGTCAACGCGGACTTCCTGCTGGACTACTACAAGTCCTACGGCAGCTTTTTCGACCTGTACAACACCACCTTCGGCACGGCTGGGAAGTACCGCCTGTACGACCTGTGCGCCTTTTCTCAGCACTATCTCAACGACTCGCCGCTGATCGACTTCACCAAGTCGCTGTACGTGGCACTGTCCTTCGGGCTGAAGGAGAAAACCGAGTTCGTCGATGACGGTATCTTATACGCCGTGGAGATTGAGGATCTCAACAACAACTACTCTACGGACAAGGTGGTGGCGGAATGCTGGCTCAACGACTTCAAGGTGTATGTATACAACTTTGAGAAGGACGATGTTTCCCCGGAGGTGCAGGAACTGAAGCAGCATGTAAAGCGCACCAGCCCCACCGGCAAGCTCATCGACATCGCCACCAACGACCTGATGAAATTCCAGCAGGGCGTGTTCCTGCTGCTGTCGGACTTCAATCTGGTGAACCGGCTGTACCTGACGAAAAACGTCCGCAGCAGCTTCAAGATCACCAAGTACATCCTCAGCAAGGACATCTGCGCCGATCTGGTGGAGATGATCGCGGAGGAGACGCCATGGTACCGCTTTTCGCAGCTGCTGGAGATCAAGGACGGCATCCAGTCCGCCATTCGGCATAATGAAACCAGTCTGTAGAGCAAAAGGAAGCACTCCCGTGTGGGGGTGCTTCCTTTGCAATATTCGAGTCAAATCAGGGCATATAGACGCGGATAATCTCCACCACCTGATTGTTCACGATGTGCGCAGTGCCGTTCATAGCAGTGCAGCCAAAGTCCACGCTGTCCTTCATGGTCAGCAGATCGCCGGCCACATAGGTTACCTCTCCCTTTTCCAAATCAGAGGAATCCCGATAGACGAACTCATCGCCGTTGACGGGCAGCGCCATCTGCGCCACGGAGGTATACCGGACGTCGTACTCGGTGAGCTCAGAGCCGCTCTCATAGAAGGTGCCGCCGCTCTCCGACGGTGCCATGGTAATGCCGCCGTTTTCAAGACCACCATTGATATGGACAACGCCATCCGCCTGCTCTACAGTGGCGACAGAGACATCGTTGCCGCGCACTACGATAACGTCGCCCTCCTTCAACCCAGTGATGGACACCGCGTCGAACAGTTCCTGCTCCCACACAGTCATGTGCAGGACAAAGCTTCCCTCATCGTTAAGCTCAATATCATCGTTGGTGAAGGACACAGGGAAGGAGCAGTCCTCCAAATTGGTGGGATCGAAGGAGGAGGGGATGGGCAGGATGCGGGTGTCGGCGGTATCATTGGTGTCGGACGGCTCCGTGGGGGGCTCGTCCTTGGCGCCGCAGCCAAACAGGGCGGCGGACAGTACAAGCAGGGACAGCAGTACGACCAGAACTTTTTTCAGCGTTTTCAAGGGATCTCCTTTCTCATATGCGTGGTGCCGTTTGCGCCACGCGGGTCATTTGATGTCAAATGTCAACTCCAGTTTGTTTTCCCCGTCAGCAAAGCGGTATGTCATGGCGGTGGTCATTTTCCGTACCATATGCAGTCCCAGTCCGCCAATGCTGCGTTCATCGGCAGACAGCGTGGTGTCTGGCTCCGGTGCGGCGGTGGGGTCGTAGGGCTTGCCGTTGTCGGCAAAGTGCAGCAGCAGTGTCTCCCCCTCTGGCCGGAGCGTCAGGGACGCCTGCGTGGCACCGCTGTAGTGGACGATGTTGGACCATATCTCGTCCGTGGCCACCTGCACGCGGTTCTGCACGCGCAGGGACACGCCGTCTTCCTCCAGCCGCTGCTCCAGAAACGTCTGCACAGCGGTGTAGGAAGCGCTGTCAGGAACAAGGGTGATGGAATTCTTGTTCTGCATGGCAATTCCCCCTTTCGGGTGTTGATCGTCAGTTCTCAATGGTCAGGAAGTCCACAAAGCCGGTGATGTCAAAGACCTCCATCACAGTCTCCGGCACATGGATCAGCCTCATGCCACCCTTGCGGCTCATCTCTTTCTGCGTCTTGAGGATGACACGCAGGCCTGCGGAGGAGATGTATTCCAGATTTGCAAGGTCAAAGGTCAGCGCCGCGGCGGCAGGCAGCAACTTCTCCAGCTCCGCTTCCAGCTCAGGCGCGGTGCTGGTATCCAGACGGCCTGCCAGTGCCACTGTGATACCGTTATCTGCAGGGACTTTCTCGATTTTCAGGTTCATTTCTTTTTCCTCCTCTATTTTATGACAAGACTATTTGCCGCACTGTGCATCCACAAATGGTATCAGTTGTGTACGCAGAATGTCCAGCGCCATGGCACGCTTCTCTTCTCCCCAGCGGTCGCCCTTCAACAGCGAAGTGCAGCAGCGGAACCACGCCAGCGGGTACAGCCACGCGGCGTCGGGGTAGGTCTTTTCGGCCTCGGCCAGCGGGCAGCCGAAATATTTCTCCAAAAACAGGTGCAAGATGTACGTCACGATATCCTGGGGCAGCTTGTAGAAGCTGTTGAACTCACCCTTGGCCGCGCCGGCGAACTCCATAGAGAACAGGATGCGGGACAGGTCGAACATGGGCGTACCAGTGGAGAACTCGCCCATGTCGATAAGGCAGCACTCGCCATTCTGCACCATGATGTTGTTGATGTTCAGGTCGCCGTGCAGACAGTTCATACGGTCGGGCATCAGGTCCAAGAATCGGTGCAGGTACGCCCGCTCCTCCTCGGTGATGCCGGTGACATTGGGGATGTCGGAGCGGTTGATGTCCTTGAAGGACGGCAGCTGGCCCGGCTCCGCCTCGATGCCGTGGATCTGGCGGCAGACAGCGGCGTACATGTCCACATACTCCTCCAGGTGGTCCTCGTCGCCGCGGATCAGCTCGCCGATGGTCTTGGACTTGATCAGCTCATAGACCACACCGATGCGGCCATCGGCCTCTACGATGTCGTAGGAGATGGCGGTGGGTACGCCCATGACGAAGGCCTTCTTGGCCAGGGCCTTCTCCTGCTCAATCTCCTCCTTCTTCACCCGGGGGTAGTACAGCTTGATGATGGTCTCGTCATCCAGGCGGAATACCTCACCGCAGGCGCCGGCGCCGATGCGGTCGCAGCCCTCCACGCTCAGTTGCCGCACGGCGCGGGAGATGTCCATGATTTCGGAGAAGCCGGTGACATCAAAGACATTCATCACCTCGTCGTTGACATTGACGACGCGGAAGATCTTCCCCTTACAGCGCTTTTTGGCCGCCAGCAGCACCCGCAGGCCGGCTGAGGAGATGTACTCCAATCCGCCGGCGTCGATGATCACGCCCTCCTCGCTGGAGGGTTCTCCGCTGAGCGCATTCTCAAATTCATGGGCATTGCCGGAGTTGATGCTGCCGGTCAACTCCACCACAGAAAGCTGTCCGTCATGTCTGATATTCGTTTCCATTAGTCTCCCTCCGTTATATCCGAAAATATGGCTCGTGTCAACGCTTTTAACTCCTCATACATGGGCAGTCCTTCCAGCGGTGAGAGGGCCTTCGCCGTCTCGCGGAACAGCCACGCCTGCTTGTCCTTGCCGCGGCTAAAGCGGTTCCACACAGCATCTCCCTCCTCCGCCAGCCGGTCGCGGATACTGCGGAGGTTGGCCAGCTTGTCGGCGCACATGAGCATCCGATGACTGTAGCTTCCGGTGTACAGCGATCGGATAGCCGCCGCTCCTCCCAGTTTTTGGTTTTGTCCTCGCTGTCCTCCAGCACCAGCTCCGCCACCTCCTCGTCAAAGGCGGCGCGGAGCTGCTCCGGCGTGATGTAGGCGTCCTCAATGGTGTCGTGGAGCAGTCCGGCGCAGACCAGTGCCTCGTCGGCACCGTTGCGGGCCAAGGTCATGCCCACCTCAAAGGGGTGGACGATATAGGGCAAGCCGTCCTTTCGCCTTTGCTCACCGTGGGCGTACAGCGCAAAGAGGAACGCCCTGTTGATGCGGTCGGTCATCGGGTCACCTCCGATGTGTGCTGCTGCGCGGCTTTGCCGCCGGTCATCAGGTTGTGCTTGCGGGCGGTCAGCAGCAGTTGCAGCTCGGTGCACAGGGTGTTACAGGGAGCCTCCACCATGTCAAACAGGGCGGACAGCGCGCAGGCCGCCGCCAGCAGATCGCCGCTTATGCCCATTTGTAACAACAGCACGGTATAGCAGGATATCTCGCCGCCGGACACCGGCGGATACGCCACCGAGGTCAAGAACGCCATAACCGCCAGCAGGAGCAGAGCTCCCAGCGTCATGGTGTCGCCGGTCATGTCCCGGATGGCGAAGATCACGAACACGAACTCCGCCGCGATCAGCGGCTTGTGGATCACCGTGCCGATGGGCAGCGCGAAGCGCACCAGCCTTCTGTCCATGCCGAAGCCCCGCTCGCAGGCGTCATAGGCGTCGGAAAAGGCGGAGGAGGAGCAGGCCGAGGCCAACTGCGCCATAAAGGTTGGCCGCAGGATCTCCCACATTTTCCCGGCCGGATACCCCGTCCTGCGGGCGACATACGCAAATTGCACCGCCGTCACCACGGTGCAGAAAGCTGCGAACAGCAGGATCATCCGCCCGTAGCTCAGCAGGGTGTCCACGTCGGCGGTCAGCCCGGTGGAGAGCATACTGAGAAACACGAAGGCCGGCATCGTGCGTTCAAAGCCGGTCAGCAGCTTCAGCACGATGGCGCTGCCCTCGTCCACCAGCTGAGCCGTCATGCCCACGCGCCGCTGCAAAAACAGCATGGCCATACCCACCACCGTGCCCACGAACACCAGCTGCAGCATATTGCCGTCGATAAGGGGCGACAGGGCGTCGGCAGGGACGATCCCCGACAGGAACCGGCCAAAAACGGCGAGACTCCCCTCCCCCTCCGCGGAAAAGCGGAACGGGAAAAACACGGCGCACAGCACACCGGCGCACAGGATGACCACCAGCATACTGAACAGAAAGCGGATGCATGCATAGCGTCCCACCCGATGGAAGGTGCGGGGACTGCCCACGCTGAGCACGCCGCTGATGACTGCCAGCAGCATCATGGGCGTGACCACGGCGGTGAGGAATCTAGAGCACAGTGCCAGCAGCGGCTGCGTCACATAGTTCTGCACCACACCCACGGCGGCAGGCACCAGCCGCAGCAGCACGGCGGATGCAGCGGCCAGCGCCATGGCGGTGAGCACATGGCGGACACGGTGGCTCTCCCGTGCCTCCACGGAGATATAGGCGCTGTTCTGCCCGTGGTCAAACTGATAGGTCCAGTCGATGCCCAGATTGGCCAGCGTGCTCTCCACGCCGCTGACCCCGGAGACCTCTGCCGCGTCCGGTGGTGTCAGCCGGTAGGGCACGCCGTCCACCTGGAGCATCAGATCGACCCAGCGGCCCTTTTCCTCGATGGACAGTTCCACCCGCAGCTCGCCTACCTCCTGCCGCCAGTGCAGCAGGATCTCCTCCGCGCCCAAACGCAGGCGCAGGATGTCGCGCTTGGTAATGTAGGGATAGTCCGCCAGCACATCGGCGATCTGTTCGGATATGTTGTCCACGCCCGCCGCATCCAGCGAATGCGTGTCCCGTAAAATCGTTTTCATGATCCTCACACTACAGCGGTAAGAATTTTTCGTACAGCAGTTTGGCGTATTCACAACTCGTAAATGCCGCGAACTTCTGGTATTGATCGGATTTCTGCGCATCGGCGTAGTCGCAGACGCTTTTGATGATCAGCGGTACGGGGCGTGGCTCGACGGCATGCTCCGCCGCATAGGCAACGGCATACGACTCCATATCCAGCGCGACCGTCCCCTGCAGCTGGGAGCGCACCTGTTTTTCAAGCACATCACGGTTGGCTACCACGGAGGTGCCGCAAGCCATAGGCCCGATATGGACATGACACTGATTCTCTGGCGACGCCGCAGCCGCCTCTACATAGGGAAGGATATCCTCACTTATGTGGATCATAGTGGGGCGGGGGATGAATCCCACACTGCCGTATTGAATATCCGCACGTTCCATGGGCACAAACTTGCCCACAGAGTAGTTCCACACCAGATTCGCCACATTGACATCCCCGTAGATTTGCTCCGCCATATCGGGCTTGGCGATACCTGCGGCAATGCCCACCATAATGACATAACGCGGACTGTACCGCCCAATGAGCTTGGTGGTCAGAACCGCCGCGGCCACCATTCCCATCTCGCCCTGCCGGGCATACACCACCCGATGTTCCTCGCTGCCCCGGGAGAAGCATGCCTCATAATAGGGCTGGCCGTCCTCCGCAAAGGTGCGCTGTGTCCACTCATACATATGGCGAACGGCGGTCTCCTCTGTGTCTGTGGCAACGATCAGTGCTACGGCTGTATGAAAATCACCCAATGTGATCCCTCCTGTTAATTTAGTCATCGCACTTCAAGAGCTGTCCGTTTTTCTCATCGCCCACTGCACTATCCAATGTGCAGCAGATGGTTTAAGGCAGTACCGCACAATGTAAGCTGCGGTGAAGCGACAAGCCGCATTTTCCCTTTTATGTTACTCGCCCTGCGCGGGGGCCTCTGCCGCAGGCACTTCATTCTGCGCCTTCAGTTTCTCATACAGTGCCGCGGCGGTGAGCTGGCGGTAGGGCGCCACATAGAACACCGATACGATGCCCAGCGTCAGGGCACTGAGAATATCCCAGGGGATGAAGCTCAGGTCCAGGACGAAGGCCTTCCACTTGTTGCCCTTCATCATGGCCTTGCTGGTAGCAAAGGCCTCCTGCCGGGTCATCTCAGGGTGGTCGGCCAGCAGGTAGGGGATCATGCAGTACTCATACGCCTTGATGAAGCCCGGCACGATCAGCAGGCAGGTCCACAGGAAGGTATACACCGCCTGCAGCAGCAGGGTGCCCACGTTGCGCTTATAGGCGGCATCGAAGCCGCGGCCCAGGTCGCCCACATTGCCGGTGCCTCGCAGGGCGTTGACGCGGAAGTAGGAAAAGCCCACATTGATGGGGTTCAGCAACAGGATGCTCACCGCCAGCGACAGAATCACCAGCACCACGGCCAAGATGATCAGCGTCGTCAGCAATCCAGGGAAGTACTCATGCAGGAATCCCCCGATAAACGCCCACGCGGATCCGGTGTCGCTGCTGCCGCTGCCGGAGGAGGCAGCGACGCCAGCCGTGGCCGCGCCGCCGGTGCCGCCCAGCAGTGCTCCGAACAGCACCGTCACCAGCACAGCCTTCCAATAGTTCCGCTTCAGAGCATCCTTCGCCTGCTCCTTCAGTTCTCTTCTCGTCCACATAACTGTAAGACCTCCTAATTTCTTTCTTGGTGTATTCTCTCAGAGGGCATCGCCCGCGGTAAAAACGGATATCACACGATCACCGATACACGGCAGTTGGGGATCTCCTCCGTCAGCTCCCGCTGCACGGCGTCGCGGAAATCCTCTATCTGCCGGTAGGTAGTCCCCTCGTCGAAGGTCACCGCTAGATACACCGTCACGGTGGTACCGGTGTAGCGGGAACGAATGCTGTCGAATCTGCGGTAGTCGCCGTTGTGCCGGTTCAGCACCTTCAGTATCTTCAACTGCGCTTCCTCCGGCAGCGTTTTGTCTGCCAGCTCCGTCATAGCGCGGCGAATATGCTTCACGCAGAAGGCCATCATCACCAGCGCGATGACAAGGCTCAATATTGGGGACACATACCATGAGGCACGATGTCCCCGTAGGAGCCACACCGCCAGCAAGGCCAGCAGCGCGGCGCCGTCGAAGGCCAACGCACCGATGTTGCCCACATATTCGCTTTCGGCAATGGTGGAAGGGTTGGCAGCCCGTATTTTTGCCTGTCCCCGCAGAAACCAGAGGTCGAAGAACACATTCACCACCTTCAGCGCCACCACGTAGATCAGCAGCTCGCTGGGACTCTCCGGCGAGATAAGCTGCATGACGGACACCACAGCGATGCACAGCAGACCGCCCAACTCGATGGCATCGGTGAAAAACGTTGTCAGCGCCTCGATCTTGCCCACGCCGTAGTTATATTCATACCGCAGGTCGCGGCTCATGCGGCGGGACTGCGCCGCCACGATGGCCTCCGACAGCAGGTTGCCCAGCGTGTCCACAAAGTCAAGCCAGACGATCAGCGAGTGGGACGCCACAGCGGAGGCCAGCACCAGCACAAAGTTGGGCAGTTCCGTCAGAAACTGCAATCCAGTGATACTCTCCTGTTTTTTGTACGCTTCCTGCTGCACCGTATCCCTCCTTCCGCACCGCATGACCAGTGTACCGAGGATACAATACCACCCAAAGTGCAACAAAAGTGCAACACCTCCCCCCTGCCGGTTGCAGTTCTGTTGCGGTCATGCTATTATAATGTTCGCTAGAAAACATCGGACGGGAGGTCAGATCATGAGCGACAACACCAACCACGCTGCATTTCCGAAGAAGCACACCATCGCCTATCCGGAGAAATACAAGCCCGACCTATGCAAGGACGGCGCGTCCTCCTTCGCGGGGAAAACGGATCATCACGACTCCCGCTACTACATCTTTAACGACTACTACAACATGACCAGCGACGAGACGCTCCACATTCTCTCCCACTTCGAGACATACCAGCAGACCACGGAGTACACCTGCGGCGCGGCCTGCGCGCTGATGGTGCTCAACTGGTTCGGTCAGAAGCGCTACCACGAGCGGCTGGTGGGTCAGCTCATCGAGAGCTGCGAGGGGCGCGGCTCCACGGTAGAAAACATTGCGGACTTCTTCGACCTCATCGGCTGGAATGTGGAGTACCACGCCGGCACCGACCTGAAATTCGACACCATCGAGGGCTTCGAGCAGTCGGTCATCGACTTCATCGACCGGGGCATCCCCATTCTGGTGGACTGGGTGGACTGGGCCGGCCACTGGCAGGTGATCATCGGCATCGACACCTGCGGCAGCGACACCCCTTATGACGATGTGCTGATCTTCGCAGACCCCTATGACATCACCGACCACTATCAGGACGGCTATTACATTTTCCCCTTCAGCCGGTTTTACGGCATGTGGCGCGAGGGCCCCTGTGCCGACAAGGACGACCCCTACAAGCAGCCCTTCGTCATCGCCTATCCCAAGGACTACGACAAGGGCGCGGCGGGGGAATAAAGCCGCCCCGCCGGACGATCCGCGAAAAAAATGCACCCCTGGGGGTGCATTTTTTCATTGTGCGGGGAAACTATCAGAAATCCTTGCGCTTGCGGCTGAACACCACGCCGCTGCCCAGCAGGGACGCCACGGCCATGCCGGCGTACAGGGAGATGCCCGCATCGGCGGTCTTGGAGGATTTCACCGTGCCGCGGGTGCCGCACCGCTTACCGGTCGGGTGCTGAGCTGTCTAAAGGCCGCAGCGCTGCCGCCATGGTTACGATAGACCGTAATGTTGCTCTTGCCGGTCATGTCGTAGGGGATGATGATCTCCATCAGATTCGTGGTAGTGCTCATTTCCTCATCGGAACCATTATCAATAGTTTTTGTGACCTTGATATCAAGGTAGCCGTCCACTTCCAACTGCTCAGCTTCTTGCCGGAATGCATCGTTGTGCCAGAGAATGAACACACGCAGTGCAGGATACCTTGACCGCATATTCTCCGCAAGCTCCAGCCCGGTCAGGTGGCCCATCCGTGCGACGGCATACAGCGCGTCAACGGGATGATAGAACGAATACTGATGGGCGTATAGCGGGTCGCAGAAGCACTCAACGGAGGAACCCGGCGGTGTACTCTTTCTGATTTCCGCCGACAGACGGCTCCCCGGTGGTTTTTTGCGTTTCCTACACGCGACTCAGGTCGGAAACGGACAGGGTGTTCACCCGCCGCAGGGCGATGAGGTTGGTGGCCAGCGAGAAGAGTGCCGCCAGCCCTGCCCCAATCAGGCAGTCAGTCAGATCGGGCGTGGTGTAGAAATTGTCGCCGCTCTTCTGCAGGATCTCCAGCACACACCTGCCCAGAGCCAAACCGATGCCCACGCCGCCCAGTATGCCCAAAGCCGTCAGCACAATGTTGTTGCGGTAGAGGTACGCCTTGACGGCGCGGATGGAGAAGCCGTTGATGCGCATGACCACCAGTTCGTTGGTCTTTTCGTTGACGCAGACGATGTTCAGGTTCAGCAGCACCAGCAGTGCCATGGTGACGGACAGAGACAGCCCGATGTAAACCACAAGCATGACGGAGCCGGAGAACTCCTGGAACTTGGCGATCCACTTGGCACTCTCGTCCGTCAGGGAAAAGTAGCCCTCGGTGGTCTGTAGTTTCTGCGCTACGGCGTTTCTGTCCGCGGCGCCGTAGCGGAGGTACAGGGTGTTGCTCTGCGCCGCCCAGCCCATCAGGTGCTGGTAGCAGGAGGGGGTCATGACCACCTGCATGGAGGACAGATAGTGCTGGCTGATGCCGGATACCACGCAGTCATGGCTGCGGCCAGCCGTGTCCAGCAGGTGCAGAGTGTCTCCGGCCTTCAGGCCGTAGTGCTTGGCGTAGGTGTAGCTGACGATGACACCGTCATCCGTCAGGGACAGGGACCGCCCCGTTCTGTAATCGTCCAGATGGATGAACGCCCGCAGATCCTCGGCATCCTCCGGGACGATGAGATCTGCCTGATTGAGGGTGCCGGTTTCGTCACGGATATAGACGGCCTCCCGCCGCACGGAGGTGTAGTCCACGCCGGACTCGTCCAGCACCTGTTCCAGCGCCTGATGGCCGCCGGGAACGGCGGTGTCGCTGACAAGGCTGGCGTCGTAGATCCAGATGCGCTCAAAATGGCGGACAGGGGTGCTCAAAATGGAGGATCGCAACGACAGAGACATGACGATCAGCGCCGTACAGCCCGTAATGCCTACCAGCGTGGCGATGATCCGTGCGCCGTCGTTCATCAGGTTGTTGACGGTGGTCTGGGTGTAAAGGCTCATGCGCTGCCAGACGCGCCACTTTTCATAGAAGCGGGTGCGCCCGCCGGCGTAGTTCTCTCCCTTCAGCAGCTCTACGGCGGGACGTCGCAGCAGCTTGCGGCAGGGCAGCCATGTGGCCAGAGCGATGAGTGCCAACTCCACCACGGCGATGACTAGTGCCTCCGGCACGACATACACATTAGTAATGGCGCCGATGACATACAGCTTGGCGTAAGCGTCGTTGACCACGGATTCGATGCCGAAAAAGCCGAGGGCATAGCCCACCAGCACGCCGATGGCGGCGGCGAGGAGGGAGTAGGCCATGTAGTGCGCCAGTATCTCACGGCTTCGGAAGCCCAGCGCCTTCTGTACGCCGGCAATGGTTTGAGACTCGTTGATGCTGCGGGTGATGGAGGTGAAGCACACCATCAGCCCCACGAACACAAACAGCAGTGCCATGGAATAGCACAGTCTACGGCTGGACTGGGCGTAGAACTTCGCTGTGGCAACGCTGGGATTGTCCGTGCGGATCTGTACCGTCCATTGTTCATAGCGGACGAAGTCCTCCAGCTCCGCCTTGGCATCAGCCAGCAGCCGAGTGTTCTCCGCCAGCGTCTGCTCACCGTCGGCGATATCCTGCCGCGCCTGCGCCAGCTTCTGTGTGCCGGCGGCGTAGTCACGCTTCGCCTGCGCCAGCTTTTCCTTCGCGTCCGCCAGCTGCTGCTCGCCCTCCTCGATCTGACAGCTGGCCTCCGCCAATCGTGCCGAAGCGGCGGACAGCGCCGCTGCGCCGGCGCGGTAGTCGGCGATGCCCTTAAGCCCCTTGTCCAGCCGGGCGAGGGAGTCATCCACCACATCTATGAGCGCCTGCAGCGTCTCCGGTGCCACGGACAGGTCGGGATTCTTGTTGACCAGGATGGTCACAAGGAGCGTGAGCCGTGTGTCCTTATCCAGCATCGTATAGGACGCGAGGAGAATATCCGCCGCATCCAGCCGTCCCAGCAGCGTGTTTACGCCCGCCTGATCGGCGGTGAGCTTCAGGTACGGCAGCAGGACATTGACGGCTGCGGTCACGGCGGGGTCGCTGCCGGATTTTTTCAGATATTCCTGCGCTTTTTCAACGGCTTTCTTGGCGTACTGCGCTGTCTCGACGTCGATGTCCTCGGAAACGCCCAGAAGCTCCAGCGTATCCACGAGTATCTGTTTGATTTCCTCCTCGCTGGCACTATCGTGATCCTCATTATATAGCTCCACCTGCGTCAGCGTGCGCATCAGCAGGTCTTTGACGTCGGCAGCCTTTTCCCGATCCGTTTTCAGCTGCTTTTCCGCTTCGTCCAGGTCGGTGGGATAGCCGTTTTCCTCCAATTCCGCCGTCAGTGTGGCCCGGCCCGCCCGCAGCTGCGCCGCGCCGTCGGCATACGCCGCCAGTCCGTCCGCGTACTGTTGCTTGCCGTCGGCCAGTTTCTTTTCGTTTTCCGCGATCTGCTTTTCACCATCGGCGATCTGCACTTTGGCAGCGTCCAGTCTCTTCTCACCGTCGGCGTATTCCTGCTTCCCACTCTCCAGCTCCTGCTGACCGTCCGCCAGTTCCTGCTCCGCATCGGCGATCTGCTCGCCGGCACGGTCATACAGATCGTCACTGCGCAGGGCAGCCCGTTGCGCGCCCAGCGCTTCCAGCTTTTCCTTCAGGGCACCCACCTTCTGCTGGTACACGCTGCCCAGAGAGTTCAGTGCATCCAGCCCCGTTCCGCGTATCAGCAGCTGAGAAAAGCAGCCGTCATACATTTCCGTGTCAAAGGCGGTCTTGGCGACGAGGACATAGCCGTCTGCCGAACCGTCGCCGATGTCGGTGAAGCCGCGGGAGTAGTCCGTCTCCGTGCGGGTAAAGGAGGGGTGCTCCACGATGGCGGTGATGGTAAATTCGCTGTTTTTCAGGCAGGGCTTTCCTCCCCGCAGAGCGCTGATGGGGAGGGTGTCCCCAAGGTGCAGTTCCAGCGCCTCGGCCAGCAGCCGCTCCACCGCCACCTCGTCCGCCGCGGCGGGCAGCTCACCCTCCAGCACCTCGGCGTGATCCATGGTGTCGGTAAGAGACTGGATATTCAATATGCAGCGGTCGCCGCCCACCTGGGCGGTGCCGTAGGCATTGTAGGCACCCTCCACGGCGGACACGCCGTCCAGCGCGGCCACAGCCGCCGCGTCGTCCTCCGTGAAGCCGTAGGGAAACACCATCTGCAGATCGTGGTATCGGTGCTCGTCCAGATAGCGATCCATGGCTTGGCTTAGCGCCGGCTCGTTCCACTTGATGCCCAGAAAAATCGCCACGCCCAGCGACACGAATACGATGATGGAGAGAAAGGATACCCATGTTTTACGGATGTCCCGAAGCAGGACGATCCACCGCGTCTTTTTCATAGCGCCCCCTTTACCAGACCAGCTCGGCGGCCTTGACTGGATGGCGGTTTACCATCACCTCGTCGATATAGCCGCCGCGCATGCGGATCACGCGATCCGCCATCCGGGTGATCTCCTCGTTGTGGGTGACCATGACTATGCTGGTGCCGCCGGACACGACCTTTTCGATCAGCGTCAGCACCTCGATTCCAGTGGTGTAGTCCAGCGCCGCCGTGGGCTCGTCGGCAAGGATGAGGCCGGGGCGCTTTACCAGTGCGCGGGCGATGGACACCCTCTGCTGCTGGCCGCCGGATAACTGGCTTGGCAGATAGTTCCGGCGTTCCTTCAGATTCAGTACCGCAAGCAACTCCTCTAGATACTTCTTATCCGGTTTCTGATAATCCAGCAGTACCGGAAAGATGATATTCTGTTCCACGGTCAACTCCGGAATCAGATTAAACGCCTGAAAATAAATCCAATATTCCGTCTACGAAAAATAGTCAGCTTGCTCTCCTTCATCGCAAAGATATCCTTGCCGTCAATCAGCACCTTTCCCGATGTGGGGTTATCCAACGCGCCGATCATGTTAAGCAATGTGCTTTTTCCGGATCCAGACTCTCCTACGATAGCAACATACTCTCCTTTTGGAACCGAAAAACTAACTTTTTTTAATGCATGTACAGCCGTTTCACCACTGCCGTAAGTTTTGGAAATTGATTTTACTTCTAATAAATCCATATTATAAGCACCTCTTTCTTCTGAATTCTTTTAAAGCATATCATCCATACCCTACAGTAACATGACAATCAGCCTACAATTTTGTAGGATTCAAGAAATTCAGTGTGAATGTAGTGCCGATTCCCAATTCACTGTCCACTT
>ENA-OPBD01000656-OPBD01000656.1-human-gut-metagenome-genome-assembly--contig:-NODE-656-length-21242-cov-2.580686_pt1 | contig 21242 bp, 19 predicted proteins | sample MGYA00241062_ERZ501440 | MGnify/ENA primary metagenome ERZ501440 (study PRJEB25962, sample SAMEA2042628) | human gut metagenome | biome: human gut; feature: human-associated habitat; material: faeces...
TTTTACTTAAGAAACTGGGGAAAATCAATATAGAGAGGATAAATCAGACATATTTAATAGATGGAAAGGAACGGAATTATGAACATATTATATTGCGGTGATAAACCTATGCAGAAGGGAATTCTTCTATCTTCAATGTCTCTTATTGGAAATGTGGAAGAACCGTTAAATATATATATTCTTACGGTGGATTACAGTGAAAAAGGTGTTAATTACAATCCGGTTGATAAAGCATTTGCAAAATATATGGAAAGAAAGTTGAATAAATTGGACAGTGAGGTAAATGTCTTTCTTGTTGATGTTACAAGATATTTTGTTGAGGAGCTGCCAGAAGCAAATATGCAGAGCAGATTTACTGCGTGCTGTATGCTGCGTCTCTTTGCTGATAAGACAGATATTAAGGAAAGAGTTCTTTATCTGGATACTGATGTGCTGTGCAGGAAAGATTTCAGCGACTTTTATTATCAGAATATGGATGGGATAGAGATTGCGGGAGTTTCTGACTATTATGGCAGATGGCTTTTCGGTGATGGCTACATTAATTCCGGAGTAATGCTTATGAATATGAAGGCGATACGTGAGAACGGGATTCTGGAAAAATGTCGTGAACAATGTATAAGAAAGGAAATGTTTATGCCAGACCAGACGGCTATTAATACATTTGCAACAAGAGTCAATCTGTGTGGACGAAAGTTTAATGACCAGAGGAGGCTGCATGACAACACTGTTTTCCAGCATTTTACGACTACCTTCCGGGTGTTTCCTGTGATAAGGACTGTCGCAGTCAAGCCGTGGGAGATTGACAAAATGCATAATGTTCTTGGACTTCATGAATATGATGAGCTCCTGGATTCTTATAACAAGGAGTATGAGGAGTACAGGGAGGTTTCCCGTATTCCTGTGTTTTTCTCAATTAATGAACAGTACGCGCCATATCTGGCAGTGTGCCTTAAATCGCTGGCTGCACATGTGGCTGTGGACGAGCGTTACCGCATTATTGTTATGTGCGATAATGTGAAGAATATTACGATGATTCTGCTTCGCAATGTAATAAAGGATTATGAAAATATAGATATTGAATTCGTTGATATAAGAAAGAAAATGTACGAATATTCTGAAAGCTTTGTACAGACAGTTACTGACAGACAGGAAAACAGGCTTTATTCAGGCAAGTTTACACTGACGATATACTTCAGATTGTTTATTGCAGAGCTTTTTCCAGAGCTTAATAAAGCTGTGTATATTGACTCTGATACCGTAATAAATGATGACATTGCAAAGCTTTATTCAGTTGATATGGGAGATGCAATGTTTGGTGCAGTAAGAGATACATTTGCAGGAAAGAATACAATACTGGCTCATTACATTGAAAATGTAGTGGGAATAGAGCGGAATGAATATGTCAATTCAGGAGTGCTTCTTATGAATCTTGATAAGATAAGACAGGCTCATCTGGCAGACAGATTCTTAAAGCTTATGGCTGAATATCACTTTGACAGTGTTGCACCTGACCAGGATTATATTAATGCTATGTGTGCAAAAGAAATATATTTTCTTGATAAGGAATGGAATGTTATGCCTAACAAGGGCGGGGAGTATATAGCAAGACCGAAGCTGATACATTATAACCTGTTTGACAAGCCGTGGCATTACAGTGAGATTCCGTATGAGGAGTATTTCTGGCAGTATGCGGCTGAGTCGGGATTTTATCCGTTGCTGATTAAACAGCGCAAGCAGTATGGAGATAGTGAAAGGAAAGCCGACCGTGAGAATTTAAAGAAGCTTCTTGCAAGGGCTGAACGTATTGCAGACGGTGATGGGGTTAAGTTTTCTGATGTTGTGGGAAGCGGCAGCTTTGCAGGCGATAACATTTTGGAGGAGATATGATTGGTGACAGGGAGCAGGTCTATGAAAATATTAGGACGGCTGTAAGTCTTAATCAGTTGAATTCAAAGGTTGAGCCGGGAGACCCTAAGCTGTTACGCGAAGATTAAGAAGCATTACTAAGACATTATATTGATTACCGCACAGCATATGGTTTTTGTGTGAAGAAATATATTGCAGAAGCTATATTTCATGCAGGGACTTCTGCGGTGGGGCTTATAACACAAGTTGACGGACTTGAGAATCTTTCTGGAATCAGAGGTCCTGCGATTGTAACATGTAATCATTTCAGTCCGTTAGACCCTGCAATTGTCAGGTTTGCCATGAGAAAAGCGGGATTCACACGAATGAGTATTGTTAATCAGGATACTAACCTTGCGATGAAAGGATTTGTCGGGTATATGCAAAGATATGCTGACACAATGCCTGTAAGCAGCCTGAAATGGTTTATGGAGACAGAATTTCCTAATCAGATTAAAAATGCACTTGATGAAAACAAACTTGTGCTTATATATCCTGAGCAGGAAATGTGGTTTAATTATCGGAAGCCCCGTCCATGCAAGAGAGGTGCATATCTGTATGCGGTAAAGTTTAATGTGCCGGTGATTTCGCTTTTTGTTGAACAGCAGGTTAAAAGTACACATTTGCACACATTCAGGGTACATGTCATGCCGGTAATATATCCGGACAGACAGCTTGATGAAAGAACAGCAAGTTTAAGAATGCAGCACACAGACTATGAGCAGAAATGTGCTGCATATGTCATGGCATATGGAAAGAAGCTGACTTACGATTTTGAGGAGGGCGATATTGTAGGAAGATAAAGGCATTTGACGCGGAAAGAATTGAAGTGTATATATATTTGAAGAAATTACAAAGATTGAGAGGAAAATGTATATGAAGATACAATCAGTGGCAGTACTTGGAGCAGGAGCAGTCGGTTCTTATGTTATATGGGGACTTTCAGAAAAGAAGGATATAGATTTAAGTGTTATTGCAAAGGGCGAAAGAGCGGAAAGACTTAAGGCAGAAGGCTGTCTGATTAATGGAAAGACATACCACCCGGAGGTATTGACCCCAGAGGAAGCAAAAGGTGTTGACCTTCTTGTTGTATCATTAAAATACGGCGCACTTGCAGGTGCATTAGATGATATTAGGGAAGCCGTCGGTGAGAATACAATTGTCATGAGTCTTATGAATGGTGTTGACAGTGAAGAGATAATATCTACCAAGATAGATAAATCACATATCATTTATTCACTTATAAAGGTGGCGTCACACCGCGAAGGAAAGGAATATGTGTTCAATCCGGAGACTACAATAGGCATTATATATGGTGAGGAAGCTGCACCATTTGAGAGTGAGAGAGTTGTGGCAATAAGAGATTTATTTGATGGAACAGGAATTAATTACAGGGTGACTGATTGTATTAAAGAAGAGATATGGAGCAAGTATAGACTTAATATCTGTAACAATCTTCCACAAGCTATTATTGGAGCAGGTGTTGGCTGTTATACAGACAGTGAGCATATGAAAGCAATCAGCGCAGGACTGCGTAAGGAGGTTGAAGCAGTAGCGATAGCCAAAGGCATTGATATGAGCAGATGCGCAGATAACTCAAGCCGTGGAAGTGCAGTTCCACCAACAGCAAGATATTCAACACTGCAGGACATTGATGCAGGCAGACACACAGAGATAGATATGTTCTCTGGCGCAATGATGCGTATGGGAAAAGAACTTGGAATTGCTACGCCATATAATGAATATACATATCACATCATCAAGGCACTTGAAGAGAAGAATGATGGCATGTTTGATTATGATGAGAACAGTGAGGCTGTGACTTATTCTAAGTAGTGAATGCCAAGAATTAATAATTCCTGTTGACATATACCCACATAGGGTATATTATACATCGTGTGAATGAGATATACCCTACCAGGGTATGTTACATCCACAATAGATAAATATAATAAAGCGTTTATCAGACACAGAATATAACAACCAGACTAAGGAGGAATAATGGAAAAAGAATGTTGTTGTCATAAGACTAAAGAACGCGATGCCAAGGAATATAAAGACCTCTGTAACAGGCTTAGCAGAATTGAAGGTCAGATAAGAGGAATTAAGGGAATGGTCGAGAAGGATGCATACTGTATTGACATTCTTAACCAGGTGTCGGCTGCCCAGTCAGCGCTTAACAGTTTTACTAAAGTGCTTCTGGATAATCATATCAAGAGCTGTGTAGTCCGTGATATTAAAGAAGGCAAGGACGATACGGTAGAAGAGCTTGTTAAGACAATTGGCAAATTCATGCGATAAGAATTATAAAAGGAGATACATAATATGGGAACAGCTATAATAATTGGAATATTAGCAGTAATAGTAGTAATCGCAGTGATAAGCAGTGTTAAGCATATGAAAGGTGAAGGCGGCTGCTGTGGCGGTGGTGGAGATACTGTTGCAGAAGAGAAGAAGATTCTTGATAATCCTGTAATTGCTGTCAAGACTGTTGACATTGAAGGCATGCATTGTGAAAATTGCAAGAATAGTATTGAGAGATCTGTTAATAAGATTGATGGTGCTTCATGCCAGGTTAATCTTAAGAAGAAGCAGGCAACAATTGAAGTTGACAGAGAAATCGATGATGCTGATATAAGAATTGCAATTGAGAGACTTGATTTTAAAGTTACAGGAATAACAACTAACCGCAAGGAGGCGTAGCGTGATATGGAACAGTACAATGTTACAGGAATGAGCTGTGCAGCGTGTCAGGCGAGAGTCGAGAAGGCTGTCAGCAAAGTGCCTGGAGTGGAAAGCTGTTCAGTAAGCCTTCTTACTAATTCAATGGGTGTTGAGGGAACTGCACCCACAGATGTAATCATTAAAGCTGTGGAAGCTGCGGGATATGGTGCATCAGTTAAGGGTGCAAAGAACAGCAGTCCTTCAATGCAGGAGCAGGAAGATGCGCTGGCAGATAAGACAACCCCGGTTTTAAAGAAGAGATTAACAGCTTCAGTTATATTTCTTATTGTGCTTATGTATTTCAGTATGGGACATATGATGTGGGGCTGGCCGCTTCCATCAGTGCTTGAAGGAAATCATGTGGCCATGGGCCTTATACAAATGCTGCTTACAATAATAATAATGGTTATTAATCAGCATTTCTTCATAAGTGGCTTCAAGGGATTGTTACATCGTTCACCTAATATGGACACACTTGTTGCGCTTGGTTCAGGAGCAGCATTTGTGTGGAGTACATATGCACTTTTTGCCATGACAGACTGTCAGGTGAGAGGTGATATGGCAGGTGTAATGCACTATATGGATGAATTCTATTTTGAGTCAGCGGCTATGATTCTTACACTTATAACAGTAGGAAAAATGCTTGAAGCCCGCTCAAAGGGAAAGACAACCGATGCATTAAAGAGTCTTATGAAGCTTGCTGCCAAGACGGCAGTACTTTATGCAGATGGGCAGGAAACATGCGTCCCTGTTGAACAGGTCATGACAGGTGATATATTTATTGTAAGACCAGGTGAGAATATACCTGTAGATGGTGTCATCATTGAAGGTAATACTGCAGTTAATGAATCAGCTCTTACAGGTGAGAGTATTCCTGTTGATAAACAGGAGGGGGATCAGGTAAGTGCAGCAACACTTAATACATCAGGATATATAAAGTGCAGGGCGACAAGAGTTGGAGAAGATACAACACTTTCCAAGATAATACAGATGGTAAGTGATGCGGCTGCAACTAAAGCGCCTATTGCAAAGGTTGCTGATAAAGTTTCAGGTGTATTTGTGCCTGCGGTTATAACAATAGCGGTTATAACAACAATAGTATGGCTGTTATGTGGCAAGGACTTAGGATTTGCACTTGCGAGAGGAATCTCAGTGCTTGTAATAAGCTGTCCTTGTGCGTTAGGACTTGCAACTCCGGTTGCAATTATGGTTGGTAACGGAGTAGGAGCAAAGAACGGAATTATGTTCAAGACTGCCGTTTCACTAGAGCAGGCAGGCAAGATGCAGATAGTCGCACTCGATAAGACGGGCACTATTACAGAGGGAGAACCAAAGGTTACGGATATTGTAACAGGTGATGGAATTTCACAGAAAGAACTCGTTGCTATAGCATATGACCTTGAAAAGAAAAGTGAACACCCGCTTGCAAAGGCTGTTGTTAATTATGTAGAAGAGAGTGGAGATAAGAACTCATTTGCAGAAGAAGTAACTGACTTTAAGGCAGTAGCTGGTAACGGACTTAAAGGGAAGCTTGGTACAAATGTAGTGGCAGGCGGTAATCTTAAGTTCATTTCAGATTATTGTAATGTCTCTGATGATTTAAGGGAAAAAGCTGACAGTTTATCATCAGAAGGAAAGACGCCACTTTTCTTCGCTAGAAATAATGAGCTTCTTGGAATAATAGCTGTTGCGGATACTATCAAGAAAGACAGTCCACAAGCTATTAAAGAACTTCAGAACATGGGAATAAGGGTTGTAATGATTACTGGAGATAATGAAAGAAGCGCGAAAGCTATAGGAAAGCTTGCCGGAGTTGATGAGGTTATTGCAGGTGTTCTTCCTGAAGGAAAAGAAAAAGAAATAGCAAGACTTAAGGAGCAGGGAAGTGTTATAATGGTAGGTGATGGGATTAATGATGCACCGGCACTTACAAGAGCAGATATAGGTATTGCGATTGGAGCCGGTACAGATGTTGCGATAGATGCGGCTGATATAGTTCTTATGAAGAGCAGATTATCAGATGTACCTGCAGCTATAAGGCTTTCAAAGAGAACTCTTACCAACATACATGAGAACCTGTTCTGGGCATTCTTCTATAATTGCATAGGAATCCCACTTGCAGCAGGTGTGTGGATACCAGTATTTGGATGGACACTTAATCCAATGTTTGGTGCAGCAGCTATGAGTTTATCAAGCTTCTGTGTAGTAACGAATGCGTTAAGACTTAATCTTATAAAGATATATGATACAGGAAAAGACTATATTTATAAGAAAAAGTCAGGCAAAATCAAAAATAAAACGACAAAAGGAGACAAAACTATGACAAAGACTATGAATATTGAGGGTATGATGTGTGGACACTGTGAGGCTGCAGTTAAGAAGGCACTTGAGGCTGTTGACGGAGTTACAGAGGCAGTTGTAAGCCATGAGAACGGAACAGCAGTTGTTACACTTTCTAAGGAAGTTGATAACGATGTATTAAAGAAGACTGTTGAGGATAAGGATTACAAGGTGACAGCGGTTAAGTAATATGAAATTTGATGGTATTAAGAAAGTAAGTGAAGGCAGATTTATAGACAGATATGACCTTTATTATACAACAGAAGATGATAAGAAAAAGGTTTATGAGATTATAAGCCGTAATAAAGATATTAAGACAATTGATGATGTGCATAATAATAAGACAGATGGTGTGGTTATCGTTGCTACAGATGAGAATGATGAACGTATTCTTATTAATAAGGAATACAGAATGTCTGTAGGTGATTATGTATATAATTTTCCGGCAGGACTTATTGATGCAGGGGAAACTCCGGAGATTGCGGCAAAGCGTGAACTTAAAGAGGAGACAGGCCTTGATCTTATAGCAATTGATGACAAGCTGTATGACAGCTATAGTGCAATAGGCTTTTCTAATGAAACTAATGCTGTTGTTATTGGTAAGGCATCAGGAGAATTTGCACCGAGTACATCAACATTTGAAGAAATCTCAGCCGCATGGTATTCAAGGGAAGAAGTAAGGAATCTTCTTAAGGATAAGCATTTTGCGGCAAGAACACAGGCTTTCTGCTATATGTGGGCGAAGAATAAGTAATGTCAGAGGAGGAACTGTATGGTTAAGAAGCAATCTAATTCTTTTATGTCTTGTGATGGAAGGACATCTATTCATGTTGTTATGTGGAGACCTGATGAGAATAAATATGACAAGCCGGTAGCTGTATTGCAGATAAGTCATGGAATGATAGAGTATATAGACAGATATGACGGATTTGCAAGATTCATGGCAGACAGGGGCTTTGTAGTTGTAGGTAATGACCATCTTGGACATGGAGAGTCAGTGTGTTCAGATGATGATCTGGGGTTCTTTAAAGATGAACATCCGGGGGAAGCACTGGCAAAGGATGTGCATCACCTTACAGTTCTGATAAAGAAAATGTATCCGGGTATTCCGTATTATCTTCTTGGACACAGTATGGGTTCATTTGTTACAAGAAAATATATATGCGATTATGGATATGAGCTGGATGGTGTTATTATAATGGGTACAGGACACCAGCCAACACCAATGGTTCTTGCAGGAAAGGCTCTGGCTGATATTACAAGATTAATAAAGGGAGACAGATACAGAAGCAGACTGATTTCTAAGATTATGTTCGGAGCTTATAATAAGCGCATTAAGAATGTAAGAACGTCTAATGACTGGCTGACAAGAGATGAGGCAGTAGTTGATGAATATAATGCAGGAAAGCTTACAACATTTTTATTTACAGTTAATGGCTACAGAGGCCTTATGAATATGATTCTGTATGTAAGAAAGCCACGGAATATAGCAAAGATACCAAAGAACCTTCCAATGCTTATGGTGTCAGGTCTTGATGATCCGGTAGGTGAATATGGTAAAGGTGTATACAGGGCATATAACACATATCATGGACATATTGATGATATTGATTTGAGACTTTTCGAGGACTGCAGACATGAGTTGTGCAATGAACTCAATAAAGAAGAAATATATGAGGAAATATATGGCTGGATTATGGACCATATGAATAAGTAGAATAATAGAAAAGCGGAATGGCAGTTCAAACCATTCCGCTTTTTCGTTAACAGCTTTAATAAAGATAAGCTGTATAATTACAATTTAACAGTTGTGTACTTAGGAATGCATGCAATTCCTAATGCGTAAGGACCTGTATGGCAGCCTGAGATAATACTGATTCTTGTCTTAAAATCTTCACGTCTTTCAAGAAGCTTGATGCCAAGCTGTGCTTCAACGTCATCTCTGTACTTTTCTGCTTCTTCAAGGTTAGTGCAGTAACCAACTGTGATATCCCAGTCATCAATTGGTCTTCCTGTTGATTCAATGTATTTCTGAATCATGTCAATAACGTTAGACTTACCTTTGTTTCTTGTCCTTGTGAATCCACCAAGTCCAATCTCACCTTCTTTCATAACAATGATAGGACGGAGACTTAATTTGCTTGTAATTGTGATTGCTGTCTTTGCAAGACGTCCACCTTTGCTTAAATATTCGAGTGATTCTGTTGTGAACATGATTCGTCCATCATTTCTTAAAGACTCAAGGACTTTAATTGTATCTTCATATGAATATCCGGCTTTTCTCATCTGGAGAGCCTGATATATGAAGAGTGAAAATGATGCTGAGTTAAGCAATGAATTGATGACGGTAACCTTAGCATCAGGATGGTCTTCTAATATAATGTCCTTAGCAGTGCAGGCTGAATTGTATGAACCTGAGAAGTATGATGTAATTGTGCATACGATAGCAGGTCTGCCGGCTTCTACACTTGGCATAATAGCATCAACAAAATCCTGTACACTTGGAAGAGAAGACTTTGGAAAAGCACCTTCATCTGTCATTCTTCTATAGAATTCATCATGAGTAATGTCGTATTGTTCTTTCAGGTAGTTAACACCGTCAAATGTTGTATAGAGAGGGACAAGCTTAAGATCATGTGTCTCTGCATATTCTCTTACGATGTCACATGCCGAATCAGTGATTATATCAAACATAATATATATTATCCTCCACGTTGTAAAAACGATTTGTTTTGTTAATTGGAATGATAACACATAGTTTTCAAAACTACAATACATAAATATTAATATTTTGTAAAATATGAGTATCATAAATTAAAAATTTGTTGTATAATTAACTCAAATGTATATTTTTGCTGTTGGAGGAAATAATTAATGAAAGTATGTGCATTTCTCACAGATGGGTTTGAAACAGTTGAGGCACTTGCGGTTATAGATATATTAAGAAGAGCTGATATCAGAACAGATATGATATCAATTACAGGAGATATTAATGTTAAAAGTGCACAGGGAGTAGTTGTTAAGGCTGATGCACTTTTAGATGGATACGTATTTGAAGGCAATGAACTTCTTTTCCTTCCGGGTGGACCTGGACATAAGTCATATTATGAATGTAATGAACTGCTTAGACTTCTTAAAGAATATGATAAGAAGAATAACAGAATTGCAGCAATCTGCGCTGCACCTTCTATCCTTGGTAATCTTGGCCTTCTTGAAGGTAAGAAGGCAATGGCTTTCCCTGGATTTGAAGACCAGTTAAAGGGTGCGGAGATAATTCCTGCACCACAAAGAGTTGTGACAGATGGTAATATTACAACATCAAGAGGAATGGGTACATCAATAGATCTTGGACTTGAACTTGTAAAGCTTATTAAAGGGGAAGAACTTTCTGATAAATTAAGGGCTTCTACCCAGTATATATAGTTTGGGGGAGCAGGATTAACGATGGAATATAATAATTATAATGAGGCGGAGATCCGCCGCGACAGAAAAAGGAAAGCCCAGCTTAAGAGAAAGAAAAGGCAGAGAGCTTTAAGAATTAAATTAATTATAATGACTGTAGCTGCGATTGTTATTGCTGTAGTTATTATTAATGCTTCATCAGGCTTAAGAAAAACGTCAAAGCAGAAAGCTGCATTTGCATCAGATATAATTGCAGAAACATATGCTGAGAATGAAACACAGACGCAGCAGCCAACAGAGCCGCCTCTTATATATTCACAGATGGCAGCAGACTATAAGGATTTGTCATCAGATACACAGATAGCGTCACCTTATGCTGCGTTGCTTGATGTGAATAACCATAAGATAATAGCTGGAAAACTTGCTGATACTAAGATATATCCGGCTTCAATGACTAAGGTAATGACACTTATTGTTGTATCAGAGAATATAGATAAGATGCCAAAGACTTATACATTTGGATTCGAGATGCTTAACAGACTATACAGGGAAGAAGCATCTGTTGCAGGATTCCTTGAAGGTGAGACAGTGGATGTTGAAGATCTTATGTATGGACTTGTGCTTCCATCAGGAGCTGATGCAGCCGAGGCACTGGCTATAATGGCAGCTGGCTCTAATGAAGAATTTGCAAAGCTTATGAATGAAAAATGTAAAGAGCTTGGACTTAAGTATACACATTTCACTAATCCGACAGGATTATATGATGAGGAACAGTATACAACTCCATCAGAGATGGCAATGATTATGGAATATGCCATGAAAGATGAGACCAGAGCCAAAGTACTTGGAACATATCAGTATAAGACTAAAGCAACAGCACAGCATCCGGAAGGAATACAGCTTACAAGTACAATGTATTCAAGAATATATGGTAATGAAGCACCTGGAGTACTAGTAAAAGGTGGTAAGACAGGATTTACCAATGAAGCAGGAAGCTGCCTTGTAAGTTATGCTGTAACTAATAAAGGTAATGCGTATGTTTTCTGCACTGGAGGAGCAACATACAGATGGGCACCTGTATATGATGAGATATATGTATATAAGAATATAATTCCGGCGTCAGCCAAAGATTTAGAAACAGAAACAACGAAAATGTCTCCTAATAATTAACAACCAGAATATGTCATAATAATTAGTATTAACGGACACATAATAACATCAAGACGTTAAGTTATGGCGCCATAACTTTTCGGCTTAAACCTAAAATGTGTTTAATAAGGAGGCTTATTATGGCTAAATCAACAAGTTCTAATTATAAGACTAAGAAGGAAGCACAGAATGCACTTGACAGATTCAAGATGGAGGTTGCTTCAGAAATTGGTGTTAACTTAAAGGATGGTTACAATGGAGACCTCACATCAGCAGAAGCTGGTTCAGTTGGTGGTAACATGGTAAAAGAGATGATCAGAAGACAGGAAGAGCAGATGAGCGGTAAGTAATTGCAGGATGCTTATAACTGAATACGAATTATCTTAAGTGATAAATGGGCTGTAATCCGAATGTTTATTAGTAAATATAAGGTTTACAGCCCTATCTTTTATTTTTTTAAAATAGTACTGGTAATCTAAAAACAGTTGTGTTATAATTCGTGGGTATGTTGTACGATAGTAACAATACATAGTTCATAGGAGGATTAATTTATAATGAGTTTCACAGTTGAGAATTTAGAAGAGAAGAATATGGTTAAACTTGTTATTGAGTCTACTGCTGAGGAATTTGAGGCAGGTCTTAATACTGCATATAATAAGAATAAGAGCAAGATCAGCCTTCCTGGTTTCAGAAAAGGTAAAGCACCTAGAAAGATGATTGAGAAGATGTATGGTGCAGAAGTGTTCTACGAGGATGCTGCTAATTCAATCATTCCAGATGCTTATGCTAAGGCTGCTGATGAGTGTGGTCTTGAGCTTGTTTCTCAGCCAAAGATCAATGTAACACAGTTAGAGGCTGGAAAGCCATTTATCTTTGAAGCAGTTGTAGCTACTAAGCCAGAAGTTGAGCTTGGACAGTACAAAGGCGTTGAAGTAACTAAGGCTGATACAGACGCAACAGATGCTGATGTAGAAGAAGAATTAAAGAGAGTTCAGGAACAGAATTCAAGAACAGTAGCTGTAACAGACAGAGCTGTTAAGGACGGCGATAACACAGTTATCGATTTCGAAGGATTTGTTGATGGTGTTGCATTCGAAGGTGGAAAGGGAACAGATTACCCACTTACAATCGGATCTCATTCATTCATTGATACATTTGAAGAGCAGATTATCGGTATGAATATCGGTGATGAGAAAGAAATCAATGTTACATTCCCAGAAGAGTATCATGTAGATGAACTTAAGGGTAAGCCAGCTATGTTCAAGGTTTCTGTTAAGGAAATTAAGGAGAAGCAGCTTCCAGAACTTAATGATGAGTTTGCTCAGGATGTATCTGATTTCGATACACTTGCTGAATACAAGGATGATTTAAAGAATAAGATTGCTGACAGAAAGTCAAGAGAAGCTAAGGCTAAGCAGGAAGACGAAGCAATCGCTAAGATTATCGAAGGCTCTAAGATGGATATTCCAGATGCTATGGTTGACACACAGGTTAACAGAATGGTTGAGGATTTCGCTCAGAGATTACAGCAGCAGGGATTATCAGTTGAGCAGTACTTCCAGTACACAGGTATGACAGCTGATAAGATTATGGACGAGATGAAGCCAGAGGCTGTTAAGAGAATCCAGTCAAGACTTGTTCTTGAGGCTGTTGTTAAGGCTGAGAACATCGAGACTTCAGAAGAAGATTTCGAAGCAGAGTTAAAGAAGATGGCTGAAGCTTACAAGATGGAACTTGATCAGATTAAGGAATTCATGGGAGACTATGAGAAGAAGCAGATTAAGGAAGATCTTGCAATCCAGAAGGCTATAGAAGTTATTACAGGATCAGTTGTTGAGAAATAATCAGATTCTTATAAGAACATTTAGTATATTGGAGGTTGTGTAATGAGTTTTGTACCTTATGTCATTGAACAGAACAGCAGAGGCGAAAGATCATATGATATATATTCACGTCTGCTCAAAGACAGAATTATATTCTTAGGAGAAGAAGTAACAGATGTATCTGCTAACCTTATAGTTGCACAGATGTTATTCCTTGAAGCAGAAGATCCAGGCAAGGATATACATTTCTACATTAACAGCCCAGGAGGATCTGTATCAGCAGGTTTTGCTATCTACGATACAATGCAGTACATCAAATGTGATGTATCTACAATCTGTATTGGTATGGCTGCAAGTATGGGTGCATTCCTTCTTTCAGGCGGTGCTAAAGGAAAGAGACTTGCTCTTCCTAATGCAGAGATTATGATTCACCAGCCATCAGGCGGTGCAAGAGGTCAGGAAACTGAGATTAGAATCGTTGCTGAGAATATACTTAAGACAAGAAATAAGTTAAACCAGATACTGGCTGCAAATACTGGTAAGTCAGTTGAAGAGATTTCACGAGACACAGAAAGAGATAATTACATGTCAGCACAGGAAGCTGTTGCTTATGGACTTATTGATAGTGTCGTAGAGAAGAGATAATAACTGCTTATGATAAGGAAGGTGCCTGCAGATAATATATTTGCAGGTATCTCCCTTGTTTTTGTGTAATAAGCGGGACCTGTTTTGATAACAGGACATGGATATTGGTGATTTGGAGGATGGTATGGCAGGCAGAAATATTGACGAGAAGCTTAGATGCTCATTCTGTAATAAGACACAGGATCAGGTAAAGAAGCTTATCGCAGGACATAATGGCGTTTACATTTGCGATGAATGTGTAGAAATATGCAGCGATATCCTTGATGAAGAGTTTGAAACAGAATCAGATGGCGTAGATGCAGTTGATGGAATGAACATTAACCTGCTTAAACCAAAGCAGATTAAGGAATTCCTTGATGATTATGTTATAGGACAGGACGAGGCAAAGAAAGTTCTTGCAGTTGCTGTATATAATCATTATAAGAGAATAATGTCACAGGCTGATCTGGATGTAGAGTTACAGAAGAGTAATATTCTTATGCTTGGACCAACAGGTTCAGGAAAGACATTCCTTGCACAGAATCTTGCAAGACTTCTTAATGTACCTTTTGCAATTGCTGATGCAACAACTCTTACAGAAGCTGGATATGTTGGTGAGGATGTTGAGAATATCCTTTTAAAGCTTATTCAGGCGGCAGATTATGACATAGAAAAAGCTCAATATGGTATCATATATATTGATGAGATAGATAAGATTACTAAGAAATCAGAGAATGTCTCTATAACAAGAGATGTATCCGGAGAAGGTGTACAGCAGGCACTTCTTAAGATATTAGAAGGAACAGTAGCATCTGTTCCGCCTCAGGGAGGAAGAAAGCATCCTCAGCAGGAACTTATTCCTATTGATACAACTAATATTCTTTTTATATGTGGTGGTGCATTTGACGGGCTTGAGAAGATTATTGAATCGAGAATGGATAAGAGTTCAATTGGATTTAATTCAGAGCTTAAGGAAAAGAGCAATGATGATGTTGGTGAGATGTTCCATAAGGCACTTCCACAGGATCTTATCAAATACGGTCTTATTCCTGAGTTTGTAGGCCGAGTTCCGGTTGTTGTTTCACTGGATTCACTGGATGAGGCATCACTTGTGAGAATCCTTAAAGAGCCTAAGAATGCTATTGTAAAGCAGTATCAGGCACTCTTCGGACTTGATGAAGTAGCGCTTGAATTCACAGATGAAGCAATCGAGGCGGTGGCTCACAAGAGTTTTGAAAGAAAGACAGGTGCACGAGGTTTACGTTCAATCTTAGAATCAGTCATGAATGAAGTAATGTATGAGATTCCATCAGATGAGACAATAGCCAAATGTATAATAACTAAGGAAGCTGTAGAAGGCAGTGCAAAGCCTCTGTTAGAATACAGAACGGATGCTGTTAAAAAAGCACAGTAATGAATTGATTCAGGCGGACTGTTCGTGATGGACGGTCCGCCATTATTGATAGAGAGGAATATATGAATAACGAATATAACAGACATTATCCCACTATTCCATTAAGAAATGTAACTGTTTTTCCAGGAATGGTAATGCATTTCGATGTGAGCAGAAAGAAGTCGGTTAAAGCTGTTCAGGCAAGCATGGCAGGAGATCAGTTTATATATCTTGTTACCCAGAGAGATTCACAGGTGAGTGAGCCGGGATTAGAGGATTTATATACAGTAGGAACAATTGCCAAAGTAAAACAGATAATTAAGATGCCAGGTAAAATTTTAAGAGTACAGGTTGAAGGACTTGAAAAGGCAATCATAAACAGCTTTGAGGAAGTATCAGGCATGATGATTGCTGATATAAGCGTAATTGATGGATTGGAGAAGCCGGATAAGGTTGTTTCAAGAGCAATAGTAGTTGGCATGCGTGAACTTTTATCGCAGTATTCACATGTTAATCCTAAGTTTGCCAAGGATACAATTAAGAGATGGATGTCATATAATGATGCAGAAAAGCTGATGATGGAGTTTGCACAGGAATTCCTGATGGATTACGATAAGAGACAACAGTTTCTTGAAGTTGAAGACTATGAGCAGATGTATACATTTGCAGCAACATTGCTTATTAATGAGATTAATGCATACAGGATTAAAGAAGAGCTTGGCAATGCAGTAAGAGAAAGAGTTGATAAGAACCAGAAGGATTATATATTAAGAGAAGAACTTGCGGCAATTAATGAAGAGCTTGATGGCGGAACTGCATCAGAGACAGAAGAATATGTGGCTGCGGTTGAAAAGCTTGATGCACCTGAATATGTAAAGGATAAGCTTAATAAAGAAATTAAAAGACTTAAATCTTTAGCTGGCAATAATGCAGAAGCTAATGTGGAGAGAACTTACATAGAGACGTGCCTTGAGCTTCCATGGAATGTGGGAACACAGGATAATAAGGATATAGACAATGCAGCTATGGTACTTGATTCTGATCATTATGGAATGAAGGATATTAAAGAAAGAATTCTTGAATCACTTGCGGTTAGAAATATAACAAGCAGTGGCAAAGCACCTATAATATGTCTTGCAGGACCTCCGGGAACAGGTAAGACTTCTATTGCAAAGTCAGTTGCGAAAGCACTAGGAAAAGAATATGTGAGAATCTGTCTTGGTGGTGTTAAAGATGAAGCTGAGATAAGAGGACACAGAAAGACATATATCGGTGCTATGCCGGGCCGTATAGTAAATGGCTTAAGACAGGCAGGCGTTTCAAATCCTCTCATGCTGTTGGATGAGATAGATAAGGTGTCAAGTGACTACAAGGGTGACACATCAGCCGCTCTTCTCGAGGTGCTTGACAGTGAGCAGAACTGCAGATTCAGGGATCATTACATTGAGATGCCTGTGGATTTGTCGGAGGTGCTTTTTATTGCAACGGCAAATGAGGTTTCAGGCATTCCAAAGCCGCTTCTTGACAGGATGGAGCTTATCGAGGTGTCAAGTTACACTGAAAATGAGAAGTTTCACATAGCAAAGGAACACCTGGTTGAGAAGCAAAAGAGCAAAAACGGAATTAAAAAGGAACAGCTTACGATAACAGACTCTGCCCTAAAGGATATCATCAGGCTGTACACCAGAGAGGCCGGAGTCAGAAGCCTTGAGAGGACTATCGGCAAGCTGTGCCGCAAGGCTGCCAGGGAAATCTTTAAGGACAGCGAAGCTGCTGTAAAGGTTACAAAGACCAATCTTAAGACGTATCTGGGCAATCCGAAGTACAGTCCGGAGAAGAAAAATGATCACGCAGAGGTTGGAATCGTTAGAGGCCTGGCATGGACCAGCGTGGGCGGAGTCACACTCGAGGTCGAGGTGAATGTGCTGCCGGGCAAGGGTGAGCTCGTGCTCACCGGTAAGCTTGGCGACGTGATGAAGGAGTCGGCACAGGCGGCACTTAGCTATGTGCGCTCAATAAGCGAAGGATATGGCATTGATGCAGAGTTTTACACGAAGCATGACATCCATATACATATTCCCGAGGGAGCAGTGCCGAAGGACGGTCCATCCGCAGGCATTACTATGGCGACAGCCATGCTCTCAGCCATTACAGACAGAGCTGTCAGGGCAGATGTAGCCATGACAGGCGAGATAACACTGCGCGGCAGGGTGCTTCCGATAGGAGGACTCAAGGAAAAGCTGCTTGCAGCCAAGGTAATCGGAATAAAAACAGTATGTATTCCAAAGGATAATGAAAAGGACCTGGAGGAGATTTCAAAAGAAATAACAGACGGCATGGAAATCGTGCCGGTGGAGAGATTTTCACAGGTGGAGAAGATAGCATTTGTAAAATAAGAATGAGGAAGAGATTATGGTAATTAAAAGTGTTAATTTAGAGACAGTTTGCGGAATTACAAGCACAATCCCTGACAATGAGTATAATGAAGTGGCATTCGCCGGCAAGTCAAATGTAGGCAAGTCGTCACTGATCAATGCGCTCATGAACAGAAAGTCACTTGCCAGGATCTCTTCACAGCCCGGCAAGACACAGACCATCAATTTTTACAACGTCAATGACGCCATGTATCTGGTCGATCTGCCGGGCTATGGCTATGCCAACGCCAATATCGAGATAAAAGCTAAATGGGGACAGATGATAGAAAACTATCTTCACACCTCAAAAAAGCTTCAGGCAGTGTTTCTTTTAATAGATATAAGGCATGAGCCATCGGACAATGATATCATGATGTATGACTGGATGGTAAACCAGGGCTTTGCACCGATTATCATTGCAACCAAATCTGATAAATTGAAAAAAAGCCAGATTGCCGCACACATAAAGACTATCAAGGATGTGCTTCATGTGAAGCCGGGCACGGTAGTTATACCGTTTTCGTCCATGTCAAAGGAAGGCAGGGACGAAATCTGGAATCTCATAGATTCACTCGTGTTTGACGAGGATACGCTTCTTGCCATGAAACAGGAGGAAGAAGCAAAGCGCGAGGCAAAATCAGCTGCAAAAAGAGCCGCTGCATCCCAGCCGCACAAAAAGGAGCGCTGGAAGAAGACCGGAAAGCCGGTTGCCAAAAAGACTAAAGAACGCAGAGATAAGGCCAAGAGCAAAAAAAGCGTTAATAATAATAAAAAGAAATAAAGTTATAGAAAGAAAGGCGAATATTTAATATATGAAGAATAAATGCAAATTTGTAGGCATTATGTTTTTGTGTATATTGATAATGTGTACGCTTGCGGTAATGGCATATGAGCACACAGCAGGTATGAAAGGCGCTGCCGGTGGAGCATCAAATGCTTCGGGCAATACAAAAAATACTGACGAAGCTGACGATATACTTACAGTCGTGACATCCTTCTATCCAATGTATATTGCAGCTTTAAATATAGTAGACGGAGTGGAAGGCGTGAGACTTGAAAATCTAAGCGAGCCACAGACCGGTTGTCTGCACGATTTTCAGCTAACACCGGAGGATATGAAGCTTTTATCCACAGCCGATGTTTTTGTAATAAACGGAGGCGGTATAGAGTCGTTTATGTCAGATGTAGCAAAGGCGTATCCGAAGATTGATGTGGTTGAGGCCTGTGAGGATGTGGCACTTCTTTCTGAGGATGATGCAGACAGTGACCACGACCATGATCACGACGCAGACACAGAATCGGACAGTGACCACGACCATGACCACGAAGCAGACGCAGAATCAGATAGCGCGCATGACCATGACCACGGTGATGAGAATGCCCATGCATGGATGAGCGTGCCGCGTTACCGCACCATGGTTCAGACAATCGCATCCAGGCTTGCCGAAAAGGATGCAAAGCATGCTGATGAATATTATGCAAATGCAAAAGCATATGATGCAAAGCTTGCAGTGCTTGAAGAAAAGATAAATAGCCTAAAGAGTCTTACCAATGGACAGAATATCATCATATTCCATGAGGCCTATGCGTATGTAGCTGATGATTTTTCCATGAATGCATGCTATCTGTTAGACCTTGACGAGGAGCGCTCAGTCAGCGCAGGTGAGATAAAGCAGGTAATAGGTGCCATAAAGGATGACGGAGTGTCGGTAATACTCGCTGAGGAGCTCTACGGAAAGAGCATGGGAGATACAGTATCGCGTGAGACAGATGTGCATGTGATTTATATCGACCCTCTCAACAGGGGAGAGTACGACAAGGACAGCTATCTTGATGGTATGGAGCACAATATAGAGCTTATCAAAGAGGCATTTACTAAATAAAATTGGAGAAAATATGCGGAAAATAATACAGCCATGTGGCTTTCATTGCATAAAAATAAATAACCTTGGAGTGAGCTTTGGAGAGCAGACGGTGCTTGAGGATGTAAATATGCACATACATTGCGGCTCCTTCAATGTCATAATAGGCCAAAACGGTGCCGGAAAATCTACACTCATAAAGGCGATACTCGGCGAGATACCTCACACCGGTACGATTGAGTTCAAGGATACTAAGGACGGACATATGGCTAAGCTTAAAATCGGCTATGTGCCGCAGTCTGTCAATATCGAGAAAAATACACCGGTCAGCGTGTATGACCTCATAGCAAGCTATCAGTACAATTATCCTGTTTTTCTGCCAAAGAGCAAAAAGATAGAGGCAAAGATAAGGGAGACACTCGAGGTATTTGAGGCTGAGGAGCTCATCGACAAGCAGGTGTGCAACCTCTCGGGAGGACAGCTGCAGAGAGTGCTTCTTTCCATGGCAATCATGGACGAGCCGAATCTGCTGCTGTTGGATGAGCCGGTGTCCGGAATAGACCAAAACGGCATGGAGCTTTTCTATAAGACCATGGATTATTTAAAGACACACTATGACCTTGCAATCATACTTATATCGCACGATCTGGACTATGTGGCAAAGTACGCAGACCATGTTGTGCTGCTTGATAAGACAGTAGCAAAGCAGGGGACTGTGAAGGAAGTCTTCGAGAGCAAGGAATTTGAGAGAATTTTTTACACAGGAGAGGAATCCTGGGTGAGAGAGGAGGAGCACAAATGAATATAACCTCCTGGCTTCAATATGATTTCATGAGAAATGCCCTTATTGCTGTGCTCATCATCACACCGCTTTTTGGCATAATGGGAACAATGATTGTAAACAAAAAGATGGCATACTTTTCAGATGCACTCGGACATTCAGCACTTACCGGAATCGCTGTCGGAGTGGTATGCGGCATGGCAGACACCTCGCTTGCCATGGTGATATTTGCGATAGTGTTTGCGCTTCTTTTAAATAAGATTGGCAGTCTGAACACAGCGTCAACAGATACCATTATATCTGTATTTTCATCGTGCTCTGTGGCTATAGGTCTTGCAATACTGTCAAAAGGCGGCAATTTCAGCAAATACTCAAGCATACTGGTGGGCGATGTGCTAAGCATCACAAAGACGGAGATAGTGTATCTCATCGTGATTTTTGTGGTCACTATAGTGTTCTGGGTGCTTTGCTTCAATAAGCTCAACGCCATCTGCATACACAGAAGCGTGGCAAAAAGCAAGGGCATCCATGTGCGTCTTCTGGATAATCTGTTTGCGGTGCTTGTAGCACTCATAGTTATGCTATCCATCAAGTGGATAGGTATACTTATAATAAATGCTCTGCTTATATTACCAGCGGCTTCATCAAGGAATATTTCGGAAAATATGCGTGAGTATCATTTCTTTTCAGTGATATTTTCAGTATTTTCCGGTATAGTCGGCCTCGCAGTGTCATACTACACCAATGTGGCAACAGGTCCGATGATAGTGATTATTGCATCGGTAATATATTTTTCGACATTTATATTTGGAAGAAAATTGAAAA
>ENA-OPBD01000673-OPBD01000673.1-human-gut-metagenome-genome-assembly--contig:-NODE-673-length-20983-cov-6.342651_pt1 | contig 20983 bp, 16 predicted proteins | sample MGYA00241062_ERZ501440 | MGnify/ENA primary metagenome ERZ501440 (study PRJEB25962, sample SAMEA2042628) | human gut metagenome | biome: human gut; feature: human-associated habitat; material: faeces...
GTTCCTGTGCTTCCTTAAAAGAAAAAAGTTGCTTCACTTTTTCGGTAAAAAGTTTGGCAACTTCGGGGAAATGTTCCAACGCTTCAAGAAAAGGTCTGCACTTTTCTTTCAGTTCGTTGTATTTGGTTTTCATTCGTTCCAATGCGTTTGCACTGTCCATATACTTCTGTCGGTAAAAATTTGCACTCTGCTCAAATTTTTTGATTTCCGCACGACTTGTGATACCCTCTTTGGCAAGGGCAGTCAGCTCAGAATAGTCCTTTTGGGAAATTGCCATTTTGCCTGTGAATGTTTTCTGTCCCATACTGTCAATCTCGTTTAAGGTTTTGGAAATATGACGGGCAGGCTCATACTTAACCTGTTCCTTTTGAATACGCTTCTGCAACTTCTCCAATCGCTCTTTGTCCTGTTGGATTTGATATTGCAGGGAAGTCAAATGCTCTGCGGTACTTCCGTATTCGCCACGCTGAAATCCTTTGAAGCCTTGCTCCGTCATATAGTTAAACAATTCGTCTTGCAGTATGCTGTACGAAGCTCGGAACATCGGTTTTCCGTTCTTTCTGAGAAGCGGATTGCCTTTTTCATCGGTCAGCGGAATATCCGATTTCCATTTCTTTGAATGGCTTATCTGATTAACCACTTCCTTGACCGTTCCTCGCAGTTCGGGGTCTTTGCAACGCTTGCTCCATAGGATTTCTTTCTCCACCACAGGCAGAACCATAGCGTGAAGATGATAATGGTAAATCTCTTTTCCAAGTTCCTCGCTTGCTGCCACATTGATTTCATCAGCGTGCATTACTGCCGATATAACATTGTCAGCACCGAATTTTTCTTCAATGAAATGGTAGGCTTCTTCATAAAACTGTTTTGCGTATTCATAACCACCATTACGCTCGAAGTACATCGTGTTCACATCAATCACAATCTCATCAAACAGCGTTGCGTCTTTCCTCAACCCACGAAGCGACACCTGACCGTCTGTTTCCATCTGCTTTAACTGTTCCATATAGGTCGGGGCAGTCGGCTTTTTGAAATGCACATTAAAAGGTATTCGTTCCGCAATCACATTCATATTTTCATAGGTTTCATTCTTGCGTTCGTTGTGCCTTTCCGCCTTGCTCACATCAGAAGCGGCATACTGTTTTACCCTTGCACAACTCATATCCGCCTTGTTGTTTTTTGCCATTTTCGTTCTCCTTTCTCGGCAGGGCGAAGCCATTACACAACATTCTTTGAATGTGTGTAACCCACTATGACACTTTCAGACTTCGTCTGCAAAGATGTCGTGGGCAAGGGTGTTCCCCCTTGACCTCCTTTTGATACCTCAATCATAAAAACAGACTGTCCCACCATCAGACAGCCTGCTTTCATTCTCTCGGTATATCGCCCATCGGCAAAGACCAGTACCACAGAAAGCCTTTCTTTTTGGAGATAACTCCTGCTTTCTTCTTTGCCTTTTTGATGGTCGATTTCTTGAACCCTGCGGCTTCAAGTCTTTCTTCGCAATCCGAAGAAAGCATTTCTCCGTCTTTCAGCATTTCTAAAAGAAATTCTTTCGCCTTGATTTCCTTGTCGTTCGGTCTGCCCATTTTAGGGGCAAGGGACTGGAACGCTTCTTCTGCTGTCATTTCCATTTCAGAAATAAAGTCCACGCCTTTCTCGGCAACCTCAAAAAGAATTGCCGAGCCTGTCGGGGCAAGGTTAGATTTCACTTGCACCATATATCGTTCCGCTGGTGCTTCTTTGTTCGGTGTGCGTGTGATTGCAAGAATACTTCTTGCAGCACCCGCAATATCAATCGAACCGTTGGTGCGATAAAGAGGATTTATATCTCTCATCTTGTTCATATGGGCGATAATCACGATGGCACAGCCAGTATTTTTTGCAACTGCAATCAAGTGATTAAACTCTGCCCTTGTTTCGTTGGCATTGTTCATTGAACAGTTCTCTCCGATATAGGAACTCATCGGGTCAAGAATTAAAAGTTTTGCGTGATACTTTTCGATTGCTTCAGCAATACGGTTATCTCCAAAGGATAAAGATTTTTCATCTTCTTTGATGAAGATAAGATTTTCTCCGTTCCCACCGGCAGAGTTAAAACGGGGGACTACCGTATCGTCTGCATCATCTTCCGTTGTCTGATAGATGACTGTCATAGGCTCTGTTTCTTCTTCGGTAAAGGGGAGAGGTTCTCCCTTTGAGAGCAGGGCGGCTATGGAAAGCATTAACTTGCTTTTCCCATCGCCAGGATCGCCCTGCAAGAGCGTAACCTTGCCGAACGGAATATACGGATACCACAGCCATTTCACTTCTTTCGGCTCAATTTCGCTTGCCTTGATAATTTCAAGAGGTACAGTTACATTCATTTCATTTTCAATCATTTTCATATTTCTTTGTTCTCCTTTTCGATAAATATTTTGGGCAATGCACCACAACACAGCGAAAACTCTGCTTACAGTCATTCCTGCATTTTCTGCAAAGCTCGTTGTAGGTAATGCGGTTTCGGTCATTCAGAAACAATGCCCACTCTTGTTTCCGTTTCTTGCTCATTCTCGGCATATCAATCCACCTTTCCAGTTGAAAATAGAAAAAACCACAGGGAAGATACATTAAGCCTTGTTTGTGTCATTTCTCGGGGCGAAAATCGGGGTAAATATCCCTTTCTAAGCCTTTCAAAAAATCACATAAGGTATTTGCACTAACCTGTGGTTATGTATTGAATTGTGGGTTTTGGGTAACAAAAAGCACCGTATTGCTACGATGTTTTTTGTTGTTCATATTCTATTTTTGATACTGATAAACTGGAATTTGTATGATCTTATAAATTTATTATAATTCTCCTCAAGTAATATTTCTTTTGCAATATCCTTCATGTCCAAGTTCTGTCGTAGATTTTCTAATGAAGCATTCGCTTGGATTAAGTCTCTTTTCTGCATATTCCTCACTTCTCCTAATTTTTTCTGCCTATAAAAATCATCTTGTTACAGTAATTACAATAGAGATTAGAATTGCCACTATAATACTAATTATCGGCCAGTGATTTTTTAATATATTTTTTCCGGTGTAAACTCTTCCGACTTCCATATAACCACTGATGATACCTGTACTATTCATGGCTGAAAGCATATCATCTGTAACACCAGGAATTACTTTTGTTATGACATTTATTCCATTTCTTCTCATGGCCGCTTCCTCGATGCCCAGCATAGCTTGCAAAACCCATTCCTCAAATTCTGTTCGCTCTCTGTTGCAAAAATTAATGTATCTGGTCATTAGCCCGACCTGAATTCTTCCAATAAAAAACATGATAAATCCAACGATAAATGCTACAGCCGGAACAATAAATTGAAAAACCGTAGGGAGGTCGCAAAGTATAAGAACAAACGAAGGAATCGCTCCAAATAACAAATCCATCCCCCAAAATGACAAATAGAATCCTTTGCGAAGTCTTCTCGTCACTTCTTCTGGTGAATAAATAATCGTGCTTTTATCAGCTTTGTTCACAGTGTGAACAATTAACCATGTTGGAATTCCGATAAGAACCGATACTATAAGTAGTGAAATTATTATATCCATACAACAACCTCCTCAAATTACGATTTGTCGCTCACAAGCAAAAGCATTATACCACATCTTTACGAATTTTTCTACCACTTCGACTATACTCACAACTTAATGACTTCTTGAATACTTGCCGAAAAAGAAAAACTGCCATCGACTGACAGCAGTTTTCTTTCGGTTGGTACTCCGTTAGGAATACACAATGTCATTCAATACAATCTCGTCTGCACAGGCTCGAATGTTATTCATCTTTCCAACCCAGCGGAGCATATCCCTTGCTTTCAGTTCTTCTGTTACACCTTGCTTTCTTGCCATTTCCTTTATCAGATACTCTGCCATATCACGAGCCGAAGTATCAATTTCAGCAAGGTGTTCATATAACTTTCCGCTTGTCAGCAGAGTGTAATATAAAACTCGTTTGTGTTCTTTCAAATATCGCTCTCGCATTCTTCCGTACTTTGAGAGCAACGGCTTTTCTTCTGCGGTCAGGCAGGGGTAGTAATAATCTCCGACAAGTTCATATCGGATACCCGTTCTTTCGTCTGTGATAAATCTTTGCATTGCGGCTTCTCCTTTTCTCTTTTATGGTGGTAAAACTCCAAGGTTTTCTTATTGTGATTTACCCTTTGGCATTCTTCGGAGCAGAATTTCTGTTGGCTGTGTGTAGGCCAATAGGAATTGCCACACACAGCACATTCACGCTGTCGATAATAATGATTTCCTCGTTCTGCTTCTCGGTCGGCTTTCTTTTCGTCTTGCCTTGCTTGATAGCAGCATTCCTTTGAACAGAACACCTGTCGGTTGCTTGTCGGGATAAATTCCTTATTGCAATAAGGACAAACCTTTGTCTTGACGACCTCGCCACCGTTTTCAGCGATTTTCTGTGCCTTTCGCTTTTCTCGGTAGGCTTTTTCACGCTTACGCTGTCTTGCCAAGCGTTGTTGTTCTTCCTGCTTTTTCTGTGCTTCTATCTCGGCAAGTTCTTCTTCGGTATAGGCAATATCCACTTGACCGACATAGTTAAAATAAATATCGACCTTTTGTGTTCGTGCTTTTCCCACACCCTCTGCTTCATAAACCACAATCTTATCAACAAGTTCATTGAACATTGCATCGGAGATTTCCGTAGGATTTTTACACTTGCGTATCAGCGAAATGAAATGCTTAATATCAACGGAATTTACTTTTTCTTCGGCAAGTTCTGTTTTCATCGTTTCCATTTTCGTTTCCAGCTCAGCCTGCTCGTCATCATATTGTTTCATAAGTTGCTTATACTGTCTTTCGGGAAGTAAACCCGATATGAGATTTTCATACAAGCCACGAACAAGTGCGGAAAGTTCGTCATAGCGTTTCTGACAGCGTTGCAGTTCCGATTGATTGTGTTTCGGCTTTTCCTCCTGTTTTTCATTCCAAAGAGATTGCAGTTCCAAAGCAAAGGCTTGTTCATCGTTCAGAACAAATCTCGAAAAGCGTTTGACAGACGATAATATCAAGGCTTCAACATTATCGGCACTAATCGAATGACCTGTGCAACTGTTCACTCGGCTTGCATATCCACCGCAACGGTAAGAATACTGCACAGAACCGTCTTTTTTGCTGTAATGCGTTTGCAAAGTCATTCTTCTTCCGCAATCGGCACAATACAAATATCCGCTTAAACGGTTGCTGTGCGTTCCCCAAGCCGAAGCACGATTTACTCTACTCCTGCGTTTCTGAACGCTGTCCCAAAGTTCCTGCGATATGATAGGCTCGTGGGTATTATAAAACACATACTGCTCATCTTCATCGGTAGTCTTTCTCTTATGCAGTTTGAAATTGGTGCTGACCGACTTTCTCAAAACAGTATGCCCAAGATATTCCTGTCTGCTTAAAATCGTTCTAATGGCAGATATGCCCCAAATATAAGGGTCTGCAAACTTAATCCCGTTGTACTGTTCGGGGTGATATTCCTTTGCATATGCGGCAGGAATTAAAACCTTTTCTTCGGTCAGTATTTCCGCTATGGCTCGTGGACTTTTGCCCTCATTGGCAAGCAGAAAGATACGCTTTACCACCTCAGAAGCCACAGGATCAACAACAAGCGTCTGCTTATCGCTCGGCAGTCGGTTATACCCATAAGGGATTGAACCGCTACAACGCTTTCCGTCTTTCATTCGTGCGTCAAATACAGCCTTGATTTTATTGCTCGTGTCTTTGGCATAAAATTCGTTCATAATATTCAAAAACGGAGCAAAGTCATTATCCGAAGCATTGTTGCTGTCAATGCTGTTGTTGATTGCAAGAAAACGAACATCTTTTTGCGGAAACAGAATTTCCGTATAAAATCCGACTTGCAGATAGTTTCGCCCTAATCGGCTCATATCCTTAACAATCAATGTTCCGACATTTCCTGCTTCAATTTCCTTAATCAACGCTTGAAAGCCGGGGCGATTGAAATTTACACCCGAAAAACCATCGTCAGTAAAATGGCGGATATTCTCAAAGCCATTCCTACGGGCATAATCTTCGAGGTATTTTTTCTGATTGGTAATGGAATTACTCTCGCCATTCAGGTCATCATCTCTTGATAATCTCTCATAAAGTGCTGTAATTTTTGAAGTCCTTGACATTCTCTTAACCTCCTTCCTTATGTATTTTCAATTTAGGACAGTTAATCTTATCGTCCTATTAAAGTATAGCCCTCCGGGGCAAGCTCGATAGCCGTGACCGTTTCGCCGTAGTTAGCGGCCCATGCGTCAAAATGCTGGAAGCCCTGCTCCTGCAACGCTCCCATTTGCAAGTACCGCTGGATGGTGTATAGCTCCACCATGCTGTTAGAGATAGGCGTACCGGTGGCGAACACCACACCCCGTCCGCCTGTAATCTCGTCTAAGTACCGGCACTTCATGAAAAGGTCGCTGGATTTCTGCGCCTCGGTCTGCGCGATACCGCTGACATTCCGCATTTTGGTGTAGAGAAACAAATTTTTATAGTAATGGCTCTCGTCGATGAACAGGCGGTCAACGCCCAGCTCCTCGAACGTGACCACATCGTCCTTCCGGCTCTGGTCGTTCAGCTTGTCCAGCTTATTCTGCAACCCTTTGCGGGTCTTTTCCATCTGCTTGATGGTGAAGTTCTCCGCATGGGCATTTTTTGCCTCCTGAATGCCCAAGATGATCTCATCCATCTGCTGCTCCAGAATGGCACGCTGCCGCTGGATACTGACGGGTATTTTCTCGAACTGACTGTGTCCGATGATGACGGCGTCGTAGTCGCCGGTAGCGATGCGCCCGCAGAACTTCTTGCGATTTTTTGTTTCAAAATCCTTTTTCGTGGCCACCAGCACATTGGCGGCAGGGTAGAGCTGCAAGAACTCGCTGGCCCATTGCTCCGTCAGATGGTTCGGTACCACAAAGAGAGATTTCTGACACAGCCCCAGCCGCTTGGATTCCATTGCCGCCGCCACCATCTCGAACGTCTTCCCTGCCCCCACTACGTGTGCAAGCAGGGTGTTGCCGCCATAGAGGATGTGGGCGATGGCGTTCACCTGATGCTTCCGCAGGGTGATCTCCGGATTCATGCCAGAAAAGTTGATGTGGCTGCCGTCGTATTCCCGTGGGCGGTTGCTGTTGAACAGGATATTGTATGCCTTGCAGATCTTCTCCCGCCGTTCAGGGTCTTTCCAGATCCACTCAGAAAACGCCTCCTTCAGCAGCTCCTGCTTACCCTGTGCAATGGCTGTTTCCTTTTTGTTGAGCACCGCCACACGCCGTCCGTCCGGGTCGTACTGGTAATCGAAAATACGGACATCCTTTAAGTTCAGACTGCTCTCGATGATGTCGTAGGCACTGGCCCGCGACGTACCGTAGGTGCTGTACGCCTTGACATTATAGCTGTCCTTGCTCTTACCCTCGATGCGCCACTCGCCGGTGATTCGGGAGTAATGCACCTTAATGTCCCACCGTGCACGGCGGGATGTGTCCAGCGTCTCAAAGATGAACTGCCGGATATACTCCGGATCCAGCCATGTGGCACCCAGCCGCACAGAGATCTCACTGGCGGTCAGGTCTACGGGCTGTACCTTTTCCAATGCTTCTACATTGGGCTGGTACTGCGGCTCCGATTCTGCTTTTGTTCTCACCTCTGCCAGCTTCCGCCGCACGTTGCCGGACAGATACTCGTCGGCGGGCAGATATTTCTCGCCGCCCCTTTCCTCGTAATCAGGGTTCAGGAAAATGACACCCTGTAAATCCATGAACAGGGTATCCTCGTCCTTGCCGGTGAGCTGCCCCATATACACCATATCTACGCGGGCTTTCTCCCCGATGGACAGGGCCAACGCTTCCACCGCCGTGTCCACCCTCTCGGCAGGCCGGTGACTGCGAATGGTACGCTTGGTGAACAGGTCGGCTTTCCGCTTCAGACCACCCTCCTCATCCAGCACCTCCAACGAACACAGCAGGAAGTAGGAGCTATCCTGGTCAAAGGCGATGGCGTTGCCCCGTGAGTTGATAAGCCCGTAGTCGTGAGTAAAGCGGTCATAGAGGTCGTTCAGCTTTGCTTGCTGCTGGCGTATCATGTCATCCGGATAGTCCTCCGTCTGGTACTCCAGCAGCGTCCGCACACAGTCCCGCAGGCCGATCATACCGCGGATGCGGCTCTCGGCAGTCTTGGACACCTCCACCGGGTTCATGCGGCTGTCCTCACGGTAATAGAGCTTGTCATTCACCAGCGTATAGGAAAAATTGCGAACGGTGGGGTCTGCCGCGATGGATTGATCTTCTCCCTCCAGCTCCTCCGCTCGGTCGTAGGCATTGATCTCGCCGTGGATATTCTGCACGGCGTTGGCAAGGAGGCTGTCCAGCGTCTGGTCGGGGAACGGCGTGCAGGTGGGTTCCGGGCCATACGGCCCCGACACCATCTTCATCTCGCCCAGCACCATATCCGGGTGGTCGAGGAAATAACGGTTCATGGTGATACCGTCATCATTCGTCCCCAACTGCACCCACTCTGGCTCTATGTCCACCATGCGGTCACGCTTTTGCAGGAACAGGATATCCGATACCACTTCTGTCCCCGCTGCCGCCTTGAAGGTATCGTTGGGCAGGCGGATCGCGCCCAGCAGCTCCGCCCGCTGGGCGATGTACTTCCGCACGTTAGAGGTGCGTTTGTCCATGGTGTAGCTGGAGGTGACGAACGCCACCACGCCGCCCGGCCTCACCTTATCCAGCGTCTTGGCAAAGAAATACTCATGGATGGACAGATTCAGCCGGTCATAGCGGCGATCCTGCACCTTGAACTGACCAAAGGGAACGTTGCCCACAGCCACGTCAAAGAAGTTGTCGGGGAAGTCCATCTTTTCATAGCCGCGAACGGAAATACTGCTGCGTGGGTACAACTGACGGGCGATGCGTCCTGAAACGTCATCCAGCTCCACGCCGTAGACCTTGCTCTCCGCCATGCCCTCCGGCAGCATACCGAGGAAATGACCGACGCCGCAGGCAGGCTCCAGCACGTTGCCCTGCCGGAAGCCCATCTGCCCCAGCGCGGCGTAGATGCTGCGGATCACCACAGGCGGCGTATAGAAGGCGGTCAGTGTGGATTCCCGCGCCGCGGCGTACTCTGTTTCGGACAGCAGGCTTTTCAATTCCTCATACCGGCTGTGCTTGGGATCGAAGCAGTCCGCCAGACCGCCCCAGCCCACATACGAGGACAAGACCTCCTGCTCCTCCGCCGTGGCGAGGCGATTCTCCGCCTCCACCTGCTTCAAAAGCCGGATGGCCGCCACGTTGTTGGCATACCGTTGGCTGGGCGGTGCTGCGCCCAGGACATCGTCGGTGATACGGTAGTTAACACCGCCCGCCGACAGCGGGGCGGCGCCCCCCAGCCTCTCTTTTTTTCTCGGCAGGTGAGGGACAGGCGGCATCGCCGCCTGTCCCTGCGGTGCTTCCTCCTCTCTCTGCTGTACCTGCGGCAGCGGGGATATTTCTTGCTCCTGTGCCGGTTCCTCCGTGACCCCCACTTCCCCGGTGGGGGTTATGGGTGTCACTTCCCGCTCCGCTTGCCGCAATCCACTGTCGTGCCGATGATTAAACAGGCTGAACGTGCCGTCAACGTATTCCGAAAGCTGTTCCCTCGCCTGCTGGCAGGAATCATAGTGCCGGTCTCCCTCGTCCATGCCATCCAAATAGGATGTCAGGGCTTCCAGCATTTCCGCCGCTTTCGCCTTATCTGCCAACTGCTCCTCAATGACGGGAACAGCGTCATAGTAGTCCGCGCCCTTGGGGTACGGTCTCGGCACATCGTCCGATGCGTCGGAAAAGCCGAAATACACTGTCCGCGCCAACTGCCGCCGTTCATATTGCGGAATTGCGGCAATGGCATCCTCGCCGGGGAAACGCTTCTGCGCGATGAGCCTTTCATACTCCTTGACCACATTGGGAATGCTCAGCTTGACTTCATCATACTGTTTCCCGGCATATTCCCGCTGATAGGTCAGTCCCTTATAGGTTTTCGTATAGTCATATCCATCGCGCCCGCCGCCGCTGTACTCACCAAAACGGCTTTTGATGAATTTCTGCTGCTCCTCCTTCGTGTGGGGATAGCAGAAAAAGGCATACACGTCCAAGCGGCTGTCCACAGACTCCGCAAGGAAGAACTGGTCTATCTCATCCTGCGTGATAAACATTTTGCACCGGCGCAGAAAATCCGGCTGCGCGGCAAAGCTGCGCTCCGGCAGATCGATTCCGTCCAGCACCACACCGATTCGGTGTGTATTATACTCAGACAGTCGAAAGCGCATGATGCTGCGATCCTGTTCATAGGCACTCAAAAAAGCATGGTATTCCTCGGCCAACGCCGCAAGGCCGCCTTCACCTTTGGCGAAGGCCACCACATCCTCCGCCAGCTCCGGGTAACTCTTGCGCTGGTCGTGGATGACCAATGTCTGTGCGAACAGCCCCTTTCTTCTGCCTTCTTCGGTCAACTCACGGACGGTCAACATCAGCTCCTCAGCCATCTCCAACAGAGTATGCTCCCGCGCCTGCTCCAGCTCCGCCGCTGAAAGATATGTACCGGCCTCCAACAGCTCCAGTATCCGCGCCGATGCCTGCTCCCACGTCACAGTTGTGCGGCTGTGGCTGGTACGAACGCTGTCGCCCTGCGCCAGACGGATACCGTCCTCCATGAACCACACGGCATATTTCTTGCCCTCATATTCAATGCCGCGTCCATTCTCCGTGCCGAATTCACGGCGCAGAAATGCGGTACATTCCGCTTCCGGACGCTGGCGCATATAGAACACCGCGATCCGCTCCGCGCTGCCGCGGCTGTTGCCCGCCGTATACAGCGTCTGGTCGATAACCGCCTGCGGCACCGTGCGGGTGGGAAACAGCTCACCCGTTCGCTGCGTCTCCGGCACTTCATAGACCGCCGTGCCGCCGCCCATGCCGAAGAGGGACATTTGCTCCGCCATCACCGGCGCGTTCTGCAAGCCCAGCTTGATCTTATACGCGCCGCGCTCAATGAGGTTTTCGGTCATTTCCGTGACCACGCCCCATGAAAAAACGGACTCCGCTGTGCGGGAGAGGTAGCTGCCCTCCCACATTAAGAGTCCGTCTTTTTCGGCGTGGTAGCCCACCCGGACTTTGTCCGCGCCGGCCAGAACTTCCACCCATATATCGTTGTAGCTGTTTTTCAGAAATTCCGTGCGTGTCGCAATATCCCTATTGGTCTGAAAAAACGCAAAAATCTCCTGCCGCGTGTGCTTGCGCCCGCCGTCGTCCAACAGTATCGCTTCAATGAGGTGTTCATCCAAAAACGCCGGGAGCTCTGCATCTCTATCGTGCTCCGCAGCATAGATCGCGGCCTGTGTCTGTGCCTTTTCGTCCGGATAGTCCCCGTAAACACGAAGGCATACGTTCGTATCGGCGTCATAAACAGCGGCCCCATCATAGGCAAAGCCGTCCGCTTCCATCGTTCCGGCCACATAGCCCTGCGCCGCAGCCTCCGCTTCTTCCAACGTGGGATAGTCCAGCTTATCATCAAAGCCGTTTTCAAAGTGATGATAGGCGGCAACATAATATAAGTTAGCCCTGTCATCAGCAAGGGGCGGGAAGTGCATCACTTCCCGCCCTTGCCGGTTCTTCACTTATTAGCTGTAGATCAGGTCGTTCAGCACCGTTTCCTCCGCGCTGTGCTTCAGGTTGTTCATCAGCCCCGTCCAGCGCTGGGGATCGGCGGCTTTCAGCTCCTCCGTCACGCCCTCGGTTTTTGCCATCTGCGCCACGACCTGCGTCACCATCCGCTGCGCTGTCTCCTCGATCTCCGCCAGATGTGCCGCCAGCTGCCCGCTGGTCTTGAGATTTGTATACAGCACCCTGCGATGCTTCTTGATGTACTGCCTCCGCAGCTCCGCGTACTTGCCCAGGTGCACCTCCGCCTCTTGGGGCAGCAGCAGGTTCGGCAAGCGAAAGCCCTCCTGCATCCTGTATGTCACTTCCATGCTCAACGCTCCTTTCCGTTTCGCCGCTATTTTGTCCTTTGCCCACATCATAGTCGATTTGTGCATCCGTTGCAAAAAATTGCTCTCGCCGCGCCTGCATCACCGTCCGGCTGATCTCCCGCAGACCCATCTCGGCAATATCGCTGGTGGCAATGCCCAAGGCGTTGATGGTGCCGGGGGTATCAAAGGAATAGATACCCTCAAAATCCTCCGGCAGCAGGTAGGCCATGGTGGGCAGTGAAAGCCGGGTCAGCAGCATATAGGCGACGCTGCTCTCCAACGCCCGCCTGTATGTGACCTCCACATTCAGTGCGTCCAGCTCCTCCAACATACTGCCACCGCGACAATCCAGCAGATCCCGCAGATAGTCCTGCATATTATCCGCCACGGCATTGCGGCTGGCAGACAGTATGGCATCCGGCAAATTATCCTTTTCGGCCAGTGTACCAAAGGTGGCCTCCAGCGTCTCGATGACCGGCTCCGTGTAGGCCGGTTCCATCGACCAGATGGGAACGGGCCGTGAGATGCGTGTGGCATGGGTGTCCGTGATGTCAAAGTAGTGCTTCAGCCGCCCTTTTCCACGGGCTTCATCCATGACAGCAATGCCGGTAGCGCCCGTATTGACCCACCGGCCAAACTGCCGGTTCCACTTCTCCAGCTCCAGCACCGCCGTGGCGTTGGGACGCTGGGCATAGATCAGGACTTGCTCGTCGAACGGACATTTATAATTGTAGCAGGCTGAGCGCAAAAAGCCCGTCCAGCTCTCATAATCGCCGGTCAGTCTTGTCAGTGTGCGGCTATATAGCTCCGTGATGAATTGAAATTTACTTGCCAAGGTTTCGCCTCCTTCCTCAAAAATGTTGGGCACATTGGTTCTCGACTACCGTGCTTCGCCCCGTTCTTTCAGCTTTTGCAGTCCCTTCAAGAAGCTCGGCACTTCCTGAAAGCCCACAGCATCCACATAGTAAGCATTTCTCTTGGTGCCGCGCTTGACTACGATCACATCGCTCTCAGATAGAGAGCGCATTCGCTGGCAGAAAGGCCGCGTGTCCGCATTGTGCTTCCGATATAACTCCTCCAGTGTCATGTTGGGGGCCATCATCCCGGCAAAGGCTTTGCGGTGATGGGCGGCACGCAGTTTTCCCTTGGCGTTCTCGTATCGCATAAAGGCGTAGTCCACCTTGCCCACGTTGTCGATCTGATATATCTCATAGCAGCCCGCGTCCGCGGGCTGCTGTGTTGGATCAAGAGGCTCATACACCGTGCCTGCCCGCTGCGCTACCTCCGCAAACTCACAAATATGATAGACCTCGCTGCCGATCAGCGTATGGTAGTCGTCGATATAGGTGCAGGACCGTATCACGCTGCTGCCATCCATCCGCGTCATGACGATGCTGGCGCCATCCGGAATATAGAACAGCGTATTGTACTCCGCATCAATAAAGCGAATCCGGCGTTTGCTCTTATCCGGCTCTGGAAAGGCGATAACGCCCATGATATTTACCGGCTCACGGTCTGTCATCTTTCTTCACCTCGCTCCCTTTTCTGTGCAGTACGGCTCTGCTCATGCTGTTTATGCTGCTCTTGCTGCTCTCGGTATTTGCTACCTGCTCGTTCGCAGAAGTCCTCGATCATCGCCGCACGGTCTGCCCCGTAATGTCCCCAGAAGAAGTTGGGCGGCCCATCTCCATCATTCTTGCAGTTGCGCTGCCAGGTAACAAACGGGGAGGGCGCTTTCGGGTGTTCACCTAACACAAACTCGGCGTTTCCCACACGCACCCGCGCCGTGATCTTATAGTCCGCATTGATGATCTCACCAATGACATAGCTGCCGCTTTCCAGATCCATGGTGTAGCTGCCGTTCTGTGCCTGCTGCGCCTTCACCGGCATGGCAGGTACACCGCAGACCAGATCCGGCTGCATGACAAACTGTGACCTTGCGCCCAGCAGCTCCTTCGGAAGCGCCGATACCGGCAGATATAGTTTTTCTTTTCCCATGACCTCATATCGCAGCAGAAAATCGTCCACCGGATAGTAGATGCTCATAACAGGGTCTTTGATATGGCCCTTCGCCATCATCGCGTTCACATATCTGGCGTTGTCCAAATACCACTGCGGGTCTGCCCCCGGCAGGTTCCAGCCGAACATGGAACCTGCGCTCATGGCGGCCTCCTGTATGTCAGAAATGCCCCACCGCCGATTATGCTCTCGAGCGATGTTCTGATTTTCCTCCCGCTTTCTGGTGTCCCAGTCGGAGGCGTAGTAACCGCACTCACCCTTCCTGAGAATGATGAGCTGCCCTGTATAGGGCAGCGTGGATAAACAGAAATCGGGCAATTCATTCCTTAGCATAACCAACCTCCTCACCGCGTCTGTTCCTGCTGCCTGCGGCGATGCCAGCCCTCCAGCAGCTTGATGATGACCTCCTCCATCTGCTTGGGGGTATAATTAGCGGGAAAATACTTTTGCAGGCGGTCGTTCCGCAGCGTCACCTTCCGCTCCAGCGGCTTTTCCTCCCGCATGATGAGGTCGATGATGTTGTTCTCCAGCTTCCCCTCCGCGCTGATCTGCTTGAGCCGCTGCGCCTGATCCACGGAGGGCGATACCTCGTCCCGCTCCATAAGGAACTGGAGATAGGTCTGTTCTTTCTCGGTCAGGTGGGAGATGTAGTCGGCTGCCGGAACGAATTTCAGCTTTCCCGCGTCCACCGCCTCCATCAACGGCGGGATGAGATTCGTCAGGCGGATATAGCGTTGGATTTGCATTCGGCTCTCATTTACTTGTTCCGCCAAAACCTCCACAGAAAACCGCCCATTTAACTTCTGCCCAAGTTGGGCAGAAGTTAAATCCGTTCGCGCGCCCTGCCGCTTCATAGCGTCCAGCTTCAGCTTATACGCCTTTGCTTTCTCGCTGGGCAGCAGGTTTTCCCGGTTGATGTTGTAGTCCACCACCAGAATATCCGCGTCCTCGTCACTGTAATCCCGCACGATGACCGGGCGGGTGTCCAGCCCCACCACCTTGGCGCAGTAATCGCGCCGGTGGCCGGATATGATCTCATATCCACCCTCGCTGCGAGGACGGACGATCAGCGGCTCGGCAATGCCGGTGCGCTCGATGCTGTCCATCAGCCGCACCAGATCGGCACTGGGCCGGTCTACGGAGTACGGCTGCCGCGCATAGGGAAATACCTGCTCCGCCGGCACGATCTGTACCCGCTCCTGCTGGTCGGTCTCCCTCTCTGCGTCTGTTTTGAACAGGTCATCGTACCGGGTCAGCTCTATGCCGTTTAATTTGCGGGCCAAGCTGCAACACCTCCTTCGTCAGCGCGGCATACGCCTGTGCCGCTTTCCCCTCTGGGTCATGCTCATAAATGCTGGTTCCTGTGACGCTGATCTCCGCCACGCGGATAGAACGGGGTATCTCGCTGGCGAATACCCGGCTGCCGTAGTTCCTGCGCAGCTGCTCACTAATTTCCTTAGCCAGCGTGGTACGGCTGTCCATCATGGTCAGCAGGATACCGTCCACCGTCAGATGGGGATTGATCTGCCGCTTGACGCGGACGATGGTACGCATAAGCTGCTCCAGTCCCTTGGCGGCCAAATACTGCCCCTGCACCGGAATAATAACGCTGTCCGCCGCTGTCAGTGCATTGATGGTCAACATTCCCAGCGAGGGCATACAGTCGATGATGGCGTAGTCATAGGCCGGTGCCACCGTGGACAAGTACTGCCGCAGCACCGTTTCCCGGCTCATGATGTTCACCAGCGTCACCTCCAGTCCCGACAGCTCAATGTTGGCGGGGACAAGATCGACGCCGGACGCATGGTGCAGGATACCCTCGCCGGACGCGATGGGTTCCTCATTGACGGTCTTGGTCATCAGGTCGGCCAGTGTAGGGGAAAGCTCATCCGGCTGCCGCCAGCCCAGCATTTGGGTGAGATTGCCCTGGGCATCGGCGTCCACCAACAGGACTTTCTTGCCCTGCTGGGTAAGGCCGACACCCAAGCTGGCGGCTGAGGTGGTTTTCCCCACGCCGCCCTTCTGATTTGCCAGTGCGATGGTTTTCAAAAGCATACCTCCATTTCGTGCAACAAAAAAAGAGCCCCCCGGCTCTTGCTCTGACAGTATTCCGTTCTACCCGCTCCCACCACTGAGATCATGGCCCACCATCAGTGCGTAGTGGTTATCCATGGTCAACGGCGCGTTATACAGCGCGGTCAGCAGATATGGCTTCACATGGCGCACGTCGGTAGTATTTTCCCTGATTCGATCCAGTACATACAGCAGATGCGCGCCGGTCAGCTTCAGCAGCCTTGAACGCACTACCTCCGCTGGCAGTTCCTCGCCCGCCACGCGGATGGTAGACTTGGTGGAGCACACGGTATCCAGCATCAGCTCCACCAGCTCGTCCAACCGTGCGCGGTCTACTTCGGTATAGCCCACAAGGTAGTTGTAGTCCACATTGGTCATGATCTGCGCTCGATAGCTGTTCCTTCTCTCCAGCTCATCCTCCTGTGCAAACTTACGCTCTCGAAGGAATGAAGGGAAGGATTTTGTAAGATCCGTATTTAATTCTTCTTTACTTTGTTCTTCTATATTTAATTGCGCGGGATTTTCCTGTTCAGGTTTTCCCAAGACAGGTTTTACCTGTTCAGGAAAAGCCCGTTTAGGTGCGTCACCGGCATTTTCCACCTGAACGGGATTTTCCCGTTTAGGTGCATCCATCCCCCTCGGTTGCTCCAAAATGGTATACTCGATGCCGCCCAGTGTACCGTCCGCGTGGCGTTCCCGCGCCCGCACAATGTACCCAGCGCCCTCCAGCTCCCGCACCGTGGCACAGATGCTGTCCACACCGTCCTTACAGATGTAGGCCAACCCCCTGGTGGTATAGTCCCAATCCTCCGGCAGCGACAGCATCAGGGACAGCAGTCCCTTTGCCTTTAGCGACAGCGACTTGTCCCGCAGATGGTAATTTGACATGACGGTGTAGTTCCGCGTTTTCTCCACCCTGAATACAGCCATGGGCGTTCCTCCTCCCTTAAAAATATATTTTACAAGTTAAAAAGAATAACATCACTCAAATCAAAAGAAATTCCGGTTGATGAAATGAGCGATGTTTGATATAATGAAAATGACATTTCAGCAAAGGTGTTTACTTCAACTAATGAAGATATCTGCTGTCACAATATAGCAATATCAGTTTGGCTATAACAGCAGTACAACATATCAAAGCAGGTGAAAATATGATCAACAAAGTTATTAACTGGATAATCGAAAATAAGGAATGGGTCTTTAGTGGTATTGGTGTTACAGTTCTTCTTGGGGTAATTACTTTTTTTCGTAAAATTTTCTGTAGGAAATCAGATGATGGGAAGTATATTAAAATCGTGCAAAAAAACGAAGGGCAAAACAACACTCAAATCGGCATCCAAAACCACAACCACTTCGGAGGAAACAGAAATGGAAGGTAATACCACCATTATGCAAAAGGCTGCGATTGGCTCGGATACCACACAAGTTGGCATTCAAAATAACAATTATTATAATTGCCTAACACCCACTCAAGCAAGCCAATTGGCAATAGATCTTTTCATGAATAACTTCCCCAAACTTCAAGAAGCAGCAATGAAAACGGTTCAAGAAAGAGTCAACGAAATTATTTGGGAAATCGTTTCTAAAATTGAAAAGAACTATGCAGGAGATTATTCTGCTTTCTCAACGCCAGACATGCAATATATTTTGGTCGAAGCCGAAAAGGGGTATGCACGTAAAGGAACACCCGAATTATGCTCCATATTGAGTTCCTTGATTGCAGATCGCACAGCATGCACTGAAAACAGTTATTTAGAAATGGTTTTGGATAAGGCCATTGAAGTTGCACCTTCCTTATTGCCAGTGCATCTCGATTATTTGAGCTTGATTTTTCTATATAAGAGTGTGCACTTTGGCGACATATCTACATTAGATGATTTAGCGAACCGCTATTGTGAAATACATAGTATTTTCCATGCTCCGAATAACAAAGGGCTAATCCCTTATTTTGATATGCTGGGGTTAATTACAATTTCATTAGGTAATGGGGATGAAGTTTTGAGCAGGATGTATGGCCTCAATCAACAAGAGGTTGCTCAAGTTCTTCCCATTGAACATACTATAATCCCAGGTGATTATGCACTTACTCCTGTCGGCATCGTTCTTGCAATATTCAATGCCCATTCCAAATGGAATCAACATTTTGATCTTTCAACATGGATTCATGAATAAAAAGATATTTGTTTTCATTGGATTTACTTCTTCCGTCATTACTGTATAATTTACCTCTTACATAGCCTGCATCGTTATAAGAAAAGCACTTCTTATCCATATTAACAGATATGAAGTGCTTTCTTTTAATTTGATGTTCCTCCATCCGTCTAAGCAACACTTGCAGATAATCCCCTAATAAGCATCCTTATAACTTGCTGTTCTGCTGTTGTTTGAAACGGTGCGCTACCCCAACATAGTTGAAGCCCGGACAAACCATTACTTTGGCTTTCCGGGCTTCGTTGTATTCCTGTTATGTACTACTCTGCTTGTCCCCTATGCCAATAGGAGGTACGTCTGATACACAATATCCAAGTGCCGGTTATAGCTGTCTACTCTCAGGCCGCCGGACAGCAGTTGTCCCGCATTTGGTGGCGCAATACTTAGGGAAGATGTACGCCACCAATCCTCCGCTGAGGCATCTTCCGCCTTGTATTTTTCCGCGTTCCAGCTTTCCGATTGGCATTTTGGACTACATCTTTTTAATAATATGCGCCACCAGCCGGAGGTTGTGCTCCACCAGCGTGTTGCGGGCCTCCAGGTCTCCGGCGGCGGCCCGCTCCAGACATTCCCGCTCCCGGGCGGGAGCGAGGGGCTTGGGGAACGACCCCGGCGAGCCGGTAAGGTGCAGGGACAAAAACAGGCTGTTGCACAGCAGAAACAGCGCGGCGGACAGCATGAGACATCGCTCCTTTCGCCCTAACCTATGCGGCGGAGGAATGTCCGTATACGGAGGACAAACCATGAAAATTTGTCGTTGCACTGCCGATGGGGACGTGCTACAATAGTCCTATACGATATAAGGAGGCGCGTTTTATGATCTCCATGGCAATGCTGCACGATGCACAGCGGGTGCTGAAGCCCGTCATCAATCGGACGCCGGTGATCCAGACGAAAGGCATCGTCCCCGGCTGTGACTTTTACCTGAAGGCCGACTGCCTGCAAAAGACCGGCGCATTCAAGCTCCGGGGCGCGTACTACAAGATCGCCACCCTTTCCGACGAGGAGAAGGAGCGCGGCGTCATCGCCTGCTCCGCCGGCAACCACGCCCAGGGCGTGGCCTTCGCCGCCCGCGATATGGGCATCAAGGCCACGATATGCATCCCGGAGGGCGCGCCCCTTTCCAAGATCGAGGCCACCCGCAGCTACGGCGCGGAGGTGGTGCTTGTCCCCGGCGTGTACGACGATGCCTACGCTGAGGCCGTGCGCCTGCGGGACGAGCAGGGCCTCACCTTCATCCATCCCTTCAACGATTACAGCGTCATGGCCGGCCAGGGCACCATCGGCCTGGAGATTTTGGAGCAGCTGCCGGACGTGGACATGATCTTCGTCCCCATCGGCGGCGGTGGGCTCATCGCCGGCCTCGCCTACGCCGTGAAGAGCCTGAAGCCCGACTGCCGCGTCATCGGCGTGCAGGCCGCCGGCGCGCCCAGCATGGCCGAATCCCTGCGCGAGGGCAAGATCATCACCCTCTCCAGCGTGGACACCGTGGCCGACGGCATCAAAGTCAAGACCCCCGGCGACCTGACGTTCGAGATGTGCCGTCAGTACGTAGACGAGGTGGTGACGGTCAGCGAGGGCGAGATCGCCAGCGCCATCCTGACCGTGCTGGAAAAGCAGAAGCTGGTGGCCGAGGGCGCAGGCGCGGTGGGCATCGCCGCCGCCATGTACCACAAGGTCAACACCGAGGGCAAGAAGGTCTGCGCCCTGCTGTCCGGCGGCAACGTGGACGTGACCATGCTGGAGCGCATCATCAAGCACGGCCTGACCGCCGAGGGACGTATTGCCAGCTTCTCCACCGTGCTGCCCGACCAGCCCAACGCCCTGGCCACCTATCTGGCGGCGCTGTCCCACGAGGGCGTCAACGTGCTGGAGGTGTATCACGAGCGCAGCAGCATGAAGGTGGGCGTGGGCTCCTGCCGCGTCCGCATGGTGGTGGAGACCCGCAACCACGAGCATATCCACCAGCTGTACAGCTATCTGGCGGAGCGTGGCTATACCATCAAGGAGTAAATTGCCCTTGCAACCGCCGCGGCGGTGTGATACAATATTTCCGCAAAATATGACACGGCTTTGCCGCCGTGGACAAGGAGGAACATCACCATGTCTTTCATGATCGAAACGTCTGCCCGCCACATCCACCTGACCCAGGAGACGGTGGAGAAGCTGTTCGGCAAGGGCTATGAGCTGACTGTCCGCAAGCCCCTGTCCTATCCCGGCCAGTATGCCTGCAATGAGCGGCTGACCATCGTGGGGCCCAAGAAGGAAATGGCCAATGTGTCCATTCTGGGGCCTGTGCGTAAGGCTGACCAGGTGGAGGTCTCCGCCACCGACGCCCGCACTCTGGGCATCACGGCTCCCGTCCGCGAGAGCGGCCATGTGGAGGGCTCCGGCGCATGTAAGCTGGTGGGCCCCAAGGGCGAGGTGGAGCTGAGCCAGGGTGTAATCATCGCCAAGCGGCACCTGCATGTCCGCCAGGAGGACGCCGAGAAGATGGGCGTCAAGGACAAGGAGATCATCAAGGTGGCCTGCGGCGGCGAGGGCCGTAAGCTGATCTTCGATGACGTGGTGGTCCGCGTCAATGTGGACGGCGCCACCACCATGCACATTGACACCGACGAGTCTCAGGCCGCCGGC
>ENA-OPBD01000682-OPBD01000682.1-human-gut-metagenome-genome-assembly--contig:-NODE-682-length-20688-cov-8.929143_pt1 | contig 20688 bp, 12 predicted proteins | sample MGYA00241062_ERZ501440 | MGnify/ENA primary metagenome ERZ501440 (study PRJEB25962, sample SAMEA2042628) | human gut metagenome | biome: human gut; feature: human-associated habitat; material: faeces...
GCAAGCAGCTTAAGAAAATCGGTATGCTGGTGGTACAGGATCAGGTGTGGAACCGCGTTACCATCAACCGTGCCGCCCACAAATCCACCCGTTATTACATCGACGAGATGCACCTGCTGCTGAAAGAGGAACAGACCGCCGCTTATACGGTGGAAATCTGGAAGCGATTCCGTAAATGGGGCGGCATCCCGACCGGTATCACGCAGAACGTCAAAGACCTTTTGAGCAGCCGCGAGGTGGAGAACATCTTTGAAAACTCCGACTTCGTGTATATGCTCAACCAGGCGGGCGGAGACCGGCAGATTCTTGCCAAACAGCTGGGCATTTCCCCGCACCAGCTTAGCTATGTGACCCACTCCGGCGAGGGTGAAGGACTGCTGTTCTACGGCTCCACCATCCTGCCCTTCGTGGACCACTTCCCGAAAAACACCGAACTCTATGCCATAATGACCACCAAACCGTTGGACTTAAAAAAGGAGGATGAACAGCATGACAAAGAAAGAAATTGAAAAAGGCGCAGGTCTGCTTCTGGCCGCTGTCAGCGGCTGTGAGCAGATGGTGGAACTGCTTCGCGCCGCCGTCCCTTACTGCTATGAGCAGGAAAAGACAGCAAAAAGTCTCACACCCAAGGGCTACGCCGGATTTACCCGGATTCACCATATCTGGACAGAGGGCATACCGGATGTTCCCAAGCTGTTTATAGGCAGCCCGATTCAGGATCGGGACATGGCAAGAGGAACCCTGATGGCGATTTTCCTGTCCACAACGGTCTTTCCGGCAGAAACCATTCAGATTCCGGTATATGCGGAAACCTGTGTGCTGCTGGATGACCTGATGGCGGGTGGCTGGTATGCGTAAGGAACCGCGCCTGCACTTTACAGACGAGGAACGCGCTGACCCGGCGCTGGAAAAGCCCATCCGCAAGGCTGACCGGGCCGCCGCCAAAGCAGACAGGGCGCAGACGAAAATCCCCAAAAAGCAGGTGCGGCAAAAGACGGTGGACCCTAAGACCCGCAAAGTGACCACCAAACTGGTGCTGGAGGACAAGAAAAAACCGCCCTCCAAGCTGTCCCATGCGGTCCGGGATGCTCCGGGAGATGCGGCGCTGGGGAAACTCCACAAGGAAATCCGTGAAACGGAACAGGACAATGTGGGCGTGGAGAGCGCCCACAAGTCTGAGGAAACCGCAGAGACCGGCGTTAGGCTTGTTCGGGAAGGCTATCGCAGCCACAAGCTGAAGCCATACCGCAAGGCGGCACAGGCGGAGCAAAAGCTGGAAAAGGCCAATGTAAATGCCCTGTACCAGAAGTCCCTGCGGGAAAATCCCCAGCTTACCAGCAATCCGTTTTCACGCTGGCAGCAGAAACAGACCATCAAAAAGGAATACGCCGCCGCCAAGCGCGCCGGAAACACCGCCGGAGGAACTGCCAAAACTGCCAGCAAGACTGCAAAAACTGTTAAGGAAAAGGCACAGCAGGCCGGAGCATTTATTATGCGCCATAAAAAAGGCTTTTTGCTTGTAAGTGCGATTTTTCTTCTCATCTGCCTGTTGCTCAACACCATGTCCTCCTGCTCCATGATGGCGCAGAGCATTGGTTCTGCCATTTCCGGCTCTACCTATCCGTCGGATGACCCGGAACTTGTTGCGGTGGAGGCCGACTACGCCGCCAGAGAAACGGCGCTGCAAGCCGAGATCGACAACATCGAAAGCAGCCATCCGGGATATGACGAATACCGTTATGACCTGGATATGATCGGGCATGACCCCCATGAGCTGGCGGCGTTTCTCTCCGCCGTCTTGCAGGGGTACACTCAGTCCAGCGCCCAGGGCGAACTGGAGCGCGTGTTTTCCGCCCAATATACCCTGACACTCACCGAGGAAATCCAGATTCGCACCTATACGGACGAGGATGGCGACACCCACGAATACGAATACCGGATTCTTCATGTCAAGCTGGAGAGCCGCCCCATCTCCTCTCTTGCCACAGAGCTTTTGACCCCGGAGCAGCTGGAAATGTATCAGGTGTACCGGCAGACGCTGGGCAACAAGCCGCTGATCTTCGGCGGCGGCTCCACAAATACCAGTGATTCCGAGAGTTTGGACGGTGTGGAGTTTGTAAACGGCACACGCCCCGGCAACCCGGAGCTGGTGGAACTGGCCAAACGTCAGGTGGGAAATGTGGGCGGGCAGCCCTACTGGAGCTGGTACGGCTTCAATTCCCGTGTGGAATGGTGCGCCTGCTTTGTATCCTGGTGCTATGGGCAGATGGGATTATCCGAGCCGCGCTTTGCCGCCTGCCAGTCCCAGGGCATCCCGTGGTTCCAGTCCCATGGACAATGGGGCGCACGGGGCTATGACAACCTCGCCCCCGGCGACGCCATCTTCTTCGATTGGGACCTGGACGGCAGCGCCGACCATGTGGGCATCGTCATCGGCACAGACGGCAGCCGGGTCTATACCGTAGAGGGAAACAGCGGCGATGCCTGCAAAATCAGAAGCTACGATGTGAACTACGAGTGCATCAAGGGCTACGGTCTGATGAACTGGTGACAAATTTTTTGATAAGGAGTGATTGATTATGGCTACGAAAATCGAACGCATTGACCGGGAAATCCAGAAAACCCGTGAAAAAATCGCAGAGTATCAGGAAAAGCTGAAAACGCTGGAAGCGCAGAAAACCGAAGCGGAAAATCTGGAGATCGTCCAGATGGTGCGCGCTATGCGTATGACCCCTGAGCAGTTAAGCGCCATGCTGTCTGGCGGCACACTCCCCGGTATGGATGCTCATGAAGAACAGGAGGACACCGCCCATGAAGAATAAGAGAATTTTTAAGACCCTTTCCGCCCTCTGCGCCGCATTGGTGCTGATGGGCGGTTTTTCTGTCACCGCTTTTGCTCAAGGGCCGGAGCAGCCCCCGGCGGAGGATGCCACCAACGATACCAATGTGGTGGAAGAAACTGAGGACAGTCCTGCCCTGACCCCGGAGGGCAACGCTGCCCTGGTGGATGATTTCGGCGGCAACAAGCAGCTCATCACCGTCACCACAAAATCCGGCAATTATTTCTACATCCTCATTGACCGTGCCAACGAGGACAAGGAAACCGCCGTCCATTTCTTAAATCAGGTGGACGAAGCTGACCTGATGGCGCTGATGGAGGACGGGCAATCCGCCGAGAAAACGCCCGCTGTCTGCAACTGCACGGAAAAATGTGAAGCCGGTGCAGTCAACACCAAATGCGAGGTGTGCAGTACGGACATGACCGGCTGTACCGGCAAGGAACCGGAACCGCCAAAGGAACCCACGGAACCGGAGAAAAAAGAACCCGCAGGGGTAAATCCGGCTGTCCTGCTGCTGGTGCTGGCTGTGATGGGCGGCGCTGCCTTTGCCTACTTCAAATTTATTAAGGGTAAAGCCAACCACAAAAACAGCAGCAATCCAGACGATTATGACTATGAGGACGGCGAGGAACTGCCGGATGAGGAAGAAATGGAACTGGAGGACGAGGAATCGGGCGAGCTGGACGCTGACAGGGGCGGCGGTGAAGAAAGTGAGGATGACACCCCATGACCCGGTTCACCGACAGCCCCTATGAACGCATGATGACACGCAGGCCGGAGGGCGGGAAGGACACTTCCCGTCCTCTCTCTTTACCCAAAAGCCATCCCTGCTATGGCTGTGGGAATTATGGTCAGCCCTGTGTGGGAGTCTGCCATCGTGAGATGGAACGATGGCTCAAAGAAAGGAAACGAAAAAAATGAGTATTCTGATTACATTTATTAAGCTGCTTGCGGTTTTTGACCTGCTGGTGATCGCCGTCTATTTTGGCAGCGACATTCTCTCAACTGTGTGGAGCAAATTTCGGAAAAAGCCCACACGGGAGGAACCTTTTGATTTCTCCCTGGATGCCGCAGCGGTTCCCCTGTCCATAGATTCCATCCGTCAGCTTTATTCAGGCGACGCAGCGGATTTTGTGGAAGAAACGCTCCTGCCGGATGCTGCGCAGACAATGGCAGTTTTGACAGACCGGGAACAGACAGCCGCCCGCCTGCTCTTATCCGCACTGGTAGGCTTTCTGGCAGAAGAAGCCCCAATGGATGAACGGAGCTTCCCTATGGTGATGGAACTTCTGAACTGCATGGAGGGAGAAAAAGAGGACGGCTGCCAGGACCCGGTGGATATTTTGTTTGAGGAAACCGTCCGCCGTACCCGCCGCCATGAGGAATATTACAGCAATTATCAACGCTACCGATTGTTGCAGGTGGACAAAACCCGTGTCATTCTGGCCTGCCGTATCCTTATCAACGATTTGCTGGGAAAGCTGTACCGCTACGACTACCGGTTCGGCTATGACCTGCTGCTGGATGAGGAAAACAGCATTGAGAAAAAACTGCACACGCCTGTGCGGGAAGAATGGGAGGATGAAGATGATGAAACTTGTGATTGCTGAAAAACCGTCTGTTGCACAAAGTCTGGCCGCCATGATCGGCGCAACCGTCCGTAAAGACGGGTATCTGGAGGGTAACGGCTGGCGGGTCAGCTGGTGCGTGGGTCATCTGGCCGGGCTGGCCGATGCCGATGTATATAACCCGGACTACGCTAAGTGGCGTTATGACGATCTGCCCATCCTGCCGGAACACTGGCAGATGGTGGTGGGTAAAGACAAGAAGAAACAGTTTGCTGTGCTGAAACAGCTGATGAACGCCCCGGATGTGACGGAGGTGGTAAATGCCTGCGATGCCGGACGCGAGGGTGAGCTGATCTTCCGCAGCGTCTATGAGCTGGCAGACTGTCAAAAGCCTATGAAAAGGCTCTGGATTTCTTCGATGGAGGATTCCGCTATTCGGGAGGGCTTTGCGAACCTGCGCCCCGGTGCGGACTATGACGGCTTGCGCCAAGCTGCTCTCTGCCGCGCCAAGGCAGACTGGCTGGTGGGGATCAACGCCACAAGACTGTTTTCCGTGCTGTACCACCGTACCCTCAACATCGGGCGCGTCATGTCCCCAACGCTGGCGCTCATCGTCCAACGGGAAGCCGAGATCGACACCTTCAAGCCGGTTCCATTTTACACGGTAGTCCTGGAGCTGCCCGGTTTTTCCGTTTCCGGGGAACGCATGGCGGATAAGGCTGCTGCCGAGCAGCTGAAAGCCGCCTGCCAGAGTGCGGATGTGACGGTCAAAAAGGTGGAATGCCGCGACAAATCGGAAAAGCCGCCCTCCCTCTATGACCTGACTACCCTCCAACGGGATGCCAACCGATTGTTGGGATATACGGCCCAGCAAACCCTGGACTACCTCCAAAATCTGTACGAAAAGAAGCTCTGCACCTATCCCCGCACGGACAGCCGCTATCTGACTTCGGATATGGCGGAGGGACTGCCGGTGCTGGTCAATCTGGTTGCCAATGCCATGCCGTTTCGCAAAGGGATCGCCATTTCCTGTGATGCGGCTCAGGTTATCAACGACAAAAAAGTGACCGACCACCATGCAGTGATCCCTACCCGCAATCTCCAAAACGCTGACCTGTCCGGCCTGCCGGTGGGCGAAAAGGCGGTGCTGGAGCTGGTGTCCCTGCGGCTGCTGTGCGCTGTGGCCCAGCCCTATACCTTTGCGGAAACCGCCGTTGTTGTCGAGTGCGCCGGAGCGGAGTTTACCGCCAAGGGCAAAACGGTGAAACGCCCCGGCTGGCGGGCGCTGGACACTGCCTACCGTTCTGCGCTGAAAAATGCGGAGCCGGAAGCTGAGGACAAGGCTCTGCCTGAATTAACCGAAGGTCAGACGCTGCCCCTTTCCGGCGCTGCCGTCAAGGAGGGCAAAACCAGCCCGCCCAAACATTTCACCGAGGATACGCTGCTTTCTGCGATGGAAACTGCCGGGAAGGAAAATATGCCGGAGGATGCCGAGAGAAAAGGTCTGGGAACCCCGGCCACCCGCGCCGGGATTTTGGAAAAGCTGGTTTCCACCGGCTTTTTGGAGCGAAAAAAGAGCAGGAAAGCTGTGCAGCTCATGCCATCCAAAGATGCGGTGTCCCTTATCACCGTGCTGCCGGAACAGCTGCAATCGCCCCTGCTGACCGCTGAGTGGGAACACCGTTTAAGCGAGATCGAGCGCGGCGAGCTGTCCCCGGAGGACTTCATGGGTGGGATCTGCGCCATGCTCCGGGAATTGGTGGGAACCTATCAGGTCATCAAGGGGACTGAGTACCTGTTCACGCCGCCACGCGAAGTGGTGGGCAAATGCCCCCGCTGCGGCGGTGATGTGGCGGAACTGCAAAAAGGGTTCTTCTGCCAGACAGAATCCTGCAAATTTGCCATCTGGAAAAACAGTAAATGGTGGGCCATGAAGAAAAAGCAGCCTACCAAGGCGCTGGTAACGGCACTGCTCAAGGATGGTCGCGCAAGGATCACCGGCTGCTATTCCGAAAAGACCGGCAAGACCTATGACGCTACGGTGGTTCTGGAGGACGATGGGCGGTACGCCAACTTCAAGCTGGAATTTGACCGGCAGAAAGGCGGTGCAAAATGAAGCTCTCCCTTTATGAACAGGAAACCATTCTCCTCTACAATCAGGCTGAGGACACCGCCGAAGTTTATACCCATGACCGAAAACTGATGGAGAAGCTGACCCGCCTTTCCAAAAAGCACCCGGAACAGGTCTGCAAAAAGGATAAGCACAATTTTACAGTCCCCAAACGCTGTGTGTCCGTCCGGGAGCCATACAGCGCCGAGCGCCGCAAGGCTGCCAGTGAACGGGCCAAGGCTGCCGGGTACAGGCCGCCCATCCCCAAACCGAAAGCTGATTGACGATGGGCGCAAATGTATTTGAGACGGTCAAGCAGTCTGTCACCGTCCGGGAAGCCGCAGAACGATATGGGATTGAGGTCAAAAGGGGCGGCATGGCCTGCTGTCCCTTCCATGATGACAAAAATCCCAGCATGAAGCTGAACGAAGAATATTTCTACTGTTTCGGTTGCGGAGCCACCGGCGATGTGATAGACCTGACCGCCCGGCTCTACAACCTGTCCCCCAAAGAAGCCGCCGAGAAGCTGGCGCAGGATTTTGGCCTGATCTATGACAGTCAGGCTCCGCCCCGCAGGAACTATGTTCACCAGAAAACCGAGGCACGGAAGTTTCGGGAGGACCGGCAGCGCTGTTATCGCGTACTGTCCGATTACTACTATCTGCTGAAAAAATGGGAAGCCGACCGTTCTCCCAGGACACCGGAGGAAGAACCGCACCCCCGCTTTGTGGAAGCAATCCAGAAGAAAACCTATGTAGAGTACCTGCTGGACCTTTTTCTTTATGAAAGTGAAGAAGAACAAAAGGCATGGATTGCAGAACACACAGCAGAAATCACACACTTGGAAAGGAGATTGAAAATCATGGCTGAGAATAAACCCACCAACCGGGAACGGTTGCAGGAAATCACGGCGGGGATCGAACAGGGCATCAAGGAGCTGTTCGAGAGCGAAAAGTATATGCGCTATCTGTCCGTCATGTCCAAGTTTCACCGTTATTCGGTGAACAACACCATGCTCATCTATATGCAGAAGCCGGAAGCTACGCTGGTGGCCGGGTTCAACAAGTGGAAAAACCAGTTTGCGCGCCATGTGAAAAAGGGCGAGCATGGCATCACCATCATCGCCCCCACGCCCTACAAAAAGAAAATCGAGGAAATGAAGCGCGACCCGGACACCCATGCCCCCATTCTGGATGCAGACGGTAAGGCGGTCATGGAGGAAAAAGAAATTGAAATCCCCATGTTTCGCCCGGTTAAGGTGTTTGATGTGAGCCAGACCGATGGCAAGCCCCTGCCAGAGCTGTCCTCCAGCCTTTCGGGGACTGTGCCGCACTATGAAGCCTTTCTGGAAGCCCTGCGGCGCTCTGCCCCGGTTCCTATTGAGTTTGAGCCGATGGCCGCCAACACGGACGGCTATTTTTCCCCCGACCAGCAGCGCATCGCCATCCGGGAAGGCATGAGCGAGGTGCAGACCGTTTCTGCCACTGTCCATGAAATTGCACACAGTAAGCTCCATAATCAGAAAAAGATTCAGATTGACAATGACGAGCAATATCAGGAGGTGGAGTTATTTGAGAAACCCGCCCTGTTTTCCAACGGGCGTATTTCCCGTGATGATCTGCCCGAAGGCGTTTATTGCTATGACCTGCGCGGTTCGGATGACGACCCCGGTTCCCCAATTTGTGTTGAGGAAAGAGTGGTGGTGAACCACGCTGGTTCTGTTATTTTGACTGCTCCGTTAGAATTTCCAGAAGAAGGCAGGCTGTATTTTACAGATGAGACCGGACTGAATTTTAACGGCGGTATGCTTACCCTCTCGCAGTTTTTGCAGGAACAGAAAAAGGACCGTCGCACAGAAGAAGTCGAAGCAGAAAGCATTTCCTATGCGGTCTGCCAGTATTTTGGCATCCAGACCGGCGAGAACAGTTTCGGTTACATCGCTTCCTGGTCCAAGGGCAAAGAACTGAAAGAATTGCGGGCCAGTCTGGAGACCATCAATAAGACTTCCTGTGAGCTGATTAACAACATCGAGCGCCACTACAAGGAAATCTGTAAGGAGCGCGGCATTGACCTGACCGCCAAACAGGAGCAGGAACAGGCGGATATACCGCAGGAAGCCCTGTTTCTTCTGGACGATGCCACCTATCTGCATATTCAGCCGTGCGATACCGGCTGGGACTATACCCTCTATGACAAAGAGACTATGAAAGAACTGGACGGCGGCCAGCTGGATGCCCCGGAACTGTCCCGTTCCGCCGCTGTCCAGCAGATCTGTGAGGGGCTGGAACTGGAAAATCCGTCTGTTCAGGATGCCCCGCTGTCCATGATTGAGACCTTGCAGGATGCCGCCTGCCAGCAAATGCAGGAACAGGTCAGCCAGCAGAGCGCAGAAACTGCCGCCACCCAGCTGCCGGATGCTCAGGAGCAGGCATTGGACGAGTACCCCATGCCCGACAGCGAAGTATCTGTTTCGGATATGCAGGAATACGGCTACTTTTACGATGGAATGCTGCCTGTCACCAGAGAACGGGCGCTGGAACTGGACGCTGCCGGTTTGACCGTCTATGTGCTGCATGAGGACAATACGGAGAGCATGGTGTTTGACCCGCAGGAAATCATGGAGCATGGCGGTCTTTTTGGCGTGGAACACGAGGAATGGGAGCAAAGTCCGGCGTTCCATGAAAAGGTGTTGGAACGGCAGGAACATCAGCTGGAACGGGAGCAGGCATTTCTTGCCCATGAGGGCTGCTGCTTTGCCATTTATCAGGTGAGCCGGGACGATCCGCAGAATGTACGGTTTATGAATCTGGACTGGCTGCAATCGCACAATCTGTCCGTGGACCGAAGTAATTATGACCTGATCTACACCGCCCCGCTGAACGGTTCCGGCAGCACTATGGAGCAGCTGGAAACGCTGTATGAACAGTTCAACCTGAAAAAGCCTGTGGATTTTCACAGCCCGTCCCTGAGCGTCAGCGACATCGTTGCCATCAAGCAGGACGGTAAGGTATCCTGTCATTACTGCGACAGCGTTGGTTTCACCGAGATTCCCGGATTCCTGCCGGACAATCCGCTGAAAAATGCGGAAATGATGCTGGAGGATGACTACGGCATGATCGACGGCATCATCAACAACGGCCCAAAAGAGCCGACCGTGGCGCAGCTGGAACAGCAGGCCCGCAGCGGCCAGCCAATCTCTCTCATGGATTTAGCGGAAGCTGTCCACCGGGAGGAACGGGACAAGAAAAAGTCCGTCATGGAGCAGCTGAAAAGCCAGCCCCGGACGGAACACAAAAAGACAGCGCCTAAAAAGAGCGCGGAAAGGGAGCTTTGATATGGGAAACTTTACTTTTGAAGAAATGAACCTGATGTGCATTTACAACACCGGCAGCCGCACCGGGCTGATGGAGGCTCTGACCGAGATGCGCGGCGAACTTTCGCCGGAGGAAACGGAACTGAGGGAACTGACCGACAGCGCCCTGATGAAGCTCCAGGCTATGAGCGATGCCGAGTTTGCTCAGCTGGAACTGTACCCGGATTTTGATGAATAAGCATTTCATAAACACCCAACGGGGCGGCGTAAAATGCCGCCCCATTTCCATTTAACACGAAGGGAGGACAACAACCATGCCATCCAAAACAGAATTTTACCGGCAGATGGCCGACCATGTGGCGACCCAGCTCACAGGCAGCTGGCAGGAATGGGCGGGATTTCTGACCACCGCCGCCCGCCTTTACAAGTATCCGTTCCATGAGCAACTGCTGATCTATGCCCAGCGCCCGGACGCTACCGCCTGTGCAGAGTACGATTTGTGGAATGAAAAGATGGGCCGGTATGTAAGGCGCGGCTCCAAGGGAATCGCTCTGGTGGACGATTCCGGGGACAAACCCCGTTTGCGCTATGTGTTCGACATCACGGACACCGGGACCCGCGAACATTCCCGCACCCCCTGGCTGTGGAAGCTGGAGGAACAGCACATCGGGCCTGTGTCGGCCATGCTGGAGCGCACCTATGATGTTTCTGGTGATGACCTTGCCGGACAGCTCACGGAGGTAGCCGGAAAACTGGCTGAGGAATACTGGACGGAGCATCGTCAGGACTTTCTTTATATCGTTGACGATTCCTTTTTAGAGGAATATGATGAATTTAACATCGAAGTACAGTTTAAGGCAGCCGCCACCGTCAGCATTTCCTACGCCCTGATGTCCCGCTGCGGATTGGAGCCGGAACGCTATTTTACCCATGAGGACTTTATGGCGATTTTCGACTTCAACACCCCTGCTACCATCGGCGCACTGGGAACGGCGGTCAGCCAGATCAATCAACAGGTGCTGCGGCAGATCGGCGTTACCATCCGAAATGCCGAGCGTGAGGCCATCAAAGAAAGGAGACCCCAACATGAAGAATCCCATGAACTACATCCAGAACGGAGATTATCTGATTCCCGACCTGAAGCTGAGCCAGCAGCCGGAGAAGCCCCTGGGCAAGTACGGCAGGATGCGGAAAGCATACCTCAAGGAACACCGTCCCATCCTATACAACCAGCTGCTGATGAGCGAGAAGCTGTACCCGCACCTTCTGGAGATCGACGAGACCGCGCAGAGCAGACTGGAGCAGATGATGCCCCAGCTGGCGAAGGAAGCGGGAGCCATCGAGGAACTGAAAGCCAGCGATCCCATGAAGTGGGTGGGCCTGATGAACACCTGCAAAGCTCAGGCGGAGGAGATTCTGATGGCGGAGCTTATTCACAGCTGAGTTTCTTCCTCTCCGAAAACGAACAAATCCGAATCATAGATGAAGCAGAGAATGTGAAAACATCCTCTGCTTTTTCTTTTGCCCAGGCGGATATTGACCATGTGCTGCGGCTGGGCGGCAACACGGATCGCCAAAGGGAGCGCATTGTGGCGGCCTTTGAGAAGCAGAAATCCACCGCCGAAATCGCAGACATTCTGAAAAATCTGTATCACGGCGGCAACGGGATCGGCAGCGTCACCGCATGGTATGCCGAGGACGGCATCCATCTTTCCCACGGCAAAACAGCCCGTTACGACAAGTCCGCCCAGGTCATTTCCTGGGAGAGCGCCGCCGATCGTATCGGCCAGCTTTTGCAGAATGGAGATTTTGCCACCAATGTGGAGCTGGCTGAGGCGGCGGGCTATGAACGCTCCCTCCTTGCGGAAAAACTTTGGCATCTATACCACGATTTCAGCGATAAAGCCAGAGAAGCCGGGTATCTGTCCTGTCTGTCCGGTATTCAGAGAACCGGGTTCCCGGAAGAAACCGCATGGCTTGCCGAGCAGCTGAACCGCCCGGAGTTCCGTCAGACCCTTGCGGAAGAATACGCTGCCTTCTGGACGGCCTACCAGCAGGACCGGGAGTTGCTGCGCTTCCACTACCACAAACCGAGAGAGATTTGGGAAAACCTGAAAGACCTGTCCCTGCCCCGCAGGACCTTTTCTTCAGAGCTTTCCAAAGTGCCAACCGTCCAGCACTTTATTACCGAGGACGAGATTGATGCCGCCATGACCAACGGCAGCAGCTTTGCGGGCGGTAAAGGCCGTATCTTCGTATTTTTCCAGGGGAACCACACCGATAAAGAGAAGGTGGATTTCCTCAAACGCGAATACGGCATTGGTGGGCGTTCCCACGCTCTCTCCGGTGCAACATACAGCGGCGAAGATCACGACGGGAAGGGACTGCATTATAAAAAGCAGGACTGCCCGGACGTCAACTTCACTTGGGAAAAGGTGTCCAAGCGGATCACCGGCCTGATTCGGAAAGGCCGCTATCTTACCGAACAGGAACAGGCAGAGTACGACAAAATCCAGACGGAAAAGGCGCTGGCGGAGGAAGATGCCCTGCAAGCCCAGCAGCCCACCCCGGAGATATGGGAATACAACGGGGTCAAAGAGCGTCACCCGGATGATATGGTTTTGTATCAGATAGGCGATTTCTTTGAGTTGTATGGCGAGGATGCCAAAACCGCCGCTGCGGAGCTGGGATTCAACCTTACTACCCGCGCTATCCCCGGTGGTGGCCGTGTGGAAATGTGCGGCTTTCCGGCAAACCGGCTGGAACAGGTTGTGGAACAGCTGCGGGATCAGCATGATGTGACCATTTCCGCTGTCCCGGAGGGCGGCAAGGAGCGTCAGGAATATTCCATGCCCTCCATCGACCATGAGGCAGAGCAGCACATCGACGCTCAGGAAGCGGAGTTCGGCGCAGACGGGACCAGGGTATTCCGGGAGACCGAAGCAGCCGCAGCCCCTACGATTCGGGAACTGCATGAGCAGTACAAACCCACTGTGCTTGCCGCTGTGATGGAGGATGTGCCATACCGCAACGCCTGCGGTCACAGCGACCGTGAAAATGCTGTCATCGAGGGCAATGCTGCCATCCGCCGTGCCGTTCTCGGCTCCGGTGATTTGGAGCTGATTCGGCTCTATTCCGATGTGCCGGAGTTCCGCCAACGGCTGCACCGGGAAGTAATTGACGAAACCTACCCACGGCTCCATGAAATGCTGCGTCCTCTCTCGCAGGATGACATTGACGATGCCATCCGCGCATGGAACGGCGATATTCAGAGCAAACACGCCGTTGTCCGCTACATGGAACAGCATGGGCGGGAAAAAGATACCGCCGCATGGCTGGCTCAGGAATACAGCGGCAACGACAGCAAGAGCCTATTTGTGATCCGCGCCGGAAGCCCAGAAGGGATTGAGCTGCCTTGGCCCAAGGTACAGCGCCGGATCGCTCAGCTTATCAAGGAGGACCGGTTTTATACCGAAGCGGAACAGGACCGGTTTGACAACATCGACCCCATCGCCATCCGGGAAGCCCTGGAGGAAAGAGGGATCGTCAACGGACAGGTGGCAGACCCGGAAAAACTGGACAATGACCCGTTCATCCAGCGCGTGATGGCAGATGTTGAGGCCATATCCAGAGAGGGCATCCCGGCAGATGAGCCGGAACAGCCTTCTCCCCATAATTCGCGTGTTCTGGTTTCAGATGAGGAATACGCTGCGGCTCGTGGCACACTCCGGGAACGAACTTCTTACGATCCGGCAGTCCTGCCCTATCATGTGGGTGATATTGTCTATCTGGATGACCGCGCCCACCAGATCACGGAGCTGCGGGATGAGACGGTGCAGCTGCTTCCCACCGGCATGAGCTACCCCATCTACCGTGCCGAGAGCCGGGAACAGTTCGAGCAGCTTTTGCGGGCAGACAAACGCAACGGCTTTTATACGGAAATCTTGCCGGTTGACCCCGACAAAGCCGATCAGGATCTGTGGGATGTGCTGTCGCATGGGCTGATTATCGAGCAGGAAAAAGCAGAGCTTTCCGAACTGCTTCGTACCGGCAAGACCAACAGCGAGGTTGCCCTGTGGCTGAGCCGGGCCTATCCCAATATCGTGGAAACGATGGAACTGGAGACCGGTGATACTGCCGACTACCGCACCACTCCTGAAGGCATCGAACTGGAAGTGCTGGGCGCAGACGAAAAGCGTCTGGCCGTGCTGTCCTTCCGTTGGAACCAGGTTGCGCCTTTGCTGCGAGGTTTGTACGCCCGTCATCTGGACGGCTTTGGGCAGGAACGCCCCGAACCGGCTGCCGAACCCCCGGCTTATCACGCCGAGACTGTGGCTGTCTATCCCGGTGACAAGAACCATCTGCCCTATGATGTGGTGATCCAAACCCTGCGAACCAATGAGCCAGAGCCGCCTGCACCTGCCGCAGAGCCGGAGAAAACCCCGGATGAAGTGCTGGACGAACATCCCATTTCTATCCAAGTCAACGGCCAGTGGCAGACCTTCCCCAATGCCAGAGCTGCCGAAGAAGCCTCCTATGAGGAATACAAGGCCAATCTGCGCCGCACCGCTGAGAATTTCCGTATCACCGACGACCACCTGGGTGAAGGCGGTCCAAAAGCCAAGTTCCAGGCAAATGTCAATGCCATTCGTTTGCTGAAAGAGCTGGAAGCTGCCGGACAGCAGGCAAGCCCCGAACAGCAGGAGGTTCTTTCTCGATATGTGGGCTGGGGCGGTCTCTCTGATGCGTTTGACCCGGAGAAACCGGCATGGGCTTTAGAGTATGCCCAGCTGAAAGAGCTGCTGACCCCGGAAGAATATACTGCCGCCAGAAGCTCTACCCTCAACGCCCATTACACCAGCCCTACGGTCATTCAGGCCATCTATGAAGCGGTGGACCGTATGGGATTTGAGACCGGAAACATCCTGGAGCCGTCCTGCGGTGTGGGCAACTTCTTCGGTATGCTGCCGGAGAAAATGCGAAACAGCCGTCTGTATGGCGTGGAGCTGGATTCCATCAGCGGACGGATTGCAAAACAACTCTACCCCAAGGCCGACATCACCGTGGCCGGGTTTGAGACCACCGACAGGCGAGATTTCTATGACCTTGCCGTTGGTAATGTGCCTTTCGGTCAGTATCAGGTTCGAGATAAAGCCTATGACAAGCTGAATTTCAGCATCCACAACTACTTTTTTGGTGCGACTCGTTCCTAAGTGAAAAGCTTAGGTGCAAATATTGAAAGGCAGGTGAACCAGAATATTTGCAAACTAACAATTCGATTGGTGGAATGATGGGGTAACGCCCTGAAACGCCATCCTTAATACTCCGACTGGCTCTGCTCAAAAGGCAGATGTTCAGAAGCTCGGTGAAGTCGGCAGAGAGCTACCGTCTTGCGGCTGTGTGAACACCGCAACGAAAGCTGTCCAGCGGTGGATGGTGTAGCCTATATGCCGGAGGTCTACAAAATATCTATGGTGAGAATGACCGTAAAAAGTCTGACGAATCCTCGAATGTAAGGGTCTATAAGTAGGCTGTATAGAAATGTGCAGTTATCCAAACGGATAGTATGTGGGGAAAAGTAAAAATCGAAGATATGAAATTCCCTATGCCGTTACAGGCGGTATCAAGCATACAGGCTTAGAGAGGACACCTACGGATATATGTATAGATAGAATTGTTGGAACGAGGAAAGCAGAAAAGCTAACCAATGGTTAGTAAACGCAGGAAATCATAACTGCGTGAGTTTTCTGTGAGAGCGATGGCACGACCGTTGATGTTTCTGTAATGTAAACGGAGGAACAGCCATTAGCCGTTTATGATTTTCAAATAATAACAAAGTAAACATTCACAGCTTCGAGTATGACAAAGAAAATCAAATCCGAAAGGAGGAGATGCCTGTGACAACTACGAAGCAGAAAAAGAACTCAAAACTACGCTATTTGGAGTATTACGACCTGCAAGATACGCTTGATATGTTGTATGCGGATAGTGGACGAAGAAAGATTTTCAATAATCTTATGCCGCTTATCGAGAGCGAGGAAAATATTCGCCTTGCATATCGTAACATTAAACGCAATTCTGGAAGCAATACAAGCGGAGTAGACAAACTGACGATTAAGGATATTGAAAAGATACCCGAAACGAGGTTTGTTGAAATTGTGAGAAAGAAACTCCAATGGTATAAACCCAAAGCAGTTAGGAGAGTTGAAATTCCAAAGCCCAACGGAAAGCTAAGACCGCTGGGTATCCCTGCAATATGGGATAGGATAGTCCAACAATGTATTCTCCAAATTCTTGAACCTATCTGTGAAGCTAAATTTAGTGACAGAAGTAACGGATTTCGACCTAACAGGTCGGCAGAACACGCTATCGCACAAGCCTATGCGTTTATGCAAAAATCACACCTGCACTATGTTGTGGACATTGATATTAAAGGCTTCTTTGATAATGTCAGTCACAGCAAGCTGATGAAACAGATGTGGAATATGGGGATACAGGATAAGAAATTGCTATGTGTAATAAAAGAAATGCTGAAGGCTCCGATTGTTTTACCCAATGGAGAAACAATTTATCCGCAAAAAGGAACACCGCAAGGTGGAATCCTATCACCACTTCTTTCTAATATTGTTCTGAATGAATTGGATTGGTGGATAGCGAGCCAGTGGGAAAAGCAACCTGCTCACAATATTCGTGACCATATCACAAAAACAGGTGCTACTCACAGAGGTCGAGCCTATGACGCATTCCGCAAGTCTGGTCTAAAAGAAATGCACATGGTTAGGTATGCAGACGATTTTAAGATATTCTGCTCAAACCGAAAGGACGCAAAAAGAGCGTATGAAGCAACAAAAGCGTGGCTTCATGACCGTTTGAAGTTAGAGGTAAGTGAAGAAAAATCTAAAATCGTAAATTTGAAAAAGGGCTATTCGGAATTTCTGGGTTTTAAACTCACTCTTATGAAAAAAGGTGCGTCCTATGTTGTCAAATCACATATCTGTGATAAGGCAAAAAGGCGAGAAACGGACAAGCTGAAAGGTCAAATCAAAAAGATAGCACATCCCAAAAACGATGAGGAACGAGTAACCCTCATCAATGAGTACAACGCTATGATTATGGGTATGCACAACTATTTTCAGATTGCGACCTGTGTAAGTTCGGATTTTGCAGACATGGGACGAGAAGTTGATGTTGTGAAATTAAGCCAATTAAAGCGAAAGGCACTTTCCACAAAGGGAGATTACAAAGGGTTTTCGTTCATTGAAAAGAAATACGGAAAAAGCAAACAAATCCGTTTTTACAGCGGAAAGCCTTTGGTTCCTGTGGGATATATCAAGCACAAGAATCCCATGTGGAAGAAAAAATCGGTGTGTAAATACACCCCAGAGGGTAGACAGAAAATTCATAAAAATCTTGGCATAGACACCAATACTATGCTCCTACTTATGAGAACAAAGGAAGTTGGTAGAAGTGTTGAGTATATGGATAACCGAATTTCTCTCTATGTGGCACAATACGGAAAATGTGCAATAACAGGACAAATACTGGCGTTGCATGAAATTCATTGTCACCACAAAAAGCCTGTCAGTCAAGGTGGAAATGATAGATACGAAAACTTGATTATTTTGCACAAGGATATACACCGATTGCTACACGCAACAAAAGAAACAACAATCAAAGCTTACCTTTCACAACTGCAACTCACCTACAAACAGAAGGCAAAGCTGAACAAGCTACGCCAACTGGCAAATTTGCAAGCTATCTAATATTAAAATGAGTTTCTTTACTGCTCGAACATTGTAAGTTTACTTTAGTTAATACCGAATCATAAACGGTGGAACGCCGTGTGCGGTGAAAGTCGCACGCACGGTGTGGAGCGGGGGAAAAGGTGGAAAGCGGTGCTGACGCACCGCTCAGACCTTACCTATCGCTATCCAAAGCACTCGACCAGGTGCGTCCCGGCGGCGTGGTGGCTTTTGTAACCTCCCGCTATACTATGGACGCCAAGGATTCCACCGTGCGCCGGTATCTTTCCCAACGCGCCGAGCTGCTGGGAGCCATCCGTCTGCCCAACAATGCGTTCAAGGCCAATGCAGGAACCGAAGTGGTCTCCGATATTATTTTCTTGCAAAAGCGGGACCGTCCGCTGGACATTGCACCAGAGTGGACCCAGACCGGACAGACGCAGGACGGCTTTGCCATCAACCGCTATTTCCTGGATCACCCGGAAATGGTGTTGGGCCGCCCCACCGCAGAAAACACTCAATACGGCAAACAGGACTATACGGTGGTTCCCATTGAGGGGCTGGAGCTTGCCGATCAGCTGCATGATGCCGTGAAGTACATTCGCGGCACTTACCAGGAGGCCGAGCTGCCGGAGCTGGGTGAGGGCGAAGCTATCGACACCTCCATTCCCGCCGACCCCAATGTGAAAAATTACTCCTACACCGTTGTGGACGGCACTGTGTATTTCCGTGAAAACAGCCGCATGGTGCGCCCTGACCTGAATGCCACCGCCGAAGCTCGTGTAAAAGGGCTGGTGGGGCTGCGGGAATGTGTCCAGCAGCTCATTGATCTGCAAATGGACGCTGCCACACCGGACAGCGCCATTCAGGATAAACAGGCCGAACTGAACCGGCTCTATGACAGCTTTTCAGCAAAATATGGTCTTATCAATGACCGGGCGAACCGACTGGCCTTTGCAGACGATTCTTCCTATTACCTGCTCTGTGCGCTGGAAGTCATCGACGAGGACGGGAAACTGGAACGTAAGGCGGATATGTTCACCAAGCGCACCATCAAGCCCCACAAGGCGGTGGACACCGTGGATACCGCAAGTGAAGCTCTGGCCGTATCAATTTCCGAAAAAGCCTGTGTCGATATGGCGTATACGGCGGAGCTGACTGGCAAGACCAGCGACGAACTGGCCGCCGAGCTGCAAGGCGTGATCTTCCGTGTGCCGGGACAGGTGGAGAAAGACGGCACTCCCCATTATGTGACCGCCGACGAGTATCTGTCCGGCAATGTGCGGCGCAAGCTGCGTCAGGCACAGCGGGCCGCACAGCAGGACCCTTCCTTTGCAGTCAATGTGGAGGCCCTTACCGCCGCCCAACCCAAAGACCTGGATGCGTCGGAGATTGAGGTGCGTCTGGGTGCTACCTGGATCGACAAAGAGTACATCCAGCAGTTTATGTATGAGACCTTTGATACCCCGTTTTATATGCAGCGGAATGTCCAGGTCAACTACACCCCGTTTACGGCGGAGTGGCAGATCACCGGCAAAAGCTCCATCAGTCAGAACAATGTGGCCGCCTATACCACCTACGGAACCAGCCGTGCCAACGCCTACAAGATTTTGGAGGATTCCTTAAACCTGCGGGATGTCCGTATCTATGACACGGTGGAGGACGCAGACGGCAAAGAGCGCCGGGTGCTGAACGCCAAAGAAACCACGCTGGCAGCCCAAAAGCAGCAGGCTATCCGGGATGCGTTTAAGGACTGGATTTGGAAAGACCCGGAGCGCCGCCAGACTTTGGTGCGCCAGTACAACGAGGAAATGAACTCCACCCGCCCCCGCGAGTATGACGGCAGCCATATTGTTTTTGGCGGCATGAACCCGTCCATTACCCTGCGGGAGCATCAGCTGAACGCCATTGCCCATGTGATGTACGGCGGCAATACGCTGCTGGCGCACGAAGTAGGCGCGGGCAAAACCTTTGAAATGGTGGCTGCCGCCATGGAGAGTAAGCGTCTGGGGCTGTGCCAGAAATCCCTCTTTGTTGTGCCGAATCATTTGACTGAGCAGTGGGCGTCGGAGTTTCTGCGGCTCTATCCTTCCGCCAACATTCTTGTCACCACCAAAAAGGACTTTGAGACCCACAACCGCAAGAAGTTCTGCGCCCGGATCGCCACCGGCGACTATGATGCCATCATCATGGGACACAGCCAGTTTGAGAAAATCCCCATCAGCCGGGAGCGACAGGAACGGCTTCTCTATGAGCAGATCGACGAGATCACGGAAGGGATTGCAGAGGTACAGGCCAGCGGCGGCGAGCGTTTTACTGTCAAGCAGCTGGAACGTACCCGCAAATCTCTGGAAGCCAGATTGGAGAAATTGCAGGCTGAGGGCCGCAAGGACGATGTGGTGACATTCGAGCAGCTGGGTGTGGATCGGCTGTTCGTGGACGAGGCACACAACTACAAAAACCTGTTTTTATACACCAAAATGCGGAATGTGGCAGGTCTTTCCACCAGCGATGCCCAAAAGTCCAGCGATATGTTCGCCAAGTGCCGCTATATGGACGAGATTACCGGAAACCGTGGCGTTATCTTTGCAACCGGAACCCCGGTCAGTAACTCCATGACCGAGCTTTACACCATGCAGCGGTATCTCCAGTATGACCGCCTGCAGGAACTGAACATGACCCATTTCGACTGCTGGGCCAGCCGTTTCGGAGAAACCGTCACGGCGCTGGAACTGGCCCCGGAGGGAACCGGCTATCGGGCGCGCACCCGATTCTCCAAGTTTTTCAACCTGCCGGAGCTGATGAACCTGTTCAAAGAGGTGGCCGACATCAAGACCGCCGACCAGTTGAACCTGCCCACCCCAGAAGTGGAATACCACAACATCGTGGCACAGCCCACCGAACACCAGCAGGAAATGGTGAAGGCCCTCTCTGAGCGCGCTTCCGAAGTACACAGAGGCAGTGTGGACCCGTCGGTGGATAATATGCTCAAAATCACCTCGGATGGCCGCAAGCTGGGACTGGACCAGAGGATCGTCAACCAGATGCTGCCGGATGAACCTGGCACAAAGGTCAATCAGTGCGTGGACAACATCATGCAGATCTGGCGGGACGG
>ENA-OPBD01000705-OPBD01000705.1-human-gut-metagenome-genome-assembly--contig:-NODE-705-length-20242-cov-2.070491_pt1 | contig 20242 bp, 18 predicted proteins | sample MGYA00241062_ERZ501440 | MGnify/ENA primary metagenome ERZ501440 (study PRJEB25962, sample SAMEA2042628) | human gut metagenome | biome: human gut; feature: human-associated habitat; material: faeces...
CGCCGTTATTTACATTGGTAATCTCCCGGCAATCGGGTATTACACCGATCAAAGGCATCTGCAATACCCCCGAAAGTTCCTCGGGAGTTATGTTGAAGGTTGGGTCATATCGGTTTATAAGGAGCTTCATCCTGCTCCTGTCAAAACCGTCTACATTCAAAAGGATATCTTCGAGCACACCGTCAATTCTTTTCGCAGATACGACATCACAGGTCGAAAGAGCCAGAATATCCGTCGCGGCAAGTATTGCAGAAATCGTATAGTCAAAAATATTGGAACCGGTATCAATGATAATCACATCAAATTCGCACAGTTTCAGGTTTTCGATGATTGTACTTACCGTGCGATAGTTGATCGACAGTCCTTCTGTTTTGATTTCCGGTGCTACAAGTACATACAGCCCCGATTCGTGCTGTTGCAAATAATTCTGTTTGATGTCCCATTCGGAAAAGAAAACCGTATCCATCTTTTTCAACTTTTCGTATTGCTTTGAAATATCGTCGGACCATTGCTTGATACTCGGTTCAAGCGGCAAACCGAGCAAGGAAGATACATCCGATGAATCAAGGTCAAAATCGCAAAGACAGACCTTCGGACGGTACAGATCCTTCCCCTTTTGAATGCTGAGGCAAGTCATTGCAATGGCAAGTTCCTTTGCTATGGTTGATTTCCCGACCCCTCCCTTCTGGTTGTAAATGACGACGGTATGCTGCGGCATCAATCTTCCGGCACGCTCGGATGTTTTTGAAAGCTGCACATCCTTCAGCCGGTCTTGGAAAGAACTTTTTCGAATTACCGGTTCAGGCGCCGGTGTATCCTCTGACTTTTTTCCGGCGGAAAACGGGTTATCAACATCACGGGAAATATCGCTGTTCGCAATGTCGTCAATTTCCCCATCCTCATAGGAAGACGAGCCACATATCTTTTTGAGCAATGCGTCAAGTTCTTCATAGGAATACGGATACGGCAGCAGCTTTGCCCGTTTGGCAAGCCTTGTCCTCATAAGCTCATCATTTGTCGATGTAGCCACAATTATTTGAGCAGACAACTGAGAAAGCTGTTCCAGTGCCTCCTCACAGTTGCCGTCGATCAGCCTGTCGGAAATAACTACGAAACTGACATCCTGCATCTTTTCCAACTGTTTTACAGCCTCTCTGATCACTCCGCAGCCGCCTTTATAAACAAATGCGTCATTGATAGTGAAACAGCCTTCCATATCCGAAAGGACGCTGCTGTTCGTCTCTAAAAAATAGATTCCCTTTAACATTCGGATTCCTCCTTTTCACGGTTATGTATGCAGGGCTTTTACAGCCCTGCGCCGCTTATTCAAGCAAGCCGATTGCTTGCTTCTGAATCATACGGGTTTCCAGTTCAAAGTTGTTCGGCGGATCGATATTGAGAGGATCAACCCGGACAAGAACCGGTTCCACATCCTTGAAATCGAAATTTCTCGAAGACCGGCAGACAAACCAGCCGATCGGGCTTCGCGGAAACCATTTCAGAATATCACGGTCATCGTAACGCTCTTCTCTGCCGATTTTTCGGATGATAATGGTTACATCGTCCGGACGGGAGATCTTTCCCGCAAAGATAAGGCCGGAGTTTGCAATGACCGAAGACGGCATATCGGCAACCTTTTGCGTAATACTGAATACAAACAAACCGAGTCCGGCTGCCTGGTCAAGAATACGCTCAAATTCCGATTGCCCGCCAAAGGACGGCATGGACGAATTGCCCGTGCCTGCCGTATCGGAGCCGGTAAGCACCTCGTTTGCTTCCTCAATAACAAGGACGGTTTCATACTGATCGTCTGCCAAAAATCCGCCTTCGTGTCCCTGTGCATATTTGAAAAAGCCGGAGGTAATACAACCAAACATAAAGTTACGGAATGTCGTTTCAAGTCCATAGCTTTCCAGAACGATTACATCGTCCTTACCGATTAACTCGTCAACGCCGATACCGTCCTCCTGCCCGAACAGACGTGTTTCAATGGAAAATTTGCGCCCGAAGATCTGCATACGGTCAAGAACGCGGGTATAGGCGTCTCTCGCCTCGTTGCCCATTCGTCCCTTGCCGGATTTCAGCGGGTCCTCCAAATCCAGTTTGATTTGGTTCATTCGTTCATATACCTTCGGAAAGGTCACCTTCGCAGAACGCTCCGGAACGAATTCACGCCAATTGGGACTGTCCTCAAAAACGCCTGCTTCATCGTAAAGCGCATACAGCGTCTCCGCGAGGATCGCTTTACCGCGTTCCATAAGACCGTAGGCGCGGCAGTAAATCTCAATAATACCGTCAAGCCAGACCTGCGGATTTACATTGTGCGGAACTTTCAGAATATTCAGCTTGATCGGTAAAAACTCCGGATTGCCGAGGCTGTAAAAATGGAAACGCTCCGGTTCCACAAATTTTGCGAGAATACGCCAATCCTGTTTCGGGTCAAGCGCTACAATGCGCAGACGCTTTCCGCTCTTGCGGCGTACTTTTGTAAGCTCCGAAACAAACCTTGTCGCAGCGACGGTTTTTCCGGAACGGGACTCACCCGTAAAAATACCGTGCATCAGTTCGCTTTCTTCAAGGCGATATTCAAACGGCGTTTCATATCCGGTAGACGGCGTCCAACGCTCGCCGGAGAGGATCTTCCCGATATAGATATCGCCTTTTTTCATAGACGGAACTGCAAATTTCGGCACGTCTCCGACATCGGCGAACACACCGCCCTCAGAAATACGGGGTAAGTGTGTATATGCCGCAAATTCGTCCGAAAGCAAGATGGTAGAATACCGATACGATTCCATCCTGCCGCCCAGCCCCTCTTTGCGGTTGTCCGCGCTGAAAGCATAGAAATGATAAATCAGATGGTTCTGCTCCTCCGGCGTCAGGTCCAATATCTGCAAAGGACAAATCATCGCCTCTGTATTTGCCCAGGCGGATTTTGCAAGGATAGATGCCGCCGCAAGGCTCTCTGTAGAATCGGTAGCGATATACACATCCGTAAAGAACGCACCGTTTCCGCGCAGAGCCTTCATAAGGCGCATATTCTGAAAATCAAGAAGCGTCAGGATGTTCTTGACCTCCTGGTCCATCCACTGATAGCTCTTTGCATAACCGATTGCCGGACCGATACCCATACTGGTTGTCGAACCGTTTGTAATCGTACCGCTTGTTCCCATCGCCTGCCCGACGGTATGCCCGATACTCTGAGAAGTACTGTTCCCGTGAGAGGTCCCGGTCGTTGTTCCCCAACTCTTGCCGGTCGTATCCGCCGTGCTGTGCGTAAAGGAATCGGTCTGCGTAGTCCCGTTGCTGACAGAATGCGATGTGCCGTCGGTTTGCGAGGAAGTCGTTCCGGTACTCTGGCTTTGCGAAGCACCTACCGTATCGCTGTTACTGAACGATTCATTATGGGAAGTGCCGTTGCTCCAATTCGTTCCCTGACCCGTAGACCAGCTTTCGCCCGTTCCGACAGTAGAATTGGTCCCCCATGATTCGCCGTTGCTGTGGGAAACACTGCTTGAATTGGTCTGCCCTACACTGTTGCCGATCGTGCTGCCGACCGTATCCGAACTGCCTGTGGTTTGACCGAAGGATTTTGACACGCTTTCGTTCCAGCCGTTGCTTTGCGTAGTGCTCTGATTGCTCCCCCAGCTTTGCGAGGTTCCGGTCGTTGTTCCGTTCGACACGGAATAAGAACTGCCGTTTGTCACGGAATTGGAAGTGCCGAAACTGTTTGTGGTCGAACCGCCGACAGAGTTTGTCGTAGAGTTATTGACCGACGAACTCTGACTCCATCCCTCAGAGCCGCTTGTGCCGGTCGTTGTGCTGCTGGAATCGCCGGAGGAACCGTTGATCACGAAAATACCGCCGCTGATTCCGGAGGTCGTACCCTCAGAAGAACTGTTGGACCAGCCGGAAGAACCGCTTGTGCCGTTGGTTGAGCTCGTACCGGAGGTCGTTCCGTTTGACCAATTGGAACCGTTCGACACGCTTGAATTTGTTCCGCTGCTCGTAGAATGATTGGTGCCGTTTGTAGTCGTGGTTGAAGATGAATTATTTACACCGCTGGTATAGGAAGACCCTTGCGTAAAGCTTTGACTTCCGGATACACCGCTTGTTGTGGAATTCGTAACCGATTCGGAAGTTGAATCCGTATGCGACCGGCTGAGCGACTGCGATTGCGAAAAGCTGTTGGAAACGCCTTCGGAAACCGTATCGTTTGTCGACTGGCTGTGAGATACGCCCTGACTTTGGTTTTGGGAAACCGAATGCGACATATTCTCGGAACCGCCGAAAGACTGATTGGTTCCGTCCCCGACCGTTGTTCCCGTACTGTGACTTTGATTCTGCCCGAGCGTCTCTGCAAAGCTGTGACCTCTTGAAAATCCCTGACTTGTACCGTTTGTTTCGGTCCTGCTGGTTCCGAGCGATTTGCCGATAGATTCCCCTACCGTATGACTGACCGACTCGCTTACGGAATTGGCAACAGACGAAGAAATACTCTCTCCCGTTGTGTTCGTAACAGAGTCCGCATCCGTATAAGAATGGCTCCATCCCTGACTTGCGCCGAGGTTTGCCATATACATCATAGGAATACTGATAGAGAAATTCATCGAGGTCATTCCCTGCAGCTGTTTATTCCATTTGGTCATTTCCTGTGCCGTCTGTGCCAGCCAGCGCTCCAGATGTTCCGATTTTACCGGGCTCGATATGATTTGCAGGATATATTCCTTGTCGGACATACCTGCAATATATTCCTCGGTCGTATCCTGTGCGTCGGGATTGACCGACTTATTGCCCATTCCCTTACTGCCGACATCGACACCGCCGTCCTTAGCCTGCGGAATACCGCGAAGCACGGTCATTTTATCCATCATATACATTTTCTCCGTAAGCCATTCCAACTCATCATAAGTCAGAATACGGTGTTCCAGTACGCGGTAGGTACCCTGCAGGGTGCTTGCCATGGCGACAAAGTCGTTATCTGCAATATACTTTGCTTTTTCTGCCGTTTCCGCCACACCCTGCACGCCGTATAAATACATCATACCGAGCGGCACGGGATTCAGTAAGTTGGCGATTACGGTAAGCAGCTTTATATTGCGTTCCCACACCGCCGCAAGCACCTGAGAATGCATTGACATAAAGCTTTCGCTCTGCTTTGCATTTTTCGGTAGGCGGATAATACGGGTAAGCTTGATTGCTTTATAGAAGTGGACCACATTGCCGCCCGGTTCGTGCATTTCAAGCTCGTACATCAGGTATTTCATGTTCTTGCGGTCGTCCGTGTATTCCTTCCAGTTCCGAAGTATCTTCAAATCGTCATCGTGTCCCGGCTTTGATTTCCTTAATATGCTTGGAAGATTAAGCATAGCATCTCTCCTTTCCGTTTAATATGGTTTGGTATTGTCCCGAATGTCCCGTATCTCTCTTGTCGCACGCTGCTTGGAGCGCGTACCGAAGAATTGCGGGATCTTTTTCGCCTGAAAAATGAAATAGGCAATCGGGTATGTGATAGCAATGATCCACAAAAGGTTTTGCAGCCATCCGACCACCGCTGTTGCGGAGGAAGACGCTATCGCCTGATTAAAGGCAGCCGTCAGATTATCCGCAGAAACACCGGACACCGCAATGATGACATACCTGTACAGAAAGAGGATCCCGACATATCCGAGGATAAACCACTTTGTATGCCGGATGATCTCTTCGCGTTGGCTCGGAAGTATCAGCGCAAACACGGCACCGACTACCCACATAGCGCCCGTCAGGGGCGTTATGATCTTGCTTCCGAACCCGTAGTAGGCAGAATCAAGATACATCCACAGTGCAAATGTGATGATATACACTCCGAGATTCAAAAACATCGGTATATAAGATTTAATTGTCGGCGGGCTGGAATAAACCAGCTCGCCCTCGCTTCTCGGCACATAATGCCGCCTCAGCATAGGCATCCCTCCTTTGAGATAAAAATAAATGCAGAGGTTTCGGTGTCTTCTCCCTTGCCTCTGCAGCGATATTCGTATTCATATCAGAGAATCTGTCTCTCGTTTTTCACTTCATTGTTTTTGGTGCCGAGCTGTTCTGCCAGGAAAATATACCCGATTGAAAGCAAGCCTACCACCATCCATATATTCCTCCACAGGAAGTAAACAATTTCAAGAAATCCGTTCCTGTTAAAGAGAAAAAAGTCCCGGAAGAAATCCAACATCAGTTACTCCTTTCCCGAACCGGCTGTATCCCTGCGCCTGAATTGCACAAGGCACAAAGGTTCCTCCGATTCCATATTATATATGAGAGCCCATTTACCGTTTGCCAGGTCGTAGATACTTGTCAGGTAAACGGTTACATTCGACTTGGCAAGTGCAAACGGTCCGCCGCAGGAAGCGATCCATTTCTCGATCTGCGGCTTTAATTTGTCAAGCATAATATCTCTTGACGGCGCAATCAAATACAGATTTTTGGTGATCGATTTCAGTTTGTCACACTTATCGTTAAACTCCAACTGACGGTGATTGCCGCAGTCAACCTCGTAATAATCGATCACGCCGTCCCCACAGCATACGATATCCGGAATGCACCGTTTTCCGCCGTCCAGATTGATCGTATTTGCCCTGCGGTGTGTTGACACCGATTTGTATTTCTTGGTGTCCTTTAATATTCTCGAAGCGTCCTTGATTGAATATCCGTGCCTGAGATTGTCGTGTTCACGGATGAGGGCGCGCATTTCAGACTCAACGGGAGTTTTCCCGTACTTTTCAACATAGATCTGTGCGCCGAGCTGTGTCAGTTCAACGCCGAGAAACCATCTGCTGCCGGTTTTGATTTTTTCGGCTGTAATAAGCCCGGATGCCAGCATACCGTTATGCGCATTGTATATTGCAGAATCGCTCGTTTTCTTTTCGGCACACCGGACGATTTCCGCTCTTATTTCCGGGTATTCCGTCAGGCCTTTTGAACCGAGAACATCAAGATACTGCCACATCAGTTCCGTCATTGCCTTTTTGATTTCCTCTATATCCACAACCTTAAAATTCTGCCCTCCCGGCACCACTGTTTTAGACTTACTCACCGTATCAACTTCCTTGGTAAGATTCGTCGTCATATCCACGATTTTCTCACCGCTTTCCAGTGCCTCCGTCTGAGCAAGTGCCGGCCGGGCGTCCTCGACCGTGGAATCCGTATCTACCAGATATGCCGCCGTACGGTCATTATCCGGGTCGGCCGGAGTTTTCCCCGAAAAGATCTCTGCCGCATTGTCAAGCATAACCTTAAGCTGCGTCACCTGGTCGGTAAGTCCGGCGATCACCGTGTTTTTGTCCATAAGCTTCTTTTTCATCATATCGTAGATTTCTCTTGACTTCTGCTGATTCTGCTTGTGAGCCTTCTGCGCTCGGTCAAGCAGTTCTTCAAGCGTCATCGTTTGCAGATCCTTGGCCGTAATGTTGCTGTACGCCAGTTCGTTTTCAAGGACTTTGGCACAGAACGCACGAAATCCGGATATGATTCGCTGCGTGTCGTCCGTCGCCTCACGGATATATTTATCCATTCCCTTGATTTGCTCATCTTTCGCTTCAATCTGACTTTTCAGGCGCATGATAATCAGTTCAAGCTCCCGTACGCTTTTCGCCATTCGTTCACCTCGCCCTACTTTGTTTTCAGATACGCCGAGGCATCCTTTTCAAGCGCTCTGTCACTTAAATTCCATTCCCTGATAAAGGTGCTGTCTGCCTTTGCCCTATCACAAAGATTCGCCATATCGGAGCGTATCACATCAAATGCCGCCAAAGACTTTTCCCGCCAGACAAGCGCCGTATTGACGCTGTCTGCGTTACCGGTTTTCAGTCCCTCAATGATTTTTTGCAGATAAACGGCAATATCATTGGAAAGCAAAGTTTCCATAGACTGCTGCAAAACGATCTGTTCATCGCCGAGTTCCATCGCCGTTATCTTTGGTATCATTACATCCAGACGGTCGTCCAAAATAGTAGAATACTGTGTGGCTGCTTCCATTTCCGTAACATCCTCATTTGCAAGATGAATGTCCACAACAGTAATATCCACCACAAGCTCCTCGATTGCCTTATACTGTTTTAAAAGCGTTCTGTAATCATCCCGAACCACCAGGTATTCAAAAGACAACACGATAGGCTGCCTGATGCCGTTTTCGTCGATATATAATCCGAAACGATCATGGAAAAAAGGACAAATACAAAGTATGAGCACAGGACGCCAAGAAAAATACGACGCCGATTCTTTTTGAAAAAGCGCTTGATTTTATCTTTCTTTGTAAGGGGCACATTTTCTTCCTGCTTTTGCGGAGCGACCGGCGTAATGTCTACCGTTTCGATATTCCATTCTTTTCGCATAGCCGCCTCCCGTTACGCATTTTCGTCGAACACACAGTTAAAGAGGTACTCCACATCCTGCGGAACGATCTCGGCAACCGATTCCATATAATCAAGTCTTGCCGAGCAGTTTTCACAAATAACGAACCTGGACATTTCCCGTGTTTGCAAGGCTCCGGCAATATACACCTGAGAGGACTTGCGTAAATGTTTCAGATCCTTGTCCGCCTGTGAGCCAAAGGACTTGACCCACGGATAATCCGACTTAATCACGCCGTCATGTTCCTTCACCCGGTATTTCCGATTAATTGCAATCTGATATTGCGTGAGAGATACGCCGCTGCCGCTTTCCCTGCCGATTACATCGGTACACACCGCTCCGATCACGCTCAGGTTATTGGCAAACTCCGCAAGAGCCAGCGCTTCGTATTTGCCCTCAAGACATACAGGTTTTCCGTAGGATATCACCTCGGTAACCAAGGATTCACATTCGGTGATCACGCCGCAATTTTCACAGCGAAATTTCTTCGGAACCATCTTTGTCGTCACCATACCGCGCACCATAAGAAAACGACCTATCTGCAAAGCCTTGAAATACTCCTTGGCTTCCTGTTCGGTCAGTCCGTAGACATTGACATGCGGATAGTCTATTCTGCCGTTGCGCCGTACTGTTTTCATTACAAATGCCATGCGGTAGTTCTGGTGTTCCTCATTGAAAAAGACAACCGGCACTTTTGAAACCTCACCCACAAGGGTAATTGAATTTTCTCTTGCCATAATAAAAACACCTTCCTTTATTGAAAATCTGCCCTTACCGCAGTCAGTACGGTATTTCAGTTTGGCAAGAGCTATGTAATGCCGCCGTTTGGCGGCTTGTTTTCATATTAAGACTTCGGACGCAGATCAACGAGACTTGCAAACTCTTCGACAATAGTTTTCGAAATGGTTTGAATGGCATCAATGTTGTTTTTGAATTGCTCCAAAAAGCCGTCATCGTCCGAATCAAAATCATAGTTGGCATAAAGAAGTTCTGCAACTAAGGCCAGCCATTTTTTATAAATTGGAAAAGCCTTTTTGTTCTCAGCAAGCTTATCGACATTGATCCATTTACGGTAATTTTCAAGAAAACAACTGAACAGGGCATTGAATCTTTCTTCTCTATCTAGCTTTTCTTTTCCGCCCATCCAGTCTTCTACTACCTGCATAATATTTTCATCTTTCGCCTTCACGGCACCCTTGCATGTTCCGTCATCTTGCAAGAGATACTCTGTTTCTTTCCCAAGTTCCTGTATCCGACCAAGCGGATATGAAAAGCAGACAAAAGGCTTTACCTTATGAACCCTGCAATGGTACAATCCTTCTGTTTGACCGAGGAACGGACAACGCGTACCGGTTACAAAACCGTTCAGCTCATACACCGGTCGAAATTGAATTCTCATAAGCGGCATCTTCGAAGAATTTCCCGTGTAAAATTCGCAATACTTTTCGATAAAATCTTGAAGCGTCATTTTCTTTTCTCTGCACAGCCGAAACACATCAAAAGGATTCAGCAAAATATCATCTCTGTTCCTGCAGCATTCACCGCATTGCACACAGGCGAAATTGAATTTCTCATTTCTTTTGAGTACCGGCAATTCCCTCTTGGTGTACATCTCGATGACTCTCTCTTTGTAGTTCTTCTCCTCATTCATTTGCAAAACTTCCTTTACAGCAATCTACATCTCAAGTCCGGATATTCAATTCCTCCTGATAACTTTCAATGTGCGTAAGGGATATTGAAATACGGCACCTTATTTGGCAAGTAAATTATAAAAATAGTTGATATGCTGCCTCTATACATCCTTTCGCAACCGAAAAATACGCAGGATCTTTTTCTATACCGATGAAACGCCTGTCCGTTTGTGCGCAGGCCACGCCGCATCCGCCGGCACCCATACAGTTGTCCATAATAATATCACCCTCGCTTGTGTAGGTGCAAATCAGCCATTTTAACAGCTCGACCGGTTTTTCGGTTCTGTGCAGAGCGACGCTTGGGTGCGGTTTTGGCACACGGATAATACTTGTCGGATATTTTTGCGTACTGCCCTTCCGTAAATCGTCAGTCATGTGAAATTGTCCGTAGTTACTGTTCTTATGTTCCTTTTCGCGGTATGCAACGCCCTTACCGTGAAGCCGCTGTCCCGTTGTGAACTGCGGATGATACTCCGGTAGCTTTTTATAAAAAATTGCAATCTGTTCGTGCCGTCTCAGAGGCATCCGTCCGGCATTGAGAAACCCGGTCGTCAGTACCTTATCCCATACAAGGTCATAGCGGAACATTTTTCGGTTTGACTGCACCAGTTCAACGAAAAACACACCCTGCGCAAAAAGCGCAATGCACCCGTGCTCTTTAATGATTCTTCTGTACTCGCTCCATAACGGTTCAAACGGTATGACGACATCCAACCGATTCTGCGTCACACCGTATGGCAGATCGCAGGCAATCATATCAACGGAAGCATCGGGAACCTTCTTCATAATTTCCAGACAATCACCGAGATAAAGTTCAAAGCAAGCACTATTCACCCCCTATAAAACCCGAATATGTAAGTGTACAGCGAAGGTGCGGCGTGAGGCACCTCCGCTGTACTGTCAACAAATTTCAAGGAGAAAACAATCAAGCAAATATATTAAATCAACATAGGCCACGCCTTCACTATGCCGATGACGAAAAGGACGATCCCGGTCAGGATGACAACCTCCGCCGCAATTACAAAGGCGTATTTGCGGAAGAAGCTGCCGCCGGTCTTACGAACCGGCAACATACAGATGATCAGGGCAATACCAAAAAGGGCAATTACCAGGCCGACCAGGATCCACAGATTCAGTCCGGAGCATATCCATTGTTCAAGCATTATTCATCACGCTCCTCTCCGATCTGTTCATCCCGGAGGTCGCGGCTTGCCGCAACCTCCTCGATGTGAGCTAATTTATACCGTTCCGTTTTTGCCTGTTCGTGCAGAGTTTCATTCCGAAATTCCTCTACATCGTTTTCTATCGGTGCGTGTTCCCGTTCGTTCTTCTCTTTGATTTTACGAATCAGGAAATACACTGCAATCAGCAGTAAGGCAAAAATCAAAACATCCATGATGATAAAAAGTGCTACATACACACACTACTCTCCTTTCTTCGGTGTCTCTCTTCGGTATTCTGCGTCTGTTTCCGCACGGTTGAACTGCAACACGCACATAACGCAGGCGCCGAACATACCGCCGGCAATAAATGATACGATTCCGATTACGATTCCCATGGCAGCTCCCCGTTACTTTCAGGCTTTGCATCTTCTCTTCTTATCAAAGAACAGAAGGCCTGCTAGGGTTCCGCCGGACAATGTGAGCAGTCCGAACCACAGGGGTAAATTGCTGTTGTCTCCGGTTTTCGGAACATCCGGGACTGGCTCGTTTTCAACCGTGAACTCAAGTACCTGCCCGTTTTCCGTAACAGAGAACTCGTGATACCCGCTTTCCGCGATATACCCGTCAACCGTTGCGGTTTCCTGCCAGAAGTAGTTGCCGTAGGCAATGTTATCGAAACGGAGCATTCCGTCTGCATCTGTTTTGCCTTCGGCAATCAGATTCTTTGAGGCATCATATATTGCAAAGCTTACTCCGGCAAGCGGTTTTCCCGTCGCCTTATCCACCTTGCGAAATTCAACAGAACCTTTTTTCAGGTTGTTGACAAACATAAGAGTACTGTCCTCACCGGCTTTGATCTCTACGGTCAGGCTGTCCGGCAGCACATAACGGATATTAGCGTCATTTTCTTTTTCATAAACCGTGTAATTGCCGGGACGCATACTGACATTGATCTTGCCGTCCGCATCGGTCCCATAGGTCTCAGAGAAAGCATTTCCGAAAAAATCAGTGCCCTCAATCACAAATTCAAAGCCTTCCAGAACACCGTCTTCGGAGGATTTCTCGATAATAAGGCTGCCGCGCTGTGCCCTGTTGAAGAAACCAACACCGGCTTTGTTTTCACTGGCAACCGTCTCACCGTTTTCCTTGATTTCAAACGGATAAACGGTTTCGTCCTTTTCAAAGCCTTCCGGTGCAACCGTTTCAAGAAGCAGATATTTCCCGTACAGCAGATCCTTCAGTTCATAAAGTCCCTTCTCCGTTTCTTTAAGATTTGCAACGAGAATATCCCCGTCGTCCAGCTTGCCGTCTCCGTTTACATCCCGGTAAACGGCAAACTCCGCACCGGTCAGCTTGTTTTCGGGATAGTCCTCATCGAACTTTGTCAGGAACACATTTCCTTTGATATGCTCGTTTGTCATGACGATCTCGATCGTTTCACCGTCGGAATCGACATACACATGGTGCATCTCCAAGGAAAGGACAAATCCCTCCGGCTGCTCTATCTCGGCAATAATCCAATATCCGTATACAACATTTTCAAAGCCGAACGCACCGTCTTCACGGGATACATCGACCATCAGAGCATTTTCCTTGGTAAACTCGGTTTCATCCGCTCTGAACAGTCCGATAACAGCACCGGCAACAGCTTCGCCGGTTTCATCTACCTTACGTCCCTTAATGTCTCCGTAAATCAGTTCGTTCAGAATAGGCTCGCCGCCATTGGCTTTGATATCAACAACGGCAACATCCTGACCTTGGTATTCGAAATCAACCGGATACTTTGTGTCGTTCGGAAGATATTCGGGACCGACGGTCTGCAATTCTTTGATATAATACTTTCCAAGCGGAATGTCCGCTGTAAAGCTTACCGTGCCGCCGACTTTGAGCTGAATTATTTCAATCAGTCCGTCCGCAGGAATGACGCTGCCGTCCGTCGCAGTCAATGCTTCCCTTGCAAACAATCCGAAGGTTACGGTGCTGTCTCCACCGACGCCGAAAAGCTCATTGGTTTCGATGACTTTTTCAAGGCTGATCTTCACTTTCTGGCGTTCGTTGTAGAACGACGCAGATACATCGGTGATCTCGACATACTGACCGGCATAAACAATCTCAACGGTTTGTTCACCGGAAAGCAGCATTCCGTAGGGGCTCTGCACCTCAACAATTCTGTATTTGCCGAGATACAAAGCCTTGCTTTGTGCCTCGCCGGTTGCCGAAGTGATAACAGTGTCCACGATGTCGCCCTTTTTGGCTCTTACCGTGCCGTCCGGAGTAACAATGTCTTCCGCCGCGATGATATTAAACTTCGCGCCGGCAAGACCTGTGACTGAGTACACAGGAAGATAGGCTTCGCCGTTTGTCTGAACGCTGCTGAACACCTCGCCGGTCTTTTTGATATTGATAACGCCCTTTTGCGGGGTATTCGGGAAGTTCACCACAATAAGGGTAATACCCTCATCGTACACAGCGTCATCATCGTCAATCTTAAATTCAATCGGCTCGCTGTGAAGCACATACCCGTGCGGCGCCTGTACTTCCTCCAAACGGTAATAGCCCTGATTGAGTTTTTCCGGCGTAATGAGATAACCGTCAGCCGAGGTGTAGAAAGTGTCTACCTCCGTCAGCGTAGGATAGGTGTACTTCATTACGATGCGGTTGCCGTTTGCGTCGTAGAGATGGAACGCAGCGCCGGCATACGGGATCTGCTTACCCGTTTCACTGTCCACCTTAACAAGTTTCAGGTAGGAAGTAAACGGAGCATTGTTGATCAGATATTTGTAAACCTCGCCGTGGGTGTTGATATACACCGTAAAGGCAGGCATATATTCGGTATCTTCCCAACCTGAAATCTGACGAACGGTATATTTGCCGTACGGCAGATCCTTGCTTTTCGCAAAGCCGTCTTCATCGCAAACAAGAATATCTCTTTCACTTTCGCAGGCATTTTCATAGCTGCCGGCAAAAGTCAGGAATATCTCAAACTTCGCGCCTTTTTCGGGAGTTTCGATCTGTGTTTCACCCGTGTCCGCGTGTTTGATAATTGCGATAGAGCCTTTGATAATATCTTCATCTACGCCGTTTACCGCTGTATTGTGCTCGACCGTATACAGTCCCGGCTCAGCTCCGATGTGATGGCTTGTCCGATCCAAGAGATAGCCCTCAGACGGGTTTATCTCTTTCAGCTCCCAGTCGCTATCACAAACATAGTAAGGCGTGATAAAATAGCCTTTGCTGTCGGTCGTGAAGATGTCGATCAGTTTACCGCCTTTATAAATGCCGTATTTCGCACCGGCGAGGGATGCGTCACCTTGCGCTCGGCTTGCGGTTTCGGAGTCGGATTTGGTTACCTCTACCCTGAATTTTTTGAGGATATTTGAGAATTTCAAAGTGACATCCCCGTTATCAAGGGCAAAGTTCTGACTGCCCGGCTGCACGAATTTCACCGGGGTTTCCACTTCCTCAACCGAATAGTGAATCAGCTTATCCGATGTGTTGTACACCGGAAGAGGCTCTGTTATAAAAGAACCTGTTGCATCAGTTGTAAAGATGTTTTCGTAGCCGTTATCCGAAGTGACTTTAAATTTCTTTCCTGCAATGTCTCCGTCCTCGGACACTTTCAAAATGCGGGCAGGCTCTTTTCTTGTGGTGTTTTTGAAATGAAGCGCCACCTCTCCGCCGTAGATCAGCGTTGAGGTCTGACCTGCGACCGCTTCGTAATGAATCGGCGTATCCACCTCATCCACAGTGTAGGTGATCAGCCTATTCCGACTGTCATACACCTGCAGCTTTTTGATCTCGATTACACCGTCTGCATTCGTCTCAAAGGTTTCATCATAACCGATGACCGAGGCGGTAACACGGAATTTCAGTCCTGCAACCAGTCCGTCGTCGCACACCTTTTCAATACGCAGGTCGCCCTTTTTCAGCGTATTGGAGAACATAACCTCAGCCGTTTGCTTACTGCTGACGGTTACCGTTTTTGAAGCAACCGGAACATATCTTTCCTCTTCAAGCTCGGTCACCGTATAGGTTCCGGGCAAAAGGTTTTTAGCAACGGTTCCGTTGCTTGCGGTAGTTACGGTCTCGTCCACGCCGTTTCCCGTGATACGGAAACGAATACCGGAGATATTGCCGTCCTCGGCAGCCTTGATAATCTTTGCGGTTCCGTAGGTTTCGGTCTGCAAATTCACAGCAAAGACCACCGGGTCATCCGAGCCACACAGCATCGTCTGTTTACTGGGACGCCCCCAAATCAGGAGATTGCCGTTTACCGCCGGGACATTCTTCTTCATCCGAATGTTGACGGTATCCGTAATCATTTTGGACGAAGTAAAGGTATATTGATTTCCGCTCCTTGTTACCGTTACACCGTTTGCACTCACAAGCACCAAATCCGCATAGGTGTTATTGCTGTCGGTAACCGTGAGTGAATACTGACTGGTTGACGGATTGTATTTAAGCGTCTGAGTACTCCCCGAGAACGAGGGTACTACAAGATGCTTTGCACACTGCTCCAAAATCCAGTTGTAGCACTTCTCAGCCGGTCTGCCCTGAATCGTCTTTACATAATGGTCTGCCGGTATGCCGTTGTTTTCGACAATTCGGGTCGGGCTTGTTCTGAGCTGCTGCTGATACTCCCAAATGATAATCTGCGTAGCCAGAGCATAGTCATCGTTGTTTGTTCCCCCAACCGGCGTATTCAACCCCTCCTGCCAACCGTATACCGTTGTAAGCATAATGCCCTCGCGTGCAACTTTCGGCAGGTTCTGAAAATATCTGCTGTTGCTGCCGCTGGAAGAGGTATATCCGTTGTTTGAGGATGTGAAATCGATTCCGGACTCAACGCAATATACCGTATGCTCCGCGCCGGCGGCATTGGTAAAAGTAAACTTTCGTCTTGCGTTTCCACCCGCTTTCGTGTGCTTTGAGATGTTGCCGTTGCTGTCGTAGGCAATAAAGTCGATTTTGCTTGCGGAATAATACTTTCCGCCGTCATACCCCACATACGCGCTTCCGAACTTTGAGGAGCACACTTCCCCCTCCGTTCCCCAGGCAAATGCGTTCAGCGGGACCATCCCGATGACCATGATGAGCGTAAGCAAAGCCGCTGTCATGTGTTTAAGTCGTGTTTTCATTCGCTGTACCGTCCTTTCTTTTTTTGCAGTGTCTTTTCATTCGGCACTGCGTAAACTTCAAATTCACAGAAGACAATCTCTATGCCTCCTTTCGCTTTCTTCGGAAAAGGTCATTGCATCAAACGCTGCCCGGACCTGAATATCCCACAGCAACAGCCTGTAATTGATATACCGAAATTGCTTCCATTCACAGCGTATAAATCTTGAACCTCTTCTTTCTCTTCTGACATGTTTGGGCACTTTCCAAAACCTCCTGCATTTGATTACATAAGAACGCAAAAGCCCGGTAGGTTTTGAAATTTCAAAATCACCGGGCTTATACAAATTCTATATGTAATTGTCAGGCCTTACAGGCTGCAAGGATTTCTTTTATCAGTCCGTCGACGGGTGCCTCGCTTGTAAAATCACTTTCACCGACAAGCGACCATACGCCGATGAGCAATCCCTTTGCATTGTCGTAATTCAGGAGAATTCCGTTTTCTCTGCAAAACCGAACGACATAAATCAAATTGTCGTCCATTGATTTAGCATCAACTTCGTAGTCACAAAGTCTGTATCCTTCCGCTTTAATAAGTTTCCGAATGCTGTTTCTGAATGTCATTCGTTTCGCCTCCTTTTTCAACACCCTAAAGCATGTCCAATGTGCTTTGCTTTTTCAAAGGTCAGTCCGCATCTGCCTCATAATACTTTTCCAAAATAGCTTCCTGCAATTCCAGACGAGCCTTTTCCGTGACCGGATAAGCATACCCGACATACTTGCCTTCCGAAACCTTTTTGTTCGGCATCATGATAGACAGTCCGTTCTCGCCGCGCTCAAGAACCTTGATATCCCTGATCTTGATCTCATCGTCAAGCACCACGCTGGCGACGCCGCGAAGCGTCTGCTGTCCCTCGATTTTCTTTACGGTTACTTTGGTAATGTTCATATGCTGTCTCCTTTCATATTACTCTGCGGGTTTCCCCGTCAGGCGTGCGAGAATATAGTGCATAAATCCCTGATTGTCAAGTACCAATCTCAAAAAAATCTAAAATTTTTATTTTGATTTCGGATATTATCGTTATATCATTGCTCAAAGCGGTTGATTTTCAAAAAATGTTGTAGTATAATGTACTGAGAATCGCGTCCGGAGGAATCACTATGTCAATACTAACTCCCGAAATTATCCGTGCTGAATTTATTGAGAAAAACGGCACATTCCCGGCGGTTGCCGATAAGTTGTCGGTTTCGGCAGAGGAGCTTGAAGCTTACTGTTTTTCGCTTTGTAAGCAACACCCGGATGAATTTAATTACGGCAGCTTTCTGACAAAGTCCTGGTTTGAAGAAAAGCTGACCGAATACGATTCGCTTGTAGATATTGCAAACCATACTGGTATACACTACCGCACGCTTTGTCATTTCAAAAACAAGGTTCTGCCGAATAAACGCCGCGACTTATCCCGTGAAATCTCACGGGACGATTTATGGCGGCTTTATGTTCAGCAGGAATTATCCGACAAAGCAATTGCGTCCATGTACAATACTAATGTATCAAAGATCAAATATCTTCGTCAGTCCTACGACATTGTTTCCGCCGACCGGAAACCGCTTTGCGAAAAGCTGCCGATTGAGCTGTTTTACAGACTCTATGTCGTTTCAAAATTAGGACTCGGTCAAATCGGCGCCTTATACAACACAAGCCGAGCAACTGTTGCAAATCTGAAAGAACGCTATGCCGCCGAGCAACATCCCTTATCAAAGGAAATTGCCGACACGACGAATACCGGCAGCTATCCCCGTTTCCTTGAAGAATTGTTCCAGGTTGCCTCCAAAGAGGAACTGATACACGAGCTTCGTACAAAAACAGTCTTTGAAGTTGCGGCACAGCATAATCTGATTGCCCCGACTGTCAACAGCCTTACGCCGTTTTCGAAAGAATGGCTGGAAGCAGAACTGCTCACCAAAAATGTCACAACCATCGCGGCAGAAAATAATATGACCCGTTCCCGTATGTCGATTCTTGTAGGCAAATACGGATTGGAAAGCTCCGTTCGTTCGGAAAGAGTAACGAAAGAATTGCTGCGTGAGCTTTATATCAACCGTTGCTGGAGCGACGCAAAAATAGCAAAGCATTTAGGCGTTGCAACAGGCACCGTTAAACGCATTCGTTTGGAACACAAGATGTTCAGCAATCAGCGTCCGACTGTTGAAGAACGGATTCCGCCCAAAATTTTCAAATATCTTTACATTGATGAAAAGATGAGTTTGCTCCAAATCGGCGCCGCTTTTGATATTGCCGATTCGAAGATCCGCCAGCTCAGGCAAAAATATATTGCGGATGGGTATACGGAGTTTGCGCACCGAACCTCTGTCCGTATCAGCAAAGAACGACTTGAATACCTTTATAAGCAGATCCATCTGAATTTATTGCCGTAAAATACTTGACAAACGCGCTTTTATGTATAATAGTTCTTCCACTTTCGAAGAAAGGAGGAACGCCTATGCGTAAAACACTCGCATTCTCTCTGTTCATTCTGCTGCTCTGCGGAACTGCACTGTGCGGTTGTAACTCTGCGCCAAAAAAAAATGAACTGCAGTACAGCACGGCATATCCGCTGAGCGCGGCAGAATATCAGATGGCAGTCAATCAGAAGCTGGCTCCGCTGATTTCGGGACTTCAGCCGCTTGCAAAGGCAGAATCATTAAATCAGAAAGACCTTGAAAGCGCCGCTGCAAAGATTGCCGAAGTTTCCGAAAAGATCGGTGTCTTGAATCCGCCGAAAGATAAAGTTATGTACCAAGCCGAACTTCTCAACGAACTGCAAGCGGCAGCTAATTGGCTCAAGGCGCACTATGACGACACCGCAGTCACGCCGGACGGAGATTTTTCCGCAATACTGAAATCAATTGAAGATGCATTCCATGTGTCTGTGAACTGACCGCAGGGCAACGATGTATGCCGGAAAGAATCAAAACCATTCTTGACCATTGGAATCCTATCGGTCTTGACCCGTTATCTCCCGATGAATATCTGCCTGTCGCAGAGCAGATTGCAGACAGCATCAACGAACACTTCACCGTACATTCGGTTTGCATTGTTCTGCGACGCTCCCTCAGCATCTACGGCGTGAATTTTTGCCGAACGCACAAGGAATGTTTAAGTATCGCCGAAGAGATTCTGTCCTTATATCGGGATAGATAATCTATGTAGGGCAGCAGTGCCTCGGCGCTGCTGCTTTCCTTTTTACGCGGCCTTACTCCTGATTTCAGGAATCAGCGTATTTTTCTGAAACTGCTTGATAAAATCCGTCTCTGCTTTATTGTTGATCGAAGCATTCCGGCTTTTCCGTGCCTGTACAAGATTGCCTTTGCGGTCAAACTCCATTGTAATGTACGGCTCGTCCGGCTCGTCTGCTTTCCTCATAAAAAAGATGATTGAGGAGCCGGCAATAACCCTGTCAGCATAGGAAGCTACACAATGATGCATCGTACTGCCTTCATAAATCAGTTCGTCAAGGGAATGCGGAAAACGAATCAGATATTCTTCGGAGCTTATATTCACATCACCGTACTCACTGCATTTCTTCGCAAAAGCACTCGTACGCACGGCGTCTCGCCTTGCCTGATAGTTCGCCGAAACAGCATTATGAAGTTTTACGATATCCTTCGGGAACTTCTCAAACGGGATCTCCATTTGCCTGCACATACGGATATAATCCCTTTGATAGCGAAGCAGCTCTGTTTTTCTTCCGTACCGCTCGTATCCCGAGACAAGCTTACATACCTCGCGCCAGGCCCCACGCCGTGAACTCATCCCACTGGGTAAACATCGGCTCTTGCACGCAGAACAGCACCCAGATAAACGCGGCACCGCCCAAAAACAGGGTGAAG
>ENA-OPBD01000707-OPBD01000707.1-human-gut-metagenome-genome-assembly--contig:-NODE-707-length-20216-cov-2.796786_pt1 | contig 20216 bp, 29 predicted proteins | sample MGYA00241062_ERZ501440 | MGnify/ENA primary metagenome ERZ501440 (study PRJEB25962, sample SAMEA2042628) | human gut metagenome | biome: human gut; feature: human-associated habitat; material: faeces...
GGGTTATTCCGAATGTTCCGACTTCTCTGCCTCCGTCCGGTTCTGCTGGTGGCGATTTGACCGGAAGCTACCCGAATCCGACTATCGGGAACGCAAAAGTTACTCTGGCAAAACTCGCGTCGGACGTTACCGCCAAACTGGTTACACCGCAAACCACGCCCACATGGGGAACATCGGACACGGCCGAAAAGGTGCAGGCGAACCTGGTCCTGCTGGCAAACGCTCTGAAAACCGCCGGTGTTCTGAAATAGCCATGCTTCTATCTCTGAGGCGAATCTATTTCGCGCCTACTTATACCATCGGGCGGTTAAGCATCCCGTCGGCATCCTTCGAGTGCGACACGCTGGAAGATACCGACAGGGATGCCAACGCCAATGGCATATTCGACGGTCAGGAAGTCAAGATATACGGCAAGACGGCTATTCCTTACGGTCGCTATCGGATCGCTATGACACAGTCGCCCAAGTTCTCGCCTCGCTACGGAGACCGCAATGTCCCCCTGCTGCTGGATGTGCCTCACTTTTCAGGAATACTTATCCATTCGGGGAACACGCCGGCCGACACGGAGGGCTGTATCTTGGTCGGAGAAAACAAGGTAAAAGGACAGGTCATCAATTCCCGGGCTACCCTGTTCCGCCTGCTCGACATTCTCGACGAGGCCGACTCCCGAGGCGAAGATATATACATAACGGTTCTGAAATGAAAATCATCTACAACTCCCTGATCCCGTTTCCCGGATATCAGGCCATGATGCTGTTCGGGGTCATATTCGCGCGCAAAAAGTTCAAGCCCCTGAGCGCCGTTACCGTCAATCACGAATCGATCCATGCGGCCCAAGCCAAAGACTGTCATGGATATTTCCTGTATTACTGCCGGTATATCTGGCAATGGATATGCCACGGCTACAAGGGAAATCCTTTCGAAATAGAGGCCAAAACCCATGAACGGGATTTGAACTACCTCTACAACCGAAAGCCCGAGGCGTGGCGCGATATGATGTAGACATTTGCAGCGGTTCTTTGACATATTGGAATTACCAAAATTACAGATTATTTGTAATTCTTGAAAATAACTACGATATTTGGACTGTCAAATGATCGTATGTATGGGTATTGATTTCGAGGATGAAGCATTAAGGGCATTATGCGAGCTGGGAATTGCTGTGAACCGAAAATACACAAAATACAGAGACAACAAACTTTTCATGGATAAACTTTCCACGCAACTGTCTCGTATCCGAGACGCAAGTTCCTTTGATGAATTGGCTCGTATTGCACTATGAAAGACTTCGGCACGAATTTTCCGGATACACTTCATTTAGGATCGGGAATATGTTCGTGGAGCGCGTAATATGCAAGGAAAACAAAGAAGGTATCAAGTTGATTTTATTAACACTCGATGACACGCACTATGGAAACAAAAAATGAAAATACGTTTGTGGTCTTTCGTTCGGTACATCCGGGTGAATCATTAGGGGATTGGCTTGATGACGCTGGTATTAAGCATAAAGATTTTGCTAATGCAATTAATATTCCGGAGTCCCGTCTCAGCGAACTGATAAATGGGAAGCGACCGATGACAGAGGATTTAGCAGAACGAATTGCGTCTGTGCTTGGCGGCGTCGATGCCTCTTACTGGATGCGAGCACAAGCGAATTACGAGTACAACGAACGTATGCTCGCACTGCGTAATGACGAGCAGAAAAAAACAGATGCTCAAGAAGGGACGCTTCGATCGATTTTCAACCTAAAAGAGTTATACAAACATCTTGGTATAACCGCCGTATCTTCCATACAGCGAACGCAAGAATTATTCTCCAAACTGGGCGCTACATACGAAGATATGACAAACCGAACCGCAATTGTTGGTTGCTTCAAACACAGCGACACACTTCGTATTGATGAGCAAAACATGCGCACATGGGTACTTCTTGCACAGTACGAAGCTACACAAAAACACGTTGACGGGGAGTATTCTATCAAGGGGGCTGAAACTGCAGCTATTGAGATAGCTCAAAAAGCTAACAACGGCACCCTGAAAGAAAACGAGATAATTTCCATATTATCTCAACATGGAATCGCATATGCAATAGTGCCGAGGTTACAAGGATGTCCCGTTGATGCCTATTCTGTTATGATTAATGGCCGCCCAGCAATCATTGTTACGCACCGCCATAACAACATGCAGAAACTAATATTCGACGTATTGCATGAAATAGGGCATATTACGAAACACATGACTGGACATCGCAGAGATTTTATCAAGACTGATTATTCGCAAGATAATCCTCAAGAGAAAGAGGCCAACGCTTATGCGCGAGATATGCTTATCCCACCCAAAATTTGGAGTGAAATCATAAAGGTATCGATTCAGACAGCACGAGAAGGCATTATTTGCAGGCAAATTGGTTTGCGTGCAATGACCTTCGGGATCGACCCCTGTATTGCCGTTGCCCGCTATAAGCACGACAGTAAGGAGTACAGAGGAAGGGCATACGCACCGACAAAGATTATTTAAGGCGACTTCTAAACACCGCCAGCGGTAATTCCAATATTCGGAGTTACCGCCTTTTTTATGCCCGGGCGGATAGGTTCGGGCATTTTTATTTTACTGAAACATGAAAAACGTTGTTATAGCTTTAGCCCTTATTGCAGCCGCATTTCTGCTGGGGCGACGGAGTGTGAAGCCGGAGATCGTCAAGATCCACCGGACGGACACGGTGGTCGTGCGCGACACGGTCCGGGAAACTGTCCTCGTTCCCAAAGTCCGCTACCTGACCCGTGTCGATACGGTACTTTTGCCTGTCCCGGGCGATACGGTGGAAGTCCCGGTACTGGTCCCGATTTCCCGAAATGTGTATGAAGGGGAAGATTACCGGGCCGTCGTGTCCGGTTTCCGCGCGTCGCTCGATACGCTCGACATTTTCCGCAAAACGCAGACGGTAACGAACACGGTCGTCCAGCGGGTCGAGGTTCCCGGCAAACCCAAGCGCTGGGGAATCGGCGTGAGCGCCGGATATGCCCTCACGCCGCAAGGCGTGAAACCTTATATAGGAGCCGGAATAAGTTACTCTTTTATCACATTCTGATATGCCGAAAATATTCGTTAAACCGCTGACCGTAAATCGAGCATGGCAGGGTAAGAGATTCCGCACCTCCATGTATGATGCCTATACGACGGAGTGCCTATTGAAGCTGCCCGACATAGTGCTGCCCGAACCTCCATACGAAGTACACTATGTATTCGGGCTATCCACTTCTTTGGCCGACTGGGACAATCCGATCAAGCCCTTTCAGGATATATTGCAGAAAAGATACGGATTCAACGACAAGGACATTTTCAGGGCCGTTGTCGAAAAAGTCAAGACACACAAAGGGGAGGAATTTGTTTATTTCGACATTAAGAACCTCACCGTACCATGAAATTATATAGATGAGCTTCCTTTCATGTCACCCAACAGTGAGTTCAGGTGCATCACCCAAAATCTCAACTGGCCCGGAAATAGGGAGCCTCCTGCCCGTGTTGTATAATATCCAATTTCTACATCAAATCATAACTTTTCACTATCAAATCATTTTTTCCCCATTCTTAAAAATCAGCCGTCCGGTTCCCACCCAGATCGTCTGATTATCCTCGGTCTGTATCTTCAGTCCATAATCATTGCCGTTTTTCCTTACCTTCAAGGATGTCAGAAAGAATTTGATACTCATTCCGTTTCCTCCATCCCTCCGGGCGAATTCCCGAATACACCGGTCAGGGACCAAGTCTGTCCGTAACTCGCATAGAATTGTTATTTTATCCTCGTTATCCATGATCTCATCGTTTCCAAATCAAATCACAAAACTACTTAAAAGATAGTTCATCGTCTTTTATCTGCCCTATGTATTTCCCGTTCTTGTCATAGAGTTTGATAACCCCCTTTTGCTTCTTCCCTCTCATTTTCAGCCGTCCCTGCTCGTCGTACACACGGATATTGTCCCGTTCCATTTCCACCCGTCCGACATTTCTACCGTCCTTATAAATGGTCTGTTTTTGTGTGGTCGGCGGCGCTGCCAGCCACATCAATGCAATCATTAGAATCGTTTTCATGTCTCTGCGTTTTAATTTAATGATTACCTTCCTTATAAAAGTGTGCCACAATTCTTTCGCATTGCTAAATATACGGAATTATTCCGGTATCGTCATCGTCCCAATGCTTTGTATTATTTCACCAGTTGAAACTCGATGCGCCAAACAAAAGGATTACGATCCCATGTACCTCTCCCGGAAACCTTGTCGATCAGCGAGGCAAAAGCTTCGCGGGGTGAGTCGAACATGTAATATCGTAAATGTTCATCTGCATATCCCCATTGTATACGGCCATCATCAGCCGATACTAAGAATGTTATCCCTTCCTTAAAGTAATCGTCCGAAATATCCTGCAACCGCTCAATCCGAAGGTCTCTAATCTGTATTTGGTGGGGCATCAGATCAGCCTTAACAAACATTTTGTTATCCCAACCTTTTGACGCAAGTGCGGTGGTCTGATAATCGTGCTCAATCACTCCATTGTTGGGGTGCAAGAAGCTATCATATCTTTGAGCCACGGCTACGATCTCTCCAACATTGTATCTTGGTTCAATTACCTCCCAACCTTCATTCTCGGTATAGCCATACAGACATTCTTCAAACTCAAGACATGGCTGCCACCACCGTAGTTCTTCGTACTTACCCTGCGGATCAACAATCCGCCTTGTCACCGTCTTTCGACCACTGATAACCGCCTGCGTCAGGCCGTAACGGTCGTTAAACATCATCTTTTTCATATTTCGTCTATTTTTATCAGGTCCGCATTATCGTGGATGTTGCCGATTATTTCGCAACATTGCGATAACCATGATGCGTTTTGCATTTCAGCAATAGAGGAATACGGATATAGTGGTGCTCTATGGTCATAGCCGAATGCCACAGGATTATCCTCAAAAGCGAGTCCGCCGGGAACTCGGAAGATGGATCGCACAATTCCTCTATCATCTTCTTTGAATATATCCCCTTCCCAAAAGCTCTTGCCATTCTTGTCTTTCAAACCCGTGTACTGGCCGACGGTGGCTGGATCGACTTCTACCGCAGCGACGGAGATGCGGCCGTTATCGTTCGTTGCTTGGTAAATGAAGGTCCGACCTTGATTTTCGAGTAGGTATCCGCTCTCCCATTTCCCATTGTCGAGGTTCTTGCCTCTGAAAAGTATCTCTCGCATGATTTACAATTTTTGTTAGTTATCGGTTTTAGATTTCTGAATCCCCTTGAGTATCTCTTGCGCCGGGATAACACAATAGGCCAACAAAGACCATAATTGCAAGTAGTGTTTTCATACATATACTATTTTTCTTCGCCTTCCGACTGTTTATTTTTACACGTCTCGTTGTCTTGATAAAACCTTCGACACTCATCCAAAAACTCCACAAAGTCTTGAGGGGATAACCACACTTTATTTAAGCCTGTGGCTAATATGTAACATTCTTCTTTATAACTGTAACTTACGATTGCAGTGTTATCGTAACTGTCATTAAATTTAAATGCTATCTCCTTTTTCATATTCTTGAGTTTTTAATAGTTCTATGGGCCGCCAGTGGGTGACATCTATCGGTAAATCCATCGCTGGATCAAACCATGCCCCCTGTGGATAATATTTATTTTTGCAATATGATGCACAGTGGTAGCAACCATCAAACACAAGAACCGGATCGCTAATCCCATCTTTACCAACTACCGGCAATTCATCCTCTACGCTGATCCATTTTTGGGTTTCGCCCACTTTGGCTATCGCAGAGGCATAGCCGGCAAGGAAATTTTCAGCAGAATATCCTATCCTACTTCTGTAAGTACGGCCATTTTTCCAAATCTTCTTTGCGTACTTTCGGGCAGCTTCTTCTGGTGTTTTCATTTTATCCTACGTTTTAACCGTTTAATAAAATTCCTTATATTCAGCGCCTGTTCGTAGTAGCAATCCTTCTCCACCACTATTCTCTCCTTGTAGAGAGGCAATCCGTCAAAGCCCATCGCACACTCCCGAATCACGTCGGCCGGCTTGATCTCGCCTGTTTTGTAGTTGAAAGAGAACAGAGTGTGCCCCGGGACCTTCTTCATGCTTCCGATCAGCTTCAACTCTTGCTGCTTTTTGATTTGGGCCTCGATGCGGGATTGTTCTCTTTTATCCCAAACTATGTCTGCATCAGGGATCATTTTCATAGCTCATTCTTTAAAGTGTTTAATGTTTTTTAAAGGTTCAGTTGTCAATTATTATTTGACAACTGGAGGATGAAGCGGTCATTTATCCCGCACGCAACGCACGCTGAAGCCGTAGGCGCGACTGTAGTTGTCCAGCGGGTTGACGAAGCCCGAGTTGAAGTAGAGGTAGCCCGCGTGGCTGTAGCCTCCGTAGTACGGCGACGAGGACCAATAGTAGCCGCCGGTACTCGTACCGATCATCTTTGTGGGATAGCTGAGGCCCTTAGAACTGCTGAGGCCCGCAATAGGGAGGAATAGCGAGCCCTTGTGGTCCGAGTCGTGATTACCTCCGAACCAACGGCCCTTGCGCTCGTCGTCCCAAGTCGAGCCGAGATCGCATAATGCCTTCCATTCCTCCCGGGTCGGCAAGCGCTTCCCGACGGACTTCGCGGCATCCATCGCCTCCTGCCATGTGTAGTAATGATAGCCGTCCTTCTCGTAACCGCCTATGACCAAATTCTCTGTGTCCCACAGAAGGCCGCATAGCTCTATGGAGTCAGATGGGGCGTCTCCTCGGACGACATCCTGCTGCAATTTCGACTCCTCTTTGGCTATATCGATTGCCCTGCGAGCCACCAACTCATCGACCATGCGATGTCCGTTAACGACCATGATGTTCCAATCAAGGTACATATTAGCTATTTTTCCCATATCTATTTAAATTTCAACATTCTGTAACTCGATTCTACCGTGCATTCGCTGACTATGTTCGGATATTTCAATCTCAGCATTTCCGTATCCAGCTTTTTGCGGCAATAGGATTTAAAGGTGGCGATAGTGGTTCCCTCGTACTCCATGCTGTCCTGCTCTCCGAATCTTAGGATCATCTCGCCCTCTATCTCCTTTTTCTCTCGCTCCAGTACCTTGATCGCCTTATTCAGTTTCCCCAGACGCTCGTACCTCGAAAACATATCTTTCCCTACCCTTACGATACCCTCTTTGCTCTCCGGGTATGTTTCCCGAATGTCCTGTGCAGTGGTAGGTTCCGGTTGTTCGCCCCCGATTATGTGCTTATGAAACCAGTCGGTCGCCTTGCGCATATTCGTGAGCGTCCAATCTTTATCGAAAGTATAATGTCCGTATTTAAGCTCTTTGCGGCCGTCGCAAATGACCAGAAAGGCGTTTTTTCGGCCCATCACGGCCATTTGAAACTGGACCTGCGCATACCACTCTTTCGGAATGCTATCTGCGTCCATATCGTCTATTATTCGCTTCGTGTCTTTTATCTCCACCACCGGACGGTCCTCCCATTCCTGTTTGAATGCCTCCCGATCCGGCGAGCATTCCACGAAATCCGGGAACTCGTCATTGGTATACACATCGTACGATGCCGAGCGTTTTATAATCTCGCAACCCGTCTCGCTCTCGAACCATTTGGCAATCGCATCCTCCATGAATATCCCCCGGTGCATATTCGCGTTCATCTCATCGCTTCCCTGCGTCTTGCGCTCCCAATACTGTAAGGGCGTCACGTATTCGCTCAAGCCGAGTATTATCCCGAAATCTGAGCTTCCGAGAACCGGCCGGCTCTCCCTGCGCTCCAGCCATTCCGCTCTGGTTTTAAATGTCTCTTTCCGTATCATCGATTATCAATTTTATGTATTTCATTAGTTTTTCCTCTGAAAAGCCGAGCCCGTCGGTAAATGTGTCTTGCGTGGGTATATATTTGGCCCGGACTTTCCAGCTATTTATGCACACTCCCCGCAAATGCCTGTCCCACGAAGGGGACACGCTTAATTCGACGTCGATATACATATCCTCTACTTCCTCGTCGTATTCTATTGTATATGTCCCCTCTCGCCCGTTTCGCAACTCTATTTTTTCCGCGAGCATATTCGCTATCTTGCACATATCCAAATCGTCGAACCGGAACAGCTCATAACACGCCATACGCGTCCGTCCTCGCTTCATCATGCGCGACACGACCGCGTGCCCGTCATGTCTAAGACGCTGTACCACAGCACTCAGACGATGTACTCCGAACATTTCGGCCGCCGAAAATATCGTAACCGTTTCTCCGCGCTGCAATTCCTGCAAAATCATTTCTTTCTGTGTCATGTTACATTCCTTTGCATTCGACAAATTCCCCGTTCTTGAGCCTGTAAAAAGTGTTTGCTTTAATACGGTCGCCGTCTACCTGCACACTTTCCACATCTATTAATTCTCTGAACCGGTATTCAGCCAGTACAAGCCAGCATCCCGGTTTTCCCTTAGCCATTGATCTGACACCTACAGATATGGCGATAGAATGATCCCCTGATACTATCGCCGCGGACTCTTCCCCCATGCTCACCGCGATAGAATATTCACCTTTGTTTTCTGCCATAGACTTGTCGCGGATAGTAATTGCCGCTGATTCGGCCCCTTTATTTTTGGCTGACGTATTTTCTCCAGTACTTATCGCAGCAGAATTATGAGCTATGTTTATTGAGTCGGAACGATCGCTGGTGGTCGCGGCGATTGAATATAGACCGGAATTTATAGCCAACGATCCCAATCCCGTATTAACTGCGACAGAGCTATGTCCAGTATTTACCGCCTTGGAACTTAACGAAGTAACTGCCGACACAGAATAATTACCCCTGTTGATTGCTGCCGATAAACGTTCCGTGCAAACGGATAATGATTCTTCGCCGCTATTTTTTGCCACAGAACAAAGACCCATACATGCTACCAGTGATTTATCGCCGCTACTTTTTGCCACAGACCTTTCCCCAGTATTCACGGATGCAGAATATTTGCCGCTGCTATCTGTTACCGAATAATTGCCGGCATTTACTGCGGCTGATTTGTCATTTGTTGCGGTAGCGGCCGATTTGTCCCCGGTGCTGACTGCTACCGAGGATTGACCCGAGGTCATGGCCTCGATGCTTTTTTTTGTATTTGAGGCGATCGACCTGTTTTTATCGCCCCCAGCCCTATTGCATGTGATCCCTTTCCGAATGAATTTTTCCGAGGCATCGGCAATCCCTTCCACGTCTACGTCCTCAATAACATGTAACTCCGATGTTATTACATGGTGTCCCTGTCTGTGTATATTATTGCTCCGGCTTTCAACTCGGGAATATCCGCTATTACACGGTGGATAGTATCTTAAAACATCCAGCGGATTATCGAAAAATGATAATTTGCCGCCAATTACGGGGCGTCGTGTGTAAACACGCCCAACTTCTAACCGTAATTTATTGTCTTTGTAATTTTCAAAACCTATATACCCTTCCATGTCTCAGATCAATAATAATGTTACAATAGCACCGAATACGCATCCATACAGAAAAGACAAAACCCACGTTCTAACTACTTTAGAGGCTGCCGATTTTTGCGATCTGCTATCCATCAACACGGCGGACCTCTCGTCGTCCCATTCGGTTAGGCAACTGGCGACAGTATCGAAAGACTCCTTTCTGAATCGGTTCCCATCCCATTGCCCTGTATTCTCGTTTTTGATGGGTCGGGACATGAAGGAATACACATCCCCGTTTTTATCTTTTGAAAAATATATTTTCATGGCTTCACAGTATTTCGTAGATTCTGATTCGGTCGTTTTGAAAGTTGTAAAATCGAGATTCGGATAAGATCGTATCCTTTTTCTCCGATTCAGTGAGAATATTATGGCGCCTAAGCTGGTAATATGCCGAGTTGATCCTGAAAGGGGCTTCCGGCCTCGGACGGTCGTAATATTCCAGTATTTTTATCGGCCTGTTGCGGCATACTTGGTATATTCGGACATGGAAACAGGTGTTTTCTTCCGAATTAGTCGGCCGACATGTAAATACAAAGGTTCTCATAGCTCATTCAGGTTTTCCAAACGTTCAAAAATCCATCCTATGACCATATCCCTATCGCTTTTACATAATCGGCGGTCTTCCTCCACTTCTTTCACTAAGTCCCGCGAAACATCGAACATGTTCCGGTTTACATCGGTATCGAGGTTATCGATACACTGTTCGTAATAGTCCAGAATACTCTCGTTCTTAAAGGTCCGCGAAGAAGTGGAGCAACTGGAAACGAGCAGGCATATAATGGCCGTTAAAAGAGAATTTTTCATAGTTAATCGACATTATTTAAGATCGATATTCCACGCATCATGCATGGCAGATACATCTCAATCTTTTTAATACTTTTGCCTTAATAATCAGTCTGTGAGATGCTTGGAAATAGGCGCGGGCCTGCACATCCATCCAAGTCTCGAACGAATTAGGGGCCTTGCGTCCGAAATCCTTTTTTTTAAGTTCCGAAGGAGTGCACAAGGCCTCAGCTATATCTCCATCGTAAATAAGAGCGCACCCGCCATAACAATAGCTTCCCCAATTCTCGGCCCCATTTAGTAATGTTTCCTCGCAAAGTTCCGGAACCTGTTCGCCGTTGTTTTCGCAGTACTTGCAAATTTCCTCGTAAGATTCAAGAAGATCGAGCGCGAAACCATTGACTCCCCGATCCCAGCAAGATCGAGCGCGAAAAGAATTAAGACGTGTACGAATTTGATTTACTTCGTCCCTCCAAGAGCTGGAGAGCTTCGCAGCAGAAGCCGCAATGTTTTCTGTTTGTGACATGGTAGTAAGTTTTTTTACCTCTCCTACCCTATCCTACTATTATAAATAACGATAATTATGATTCAGTCGAACTTGAATTAGCATTATGCTAAATAGTAGGATATGGTAAGATTATCAGGTATTTTAATTAATTATAATAATAAGGCGTGGTATCGAGCTGCTCGGCATCAATTAGGTAGCCGTCGTCCTCGGTTGTCATTTTTATCAATTCTACACAATAGACATCCTGCCAACCAGCATCGTTATCCGACCATTCCGAAACATCGGCAAGCGCATTTGCGGACAACGATTCCTTTTTTGTTGAAAAAAAAATCGCGTGCCTCAACTTCGTTTTCACTTGAAAAGACGGAAACCGAATCGGTGTAGCCGGCTTCATTAACAGTAAACAGCGTTTTCATAGTAGTAAGGTTTTTAATTAGGGGACTGTTCCCATTTGCTTTATACAAAAATACAACACAATCACATGTTTTCCAAATGTTTAATGCAAAAAATGCACCCAAATGCAATAGAAATTTGTTATAACGAAGCGAACAGATATAACGCTTTGTTATAACAGAAAGTGGCTTTACAAATGTAACCGAATTCGACACATTTACGCCTGAAAATCACATATATACAGAAATGACCTGAAGCCAGAACACTATTGAAAATCGGAGAGTATATCGGAACTGGAATCGACCACAGATATTTTTTTATTAATACAGAAAAAAGCTGAAACGTTGGAAGCATAAGAAAGTTTTTGCATAGACATCAGCCCATGGCAGAGTGTGCACATATAAGCTGCTGCCGGTTCTCTATGTTGTCGAGTGCTGATTGGCCGAGAATCGTAGTAATGTATACAGTATATATTATTACTGATCTGGGTGCGTGCGTGTGCGTATGTGCGCCCGCGTATATATATTCCTTGCAATACGCGCGTGTGTGCGCGCAGGAAAGCTTTTGGCTTTGCTTGTATATCAAGATACAGCGCGCATGCGTGTACGTGCGTCGTGCGCGTGTATGCGTGTGCGCATGTGAATAGCATTTGTATTTATATTTGCAATAGCAAAAATGAATGTGTGTTGTTATCACGTTCCTGACGCCAAGAACGAGATACAGGTATAGATAGATTCGTTGGTAAACAACCGCCCCCCGGTTCCACCATTGCTAATACTAAGTATACATCCGGGGGTTTGTAAATCCGGGGGGGGTTGTTATTTTTAGCGATGAGTTATTTTAATCGCATATATGTTTGTTTATTAGCGACTTTTTGCTATCTTTGTGGTTGATAAATCGTACATACTCACTCGTATACCCCAATTTATCAACTCAATTCAAGGCAGGTTTTCCCGTAGTAAGGTTTTTTCCTGCCGTATCCTCGAACTCGGAATATGTCCCCGGATTCGAGGATTTTTTGTTGTATAATTTATTAAAATTATATTTGTGATATTCTCATAAAAAAAACCTATATTCATGGGGAGTTTGATGGATAAGTTGGTAGAGTTGCGGAGTGTGAAGGATGAGGTTACGGTATGCGAGGCGGAGGTTAGCGCAAGCAGTGGGAATATGCGATTCGATGCGGCTAAAGAGGCATTGGATAGCATGGGCATACTTCGGGATTTGGAGGCGATACGTCGGCAGTTGACCGATCCATCGACGCAGATGGGAGATTTGGCGAAGCTGAAGTCGAAACTTGATGCCTACATGAAGTTCGTTAACATTTACAAGAGTGCGGGTAGCATTGTGAACAGCAAAGGTATAAGTTTGGGGGATAGCGACAGTGACGACAGTTTTCAGGAAGTCAGCATATCTCTGAAGCGATGAATATCAATTTAGACATACCGCTTAATCCGAAACAAGTGGAAATGTACAATCGTCTGAACGACGATAAGTACAACGAATGCCTGTTTTATGGGTCGAGCCGGTCGGGCAAAACATTTCTGATATTATTCTGGATGATAGCCCAATCTGTTATTCGTAAAGCCAACTGCCTTATTTTAAGAAATGTGCTTACTTCATTGCAGACGGGTATGATCCGTCAGACATTGCCTGCCGTTCTGAAATCTATCGCTTCTCACAACGGGCTGAATAAGGTAGAGGATTTGGTTGCGCCGAATGGTAAGCGTTTTTGCGTGTACGACAAGAAGGAGAATATACTGCGTTTTTTCAACGGGGCATATATTCAGTTCGGGGCTATACGGGGATCGTCGGACGTATCGAGCACATACGACAAGATACTATCCACTGAATGGGGCCATATCTTCGTAGACGAATGTTCTGAAGTAGACGAGTTGGCTATCGACACCTTGCGGACGCGACTGGCGCAAAAGCTCGACGTGACCAATAAGATGATCTATGCGCTGAACCCGACAACCAAGTCGCACTGGACATACGTCCGCTTCTTTAAAAGGGAAAATAGGGAGGGTCTGAAGCTCGAACCGGCCGTGACGGATCGATTCTTGGTCGTTCATTTTTCGGTGCTGGACAATCGAGAATATCTTTCGGCGGATTATGTAAATACCCTGTCCCAGCTTTCGGCCTTGCAGCGCAAGCGTTTCCTCTCGGGAGAATACAGCGACGAGAGCGAGGGAGAAATATTCGATCACATACCTTGGGGGCCTGTCCCGAGCCAACTTTTCGACTGCCTGATATATACCGACCCGTCGGCAAAAGATAACGAGTCGTGCGACTACAAGGCATCCGTGTTGCTGGCGTCGGCCGCCGATAAGATATACTTGCTGGGCGTCAAGGCCGTAAAAGGGACTTCGCTGCAAATGATGTACAATATCTTCGAGCTGTTCAAGATGTCTCCCGTTCCGCCGCGCATCGTCATGGAGAAAAAGCAAGTGCCTCTCGACTTCGACACGACTTTCGCCCGATTCCAAAGCGAGACCGGATGGAACTGTCCGCTGACGTGGGATACTCGCAATAACGGGAATAAGTTTATGAATATCGAGTCCACGCTCGAACCCCTCTTTCGCAACGGCCGCTTCATTGTCAACGAAGAACTGAAAGGTTCGCCCGAGGGGGAGCTGCTCGTCGAACAGTTCATATTCTTTTCCCGCAAATACAACAAAAACCGAAATGACGATATTCCCGACGCTACCGCAAAGGGCGCGTCTCTTTTAAACCGTGAAATGACATCGATGAAATTCACGCAATGGCCCATGTTCTACCGAAGGGGAACCCGAGTAACTTTTTGACGCTATGATACTTTCTCCCATGTATTTTGAAAAAGACCAGCTAAAGCAATGGCTTAGCGCCCAACAGATAGCGCAGTTCGAGGGCATGTACTCCGACATCGTACAGACAGCGTATGAGAATGCTTTGGGACTTCTCTATTCCGAGGTAGGTCACATACTCGATCTGGATACCATGCTTTCCGAGACGAACCCCGACAAGAAGGACCCTACGCTGAAATGGGTGCTGCTCGTGATGACCGCCTTCAACATCGCATCCCCCTCGCTCAATGTCTCCGAGCCTCTGCGATACAACTACGAAAAAGTGCTCGCAAAGGTGAACGAGCTCAAAAGCGGCATGAGTTCGATATACGAGGCTCCGACCAAGAGCGAGCCGAACGCACTCCCGCAAATGGTTTCCGTTCGAAACAAGTACATCGGATAAATCCAACTCGTCGATAATTCTTACAACTTCCCTCCCTCATGGCTAAAAAATTCCATCCGTCCTCGCCGAAGCGGTTCCACCAACCGAAGGTGAACCCGTTCTCCGTGCCTAAGAAAGTGGGAGTCCCCAACCTGGTCTCCAGATACCTTTTCAACGACTACTACGTCGAATATACCCCGCAATGGTGGCGCGAGGCTATCGACCGGGCCATCAACTATTCCGATCTGACCTACGTCGATTCGATGTACTCCTTTACGATCCAGTCGTCCCCCTTCCTGTGCTCGCAGATCAACAAAAGGCTCGTCCCCATCAAGAAGATGAGAATCGTTCTCGAAGTAGACGGCAAGGAAGATATTCGGCTTACCGAACTGATCGTTCGCACGAAGTGGTTCGATCAGTTCAAGCGGGCATGTAGCCTGAGCAAGTTTTACGGAGTAGTCGTGTTCGGCATAGACCCCAAAACCGACTCGTGGCAGTATTATCCCATGCGAAACGTCGATCTGGAGAACAGGGCCCTCCGGTTCGGAACCTACGAGTATATGAATGTCGTCAATGTGGACGAATACGACAACATATTCTTCTTCAGACCCGAGACGGACCAAGATTTCGGCATGGGACTTCTTCAGCCCATTTCCCGAGCCATGATAGGAATCGTGGAGGCATACAATAACTGGAGCATCCTCGGCAAGCGGTTCTCCTACCCTACTATGGTTATCGGATTCGACAACAACAACACGATTGCCCAGCAGTTCGCGGCCGAGCTCGCCCGCAAGGTCGATATTATGGAGACGCCGATCATCCCGTTCTTTTATGACTCGGCGACAGGCGGTAAAAGCAAGTACATGGTCGAGGTGAATCCCGTGCAGACGCAGTCCTACCCCGATGCGTTCCGCGTATTCAAAGAGTACATATCCGAATACCGGTCCGAAATCATGCAGCTCGTCACGGGCGGCACGTTGCTCGGAGCCACCGAAAAGAATACGAACTCCGAACAACTGGCGTCCATTCACATGGAATTGTATCAAGACATTATCGCCGACGACAAAAAATCGGTCCTTTCGGTGCTCAACGAGGGCGGCGCACTCAAGAAAATAGCCCGCTTGTACGGCGAACCGGCTCTCGAAAGGGCCCGAGCGGTCGAGGTGCCGGACCTGAGCATCACTATCGACAAGGCCGAAATCATTATGAACGGCGCGGCCAAGATGGGAATACAGCTATCCGCCAATTTCTTTAAGAAAATCGGCCTCGAAGAGTCCGACATCAACACGAAAGTCCGTAATAACTCGTGGAACGAGGTCCTTTCTGCCAAAATCGGCTCCATTTTCGGGCGAAGCGGCAACAAAAAGACGACTCCGGACCCCAAAATCCACCCCATCGACCCGAAACAAGCCAAAAATAAACTGTTATGACCGAAAAACACCTTTGGATACTCGTCGTATCGATGCTCGTATCCGCATTTTTCGCCTCGACCCTATCGCTGGGATGGATTTCAGCTATCATTACGCTCGTAATCGCCGTGTGCTACGCCTTTTTCGAGAAAAACCGAAAGCCCGAGACCTCGGCGAAGGATATGTCGCTCTATGTCTACATTGCGCTGGCCGGAACAATGGCCATGAATGTCCTCGTAAACTGATCGCATCGTATGGCTGACATCGGCGATATGATCCGAATGCTCGAAAGGGTAAAAAAGGCGCGCAATAGCTCCGTGCCGCCCAAGATAGCTACTCTGATGCTCCAAGAGACGCGCGAGAACTTCAGAAAAGAAGGGTATACGCAGGACGGAGGCATCAAAAAATGGCCCCAAAGAAGCCACGAATACATGCTCAACTATCCTATACTGGACTATACGGGCCGCCTCAAAAGAAGCCTTACACGCGATTTCTCGCCCCAATTCGCCCGAATCGGAGCAAACGCCTACTACGCGCAGGTACAGCAAGAGGGAGGACGCGCGCATAACGGATTCTGGAGCCGCCGCCCGCCCTACTCTACCGAGCCATTCTCCAGCCGCATCGGCAAAATCATTCCCCGCCCCTTCTTGGGCGTCGGTAAAAAAACTTACGCGGGTGTGCGTAAGATATTTACCGAAGAAGTCAGAAAAGCTATCTACGGATAGCATTTCCTTATAATAAAATTTGTTATCATAAAAAAAACATATAATTTAGTGTCGAAAACCGTGCATCTCGATGATTGGAACGCTTACCGACACATTCGTAGCCGCTCTTAGAGAGGCTCCCGTCGTGACGGAGAACGGTGTAAACGTTTCCGTGATGAACGACGAGGGACAGGGACTGGTCAATACGCCCCTTCCGGCCGTCGTGGTGCATGTGCGAAACAGCAACAAGCCTACGGTATTTATTCGTGGGGGCATTTGCGATTGGTTCGACGTCTCGCTGAACGTACTTGTCGATTTCGATAACTACTCCGTGACGCCGGACGGCGGAATCCAGACCAAAATGCGTAACATGGCCTACGAGATCCGCCGATACATCGAAAAGGTGAAAAGAGGCCCCCTATTCAGTACGCTGATTGACGAATACGACTTTTTCCCCCTCTATCGGGGTATCGAAACCTATCAAACGGCCGCTTTCGTAGGTACTGTCGGAAAGGACATCGATGTGTTTCGCATTCTGTACCAATGCACGGCGCTCGACAAACAGAGCTTGGAGGACGAATACGTGATGTTCGATTCCAAGCAGATAAATTTGGTTCGAACATGATTAGGCAAATCCTGTCCGACGAGACGATGAACCGAAAAGGGTACATTACCCTGAACGACGGCGTGAATTGGGACGAGTATCGCAAGAATCCCGTCCTGATGCTGGAGCACGAGGACGACAAGCAGCCCATCGGCCGCATAGACAATATCCGGTTCGAGGATAATGCTTGGTACGGAGACCTCGTATTCGCCGACACGGAAGAAGGCCGGGAGAAGGAAAAACTCTACAACGAGGGATTCTACAATGCCGTATCCATCAGCGGTCTGGCCACCAAAGTCAAGCGCGAGGGCGTAGTGTACGCCGTGCAGTTCGACGTGTGGGAAGTGTCTCTGGTAGCTGTCCCGGCCAATCCGAACGCTATCGCACAGAGGACGTCCGACAAATCGACGCTCTCCGTATCGTTCAACGATGTGGACGACAAACTGATCGAGCCCGATTCTTTGTCGGCCTATCAAATTTCTACCATTAACAAATTCAAAGAAAACATGGAAGCAAACAACAAACCCGAAACGGAAGTCAAGGAGGAAGCCCTGAAGGCTCCCGAATCCGTAGAGGCCGCCCCGGAGGAACCGAGTGCGGAGCATAAGGGCTTTATGTCCCGCGTCCTCTCGTCCCTTTCGGCCATTACGTCAATGCTCAACGATCGCAAGGAAGAAGCGCAGGCACAGCCCGAGGCCGAGTCTTTGAAAGCCCCGGAGGCTGCGGAAGCTCCCGAGACGGAGAAGACGGAAACCGAGCAGGAGGCGCAAAAGGCACCCGAAGGAAAGGAAGAACTTTCGGCACAGCCCGAGCCCAGAATCTTCAACATTCACGAAAAAACACCGAAAATCAAGATGACCGCATTCAAATCTGTCAACGACTATCTGCGGAGCGACGAAGGTCAATACAAGTTCCGTCAGATTCAGAAGCTGTCCGCCGTTCCGTCGAAGGAGCTGCGCCGTCCGGAAAACGCTACGCCGGTCGAGTTCGTCCGGGAGTATTCGGCCCTGATGGCTAATGACCCCGGATTCATGTCCTTTATGGGCAATGTAACTTTCCAGAACGCCGACGGCCCGAAGGAAGTTTTCAGCAAGACGCTGGATAAGCTCAATATCGGCGAGAACTCCATCGACTTCCTCGAAACATCGCCCGATCTGGCGAAGATTACGTGGCTGTCGCTGTTCTATCGCGTCCTGCTGCCTGAGAATAGCTGGGCCGACAGATGTATGCGCGTGTCGGGCGACAGCCATGCCGGCGTCATCTGGATCAACTCGGCGATGAATCCGAAAGTGTACGTGGGAAGCCGCGCTCCGCTGAACGCGAAAACCTCGTACTACGAGGATATTCCGGTCGCTTTGGCGGAGAAGGTATTCTCGATGGAACCCATCGGTTGGCAGCCCGCAACGACGGACGTACTGGCATACAACAACCGCGCGACCGGACAGAGCGAGGCTATGCGCGTCGTGGTGAACAAAATCCACAACTATTGGTTGCAGATGTTCGCCGAGGCCGCATCGGTAAAGGTTCCCATGTCCGGTCCCGACACCTTCGCCGTGGATGCCTCGACGTTCCCCATCAACGACGCCGCGACCGGTACGCTTCTGGAGTTCGCCCTCAAGAACATCACCCAGATGCAAAAGGGATTCATCAACCAGAACTACACGATGGACTACAACGAGGCCGTCATGGTGATGGCAGCCGCGTACTTCGAGCAGCTTCAGAACGACCCGCTCATCACCTCGATCCTGTCGAAGCAGACGGGCCGCGTAGGTCCTATGACCGTTCAGTACAGCGGCTTCGAGGCTATGCCGCGCTCCACTGTCGCCGCATACGACACCGCATCGAGCAAGGTAGTGGATGCCGAGCTCTATTGCGACGGCAAGGTGAACGCAGACGGCACGATCCCGTCCTACACGGCGCCCGTGCTGGCCGCTACGGCCTACGACATCGCTCTGGGCTTCATCCCCGGCGAGACCATCATTGCGCAGGGCAACACGAACGTACACATGGTACAGAACCCCAACGACTATTCTTGGGTTATGTCTATGGATATTCGTTCGGGCGCCGGCGCCGCTCGTAAAGGCGGGCTCGGTATCGGCATCATCACTCCTGCCGTAAGCGCGTAATCAACAGGGGCGGCTGACGCGGACTGTTCCCTTAAAAACATCATGTCCGGGTCACATGTCATACACGACCCTCCGCACAGCCGCCCCTTCTTTTACACCCATTCGTAAATACGTTACAGCTATGGTAAACTTTTCCGACAGATATTATCAGAACCTCATTATCGCAACCGCCAAATACGGCACGCTATACTGCTGCGAAGACGGCAACGTGTATCGGAACGAGGCATCGGCCAAAGACCGGTACAAAACCGCATTGGCCCTTAGAGGCCGCTGCCGCTATTGCAAGGTAGAGAAAGGCAAGGAGCCCGTTTCCAACGAGGAATTCGAAAACATGCTCCGCGCCTACGAGGACAAGGAAGCACTGCCGCCCAAGAAGGCTGAAAAGCCGGATATGAGTCTGGAAAGCGCAGCCGAAATCCTCGAATCACGCCGTAAGAAAAAGGCGCGCGCGAATGCTCAAAAGAAAGAAGATTAGATCATTTCACACAACCGAAAATGGCACAAACTGGCATATATACCGAGCTCGTCGATACCGCCCTCGGCGGAACGGCTCAGGATAACAGCGTGTCGATGCTTTTCGCGCCGGGCGCTAAAGGCACAGCCCCCGGACCCGGCGGCGTTACTCTCGAAGTGGGTACCTCCTATATGCTCACCGGCTTGGAGGATGCCGTCAACCTCGGGATCAACGAAGAGTACGACACGACGAACAAAACGCCCCTGTACTTCAATATCAAGGAGTTCTACGACAAGGCCGACGCCGGAACGAAACTGTGGATTTACGTCTACGACAAGACGACCTACGCGCAGACGTCGAAGTTTCTGCAAGCCCCCGACTTCCTGACGGCCGTCCGCTCGACTATGGAAACGCTGGAAAACAATCGCCCGCGCATCATCATGGTCGCTCAGGCAGAAGGTCAGGACACGCCGGCCGAAGGCGGATTGTCGGAAGACACTATCGCCTGCTGCACGGA
>ENA-OPBD01000722-OPBD01000722.1-human-gut-metagenome-genome-assembly--contig:-NODE-722-length-19868-cov-4.165043_pt1 | contig 19868 bp, 15 predicted proteins | sample MGYA00241062_ERZ501440 | MGnify/ENA primary metagenome ERZ501440 (study PRJEB25962, sample SAMEA2042628) | human gut metagenome | biome: human gut; feature: human-associated habitat; material: faeces...
CCCAGCCGATGCCGTCCGGATGTTCAAGCACCCGCAAATCTTCGCAGCTTACAATGTTCGCCGTGCCCTTGAGCTTGAACATGATGGAAAACTCGTGCATAAGCTCCTCGACGATGCCGTGAAAATATGCCTCGGCCTGCGAAACGCTCATACCCTCGGAGATCACGCTCCGGACCTCCGCGCTGCTCTGCGGCACCGTGATCACCTTCAGCGCCGCCCGGTACGTCTGCCCGAACTCGCTGCGCTCGATTTCAAATACTTTTCCATAGCTGCCTTCGCCAAGCAGCCGCATTATATTCCAGCCATCCAAAACAGCCGCATCAACTGAATATTCCATATTTCTCCTCTGTTTTTCCACACTTATCTTATTGGTCTTTTGCTCTGCCGTCACGCACTTTCAAAAAAAGCCAATCGAAAATCAGTCTCTTATGCAGGACTATCTTCCACTTTCAGCCCCACATAATGCACAACTCCACCTTCAACGTAAACCGTTGCTGTCTGCTCATTGAGTTGATAAGTAAACGTAAAGTCGTCATCACTATACCAATTATACTCCAGCTGTGCACCATTCTTCAGAATCCATTGGAGGGGTACATGTGGCGGCATTTCAGGAAAGCCGAATAATTCCAGTGCCATTTCCGCCGCATCCCCGACCTGCAATGCGCCAAGCGCGACGAAACCAGGTTGGTTTATACAGATGTCGCAGACAGCTCCACCCACGGGTGCAGCAAATAGAAACCCGAATTCATTCTCTTCGTAACCGGCAGGAATTGGCATATCCATACCAAAGCAATTGTACACCGTGTCTTGTGTAGCATCGTTCATCAGGTTGGATTTGGCGTAGGGATATGACGCATAAATGCTCTTGGCTGTTTCAATGCTCGTCTCTCCCAGCACCACGGAATCCACTGTCATTGGGAGCACCAGATCGCGAACCATCGGCCAAAGCTCGTCCTGCAGTTGCGCTGACAACAGTTCCGCTTCCCATTTTTTCAATTTTATCTCCGCATCTGCGTTGGGTTCAAGTTCCAAAGCAACTCGATAGTCTGCCGCAGCCCGCTCCAAATCAACAAGCTTTTCATAGGTGTCGCCACGGCCCAGGAAGGCTTCCGCCCGCTTGGGATCAATCTCAATCGCCGCCGTAAAGGCCAGAATGGCCTCTTCATACTTCCCCTCGGACAGGTAGCGCACGCCAAGGTCGTATTTCGTCTGCCAGTCGGGCGCTTCGTCCGCCGGTTCGGTCGTCAATTCGGCTGCCGGTGTCTTTGCGCACGCGGCAAGCGTCAGCAGCAACAGCGCTGCCAGAAGGATATAAAAGAAGCGTTTCATATCGATTCTCCTATTGCATACCGTTTTCCCGTCCGCGCAGGATCACGCGTACCGGATCTCCACGGATTCTATCATGTAATAAAACGGGATCTCACCGTCGAGATTTACATTCGGGTTGACCCGCAGCTTTGCCAGCGCGGTCATGTATAGGCCATCCATGGGGTAAGAATAGGACAGCTTGAGCACGGCGCTGCCATCCTCCGAGCGTTCGAAGCCGTCCAGCGCCACCTGTACCGCGCCACGGTCGCCTATGCCGAAATAATAGCATGTATCACTGTCCTTCGGACAATAGCTAGGCACATAATCACGCGGCGGCAGCTCTACGATATGTCCATACATCGCATTTGCAACATCCTGCACATTTTGACGGCTATCCATCCGGTAACCTTTGTACATCCAATAATTGACGTCATCGGCATCAAGGTATCCCCTCTGATTGATTTCGTAGTTATAAATTGCCGTCCAGAAGCGGTTGGCATCTGTTTCGTCCGGATAGAAAATTCCCTCGCCCGAATCGGTGCTGTTCAGCATATCCGCGTATGCGTCTACAAGCTTCCGCGCACTGTCGGCAATGGTGTCATATGGCAGCGTATCAATGTAGGTCAGCAAGGCTTTGGTGTTTGCGTCGTCCGCTGCGTCAGATGGCTGTGCTGCGGTTTTCTTTGAAAAATCCGGCGTGCGCGGTTCGCCTCGTATCTCTTTTTCGTAAGCTTCCAGCTCCTCCGCGGTCCAGTAGCGGCGGCTGTAGCGCCACTCCGCCGCGCTTTCGCCGCCGGAGATCCACGATTCGCATTTGAACATCCAGTAGGTATACGGCAGCGTTTCCCGATTCATGATCTCCTCCTTCAGATAGGGCCACCCCGCACTGCTCATATCGGAAACAGCATTTCTGTGCTTTTCATCGTCCCATTCGAGCCAGACCTGATCCCAGCGCCGGTACAGCCTTGCCCCGGTATCATCCAGTATGTATGTCGTTGCATAGTACCCGTTTATTCCCGTATACGCCAGCGAAATGTCGTTCAGATACGCGCAGCAATAGGCGCCCATACGTTCATTGTAATACAGCATCAGCTCCGCGCAGCTGCAATAGTCCAGTCCCAGCTCCATTTGATACGCGGTGTCCTCGATCTGCCCATCCGGCAGCACGCAGTAGCGGTGCAGCGTGAACTCTGACCGCACAAACCGGAACACAGCCGGCGTCACGTCATCCAGCGCAAGAAGCACGCTCCGCGTATATCCCTCCGGCACGACTTCGCAGTAAGGGTCGTCCAGCGAAGGGTCATAAACCACTTCCTCCGCCGTTCCATTGAGCGCAGTTCCCTCTATCGCGCCCGGCTTTTCCAACAAACTGACCTTGACCTGCCATATATACTCCCGCAGGCGCTGGTCGTCCGTCTGTTCCAGACCAGCCTCCAGCGTCTGGAGCGCTTTCGCATAATCCTCCCGCTGTTCGCAGACCTGCGCCAGCTTGAGATACGCGTCCGCATTCCTGGGGTCAATTTCAATCGCCGCCTCAAAGGCCAGAATGGCCTCTTCGTAATTGCCCTCGGACAGATAGCGCACGCCGAGGTCATATTGGGTCTGCCAATCGAGTGCTTCATCCACCGGTTCAACTTCCAGTGCTTTTTGACACGCAGCAAGCGTCAGCAGAAGAATTATTGTTAAAAAAACACAAGTGAACTGTTTCATCTCCATTTCTCCTTTTATCATATTCACTGTCCATGCGGCGCGGCATGCAGTGATGAAGCATCACCAAGCACATAAAACTTTCCGCTGCGCGTTTTACATTTTCTGTCCGACATACATGTATTCTCGATTTGGAAGCTACCTCTGACGCGAAGTAGATCGTCATTTAAGTTTGCACCATTTGTGCCGTAACTGTGATTTTCCGCCCCATTCTCCAGCCGTCACCACAACATCGCTCCGCTTTACTCCCGGAGCAGCCATGCTGTCTCGGCAGCCTCAAGCTGCTGCAGCGTGTCGGCATCGACAACGCCCGTTTGGGTAAGTGAATGGTTCTTTTGCCAGCGCATCAGCGCCGCTTCCGTAGCCTGGCCAAAATCGCCGTCCACGACCACGCCATCATAGTTCATGACAACCAACATAGCCTGTACATATTTGACGTCCTCTCCCTGGCTGCCGCGCTCCAAGGTGCGCTCTGGGCGGGGATAGAGGCTGCGGTCCGCTCTGGTTTCTGCGGTGATGGTATAGGGGTCTGCGCCGCTATTGGCTTTTTCTATATGCGTGATGATCCACCGGCCGCTGCGTTTCTCAAATGAAATGGTCTGAACGGAATCAAAGTAATCTCCAAAACGCATCAGATCACATTCCGCCTCGCAGGTCGTTTCATCGAAGCTGACGATTTTCAGCGTCTGCGGGTCATAGTTAAATACGCCGTATCCGCGCCCGCCGCGAACCAGATACAGACCGCCATTGAATTCCCAAACGTTATCATTCAGCACGTCTGAAACGGTTGCGTAAGCGTTCTGCATAATGCCCAGACTGTCTACGTCCATATAGTCCCGCAGGGTGTTCAGGATCTGCTCCTTGCTGGAATAGTTCGAGATCGGGGAAAAAGAGCGGTACGCCGGATCGATGGCCTCGTCTTCGGCAAGCGTTTGCTCAATATCCGCGCTGTTTCCCTCCGGTACGAGGCGCTTGATCGCTCCGTACTGGCCGTTTTCATAGGAAACAACAGCCATGCATGACGCGCCCCGGAGCTCAACGAAAAACAGTTCATCCTCGACCGCGTTCAGCCACGCCAGATTCTCCTGTAAAAGCGCCAGAAGCTCCTGCTCGTTCAGCTGCGGCTGTTCCGGCTGCCGGCTGGCCTGTATGGAATCGCGCAGGTACTTTCTGCAATTTTCCGGCGTGCTGGCAAGGAAGTGCAGCACGTATTCGTCGTCAGCTGTGCAGGCTGCAAGGCGCTCGTCGAAAACAGCCTCGGAAACCTCCACATCATCGAGGTAGCATACCCGCTCACCGGACACATCCTCGGTTTTTGCGTAGCTCCAGAAATCATGATGCTCGATCTGCACGCCGTCCCAGCGGACATACTGCAGCTCGTAACCGGCAGACGTGCCGTGGCCCTCATTGACAATGGCTCCCGCCGTGGTGACGCGAACATCGGGATTGATCCAGGTATCGACAAAGCCGTGGTACAGCTCCATCACCTGATCGTTTTGCCATGTATAGAGCGTATAATCGGTCAGCGCGATCTGCTCAGACTGCCCCTGCGTATCAATTTCGCCGCAGATCAGCTCCGGCGTGCCGTCCTCATCCAGATCGACAAGCGCAAAGCCCATTGTGCCGTCTGTGCCAAGCAGCGCGGCATAGGCGCGCAGCGCCTCCTGCGGCCAAAGCTCGCAGAGCGCCTGCAAATATCGTTCTTCACCCGTCTCGAGATAACGCGCCTGCAGCCGCTTCGCAAGCTCCTTCCCGGTTCCAAGCGCCCGGCTGCATTCGATCAGACGCGCAAGCACATCCTCGTCCTTTTCGAGCAGCTTTTCATAATAGGACTCCGCCTTTTCATAGTCCTGCGCACCGTAGTACGCATCCGCCGCGCGGCGGTACAGCTCGTCCGTCTCGCTCCCCCACTGCATTGCCGATTCGTAATCCTCCGCAGCGCTGCGGTATGCATCCGTCTGTTCGCTGCCCTGCGCGCTCTGCGCCAGCTCCCAGTACGCGTCGCCTCGCTGCTCATACGCCTGCGCGTTCTTCGGGTCGATCTCGATGGCTGCGGTAAAGGCCAGAATCGCCTCTTCATACCTTCCGTCCGACAGATAGCGCACGCCCAGATCGTACCGGGACTGCCACGTCGGCGCGGACTGCTCCTCAGCGTCAACGGAATGCGCGGAACAGGCGCTCAGCAAGCCGAGCAGCGCCAGCAGGAAACACATCATCTTTATTCTTTTCATACTTTTCTCCATTTTTTCCAAATATCTATAACGCAGACAAAAGGGGCAGCGTGGAAGCACTGCCCCTTTGTAATTCTGTCTTAGTTGAAGCTGCTCTGCATGGTCGCCTTCAGGCCCTGATCCGTGTTCTGCAGCTCGCGGGCCGCCGTATCCATCAGCGTTGCGTAGCCCTCCAGCATTTCAGAGAAGCTTGTGAAACTGCTCTGCATACTCTCAAATTTTGCGACGAACGCAGCCTGTGCCTCGCCCTTCCATGTCTCGTTCAGCGCAAGGATCAGCGAGCGCAGCCGCGCCATCGTGTCATCGTGCTGACTGCGGAGATTGCGGACCTCTGTCGCCTTGGAATTCAATACCTCGGGTGTTATCTGAATCAATGCCATGATCATTTCCTCCTATTTATATTTTATAAATTTTAAACTTCAAATTCAGCTGTCTGCTTTTTCTGCGTTTTTCTCCAGCTCTTCTCTCACGCTTGCCTGATAGCTCTGCACCTCTGCGTTGATGTAGCCCAGAAAATGAACCGAATCAATATCCTCATGCTGGAACAGGAACATCGTTTCCGCATCGATATACCCTTCCGGGAACGGTTCGCCAATGTAGTCATACGTGGTGTTTGTCTGCTCGTCATGAACGATTGTGCCGATAATGAGCAATTTCCGTGTGGCGCCCTGCAGAGCGACCACGCTTCCGATCGGCAGCAGATCCTTATACATAATACATATCCTCCCTTACTGGTGTTTACCGGAACGCAAATTCCAGAATCTCATCCACATATTTTTTGCTTTGCTTATAGAAAGACTTCACATTTTTCGCCGCTTCGATCACGAAATTCGCCGTCGAATCAGCGTCCATGAACTTACTCCGGAGCCATTCATCCGGCTTGTACCATTTGAACTCATTCCCGATGACGTCTTCAAACGAGGTTTGGCCCCACAAAAAGGAATATCCGGTCTTGCCCGTCAGATCCGTATTGAGCTTTCCGAACGACTTGAGCATTTTCTCCGTACCTTTCAGGAGCGACACCATATCCAGTCCCGTATAGGCCAGCTCGCCGAATTTCTCACCGGCTTTCTTGTTTCCGAGCATTTCGCCCAGCTCTCCGCCATTCTTCTTCAGCAGATCCTTCAGGTAATTTGTTTCCCCCACCTCGTCGTACTCATCACGCGCAACATGGACTATATCTGCGCTTGCGCTTGCAATATCGTTTCCTGCGCTGGTAATGATACAGAGTGCAACCGGAATTCCCGCAACGGTGCTGCACGCGGCAACTGCTCCGGCGATTTTGACAATACTCTTGCCGATCTTGACCGCGCCCTTGCCGTATTCCACGATATCATATACGGTCCCGTGATTCTGATAGCTTTTCTTTGCCGCGCTGACGACGTTCGAAACAGAGGTTTTGACCGCGCTGCCAAAGTCCGAGACATCGTCCTTGAGCTTGGAGAACCACCCCTTCTTTTTGCTGACCACCGCCTGCTTGACGCCGTCGCACAGGGTTTCGGAGGTCCGAAGGCCAAACGTCTTTCCCAGCTCGTCCGCGCATTTCTGCCTGTCGATCCCCCGCAGCGCGACAGCCGGCAGCGTTGTGGCCGCGAGGCCCGCGCCAATGGCGTCGGCGGCTTCGCCAAGCCCTCTTGCTCTGTGGCCGAGCTTCTGGTCCGTCTGCGTGAAGCGGTCGCTTGCGGCAAGCAGCATCTGCGTCATTGCCTCCAGCTGGGTCTGCTCTGTCGTGCATCTGCGGGAAAGCGCCTCCAGCGACTGTCTGATCTGCTGCGTCGCCGCGATCTGCATATCCAGTCCGTTCAGGACGCTGGAAACATTCACGGCGACCGCGCGCATCGCGCCCGACTGCTGTCTCAGCCGTGCCTGCGCCTGCTGGACGACTGCGGATTCAATTTTGATCTGCACCGGCACAACCTCCTTACCATTCGCCGCCTCCGCCGGAACCCGTCCCGCCTGACGCGGACATGGACGCCTTTGTTCGTGCTTCTGCGGCTTCAAACTCATCTGCGGCCTTGCGGATCGTGTGCGCAAGACGCGACAGCTCATCCTGGATCTTTCGGATCTCGCGCAGCCGACGCTCGGCTGCCTGATCGTATGTATCGGCGGCTTCTCCGGCCCACACGCCGGCAAGCTGCTGCCGGAGCGCCTGAATGCTCTGCGCGATCTGGCTGCATTGCTGCTCGCTCTGTTCAAGCTGTCTTGCCTGCGCACGCGCATTTTCATAATCTATGCGGATCAGGCTCATTTCTGAAGCTCCTTTCCAAGGGTGTGTTTCAGGATGGTTCTATCTTACACTATGTAAAATAATTTGTCAATATGTTAATTCAAATACGTTGTAATATACAAAAACTGGCGCTGTAATTTGTTAAAAACAGCAAATTACTCCAATATAGCGCGGCCCTGCAGGCTTGCGCCGTCCCAGATCCCGCAGGACGCAAGCGTTCTGGACTCCGCAATGGGCGCTCCCTGGTCGTACAGGCGGATCGCAGTGCAGCTGCCGTAAACCTGCGGATACAGGGCGCGGAGCATTTCCAGAACACGCGCATTCACCTCCGCGACCGGCAGGAACGCCGGAAGCTCCACATCCAGCTGCTCGTCTCCGATGGTCAGGGTCACGATCACATTCTGACAGGCCTTCATTGCGGCGCGCCCTCCCGTACCAGCGCACGCAGCGTGCGCCGGATCTGCTCCGGCGTGCTCCTGCGGACGATCCAGTCCTCCGTCTCCTCCTCGCCGGGCTCCAGCCGGAGCAGCATATCGGAATCGTACACAAGACAAAGGCTTTCCAGCGTTCGCGTCTGCAAATGGACCGTGTTCACGCAGCAATAGCCGCACCGCCGTTCCAGACCGGCAAGCAGAAGCGCCGCCGCGTCCTCCGGCATTCCGGCTGCCAACAGCTCTGCCCGGCCTGCGTCTGTGTCCTTCAGACAGTGCTGCAGCAGCTCGTTTGTAAGGCTCCAGTGCGTCTGCGCCTCAGGTGCTTCCTGCGCTTTGCAGCACTCCATCACCTTGCAAGCGCCAGCTCTTCTATTTCCCCGTCCGCAGCTCCGGTCAGGCTTGCCAGCTCGCCATCCTTTGTCAGCTGCGCCCAGCAGCTCCCCTGCCGGTACAATACGACGGACGGCTCCGCCTGTCCGCAGTTGACCGCATCGACAGTCAGATACAAGTCGCATTCCGCACAGATTTCAATGAGCCGCCGCAGATCGCCGCGCACGATCGCCGCGCCTTCAAATTGCCGCGTGATCGCGCCGCTCTGCTCCAGCTCCTCCAGGCAGACTTCATACGCCGCCCGGATCTGCTCGTGATCCATCATCATAAACGGGTCGCGCACGCCAAAAAGATGCTCCGCGCCCAATTCGGACGCCAGCACGACCAGCGCTCTGATCGAGAGCCTGCTCCGCTCCATTTTCTCTGCCTCCTCTATCTCCTCTATTTTTGTACTGCCTTCAGCTTGACCGCATGGCCATCCTGAACCAGATAGCCCATGCCAGCGCCTGCATCCTGTGACGCGGCGCTGTACGCCAGATCGGTCCGGGCAAACATATGCGCCTGCGCGCTTCCGCCAAGCAGAAGGGTCGTTTTTCCGGTCATTTCCATGGTGAAGCGCTCGCCCGAAGCGGACAGCTTTGTAATGTCCGCCGCGTTTCCGCTTACGATCACCGCGACGCGCAGCCCTTTGCCAAGGACCAGAATGCTGGCCAGCCGCCGCAGCGTCTGGTCGTTGATCGAATCGATGCAGCGCTTCAGATCGTCAATGCAGATCAGGATCCACGGCCAGTCCGTGCTCCCGGCGCTCGCGTCCTTTCTTTTCTGCATCTCCGGCATCAGCGCGGCGATCTCACCGTCAAACGCCGCCGCAGCCTGCGCCTGCGCGCCGTGAAATACAATGTGCTTCGCAGGCGCAAGCTTTTCTGCGGCCTGCGCAAAAATGGCCTGAACGGTACTGCTTCCGTCCTGCGCGCAGGAGATCAGCAGAAACTGCTCCTGCGCAAGCGCGGCGAAGCACGGCTGCACGGACTGCTCCGTAAGACCGCAGAGGATCTGCTCCGACGGATATTCCCGCCAGTCCACGACCTCCGGCAGCACCGGGATCGGCGGCGGGCAGGCGCCTGTCCATGCCCCGCGCATCAGCCCGGCAAGCCGCCGGATCTCATTGACGCGGTCGATCTCCCGTTTTCCCGCTGCGGGAAGCGCCGTCTGGAATTCCAGCGGCGGAGTGCTTCTGACCAGACCGCGTCCGGCCAGATTTTCCGGCTCCAGACCGTTCGTTTTGCCGACGATCTGCGCGTAATCGCCGCGGTCCGTCATCCGCAGGCAGACAGCCGCCTTGATGTGCTGGCTGATCCGGTACGGCAGCGCGTTCACCGCGCCAGCGCTGACCAGCAGATACATCCCGCAGGCCGCGCCGTCCCGCACGAGCGTCTGCAAAAAGCCGTCGATATCCGGGTACAGCTCCAGCGCAGGCGCAACGTGATCCAGCAGAAGCACGATCCATGGCAGCTGCTCGCCGGTGGCTTCCCGGTAAGCGTCTATGCTGACGAGGCCCTGTCCGGCAAGCAGCTTCTTCCGGCGATCCAGCGTGTCGATGAGCATGGTCGTCAGCTTGCTCTGCTTCTGCGCGTCGTCTCCGTCCACGATGCCGCCGACGTGCGGCAGCTCCCGGAACAGCCGGAGGCTCCCGCCGCCGAAGTCCATCAGATAGAGGTGCACCTGCTCCGGAGAATAGCAGAGGGAAAGGGACATGACCGCCGATTGCAGCAGCGTCGTTTTCCCGGTCGCAGGCGCACCGTAGACTGCATAGCTTCCGGATTCCGAGAAGTTCAGCGACATCGGGCGCTGCGACTGCGCCGCAGGATCGTCCAGAAGGCCGATGACGGTCCGCAGGCCCTGCTGCTGCGTTTCCCAATGCGCGCCGTCGAACGCCGCGCAGACGACGTCGCGCAGACGCAGCTGCTCGGGCAGCTTTGCCGTCCAGAGCTGCCGCGCCTTTTCCACGCCGCGCTCCCGGCAATAGCGGTCCAGATAGTCCACGACCGCATTGATCTCCTTTCGTTCGGAGCGGTATCCCGTTGTTTTTTCCGGTTCGTAGCAATGGCGGTTCCCGTACAGGTCCACTACAGCCGTCTGTCCGCCCGTCTGCCCCGCAGTCTCGCGGAACGGCTGATAGGGTGCGCCGCTCCAATAGGACTGGATCTGCTCATAGACCTCGTCCTCGCCCACCTGCACATAGGCGCGGCCCGGCGTTGTGATCTGCGCCGCGTCGGTATGGTGCAGCATCTCCCGGCTGTCTGCGGCGTTTGCCACCTTCAAACACCAGCGGAAGCGCGTATTCGCGTTCATTTTATCGTCTACAACACCGGCGGGCTTCTGCGTCAGAAGGATCATATGGACACCCAGCGTCCGGCCAACCGCGAACACGCGATTGACCGCCTGCATAAATTCCGGGAACCGGTTCTTGAATTCCGCGAACTCGTCGATCACGATAAACAGATATCCCAGCTGCTCATCCGCCTTGCCCTCGCGCAGCAGCCGTCTGTAATCGGAGATATTGCTGACCTTCCAGCGGTCGAGCAGCTCCTTGCGCCGCGTCAGCTCGTATTCGAGCGCGATGAGGTTCCGGCCGATGCTCGTATCCAGATCGGATATGCGTCCGGCAAGATGCGGCAGATTCTGGAACGGGAGCAGCAGGCCGGTGCCCTTAAAGTCGATCAGCACGAAGCTGACCACATCCGGTGGGAAGCGGACTGCCATCGACAGGATCCAGGACTGCACCATTTCGGACTTGCCGGAGCCGGTCGTGCCCGCGACAAGGCCGTGCGGCCCGTGCCGCTTTTCATGAATATCGAACAGGAACGGCGTGCCGTCGCCGCGAACGCCGATCGGGACCGCCATGCTGCGCTCCGGCTCTGCGTTCGCCCAGTTTTTATCCAGTGCCAGCTCCGAGGGCCGTGAAACGTGATAGCCCTGCAGGAACGACACCGAGCGCGGCAGCGCCGGAGCGCCCTTCGCCTCCATGCGGAGCGGCGCCATGCTGCGTGCGAACTGCTCGTACCGGGCCTGCGGCACCTGCTCCGGCTGGAACGGCTGCTTCCGGGACGCGTGCCTGCGCTCAAACAGCACGCCCACTGCTTCCCTGCAGTCCAGAATATCGTGGCATTCCTCCGGGAGCAGATCGATCCGGTCAAACAGGTACAGCACGCTGATGCCAAGCTCCCGGCGGTTTGCCGTCAGAAATTTCATAAACGCGTGCTGCGTGACCGTCTCCGGCGCTGCGCACACGAACAGGTACCACGGCTTTGCACGCGGCGCTGCGCCGAGCCCGGCGTTCTGTCCGGCAGCGGCCCGCGCCGAGAAGACCGGCTCGAGCCGTTCGAGCAGTGCGCGGATCGTTTCGGGCGTGTTTGCGATCAGGCGCGCCGTATGCCCCTCGTCCCAGTAATGCGGCAGCCAGCGGCAGAATTCCCACTGCGCAGTCTCCTCCTGCTCGCAGAGCACGACGATCCGCAGATCGCAGTAGCTGTGATGGGCCGCGGCCTGCACGATCAGATTTTTCCCAAGCGCGACGCAGCGCGCGCGCTTTCCCACAACGCCGCAGGACAGATGCTCACCCAGCGGAACGCAGATCGGGCAGTCCGGAACCATGGCGAACCGCTCCGCGATCTGCGTCGGCTGCTCCGCGAGGACGTCGCTTTCCAGCCGCAGCATCTGCTTCGGTGCCTGAACCGAGAAGCTTGCCGGGAGCGTTCCGCTGCCAACGCGCAGGGAAAGAAAATCCTCGTCGCGGGAGAGCCGCCCCCACAGCTCCCGGTCGACCGCCGCCGCTCTTCGGATGCACACATCCGTCGACGGGGACATATGTGCAAGAACGGTCTGCTGTTCGCTGCGAAGCGCCTCCAGCTCACGGACCTGCTCCTGCAGATACGTGCTGTATGTATCCAGCCGCAGCTGCTGCTGGGAACGGTACTTTTTCTTTTCACCCCGGTAGCGGAGGATCGATACCACCACGCCGATGATGGTCGTGGGGACGCTGAAATACAGCATGGTCATCACATTGGTGACCAGAAGGCACACCGCGACCATCACGATCACGCTGAGCAGCGGCGCAAGCAGGATATTCAGCCAGCTGACATTCGGCTTTCCGCCGATCGTCGGCGGCGCCTGCAGCTCCAGCGTTTTGCAGGGCGTTTCCTCCAGCAGGCGCGGCGACGGCTTAAAGCAGAACGGATATGGATCGTCCGGCGACACCGCCGTCCGCTTTTCGGGCGCAGCGGCCGGCTTCACGCGCACAGCCTTGCTGCTCCACACGAAGAGCCGGTCCCCGCTGACGCGGAGCTGGCAGAAGCCGATCGAGAGCACATCCCCGTCGGCAAACACGCCGCTTCCGGCAAGGCGCATATTCAAATAGGTGCCGTTCCGGCTTTTGAGATCCTGAAAGCGCCACCGGCCATCCTGATAGAACAGCGCAGTATGCTTTCCGGAGATCTGCTGATCCGCGATCTGGATATCGCAGTCCGCGTTCCGGCCGATCGTGAGCCGTTCCGTCCCGGTCAGCGGCACCGGAACGGCGGCCTTTGTGCGGCACGGGTACGCCGTAAGCGCGAGATGCGCGTCCGGATCCAGAACGAGCGATTTTTCATACGGGAGCTTCTCCTGCCGGAACCCGGCGCCGGACACGGACCAGCTATCCGCGTCCGTTTTAACCGTAATCGTCTTTTTTCCAAGACAGGCAGCGGCAAGCTGGATGGTGCAGCCCGCAGCTTTTCCGATCGTGCACGTTTCGCCTGATTGGAGCTTCGCCTCAAGCAGCCGCTCCCGGTCATAGATGCGTATGATGATCTCCATATCTGCGTCTCCCATCAACCGTTATTGCCTGAATTGATTCAGGTCAGTAAAGGAAAAAATACGCGCCAGCTCGTCCGTATAGATCCCCATCACAGGCAGAAGCTTTGCGGTCTGCGCGTTTTGCAGGAACAGGAACAGCAGAGACAGGAAATTCGTCCAGCTCAGCTCCCGCGACTGATTTTCAATCGAGGAGATCGTCTGCCGCGTAACGCCGATGCAGTCCGCCAGCTGCGTCTGCGACAGGCCGAGCCGTGCGCGCAGCGCCGGAAGATTTTCCGCCATCGCCTGTGTATACTTTTTTCGATCCAGACTCAGAATTCCCAGTGGCTCCATGTAATTGCCTCATTTCCAAAATATCTCTAAATTTATCATACCAAATGGCAGTCAGATTGTCAATTTTCACATCATAAAATCCCGTGTCAGTGCCTCCCGGAGAAGCAGCCGTTCAACAGAACGAGGCTGCCGCAGATTTTTTCATCTGCGGCAGCCTCGTTGTTTTTACGCAATATCGTACTGACTTTTATAGATTTCGTAATAGAAGCCCTTTTTCTCCAGCAGGTCGCGGTGCTTGCCCTGCTCGACGATGCGGCCGTCGCGCAGGACCAGAATGAGGTCGGCGTCGACGATCGTGGACAGGCGGTGGGCGATGATGAAGCACGTCCTGCCGCGCATAAGGCGGTCCATGGCCTTCTGGATGAGAAGCTCCGTGCGCGTGTCGACATTGGACGTCGCCTCGTCGAGGATCAGCAGCTCCCGCTGCGCGAGAAGCGCGCGCGCGATGGTCAGCAGCTGCTTCTGGCCGGAGGAGATGGACGAGGTATCGCTGCCGATGACCGTATCGTAGCCCTGTGGAAGCGTGCGGATAAAGTGGTCACAGTACGCCTCGTCGCAGGCGCGGATGATCTCCTCGCGCGTCGCGTCCGGCTTGCCGAAGGCCACGTTTTCAGCGATCGTGCCGCCGAAGAGCCACGTGTCCTGCAGGACCATGCCGAAGCGGTCGCGCGTGGAGGCGCGGGAATAGTCCGCGATGTCGCGCCCGCTCAGCAGAATACTGCCGGAATCGACGTCATAGAAGCGCATGAGCAGATTTACAATTGTTGTCTTGCCCGCGCCGGTCGGGCCGACGATGGCAACGTGCTGGCCCTTTTCCACGTGCAGGTTCAGATCCTGAATGAGCTCGGTGTCCGGCTCGTAGGAGAAGTCCACGTGGCGGAACTCTACGCTGCCGTCTCCGCCTGCGGGAAGCTCCTGTTCGATCGGCGCTTCCTCCGGCAGCTCCAGCAGGTCGACAACGCGCTTTGCAGCTGCCTTGGCCTGCTGCAGCGTACTCAGGCCGTTGGAGATCTGCTCAAGCGGCTCGGAAAACTGCCGTGCAAACAGCACCAGCGTCACGATCACGCCCACCGGAACGCCCTGCCGCACGATGAGCCAGCCGCCCAGCAGGTTGATGGCGATATACGCCAGCGAATTGGACGCGGCAATGACCGGCTGGACAATGGCGGAGAGATAGGTTGCCTTCGCCTCGGAGACGCGGCGCGCGTCGTTGATCTGCGCGTGGCGCTCAGCGCAGTGCTCCTCGAGGTTATAGGCCTTTGTCGTCGCGTAGTTCGTGTAGGCTTCCTCCACAACGGAATACAGCTCGCCGGACTGCTTGAACATCTGATGGAAATACGTTTCCGAGCGGCCCGCGATCTTGGCCGACAGCCAGATGGAGACCGGCATGAACGCGATCACGGCCAGCGAAAGCTGCCAGTTCTGCAAAAACATCACGACCGCGATGGCCAGTATCTGCAAAAAGCCGCCTGTAATGGTGTCGAGGACGGTATGCAGGGAGCCGCCGATCCGGGACACGTCCTCCGTCATGCGCGAGAGAATATCGCCGACGGGCGTGTGATCGACAAAGCTGACGGGCAGGCGCTGGATTTTGTCGGAGATCTGGATGCGCAGATTGCAGGTAAAATACCGGCTGACGGCGCGGTTGAGCAGCTGCATTTTGCCGTAGCTGATGGCGGCGCGCAGGAGATACACACCGGCCAGCGCCAGAAGCCCCGGCGCGAGCTGCGCCAGCACGGACGCGCCCGTCTCCGGCGCGTCAAAATAGTCAATTAAGATCTGCACCAGCGCGCCCATCTGCGTTGGGATGATCAGCGCGCACACAACGAGCGCCAGACTCATGACGACGCCGAGCGCAAGCTGCCAGCGGATGGCCTTCGCGCCCTTCAGCAGCTGGATGAGCGCGTCGGCGGAAACGTGGGTTCTCTGTTCCTGCTTCACTTCGCGTCACCTCCGGTCTGCGAGGCATAGATCTCCTGATAGATCTTGCAGCGGGACAAAAGCTCCGCATGAACGCCGTGGTCGACCAGCCGCCCGCGATCCATGACGAAGATATGATCCGCGTTCATGGCCGAGGTGATGCGCTGGGTGATGACGATCTGGGTCTTTCCCTGAATTTTCTCGTTGAGGCTCCGCCGCAGATTCGCCTCCGTCAAAAAGTCGAGCGCGGAGAAGCTGTCGTCAAAGACATAGATCGGCGCGTCCTTTAAAATGGCGCGCGCGATGCACAGGCGCTGCTTCTGGCCGCCGGAGAGGTTCTTGCCGGACTGCTGGAGCGGATGCTCCAGATGCTCGGGCAGGGAGTTGAGGAAGGGCGTGAGCTGCGCGATATCGGCGGCTTCGAGAATGTCCGTTTCCTCCGCACCGGGACGGCCCATCTCGATGTTGTGCCGGATGGTGCCGGAATACACGGCGGTCTTTTGCAGGACACAGCTGATGTTCTTCCGGATCACGCCCCGGTCGATCTGCGAAGCGCTGACGCCGTCGAAGAGGATCTGTCCTTCGGTCGGCAGACGGAAGGACAGCAGCAGCTGCACGAGCGTACTTTTGCCGCTGCCCGTGCCGCCGATGACGGCGATCTTCTGCCCCGGCAGAATGTGCATACTGACATTCTGCACGGCGGCCTCCGACGCGCCCTCATAGCGGAAGGTCACATGGTCGAGGGCGATTTCGCCCCTGAACGTGTGCTCCGCGCCTTTGGCTGTCTCCTGCATCCCTGCAGCGTGGAAAATTTCGCCGATGCGGTCCGCCGCGACCTTGGCGTGCGGCAGCATGACCATCGCGAAGCCGCCCATCAGAACGCCGTTGGCGACAAGCGCCAGATACTGGATGATGGCAAAGATATCGCCGCCGGAGATGGCGTGGCTGCCCGTCTCCATGCGCCAGCCGCCGAGCCATATGATCGCCACGCCCGCAAGATTCACGAGCAGCACGGCCGCCGGGCTCAGAAGTCCCATCTGCACGTTGGCATTGATGATGTTCTCGGCCATGACGTGCGTCGCGTCGGCGATCTTCTGCTGCAGACTCGCTTCCTTATTAAATGCGCGGATGACGCGGATGCCGTGCAGACGCTCGCGCATGACGTCGTTCTGAATGTCGATGTACTTGTCGGACGTTTCGTGCAGGGGACCGATCCGTTTGCTGATGGGCCGGACGATCAGAAAGATCGCCGGGACGAACAGCAGCAGGATCAGGCTCATCATCACGTCCTTGCGCAGCGACAGAATGACGCCGCCGAAAAACAGCACCGGGATCGTAATGAGACTGCCGGAGATCATCGACGCGACCCAGGAGACCGTTCCGATATCGTAGGTCGACCGGGACAGGAGCGCGGCAGCGCCGATGGCGTTGAATTCCTCAAACGTCATATTGTTGACGAGGGAAAACACGTCCGTGCGCAGGTCGGCGTTGAAGCCCGCGACCACATCGCAGCTGATCTTCCGCCCGGCCAGAAGCGCGGCAAGGCCAGCCGCCGCAACGGCCAGCATCCACGCGCAGCAGCGCACGATATACGCAAAGTCCGACTGCCGGACGCCGTTATTCAAAATGTCGTTCATGATCGTCGGCAGCAGCAGATCGCACACCGTCGCCGCCGCGACCAGCAGCATCGCCAGCGCAATGCGCCTGCGGTACGGCTTCAGATAAGGCAGGATATCCTTCATGAATGGCTCTCATTCCTCTCTGTAGTTCATTTCCCGGAAGACAGTCCAGGTTTTCATTATAGCATGGCAAACAAGCGTTCGCAAGTGTCTTTTTTATTTTAAAGAGCCGAAGCGTTCCTGCTTTCCATGATCTTCAATCTCCGCATTCTTTCGTTATTGTCGTATCTATATTCATTATTGTCGAAATATCAGCTTGCATTGCAGTCCGGACGATGGTATGATGGCAGTACTGAAACAGACAGCGGACTGTGTGGACGCTTGCAGACCTTGTTCGTTCCAATTCCTCGTCATCCTTTCTGACATCTCCCTTCTGCATCCGCGCCGCACAGCCACAGGACCCCGCCGGGCACTGCCGCCCGGCGGGGTTCTGTGCGTTCGACCATGCGGAAAAGCACCGCTTTTTGTTTGAAATAGCGAAACACTCTATTGCAATCGCGTCCGGCTGCTGGTATAATGCAAGCAGAAAGGAAGCCTTTCGGCTTTGTTTTCCCGAACGCTGTTTTCTTTGGAGAATAACCATGCGATATAAGAAATTATTTGTCCTTCTGCTGGCGCTGGCGCTTTTGTGCGGAAGCCTGTCCGGCTGCGCGTCTGAGCGGCAGACAGCCCCGGCAGAGCCGACCGTTCCGTTCACCGACTCGCTTGGCCGAACCGTCGACATCCCTGAAACGCTCACGCGCGTGGCCCCCAGCGGTACGGTCGCGTCGATGTTTCTGGCGACCATCGCGCCCGAATATATGACGACCATCAACGCAACGCCGTCGTCCAGCCAGTACAAATATCTCGACCCGCGCCTGATTGATCTGCCGACGACCGGCCAGATGTACGGCAGCAAGTCGACGCTGAATCTGGAATCCATTCTGACCTCCGGCGCGCAGGTCGTGATTGATCTGGGCGACAAAAAGGACAACATGGCCGCCGATCTGGACGCGCTGCAAAGGCAGATCGGGATGCCCGTGATCTTCATCGAGGCAGATCTGCCGCACATGGCGGAGGCATACCGGACGCTCGGAAAAATCCTGAGCGGCAAGGAGGCGCGCGGCGAAGAACTGGCGGCATTCGTCGACGAGACTGTCTCGCTGGCGGAGGAAAACGCCGCGAAAATTCAGGATTCCGAGCGCATTTCCGTCCTGTACACCTCCGGCTCGTCCGGCCTCAATACAAACGCGAAAGGCTCCATTCAGGCGCAGGTACTCGACCTCATGGGCATTGAAAATGCCGCCGTGGTCGAGGACGTCAGCAATAAGGGCGGCGGCAATCCCATCAATCTCGAACAGCTTTACCGCTTTGACCCGGACGTGATTTTATTTACAGCAGACAGCACTTACTCGACTGCAGCAGACGACGAGGCGTGGCAGCCGCTGCGCGCGATCGAAGCCGGACGGTATTACGAGATTCCATCCATGCCCTACAACTGGCTTTCCAATCCTCCGAGCCTCAATATGCTGCTGGGCGTATGGTGGCTGGGAAATCTTCTGTATCCGCAGTATTATGCCTATGATATGGTAGAAAAGACACAGGAAATGTTCCGGCTGCTCTGGAATTACGACTTAACTGCGGAGGACGCGCGGGCCATGCTCGCCAATTCCACGCTGAAGGGAGCGTCATGAAACGGCTTCTGACACAGGGTGCGCTGCTGCTCCTGCTGTGCGCGCTGCTGGCCGCTTCCGGCTTCGCGGATGTCAAGGCCGAGGCGGTCTGCCAGCAGGACGTTCTGTTCTGCACGGATGAGGGACTGATGACCGGAACCGGCAGAAATACCTTCTCTCCGGACAGGCCCATGACCCGCGCCATGGTCGTCGCGACGCTCTACCGTCTTGCGGGCAGCCCCGAAGTGACTGAGAAGGCCGCGTTCACCGACGTTGCCGCCGGCAGCTACTATGAAGCAGCCGTCGCCTGGGCCGCCAAGAACGAGATCGCCAGCGGCACGTCCGCCACGACCTTTGAGCCGAGCAAGGCCGTCACCCGTGAGCAGCTTGCGAAGTTCCTGTTCAACTACGCCGTCTATCAGGGCATGGACGCCGTGACGCTCTCCGAGAACCTCATCAGCTTTGAGGATCACGCCAGCGTCAGCGGCTACGCCGTTTCCGCCATGCAGTGGGCTGTCGGCCAGGGCCTCATCAACGGCACCGACGGCAAGCTCCTGCCCACCGGCACCGCCACCCGCTGCCAGTTCGCAGCCATTCTGAACCGCTTCACCGCTTCGCAGAGCGAAAAGGCATAAGCATCCATCTTTCCTGTCTCCCGGCCGTTTGGCCGGGAGACAATTTTTCTGCGGTTTTCCTTGAAAAGCGGTAAAAAAACGAATATAGTTGATAGGGATAGGACGCACACAAGGCTTCCCCTTGGATGCCGCCATACCATTTTCCGGCGATTTGAACCTGAGGTATTATGATATGAAAATTCTGATCATTGAAGACGAGATCCTGCTTGCGGACTCTCTCCGGGCCATGCTGGAGGGGAAGGGATTTTCCGTCGAGGCGGTGCATGACGGCGAGACGGGGGCGGAATATGCCGAGACGGGCGTATATGATCTGCTCATTCTCGACGTGATGATGCCGGGCATGGACGGCTATCAGGTCGCGCGGCAGGTGCGCGCGAAGCGTTGCGGAACGCCGATCCTGATGCTGACGGCAAAATCGTCGCTCGAAGACCGCATCGAGGGGCTGAACGCGGGCGCGGATTATTATCTCACGAAGCCCTTTGACGCGCGGGAGCTGCTGGCCTGCGTCGGTGCGTTGCTCCGGCGGCAGGGCGCGGAGGTCAACGCACTCTCGTTCGG
>ENA-OPBD01000731-OPBD01000731.1-human-gut-metagenome-genome-assembly--contig:-NODE-731-length-19683-cov-3.122427_pt1 | contig 19683 bp, 16 predicted proteins | sample MGYA00241062_ERZ501440 | MGnify/ENA primary metagenome ERZ501440 (study PRJEB25962, sample SAMEA2042628) | human gut metagenome | biome: human gut; feature: human-associated habitat; material: faeces...
GAACTATTTTCGACATGTCAGACTCCGTGAAAATACCGACTGTGAGTTGAAACAACAGAAAAGGTATAAAACATGAGATATCAGATCAGAAATGCCAGAGTCCAGTTTGGCGCAGACACGATTTTAAACAGTGTGAATTTCGAAATTCACGACACAGAAAAAATTGCAATTGTCGGCAGAAACGGATGCGGAAAAACGACGCTTCTGCGGCTGATTGCCGGGGATATTGAGATGAGTAATCTGGACAGCGACGAGAGCTGCGGAATTACGATGAGCGGAAAACAGAACATCGGTTTTTTGCGCCAGATTAATTTTACCGATGGAGATGTGCCGGTAAGAGTGGAGTTGGAGAAGGCTTTCGCGGAAGTCTTTGCGTGTGAAGCGCGAAAAAAGGAAATCGAAAAGCTGCTCGCCGAGACGGAAGATCATAAAAAACTGCTGGCGGAGTATGATTACCTGGAGCGGAGAATCGAGAGCCTGCACGGGTACAGCTGGAAAAAAGATATGGAAACGATGTTCCAGAAATTTGGTTTTGCGCTCGAAGATCTGGAAAAACCGATCGGTGAATTTTCGGGCGGACAGCAGACAAAAATTGCGCTGATTCAGCTTCTTTTACAGCGTCCGGACATCCTGCTTCTGGACGAGCCGACCAACCACCTCGACATCGCTGCAGTGGAGTGGCTGGAAAATTATCTGAAAAGCTACGAAAATGCCGTTGTCATTGTATCACATGACCGCATGTTTCTGGACCGCGTGATTGATGTGACGTATGAAATCGAATACGGTGACATCAAACGGTATCCGGGAAATTATTCGGCATTTGTGAAACAAAAAGAAGAAGCACAGATCAAACAGGAAAAAGACTATGAGGCGCAGCAGAAGGAAATCGAGCGTCTGACGGCATGGATCGAAAAATGGAAAAACACTCCGACGAAAGTTGCGGCGACCCGTTCCAAACGAATGGCGATCGAGCATATGGTGAAAATCGAAAAACCGCGGCGGTTTGATACGAAAACCTTCCATGCCTTGTTCCGCCCGGCGCGGGAGAGCTATACGGATGTGCTCACGATGAAAAAACTGAAAATCGGATACGACACCGTTCTGAGTGAAATTTCCGCAGTCATCAAAAAAGCAGAACGGATTGCGATCATCGGAGAAAACGGAAAAGGAAAATCGACGCTTCTGAAAACCGTTGTGGGCGAAATCAATCCACTGGGCGGAAGTTATCAATTTGGAAACCGCGTGGATTTTGCGTACTTTGATCAGCACAAAGCAGTCAACCAGAAATTCGACCCGGAGCAGACGGTGCTCGACTATTTCTGGAGTCTTTATCCGAACCTGCTTCGCAACGATGTCCGAAGTGCACTGGGAGCCTTTCTGTTTTCCGGTGAGGATGTCGAAAAGAAAATGGGACAGCTCTCCGGCGGTGAAAAAGTGCGGCTGGAGCTCTGCCGGATTTTCTATACAAAACCGAATTTCCTGATTCTGGACGAGCCGACGAATCACATGGATCTGGCGGGAAAAGAAGCGCTGGAAAAAATGCTGACCAGCTACGAGGGAACCGTTCTGTTCGTATCGCACGACCGTTATTTCATCAACCAGGTGGCAACCGGCATTCTGGAGTTCGGCGAGAGCGACGTACAATTTTACGGAATGAATTATGCACAGTATCTCGAAGAAATCAAACGGCAGACGCCGGGCAGAGAAACGGGAAATGCGGGAGGAGCTGTACGGAAATCAGCCGACGTTCCGACACTGGATGATGTGTTTGACAAAAAGAAATATTATAACCCGGGAAAAATTCTGTCCCGCTTAAAACGGCAGCTCGAAAAATACGAGGAGCAGCTTGCGGAGAGTGAGAGCAGAATGTCAGAACTTCAACTGGAAATGATGGACCCGGAACTTTCCGCAAATTACGAACAGCTGATGGAGCTTCAGACGAAAATAGACGAAGAAAATCAGGCACAGGAATCCCTGTTGGAGCGCATGATGGAAACGGAACTGGAACTCGAAGAGATGGAAACAAGTGAAAGTGCGTTTGTGCGGAGGCAAGAGAGATATTGAGAAGGGGGATAAGAAGTGCAGGTATATCATGTTGTAACGGACAGGCCAATGAAATGCGGTCAGCATATTATATTTGATGAAAATCATCACAGCGGAGTGTATGAGAGAGTACAGGAAAAAATGGAAAAGGTTCATGATATCTATGAGAATCCTGACAAATATGATGAGAAAACACTGGAGCATCATACCTCTGTTGCGCTGAGGGAGCTGGCATTAGAAGAAGTCCGGCGGAAAAAATATCCGCAGTTTCCGTCAAGGATGAGCTGTTTATACGTATCCAGAACATTAAAAGAAGCGGAACAATGGGGAGAATTTTTTGCACGGATCGGAAGACCGACTTACAGCATTGTAAAGCTGGATGTGAAAGGGAATTGCTTTGCAGGGGATGCAGAAAAGTGTTTTGATGGACGACTGCAGAAAGCGGAAAATTTAAAATTAGCAGAAGATTACTGGAAAAGCGGAACAGACGAAAAACATCAGCCGAAAATCTGTGAGATGCTGGTGGATGGGGATATTGTGGTTGTTGAAATTGTAAAGGAGATAAACGCGAATATAAAGTTGCTCAGATAAAAAAGTCAAATTCTGTTGACAACCCCAGCGACATTTGATAGTATTTATCAAGTAATGTAATATTCCATGAGGGAGTAGTTAGCACGAATGTGTGATTTGTCAACATTCTGATTATAAAAAAGAGTATAATCTGGCAAATCTTAAATAATGAGACTCATGTATATCAATGAACAGCCTGCAAAAAAGCTGGCCGTTTATTGATATACATGGGTCTTTTTTTACGCGGGTAATGAGTAGGAACCCCCGCTTCTGCTAATGATACGATTATGGAAAACAAAGGAGGAAAACATGGAAAATTTCATCAACAACGCCCCGTTTGCTCTTGTGCTTGTCTGTCTCGTCATCGGTTTTGTCCTGCTGATCAAAGGTGCGGACTTTTTCGTAGAAGGAAGCTCAAGCGCGGCAAAGAGACTGCATGTTCCGTCGATCATTATCGGACTGACCATTGTTGCCATGGGAACATCACTTCCGGAGACCGCGGTCAGTGTATCAGCTTCACTTACCGGCAACAACGAGCTTGCCGTCAGTAATGTCATTGGTTCCAATATCTTTAACCTGATGGTTGTCATCGGTGTCTGTGCCGTACTGACTACCGTAGAAGTTGCAAAGGAAACCATCAAAAGAGACATCCCGCTGTCCCTGATCTGCGCCGGACTTTTAATGGTTTTAGGAATCAGCGGACTCGGCGATAAATCCGGTATGATGCTCGGTCACCTGGACGGCGTGATCTTAATTGGATTCTTTGCAGGTTACATTGTCTACATGGTTCAGATTGCCTTAAAGGCAAACCGCGAAGGAAAAAAAGTCGAAATTGAAGGTGGTTCCGACGAGGACATCAAGCTGCTTTCTGTTCCGAAGAGTATCGTGTTCATCGTCGGCGGAGCAGTCGCCATTGCAGTCGGCGGAGATGTGACCGTAGATGCCGCAGCGAGAATTGCGGGCGATCTCGGAATGAGCCAGACTCTGATCGGACTGACCATTGTTTCCATCGGAACTTCCCTTCCGGAACTCGTAACTTCTATCGTTGCTGCCAGAAAGAATGAAGTTGATATGGCACTTGGCAATGCGATCGGTTCTAATATCTTCAACATTCTTATGGTACTTGGCATTGCATCCGCAATCAGCCCGATGGCCATCATTACGGAAAATATAATTGATTTGTGTGTATTGATCGTATTCACGGTATGTGTATGGATTTTTGCAGGAACCAAAAAGAAAATCGGAAGAGTCGAAGGTTTCTGTATGGTCGCATTTTATGCTGTATATGCCATTTATATCATTGTAAGATAAGGGGAATAGAAAATGGTGTTATTTCTAAAGGTGTTTCTTACCGAGTTCATCGCAGAGATGGGCGATAAGACGCAGCTCATGCTGATTGCGCTTACTTCGAAGTACAAGCTGAAAGACATTATCCTGGGAACCGCAGCCGCGATTCTGGTACTGAATGGAATGGCGGTTCTCGCAGGCGGCCTCGTCAGCGAATTCATTCCGGACTGGCTGATTAAGACGATTGCAGCACTCGCATTTCTTTACTTCGCAGCATCCACCATTTCCGGTGATGATGACGAGGAAGAGGAAGAAGGCGGCAAATCCAAAATTCAGTTCGCACCGCTCGCCGTTTTCTGTACGTTCTTCGTAGCAGAGCTCGGAGACAAAACACAGCTTACCGCAATCACCTTTGGTGCAAATGAAGGTATGGGATCCGCATTCGTTGTATGGATCGGATGTTCTCTCGGACTGTTCGCAGCGGATATTCTCGGAATGCTGGTCGGCTATCTCTTAAAGAGCAAGACACCGGATGGGCTGCTGAATACACTGGCGTTTGTCATCTTTTCAATTTTCGGTGTATACACACTTTACCAGGGACTGAAACTGATCAGCGCAGGCGTCTGTCCACTGCCGGTATGGCCGGTACTGATCGCTGCAACGGCTGTTTTTGTTGTTGTATGTGTCTGTCTTTTTGTGAAAAGAGAGAAGAAAAAAGCAAAATAAAAACTGCGCACCGCATACTCATGATTTTGATGAGAAATGCGGCGCGTATTTTTTATGCGGCGAAATGAAAGTTTACCATTGAAGCATTTATAGGGTATAATATTTTGTAACTATTCAGAGTCCCATCTCGCCATATGAAATTCCAGAAAAATAGCTCATTCATGTAAACATGATTCGCGATTTTTCTTCCATTTCGCATGGCTCTGAATAGTTACAATATTTTCAAATGATTATTTACGAGTATGGAGGAAAACAGCATGTCTGATTTTGGTATGAACGAGATGCAGGAAATGCAGAAAGCACTGCAGGAAAAATACAAACAAAAATGGGAACCCATCTGCCCGGCAACAGGACAGAATAAATTGCTTTGGATGATTGGGGAAGTCGGCGAAGTGATCGATATCGTGAAAAAGAACGGGGCGGCAGATGCGGTAGAGAAAGAAGATCTGAGAAAACACCTCGTGGAGGAAATGGCGGATGTTCTGATGTATTACAACGACGTCATGCTCTGCTATGGAATTACGGCGGAGGAATTAAAAGCGGCGTATACGGAGAAATTTGAGAAGAATATGAAGCGGTGGTAGAGGTATGAATGCCGTTGGAACATAAAATTATCCAATGCGTCGTAAAACCCTTAGCTTTAGCTATGAGGATATAAAACGCGTCCATCGAATTTACGCAAGTAATTGAAGATGGACAGGGAAATCCTGTCCTTGTGATAGTCAGGGGAATTAAGTATAATATATGATATAAACTTTTGACGGGAGGAATTTGCATGGGTAGTTATCTGAATCCGGGAAATGAAGCATTTGCGGTTGCATTAAATTCTGAGATTTATGTTGATAAAACAGGACTGCTGACTTATACGAATAAAGTCATGAACACTCTGCAGGGATATATCTGCAACAGCCGCCCGCGGCGGTTTGGAAAATCAATTACGGCAAACATGCTCACCGCGTATTACAGCAAGGGCTGCAGTTCGAAAGAAATGTTTTCCGGGCTGGAAATCAGCAGGGCAAAGGATTTTGAAAAACATCTGAATCAGTATGATGTGCTCCACTGGGATATCCAATGGTGTATGGAACCGGCAGGCGGACCGGAGCGGATTGTTTCTTATATCTCAGAAAAAACGATTTCGGAGTTAAAAGAATATTATCCCCATATACTTCCAGAAGGAATCCGGTCACTGCCGGAGGCGCTGTCGCGGATCAACGCGGCATCCGGGACAAAATTTATTGTGATTATAGACGAATGGGATGTTCTGATTCGTGACGAGGCGGCGGATCTCAAAACACAGGAAGAATATATCAATTTTCTGCGGGCGATGTTCAAAGGGACGGAGCCGACAAAATATATTCAACTGGCATATCTGACAGGTATTTTGCCTGTAAAAAAAGAAAAGACACAGTCGGCGCTGAACAATTTCAAAGATTATTCGATGCTGCATGCCGGGCCGATTGCACCATATGTAGGTTTTACAGAAACAGAAGTTCAAAAACTATGTGAAGTATATGGTCAGAAGTTTGAAGAAGTCAAACGATGGTACGACGGTTATCAGATTGGGAAATATCATGTATACAATCCAAATGCCGTTGTGAACCTGATGCTCGAAGGCGAATTCCAGAGCTACTGGTCCGGAACCGCATCCTATGAGGCGATTGTTCCGCTGATCAATATGGATTTTGATGGCCTGAAAAGTGCCGTAATCGAAATGCTTTCAGGAGATCATGTTCCGGTTGATGTTACCTCTTTTCAGAACGATACCGTTAGCTTCGCCAATAAAGACGATGTGCTGACGTATCTGATTCACCTTGGATATCTGGCCTATGACCGGACATTTAGAACTGCTTTTATTCCGAATGAGGAAATCCGTCAGGAATTGATTCTGGCAACGAAAAGGAAAAAATGGAATGAGTTGATTGTATTTCAAAAAGAATCAGAGCAGCTTCTGAAAGATACAATTCAGATGAATGGAAACGCAGTAGCAAAAGAAATTGAAAAAATTCACAGGAAATATACTTCTGTGATTCAGTATAACAATGAAAACTCACTCAGCAGTGTTCTGTCCATTGCCTATTTGAGTTCCATGCAATACTATTTCAAACCAATCCGCGAATTTCCCGCGGGTCGTGGATTTGCAGACTTTGTGTTTATTCCAAAGCCGGAGTTTCAGAATTATTACCCGGCGCTTGTTGTGGAACTGAAATGGGACAAAAGCGTCAGAGCAGCATTAGATCAGATCAGAGACAGAAAATATCCGGAGTCTGTTGCATGTTATGCAGGGGAGCTTTTGCTGGTGGGAATTAACTACAATGAAAAAACAAAAGAACATGAATGCCGGATTGAAAAGTATGAAAAATAAGGGCATATTTCAATTTCAGTTTACAGAGATAAAAGAGTATGGATAAGATAGAGATATATCATTATTTAAAAAGGCAAAATATAGCGTATGAAATTACGGAACATAAGGCAGTTTTCAATATGGAAGAAGCAGATGCTGTTGATTTGCCGTATCCAGAGTGGGGCGCTAAAAATTTATTTGTTCGCGACGATAAAAAACGTAATTATTATTTGATAACGATGAAAGGGAACAAGCGAGTAGATTTGAAAGCGTTTCGCAGGCAACGTGGTCTGCGTGCACTTTCTTTTGCAGCTGCGGAGGAATTATTTGATATTATGAAACTGATACCCGGTGCCGTTACGCCGCTTGGTATTCTAAACGATGCCGAACACAGAGTTCAAGTCTTCATGGACGTGGAATTTGTCGGAAATAAAATTGGTGTTCATCCAAATGATAATACAGCAACCGTTTGGATGCAGGCTGATGATTTAATGAAAATAATTCAGAAGCATGGAAATACTGTGGAATACGCATGTATATAATCGAAAGGTATTGCTAAAAAGTCTGAAAAAAGAAAAGTTCACAAACAAAAATGGTTCTCATTCTGCACTAAATATATTTACCGAGTATTCCATGACAGATCCCGGTGATCTGGCGGAATATTTTGGCTTCACAGAGCAGGAGATATCTGCCCTCTGTGAAAAATATGAGATGAGTTTTGAAGAAGCAAAAACGTGGTACGATGGTTATCAGTTGATTGCGCATCGGCAGACTGGAGATGAAATTTATTCCATGTATAGCCCGAAATCTGTGGTAGAAGCCATGCTGCGCCACAAATTCGGAACCTATTGGAACCAGACGGAAACGTATGAGGCCTTAAAAATTTATATTCAAATGGATATGGATGGCCTGAAAGATTCTGTGGTTCGAATGCTTGCCGGTATCAATTATAATAAAAAAACGAAGAAACATGAATGTGTTATTGAGGCAATGCAAAAATAAAAAACGGAAGTCTCATGTCTGCGCAGTAAGGGCGGCGGATATGGGACTTTTTGATAAAGACAATTAAAATTTATGGAGGAAACAGAATGATTATTGATTCTTATGATATCAACAGCGAGCCGATTGTAAAGCTGGAGAATTTTTATGGGGAGAAGCAGCATCTGGTAAAAAAATGTATGGTAATTTTTTCAAAAGTAATATATGAATACATGCTTGAAAAATTCCCATGCCGACAGATTGCAGAAGTAAGAGCATGCAATGGAAATATACCGGTTTGGACTCTGCCATATGAGGAAGAAACGATTGCTTTCTACCTGACACCAATTGGTTCCGCTCTTGCAGCAGGAACGATTGCCGAAGTCAATCATTTAACAGGAGCATCCGTCTTTATCATGTTTGGCTCGTGCGGCAGTCTGGACAAAGAAGCAACCGATGGAAAGTTTATTCTCCCAACGGAGGCATACCGGGGAGAAGGACTGTCCTATTATTTTGCAGAACCGCAGGACTACATAAAAATAAAAAACACGGACAAACTGGCGGAATTTTTCAAAGAGAGAAATCTGCCTTATGTGCAGGGAAGAGTATGGACGACAGACAGTATGCTTCGGGAGACGGTAAATCTTGTAAACAAACGAAAAGAAGAAGGATGCATTGCCGTGGAAATGGAGCTTGCAGGTGTTCAGGCGATCTGTGATTTTTATGGATTTGAACTGTATGATTTTCTTGTTGCGGGAGATGTGCTGATCGAAGGAAACTATGAAACGGATGGATTATCTGCCGCTAACCACGATCTGGACAAGCTGTTTCTGGCGCTGCAGATAGCGAAAAGTGTATAAAATTACAATGTTTGAGGAAAAAGAAATATTTCAGAGCCGTTTGCAGAAACTTTTAGATAATACGAAAGCGGGAATTATGTATGGAGAATGGAATGACAATGGGCGATTGCTTACGGACGAATAAATTAATCATTTTAAGAGGAAATTCCGGCAGTGGAAAAACAACTATTGCAAAGGAATTACAGCAAGTGTTCGGAAATAATACAATGCTGATCTCGCAGGATGTTATCCGAAGAGATATGCTCAAAGTCAAAGACGGAGAAAATACAAAGGCGCTGCCTCTTCTGGAAGAACTTCTGCGATATGGAAGAAAACACAGCGAGATTGTTATTCTGGAAGGAATACTGAATGCGGAATGGTATCGTGCATTATTTGAGCTGGCAGTAGCTTTATATGGAAAAAATATATACGCATATTACTTCGACATCCCCTTCGAGGAGACCGTGAAGCGCCACAAAACAAAGCCGAACTGCAATGATTTCAGTGCAGAAGATATGCAGAGATGGTGGAACGAAAAAGATTATATATCCGTTCTGCATGAAACCAGAATAACGGCGGATCAGGACAGAGAAAGCATAGTTCGTGACATCTGTCAAAACATAATATCCAATGGAAAATAATTGCTTCGGACAGGGAATGATCTTTGTTCTGCCAGAGAAATATGATAAAATAGAAACAGAAATAAATTTTTGCAAGCCTGTCGGTGGTAAAGGATTTAGGAAGGAGCAGACCCATGAAATCAGTAATTTCCATTGGAAATCAGGATTTTATATCCATCAGAAAGAATAACTGTTTTTATATCGATAAGACAGATTTTATCAGGGAATGGTGGGACAATCAGGACAGCGTTACCCTGATCACACGCCCAAGGAGATTCGGCAAGACCCTGAATATGAGTATGGTCGAATATTTCTTTTCCGTAAATCATTCCGAATGCAGCAAATATTTTGAAGACCTTGTCATCTGGAAAGAGGAAAGATTTCGTAAGCTGCAGGGAACGTATCCGGTGATTTCCCTCAGCTTTGCAGATATCAAGGCAACCACATATGAGACTGCAAGAAGAGCGGTAATTCGTAAGCTGGTGAAATTATATAGTACTTTTGAATTTGTCAAATCCAGCAAAGTATTGAATGAAAAAGACCGCGCCTATTTTGATTCCGTTGAAGAAAATATGTCGGATGATGCGGCAGCAGTAGCTGTCAATTATCTGTCCGATTATCTGAGCCGCTATTACGGAAAAAAGGTGATTATTCTTCTGGATGAGTATGATACTCCTTTGCAGGAATCGTATATTCATGGGTATTGGGAGAATCTTACAGCGTTTATCAGAAGCCTGTTCAATTCCACATTCAAAACGAATCCCTATATGGAACGGGGACTGCTGACAGGAATAACAAGAGTCAGTAAAGAATCTATCTTTTCCGATCTGAATAATCTTGAAGTTGTAACAACAACATCGGAAAAGTACAGCGGCTCGTTTGGGTTTACAGAAGAAGAAGTCTTTCATGCGCTGGAGGAAAACGGGCTGTTTGATGAAAAAGAAACCGTCCGCTGCTGGTATGATGGATTTTCCTTTGGAAAACGGAAAGACATTTACAATCCGTGGTCCATCACAAAATATCTGGACACGGGAGAATATGGAACGTACTGGGCAGACACCAGCGGAAATATGCTGATCTCCAATCTGATCCGTCGAAGTCCTGCAAAGATCAAGACGGAAATGGAAGATTTATTAAACGGCAGAGTGATCTGCACAGAATTGGATGAGCAGGTTATTTTTGAACAGCTTGGCAGAAAGCGGGGAGCCATCTGGAGTCTTATGCTTGCGAGCGGATATCTGAAAGTGGATCGGTACGAAATGGATAACAGAACAGGAAAGCGCCAGTATGATTTGAAAGTGACAAATCATGAGACAATGCTGATGTTTGAGCAAATGATAGAGGACTGGTTTACAGAAGAAGATTCTGCGTATGGTAATTTTAAAGATGCTCTGCTTGCCGGAGATCTGGATTATATGAACCAGTTTATGAATCAGGTAGCACTTCAGACCTTCAGCAGTTTCGACACGGGCGGAAAACCGTCAGAGGAACTCGAACCAGAAAGATTTTACCATGGATTTGTCCTTGGGCTGATTGTCGATCTGGCCGGAAAATACAGAATCACATCCAACAGAGAAAGTGGATTTGGACGGTATGACGTAGTAATGGAGCCATTGAAAGAAAACCTGGATGCGATCGTGATGGAATTCAAGGTTCAGAATACATCAAAAGAAAAGTCGCTGGAAGAGACGGTGGAGCATGCACTTCGTCAGATTCAGGAAAAACAGTATGACACAGAATTGCTTGCCAGAGGAATCGCAAAGGAGCAGATCAGGCATTATGGACTTGCGTTTCGGGGGAAGAAAGTGTTGATTGGAAATTGAAATGAGAGAAAATATGAAAATCAGAAAAGCAGAACCGAAAGACCTGTCCAGAATTGCGGAAATTTTCGTATTCAACAACCGAATCAATTATTTCCCGATTTTTCACGAGGAGGCCTATTCCTTCGGTGAAATGCAGGTAGTTCCGATGATCGACCAGTACTTTAAGAAAGAAGAAATCTTAAACCGCATCTATGTCTACGATGATGGAATTATAAGAGGTTTTACAGAAATCAACGGAACCGAAATCTGTAAACTATACGTAGATCCATGTCTGCAGAACAACGGGGTCGGCCACGCGCTGATTACCTTTGTAATTGAAAAGTTTGACGCAGACCATCTATGGGCATTGGAGAAAAATACGCGTGCCATTGCGTTTTACAACCGCCACGGATTTCGGTGGACAGGAACGAAACAGCTGGAAGCAGATACGATAGAGTATCTGCTGGAATTAAGACGATGAGAGCACGACGTGTTTTCTGTCCTTCCTGCAAAAATTAAAGCAGGAGAAAACGGTCTTGTATTTTAACCGACTCAAGCAAGTAGCGAAGCGGATTGCGAATATCCGCTTTACTGAAGCAAAAATAGCCGAAAAGCCTGTTCTACCGTATCGGTCATATTTTCTGCCGCATTTTTCACATCCATAGCTTCTTCGAGTGAAACGACGCTTCGCAGAATCGGGAAAAATGCATCAATTCCGGCAGCGTTACATGCGGATGCGTCTTTTGTGACACAGCCGGAGAATGCGATGACTGGTTTGCCGTATTCTTTCGCCAGCTTTGCAACTCCGATCGGCGCTTTTCCCATCACGGTCTGCCCGTCGAGCCGTCCCTCGCCGGTGATGATAAGATCGGCATCGCGCACATCATCCCGAAGTCTGATTTCGTCCAGCACAATCTGAATCCCCGGCTCGAGAACTGCCGGCAGAAATGTCTGAAAAGCAAATCCCAGACCGCCCGCGGCCCCCGTTCCAGGCGCAGCTGGATCAGCTTTTGGAAACTGTTTCTGACAGAGGGAGGCATAAGAGGCAAGCGCCGAATCCATCCGCGCAATCATGTCTGCATCCGCCCCTTTCTGCGGCCCGAAAACTGCGCTGCAACCGTTGGAACCGCAGAGCGGATTCGTCACATCACAGGCAATACGGAAGGTGCATTCCGAAAGTTCCGGCAGAACGTGATCTGTCGTAATCGCGGTAAGAGCTTCCAGCCCGACGGCACCAAAAGGAACCTGTTTTCCTTCTGCATCGAGCAGTCCGAAACCGAGTGCCTGCAGCATACCAATACCGCCGTCATTCGTGGCACTTCCGCCGATTCCGATAATAAAATGGCGGCAGCCACGCAGAACCGCATCCTGGATTACTTCACCGACACCGTATGTCGTTGTATACAACGGATTTCGCTCCGTATCCGAAACAAGCGTAATTCCAGCTGCACCGGACATCTCAATAACAGCTGTCTGTGCCTGTTCTATTACGCCATACGTACACGAAACTGTCTTTTGTGCCGGTCCCGTCACAGGAACGGACACAAACTGTCCGCCGAGTCCTTCCGTCAGGGCCTGTACCGTCCCTTCTCCTCCGTCCGCCAGTGTCCGCACAACCGTTTTAACATCTGGATCCACCCTGTGAATCCCTTGCGCAGCAGCATTCCCGGCCTGAAGAGATGAGAGACTTCCTTTAAATGAATCAATTGCAATTGCAACCTTCAAACTTTCACTTCCGTTTCCTTATAAGATACCATGATTTTACCATCCCCATGTCCAAATAGCAACGCACACCCCCGAAAATCCCGTAAAATCGCGGAAAAGAACCGATAAAATATGCTTTCCACTCTTGACAACGCTTACAGCCCCTAGTTATAATAAGGCATGAAAAACGATGACGAAGACAGTAGTCTGCGCGTGAACGGTCTGTGGAAAGCGAGCCGGGGATGGTGGGAGTCCGGTACAAGTAGCGGCAGGTGAACATCACTTCCAAGTTGCAGTTCTGAATCTGCGTACCCGGCGCATAAAATATAGAAAACCGGAGAGCAGTGGTAAGAAGTTGCCGGTTGTTCCCCGTTACAGGAAATGCATATGATAGTATGTAACAGGTGGTTACGATAAGTACAGCTTTCGTCCTATTACAGGGCGGGAGCTTTTTCTTATTTTACGCGAGCAAATCAAACGAGAAACCTAAGTTTCAGGAGGTACAAGCATGTACAAGAAAGTTTCAACCGACATGAACTTTGTCGAGAGAGAAAAACAGGTTGAGAAGTTCTGGGAAGACAATCAGATCTTCGAAAAAAGTATGAAAGTGCGTGAAGGAAATCCGTCCTACGTGTTCTATGACGGACCGCCGACCGCAAACGGAAAACCGCACATCGGCCACGTAGAGACCCGTGTTATCAAGGATATGATCCCGAGATACCGTACCATGAAGGGTTATCAGGTACCGAGAAAAGCAGGCTGGGATACCCACGGACTGCCGGTAGAGCTGGAAGTTGAGAAAAAACTCGGTCTGGACGGAAAAGATCAGATCGAAAAATACGGCGTAGAGCCATTCATCGAGCAGTGTAAAGAGAGCGTATGGAAATACGAGGGAATGTGGGAAGACTTCTCCCATACCGTTGGCTTCTGGGCTGATATGAAAAACCCATACGTTACGTATCATAACGATTACATCGAGTCCGAGTGGTGGGCATTAAAAGAGATCTGGAAGAAAGGTCTTCTGTACGAAGGACACAAAATCGTTCCTTACTGCCCGCGCTGCGGTACCCCGCTTTCTTCCCACGAAGTAGCGCAGGGATACAAAGATGTCAAAGAACGTTCAGCCGTTGTCCGCTTTAAAGTAAAAGGCGAGGACGCTTACATCCTGGCATGGACCACCACACCGTGGACCCTTCCGTCCAACGTTGCACTCTGCGTCAACCCGGATGAGGATTACGTAAAAGTAACAAGCAAAGGATATACCTATTATATGGCAGCCGCTCTGGTAGATACCGTTCTTGGAGAAGGCGCCGAGGTTCTGGAGCATTATCAGGGCAAAGATCTCGAGTTCAAAGAGTACGAGCCGCTGTTCCCGTACGCTGAGAAGAGAATCGGAAACAAAAAAGCATACTATGTAGTCTGCGATACCTACGTAACACTGACCGATGGTACCGGTGTTGTTCATATCGCCCCTGCATTTGGTGAGGACGACTCCAAAGTTGGTCACAGATACGATCTTCCATTTGTACAGTTAGTAAACGAAAAAGGTGAGATGACAGAGGAAACTCCGTGGGCAGGCACCTTCTGCAAGAAAGCAGATATGGCCGTTCTGCAGGCACTCGAGGACAAGGATCTTCTGTTTGATGCGCCGCTGTTTGAGCACAGCTACCCACACTGCTGGAGATGTGATACTCCGCTGATCTACTACGCACGTGAGACCTGGTTCATCCGCATGACTGCAGTAAAAGAGGATCTGATCCGCAACAACAACACCATCAACTGGATTCCGGAGAGCATCGGAAAAGGACGCTTCGGCGACTGGCTGGAAAACGTTCAGGACTGGGGACTTTCCAGAAACCGTTACTGGGGAACTCCGCTTCCGGTATGGCAGTGTGAATGCGGCCATCAGGACTGCATCGGCAGCATCGAAGAGCTGAAAGAAAAAGCCGACAACTGCCCGGATGACATTGAGCTTCACCGCCCATACATCGACGCAGTGACCATTAAGTGCCCGAAATGCGGTAAAGAGATGCACCGTGTACCGGAGGTTATCGACTGCTGGTTCGATTCCGGATCCATGCCGTTCGCACAGCATCACTATCCATTCGAGAACAAAGAAACCTTCGAGAAACAGTTCCCGGCACAGTTTATTTCCGAGGCTGTAGACCAGACACGTGGATGGTTCTACTCCCTGCTTGCAATTTCCACTCTGCTGTTCAACAAAGCACCATACGAAAACGTTATCGTTCTTGGTCTGGTACAGGATGAGAACGGACAGAAGATGAGTAAATCCAAAGGAAATGCGGTAGATCCGTTTGACGCACTGCAGACCTACGGTGCCGATGCGATCCGCTGGTACTTCTACACCAGCAGCGCTCCGTGGCTGCCGAGCCGTTTCGCAGGCAAGACGGTAGTGGAAGGACAGAGAAAGTTCATGGGAACCCTGTGGAACACCTACGCGTTCTTTGTTCTGTATGCAAACATCGACAACTTCGATGCAACAAAATACAGTCTGGAGTATGACAAGCTGGCTGTTATGGATAAATGGCTGCTGTCCCGTCTGGAATCCACTGTAAAAGCTGTAGACGACAACCTGGCAAATTACCGGATTCCGGAAGCAGCAAAAGCACTGCAGTCCTTCGTGGACGATATGAGTAACTGGTATGTACGCCGTTCCCGTGAACGTTTCTGGGCAAAAGGCATGGAGCATGATAAGATCAATGCTTACATGACTCTGTACACCGCACTGGTGACCGTTGCAAAAGCAGCAGCTCCGATGATTCCGTTCATGACAGAGGATATTTATCAGAACCTCGTAAAGAGCATCGATGCAAGTGCACCGGAAAGTATCCATCTGTGCGACTTCCCGGAGGTACATGAGAACTGGATCGATCCGAAGATGGAAGAGGATATGGCAGACCTGCTGGAGATCGTCGTTATGGGACGTGCCGCAAGAAATACTGCCAATATCAAAAACCGTCAGCCGATCGGAACCATGTACGTGAAGAGCGAGTTCCAGCTTTCCGAATTCTACAAAGAGATCATCGAGGACGAGCTGAATGTCAAAGAAGTTGTATTCAAAGATGACATCGCAGATTTCATCAGCTACAGCTTCAAACCGCAGATGCGTACCGTAGGACCAAAATACGGAAAACTCCTGAACAAGATCAAAACCGTACTGTCCGAGCTCGATGGAAACAAGGCAATGGCAGAGCTGAAGAGCACCGGCGAACTTAAACTTGACATCGATGGACAGGAAATTGTATTATTAGAGGAGGATTTGCTGATCGACATGGCACAGATGGAAGGCTATGTTTCCGAATCCGACCATACAATCACTGTTGTTCTGGATACTAACCTGACTCCGGAACTGATCGAAGAAGGCTTCGTACGTGAGCTGGTAAGCAAAATCCAGACTATGCGTAAAGAGGCAGGCTTTGAGGTTATGGACAAGATCCGTGTATACGCAAAAGACAACGATAAGATTGTAGACATCATGAAAAACCATGGTGATGAAATTAAATCTGAAGTTCTGGCAGAAGATATCGTGACTGGAGAGACAAAGGGCTATGAGAAGGAGTGGAATATCAACTCTGAAAAGGTTACCATGGCAGTAGAACGTATCTAAGATTATTTTTGGATGTGTTTTCACGACGATCATTAATATGAAATTGGCCTGCGAGCGGGGAGAAAAACAAGCTCTCCGCTCGCAGACTGCTATTAAGGAGGACGCAGATGTTAAACGCCGAGTTCAAAAAAGAAACTTTTAAGAACAGTGTGAGAGAGAATGTAAAAATGCTGTACAGAAAGAACCTGGAAGAGGCTTCCCAGCAGGAGATTTACCAGGCAGTCTGCTATGCAGTAAAAGATGTTATTATTGATAACTGGCTGAAAACCCAGAAGGCAATGGACGAACAGGATCCGAAAATTCTGTACTATATGTCCATGGAGTTCCTGATGGGCCGTGCACTTGGAAATAACCTGATCAACCTGACTGCATACAAACAGGTACAGGAAGCTCTCGAGGAAATGGGACTGAACCTGAACCTTCTGGAGGATCAGGAGAGAGATCCGGCTCTTGGAAACGGCGGTCTTGGCCGTCTGGCAGCATGCTTTCTGGATTCTCTGGCTACCCTTGGATATCCGGCGTACGGCTGCGGTATCCGTTACAAATACGGTATGTTTAAACAGCAGATCCGCGACGGTTATCAGGTAGAGGTTCCCGATAACTGGCTGATGAATGGCAATCCTTTTGAACTGCGTAGACCTGAGTATGCGAAAATGGTGAAATTCGGCGGCTATGTAAGTGTGCATACCGACGAGAATGGCAGAAATGTATTTACCCAGGAGGGTTATCAGTCTGTTAAGGCCATTCCTTTTGATTTTCCCATCGTGGGCTATGGCAACGGTATTGTAAACACCCTGCGTATCTGGGATGCGGAGCCCGTAGAGTGCTTCCAGCTGGATTCCTTTGACAAGGGGGATTACCAGAAGGCGGTAGAGCAGGAGAACCTGGCACGTAATATCGTAGAGGTTCTGTACCCCAACGACAATCATTATGCAGGTAAGGAACTGCGTCTGAAGCAGCAGTACTTCTTCATCTCCGCATCCGTACAGGAAGCAGTAGAGAAGTACATGAGAAAGCATGATGATATCCATAAGTTCTATGAGAAGGTTACCTTCCAGCTGAACGATACCCATCCTACCGTAGCTATCGCAGAGCTGATGCGTGTGCTGATGGATGATTATTATCTGACCTGGGAGGAAGCGTGGGAGATCACCACCAAGACCTGTGCTTACACCAACCATACCATTATGGCGGAAGCATTGGAGAAATGGCCCATTGAACTGTTCTCCAGACTGCTTCCGAGAATCTACCAGATCGTAGAGGAGATCAACCGCAGATTCGTCATTGACATTCAGCAGAAGTACAGCAATGTACCCGGCGTAGATGTACAGGAGAAGATCCGCAAGATGGCGATCATCTATGACGGACAGGTGAAGATGGCAAATATGGCAATCGTCTCCGGTTATTCTGTCAACGGTGTGGCAAGACTGCATACCGAGATCCTGGAAAAGCAGGAGCTGAAGGACTTCTATGAGATGTTCCCGGAGCGCTTCAACAATAAGACCAACGGTATCACCCAGAGACGTTTCCTGCTGCATGCAAACCCGCTGTTAGCTGACTGGGTAACAGCTCATGTAGGTGACGACTGGATCACCGATCTGCCTCAGATCTCCCGCCTGAAGGTATATGCGGATGACAAAAAGGCACAGCAGGAGTTCATGAACATCAAGTACCAGAACAAAGTACGTCTGGCAAAATACATTTTAGAGCACAACGGTATCGAAGTAGATCCCAGATCCATCTTCGATGTGCAGGTAAAGCGTCTGCATGAGTACAAGAGACAGCTGCTCAATATTCTGCATGTAATGCACCTGTATAACGAATTGAAGGAGCATCCGGAACTGGATTTCTACCCCAGAACCTTTATTTTTGGTGCGAAGGCAGCAGCCGGCTACCGTAATGCGAAGCTGACCATCAAGCTGATCAATTCCGTAGCGGATGTGGTAAATAACGATCCCGCTATCAACGGTAAGATCAAGGTCGTATTTATTGAGAACTACAATGTATCCAACGCAGAGATCATCTTTGCAGCAGCAGATGTCTCTGAGCAGATCTCTACCGCAAGTAAGGAAGCATCCGGTACCGGTAACATGAAGTTCATGCTGAACGGCGCCCTGACCCTGGGAACCATGGACGGCGCTAACGTGGAGATCGTAGAAGAGGTAGGCGAGGAGAATGCATTCATCTTCGGTCTGTCCGCACAGGAAGTTATCAATTATGAGAACCATGGAGGATATGACCCCATGGAGATCTTCAATAACGATCAGGATGTCCGCAAGGTACTGATGCAGCTGATCAACGGAACCTTCGCACCGGGAGATCCCGAGCTGTTCCGCCCGCTGTACAATTCTCTGCTGAACACCCAGTGCACTGCGAAGGCAGACACCTACTTCATCCTCAAGGACTTCAAGTCCTACGCAGAAGCACAGAAGAGAGTGGAAGCCGCTTACCGCGACGAAGACAACTGGGCTAAGAGCGCTATCCTGAATGTGGCATGCTCCGGCATAACCTGATTCCTTTCCTGACCCAGACGGTGGCAGGTATCCGTCCGCAATTGAGTGTCTTCGGGGATGATTACAATACGCCCGACGGTTCTCCGATCCGGGATTATATCGATGTGGTCGATTTGGCGAAAGCTCACGTTGTGGCTATCCGGCGTTTACTCGACGGAAAAAATAAAGCCAATTACGAATATTTCAATATCGGAACAGGAAACGGGCTTTCGGTATTGGGTTTGATCAAAGCTTTTGAAAAAGCTACCGGCGAAAAAGTAAACTACAAAATCGTAGGACGACGGGCCGGAGATATCGAGAAAGTATGGGCAGATACTACCCTGGCTAATCAGGAATTGGGATGGAAAGCCGAAGTTCCTATCGAAGAAACCCTGGCCAATGCCTGGAAATGGCAACAAGCGTTGATGAAGAAATAAAAAGAAGGTAAAAATGGGGAAACGATCGTTTCCCTATTTTTATAACTGATAAAATTATTTTTTTGCCGGACTTTCCAGAATCTGATCGAAGAAGGTGGCGTAATTTTCGATGTATTCTTCCGGAGTGGTGTATTCTGTCACCGGTTTGCCGCTTTGTGTCGCATAAGCCTTTAGTTCCGGGTCGACATTAGAGCTATTGAAAATAATCCCATCCGA
>ENA-OPBD01000741-OPBD01000741.1-human-gut-metagenome-genome-assembly--contig:-NODE-741-length-19383-cov-2.275714_pt1 | contig 19383 bp, 27 predicted proteins | sample MGYA00241062_ERZ501440 | MGnify/ENA primary metagenome ERZ501440 (study PRJEB25962, sample SAMEA2042628) | human gut metagenome | biome: human gut; feature: human-associated habitat; material: faeces...
CAGCCTGCACGAGATAAAGCCGAAACCGCCTGCGGGCGGTCTGCCGGGGCTCGGTGTCCGGCACTGACGAGGCAGCTGAAAAGGAGGAAAACACACATGAAAGGGAGCCAAACGATCACCAAAGAAGAAATCCGGCGCATCTATGCACTGGGCGCGGCTGCAGGCCTGCTGGAATCGGGGAACCGGGAAGACGCGCTCCACTGCGTAGTGCAGCGCATCACAGGTAAAGACAGCGTGAGCGCGCTCACAAATTCTGAATTTCGCGCCGTACAGGCAGAGCTGCTGGAAAAGCTGAAGCTGAAGAACCGTACGGAACCGCTGGAGCAGCGCAGGCGCAAGCAGCATGAGGAAACACCGGGCGGCGTTACCGCAGAGCAGCAGCGGAAAATATGGAGGCTGATGTACCAGCTGCGGGATCTCGATCATACGCCAAGCCGGGCCACGCTGGGCGAACGGCTTTGCGGGATCATCCGCAAACAGCTCCACCGCGATTGTACGCCGGATCAGCCGTTCCGTTTCCTGTCCCTTGCGGACGGATGGCGATTGATCGAGATCCTAAAAAGCATCGTAGGCACGGCGGGAAAGGAGGCGGCGGCGAGTGGCGACACTTAACCTGAAGCTGGAGGACATCAGCAGCGAGTACCGTCCGATCGCGGAGCTTGTAGGCACGGACGGTCTTATACGGCTGGCTGAGCGGTATGGAGGGTATCAACTGTATATCCCGAAGCCCGAAAGCCTGAGCCGGAATGCGCGGGATGAAGCGATCCGCGAAGCCTTTGACGGCTACAACTTCAACGAGTTGGCAAGCCAGTATGGGCTTTCGCCCCGGCATATCCGCGTTATTGTAGCGCCTGTGCTCAAGCGTGTACGCGCAAAACCGATCGACGGACAATTAAGTTTTTGCTTGCCAGTGGGTGAAGACTGTGATACGATCAAGGCGGCTGAATCCGCAGAAACGGATGGCGGATGAAAGCTGTTGAAGCGCTTCAAATTGAAGTTTCACCCATAGGCGTTTAAGATTGATCCATAACCGGATCAATCTTTTATTTTTGGGTGGTGCGTATGGGTGGAGCGGATGTGGCAAACAAGATTATCGGACTGGTGCTAAGCGCGATCGCGGGCGTAATCAGTTTCTTCCTGAAGCGCACGATCGACCGTGTAGACCAGAACGAGAAAGCGATCGCCGCGATCCGCGACGGATTTGCGAAGCGGACGGAGCTGGAAAAGATCGAAGCCTCCAGCGCATCCGCGATGTCCAAAATGGAAGCAAGAATGAACGAGCGGCTGGACAGCATCGACAGCGAGTTGAAAGCCGTGCGCACCCAGTACATCACCAAGGATGAGTTTGTAACACAAATCGCAAAGCTTACGGCGCAAAACGACCGCATATATGATATGCTCTTTGATTTGGCGAGAAAGGGAGGGGCCTGACATGATGGATGAGAAACGGGAGCTCAAGAAACGCATAGAAGCGTCCAACTTCGCTGAGAACAATGGCGCTATGATCCGCGTCATCAACATCCTGGACGGCGACTGGATCCGGCTGGCCACGATAAAAACGGCGCTGCCGGAGTTCTCCGAAGCTGAATTTTGGGATTCGCTTACCTATCTGCAAAAAGAAGGATACATCGACATCCTTTACTGCTCGGCCCAGCAGCTGATCGACGCGCGGCGGGCAGACCCGAAGAAATGCGACGTATCGCTGACCGCAAAAGGGATCCGTCTCGCGCGGTACATCGATACAGACCCGGCGGTGCTGGTGTAGCCATGAAGCCGAAAGTGAGCAAGCGCAAGCATGGCAAGATCGATGACCTGCCGCCTGCGGTCAAGGATACCGTGGAGCAGATGCTGCTCTCAAACTGCCGGTATGCGGAAGTTGTAGACTACCTTGCGGATAAGGGTATTAGCATATCGCCGTCATCGGTGTGCCGATACGCAAAGAACTATCATGCGAATGTCCAACTCTTGAATATCGCGCAAGAGAATATGCAGCGCATGATGACGGAGATGGACAAATACCCGGACTTGGATACGACCGAGGCGATCGTCCGGCTAATGTCACAGAACGTTTTCAACGCGCTGGCCAACGCGCCGGAAGAGGCGTGGACGGAGGTGCGACTGGATAAGCTGCTGAAAGAATCGAACGCGCTGATCAAGGCTGCGGCCTACAAAAAGCGCATCGACATGCAGAACCAGACCGATGTGGATATCGGCATCGACGCCATGAAGCAGATGATCTTCGACGCCATGGCGCACGAGCGGCCGGAACTTTACGCACAAGTCGCGGCCTTCCTGGAATCAAAGCGCGGTGTGGAAGAAGCGCCGCAGGATCTGGAGGAGTAGTATGAGCTGGTATGTGCTGCAGGTACACACGCTGCGCGAGCTGGAAGTGCGAGACGACCTCAAAGCGCTGGGATACCAAGCCGCCGTACCGCGTGAAATGACGATCGAGCGGCATGGCGGCGTCTGGCGGGAGCGGGAGCGTTTGTTCTTCCCTGGCTATGTATTCATTGAGCTGCGTATGACCGATACGGACTATCACAGGATCCACGGCGTAGACCATGTGCTGCGCATCCTGGGCCAGCCGACGCCGCTTGACGCGGACGAGGCGCTATATATCGAAATGCTGTCCATCACGGACGCGCCGCTAAACCCATCGCGCGGCATCCTGGACGGCGACCGGATCCGGATCGTTTCCGGGCCGCTGATCGGAAAAGAGGGCTGGATCATCCGATGGGATAAGCGCCAGCGGCGCGCGCGGGTGCGCGTGCGCATCTTAAACCGGATCCACGACATTAATATGTCGTTGATCATACTTCCGCAGTAGGGCGTCATCCTCCCTGCCGACGGGTTCCTCCTTTGTGACGGGGGCGTGCGGCCAGAACACGCCCCCACCGAGAAAGCGATCCACGGCGCTCGCTGTTGATCATACTCCAGAGTTGGGCTTGTGTGCGCCTTCTTCTGGATCCTCCTTTCGATGGGGGATATGTCCTGGCGTGCATATCCCCCACCATATTTTAGCAGCGCGCATACGGTTGATTCGTCCCGCAAGCGTAAAGCTAAAAGAGATAGACGACAGGGTACTTGTGGCACAAGCGACAAGTGCCAAACCATACCCCCGCCCCAACCGCCTTTAAAACCGGTTTAAAACCAATTTAAATTTCGCCCTAGAAGCGCCGCCGAACACGCGGCGCTTTGCGCGCGGAAAAGCGGCACAGGGCAAATTTGGGGCGAATCTTGAAGCGAGGTGTAAACGCATGAGCGTGCGGCGCGAGAAAAGCTTTGACCGGCTGGCAAAGGCCATGCGGGAAGCCAGCAGCAAGCGCGGCGGTACAGCAGGAAATAACGACGCGCGGCTGCGCGCGCTGACAGAAGCGTATTTGCAGGTGGGCAACGAGCCGGAACGGCGGGAGTTATTGCGCCGCTACCGGGCCGGGGATCCCCTGAAGGGCGAGGACGGGATCCGCCGTGCGCTTGCCGCGATGGACTTGGCGTACTTCGGCCGCGCCTACCTTCCCCACTATTTTTCGCGGCCCTCGCCGCAGTTTCACGCGGAGCTGGATACGCTATGGCGTGATGGCGTGCTGAAAGGCATCGTGCCTATCGGCGACAACGCGAAGCTCGTGGACGCGCAAGACGGTTGCAGACGCGCGACGGCCGCACCGCGCGGCCACGCAAAATCGACGAACCTCACATTTAAGGGATCACTGCACGCAGCCCTGTACCGCTATAAGCGGTATATCATCATCCTTTCGGACACAAGTGACCAAGCGAACGGATTTTTAAGCGCGATTAAAGACGAGTTGGAAGACAACGGCGCGATCCGCGAGGACTTCGGCGACCTGACGGGCGGCGTGTGGCGGGAAAATGTCATCATCACATCACAGGGCGTGCGCATCGACGCGATCGGCGCGGGCCAGAAGATCCGTGGCCGGAAGCATAAAAACTGGAGGCCCGACCTGATGGTGCTCGACGACATCGAGAACGATGAAAACGTCCGGACGGTGGAGCAGCGCAAAAAGCTGGAAAACTGGTTTTATAAAGCGGTCTCCAAAGCGGGCGATACGTATACCGACATCGTATACATCGGCACACTGCTACACTATGACTCCCTGCTGGCAAAAGTGCTGAAGAATCCGGCGTATCGGAGCGTCAAGTACAAGGCGGTGCAGTCTTTTTCCACTTCGCCGCTGTGGGAGACCTGGGAAAGCATCTATACCGACCTTGGCAACGAGGGGCGGGAGCTTGAAGCAAAAAAATTCTTTGAGAAAAACCGGGAAGAAATGCTTGCGGGCACCAAAGTGCTGTGGGAAGAAAAGCTCAGCTACTATGACCTTATGGTGACGCGCGTATCAGAAGGCGAAGCATCTTTCAATTCGGAGCTGCAAAATGAGCCGGTGAATCCGGACGACTGCCTTTTCAACGAAGAATGGTTCGATTACTACAACCCGGAAGATATGGACTTTTCGTCCGCCGACTTCCGATTTTATGGCTTCGTGGATCCATCGCTTGGGAAAAACCGGCGCGCGGACTACTCCGCGATTTTGACCGGCGCGCTGGAGGTGCCGACCGGGTATCTATATATCCTGGACGCGGACATCGTGCGGCGGCATCCGGACGCGATCATAAGCGACGTACTGCAGAAGGCAGACTGGATCCAGCGGACATACGGGAAACGTTATGTGAAGTTCGGCGTCGAAACTGTGCAGTTCCAATGGTTCTTGAAAGAGCAGTTGGCGAAATCCAGCGCCCGCGCGCGGATATATCTCCCCATCGAGGAGGTACCGCAAAGCAGCGATAAGGTACTGCGGATCCAGACGCTTCAGCCGGACATAAAAAACAAGTACATCAAGTTTTCGCGCAGGCACAAGCTGCTGCTGGAGCAGCTGCAATACTTCCCCATGGCCGACCACGACGACGGCCCAGACGCGCTTGAGGGTCTGCGCACGATCGCGCAGGGCGGCCGGAAAAAGCGCCTGATCATAAAGAAAAGGAGATTTGGCATATGAACGACATCCGGCCAGCAAAGGAGCGGCCTGTCATAATCGCACTGCCGGAGGATACTGTGATCGGGTCGGAGCTGATTGACTACTGCACGCGGCGGCATATGGCTGACTTGCAGCGATATAGGCGGCTAGATCGCTACTATATGAACGAGAACGAGATCGGCAATAGAATTTTCAAGGACGGCAGTAAGCCGAACAACCGAATCGCGCACGCGTTTGCCCGCTATATCACGTGCATCGCAACGGCGTATTTCCTTGGGAGCGGCGTGAAAATCGAATGTGAGGATCCCGAGTATAGAGATGCGCTCAATGAATTGTATCAATCCCACATGGCTGAGGTGAAGCACTATGAAGAGGCCAAAGGCATGTCAAAATTCGGCCGCGCGTTCGAGCTGCTGTATATTGATCGGGATGGGAATGACCGAACCGCATCGATCCAGCCCAGCGACATGATCCCGGTCTATGGCGAGGGGATTGACCGCTTCCTGATATTCGTGATCTACCTGTATAAAACCGTGAAGATCGTGGGAGGCATCGAAACTGCCATTGAACATGCGGACGTCTACACAGCAGACCGTGTATATACCTACGAGCGGCGCGCGGGAACCGCGTCTCGCTGGATGCGGACGGGCGACTATGCCCACGGCTACAGCGACGTGCCCGTGATCGTCCGCTGGAACAGCACGGATCAAAAGGGCGACTACGAGGACGTGATCCCGCAGATCGACGCATATGACCGCGCACAAAGCGACACGGCAAACGATCTGGACTACTTCACCGACGCTTACCTCGCGATCACGGGTGCGGAGGAAATCAGTCTGGATGGGGAAACCAACGAAGATCCCGCGACGAGCCTGCGCACCATGCGAGAGGAGCGGTTGCTGCTGCTGCCGGACGGCGGCGATGTAAAGTTTGTGACCAAGAACATCGCCGACACGCCCACGGAAAACTACAAAAACCGCGTTTACCGCGACCTTTTCTTTCTGGCGCTCGTCCCCAACCTGACGGACGAAAGCTTTGCCGGGAATCTTTCCGGCGTTGCCATGAAGTACAAGCTTTTTGGGATCGAGGAGCTTGCCACCGAAAAGCAGAAGTATTTCACATCGTCTGAAATGAAGAAGATCCGATTGCTGACGGAGCACTTAAACGCACGGCGCGGCACCGCATATGATTGGCGCACTGTGAAGCTGTCTTTCGATCGGTCGAACATCGCAAACCTGCTTGAAACATCGCAGATCATCAACAATTTACGCGGCCTGTTGTCGGACGAAACGTTGATCGGCATGTGGCCGGAAATCAAGGACGCGTCGGATGAGCTGCAGCGAAGACTGGATGAGCGGGCGCGCGCCGAAAACGACGAGTTCCCGTCCAACGTTGAGGCTTTGCTGACCAATGACGAGTGACCGCTACTGGATCAAGCGCGCCAAGATCGAAACGCTGCGGCTGGTAAAAGGGCAGCGGAAGGCGGCGCACGGCGCAAGCCGGTTGTTTGAGGATGCTTCCGAAGAGATCGGCCGGTTGCTGGAAGAATGGTACCAGCGGTATGCGTCCGACACCGGGATGACCATGGCGGAAGCGCATGCCTCCCTTTCAGACCGGCGCGCATATGAGCTGACGCTGGAGCAGTACCACGCGCTCGTGCAGCGGTATCCGGCCGACCATGTCGCCACCAGACTTCTGGATCGGTATCACGCCGGGAGCCAGATCAATCGATTGCAGTATCTGCAGATGCAGCTGAACCAGCTGCAAACCGCGCTGTATGGACGGCTGGACGGCCTGACCCGGCAGGAATGCGTTGCGAACTACGAGGACGCATACTACCGCACGATCTATGGCCAGCATCAGTGGCAGGGGCTTGCGACGCCGTTTGCACGTATCAACCCGCAGGCGGTGACGCAGGCGCTGGAGACGCCTATACGCGCCCACAATTTTTCGGAGCGCATATGGGGAAAACACCGCATCGAGCTGGCAGAACGGTTGAATCGAATCATAGGCTCCGGGCTTGCGACCGGCACGACGAAAGCCGATATGATCCGGCAGCTTACGGCTCAGATGAAAATGTCCGAGAGCAGAGCGCGGACGCTGATCCGCACCGAGGTCGGACGCATGCGCGCCCAAGCGACGCTCGCGTCCATGCGTGCGAACGGCGCGCCTCAATATAAATTTGTGGCCGTGCTTGACGCACTGACGTCCGAAGTTTGCCGGGAGCGCGACGGCATGATCTTCGATGTGGACGATGCGAAGATCGGGCTGAATTTTCCCCCGCTGCATCCGAACTGCCGGTCGGTGGCGGTTGAGCACTGGCCTCCGGAGGCCGAGGACGACGACAGCGCCAACACGCGCTTTGCGCGCGATTCGGACGGGAACGCCTATAAAGTGCCTGCCAGCATGACATATGACCAGTGGTATAACAAGTACGTGCAGGGCGATCCGGAAGAACTACTGCGGTATACCATGCAGCGCAACGCGGCGCAAGACCTCGTGCTGTATGAAAAGTACGCGCAGGCTGGCGTGCCGGTCGAGGATTCGTTTGCCGGCTTCCAAGCCGTAAAATATGGCGATCCCGCAAAATGGGCCGAACGTAAGCAGCAATACCGGCTGCTGGAACAGTGGCGCGCGGGCGAACTGCCGATCACGATCAATATGCGCAAGCAGGAACGGCATCTGCTGGGCGAGGGCTATATCGAGGGCCGCAGCTATTTCACGATCGGGCCGGATGAGCTGAAGGAAATTGTGGATATGTTCGCTGGCACGGGAAAAACCATGTTTCGCGGCAGTGGATTGCATGAAACGGTTGACACTGGCAGGGTTATCGGTGTTATACTAAATGCAAGCGATCCACCGCGTGAAACAACGTGGATCACGATCCATTACAGCAAATCGGGCACGCATGCCGTACCTGCGAAAGGAGGAGTTAAAACAGATGATTAATTATTCTGAATTGGTCGGAAAAACTGTACGCGTGACCATGAAAGATGGAAGCGTGCGCAGCGGATATGTTTTGACTCATACCCCTGCGCTTGACGATGACTTTGGCATTGAGACAATTGGCCTCATGCCGAACGAGACTGCAAGACATGGCGCATGCGTTGAAGTCCCCGACATAGTCCAAGTCAACATTTTAAGCTAGTATAAACCCCATTTAACCGACTTCTAAAAGCCCTTTTCAGGGGCTTTTTTTAGTATGCAAAAACCAGAAAATCAGGAGGTAACTTATGAGCAACTCTGTAACCCCGGCTGCGGATCCCGCCGCCGTGAATCCCGCCGCAACCCCTGCGGAACCCGCTGCTGTCCCCACCGCCGCAAATCCTGTGGAGCCCACAAATCCCACCCCGCCCGCGAGCGACACGTACACCGCCGAGCAGATGCAGGAAGCGGTCAACAAGGCGCTCAAGGAGGCTGAAGAGCTCGCGAAGCTGAACGAGGCCGAGCGCGAGAAGAAGCTGCGTGAAAAAGCGGATCAGGAGCTGGCCGAGCTGAAAGCGAAGATCGCGGACAAAGAGCTTGGCGAGTATGCCGCGAAACAGCTGGACGCGGCCAAGCTGCCGCAGGCTTTCATGCCGTATGTGAAGGGCACGGACGAGAAGACCACCGACGAGCGTATCGCGGAGCTCGGGAAGATCTACAAAGCGGCGGTGGACGCGGGCGTGGAAGAGCGCTTCAAGCTTGGCAGCGCGCGCACTACCCCCGCCCCCTCCGCGCAGCAGACTACCGCCGGGGAAGCGCCCGCGCGCAAGCGCGGCATCAGCTTTCTTGGCCGCCGCTAAGGCAGAAAGGAGCATAACCCATGGCAAACAGCATTGAAAACGCCGCGATCTATCAGAACATCATTGACGAGGAGCTTATCGCCGGAACCGTCGGAGATATTCTGCTGGATGACGAGCTAACTACCCAGATCATTGACTCCTTCTTTGACATGATGGAAGAACCGCCTGCGGAGGACATCGAGTACAACGGCGGCGCGACCGTCAAGATCGCGGACATCGAAGTCTCCGGCCTCGGCGACTACGACCCCAACAGTACGTCCGGCGCATATCCGTCCGGCACGGTCAAAACCAAGTGGAACGATTATAACTTCGCGCAGGATCGCGGCATAGAGTTCGCGCTTGATCGTATGACTCCCGGCGATTCGCGCTATATCGCTACGGCCAGCAACGTTGTGCGGGAGTTCGCGCGCGGCCCGCTTGTCCGCGAGCAGGACAGCTACCGTTTTAACCGGGTCTACGCCGCGATCAACGCGGATACAGCGCTGAAGGGCACGCATATCGTTGCCAAGGACATCACGGCGGCCAACATCCTGTCGGAACTGAACGCGCTCAAGTCCATCGTAGAGGACGACAGCGAAAAAGCCATGGAGCTGGTGTGTGTCGGCGCGCTGAACCTCAAGAATCTTGTGCCGGAAACCTCGTCCACGAATAGGCACCGCGTTTACTTCAACGAACGCGTGTCCATCAATGGCGTCACGTACGACGACGTGACGATCATCGACGATCTGCCGATCCTGTGGGTGCCGAAGACCCGCCTGCAGACCGTGATCAAGATCAACGACGGCAAGACTTCCGGGCAGACGGACGGCGGCATCGTGGCGGACACGACCAGCCAACAGATTCACTTTATCATCTGCGGTATCGAAGCGGTCAAGGCGCTCGGCAAGGTGGACGCACTGAAGGAGTTTGGCCCCGACATCAACCAGCGCTTTGACGGCACGGCGATCCAGGCACGCTATGTGTACGACGCTTGGGTGATGAAGCGCAAGGTGAATACCATCGGCGTGATTACCGCCGCGAGTTGAGCCTGACAAAAAATACGGAGGTATAACAATGAAACTCATCAAAGATTGCATTGTCCGGGTCGTGGAAGATCCGCAGAAAGCGGCCGCCATGATGGATGACGGCTGGGAGAAGCTCGGGGAGCCGAAGAAGGCAAAAAAGGACAAGGCGAGCGGAGCGCCGGAAGAAAACGCGAAGCCTGCCGCGCCGGAGGAATAAAGCATGGAAAGGGCGACGCTGATCGAGCGGGTGCAAGCGAAGCTCCCGGACAAAGATCCCGCGCTGGTGGAAGAGCTGACCGACCGGGCGATCGAGCACTTTTGCGCGGTCACCAAGCGCACGGCGGTGCCGGATCGCGCCGGATGGCTCCTGGTCGACCTTGCAGTTGCGTTTGACCGGTATGGCGTCGCCGGATACCTAACGGAGGAAAGCACCGGCGCGGATGCGCCGGTATCATCTGTCAAGCGCGGCGATACCACGATTCAGTATGACACCAGCGCCGGATCCGCCGTGTCCGTATACAGCTTGGACGCGCTTGACGCGCGGATCCGCCGCTATGCGATCGTGAGGGCAAAATGAGAGAGCGTGACATCCTTGCTACGACATACTTTGACTCCGCCGACGTGTACCGGCGCGGGAACACGGAAAAAGACCCCGTCACCAAGCAGACCCGGCAAACGGAGACGCTGATCGCGTCCGAGGTTCCGGGCGCGTGGAGCAAGACGGGCGGCGACCAGTATAGCCAGTCCGGCCGGGCCGGGCTGGCCCGCGTGGACGGCGTGTATTTCTGCGCGCCCGAAGCCGACATCCGGCTTGGCGACAAGCTGATCGTGCATACGGCGGCCGGGGACGCCCTGACCCTGCGCGCTGGGCGGCCCATGCGCTATGTTTCGCATGCGGAAATCCCGCTCGGAGGGGATGAGATGGCATGAAACTCGGAGACTTTGCGGCCAAGCTCGACGCAGCCATGCGTGAACTGGACGCTGGAGCGCGCAGCGGGATGAACCGCGTCACCGGCCGGCATCTCGAACGCTATGTCGATAACCTTCCGGTCGGCCGCTCCCCCACATCGCCCGAGGCGCGGGAGCAGGCGGCACGAAGCCCCGTGACCAAAGTCGGCGACGACTACGTGAGCGAGGTTTACAATACCGCTCCGCACGCAGGATATTTAGAGGAAGGGCACCGGCAGGGTGCGGTCGGACGCGTGATCTTTATCGAGCTGCGTGAGGGCATCACCACGGCTTACGGGCATACGGCGCGCCGGAACAAGAAAACCGGGAAATGGGGCATCTTCCTGCGGCTGAAATCGCCGTATGTCCGTGGAAACTATGCCATGCGCGACAGCGAGGTGCTCGCGCAGAAAGAGCTTGACCGGCTTGCGGCCCGGCTGCTACGCCGCCTGCAGGAGGCACTATCATGACGGACATACTGAATACTTACCTTGCGGCGGCCTCTGTGGCGCTTGATGCGCTTTTCGACGGCACGCTGCCGGTCTACGGGGAGGAAGTCCCCGACGAGTTGCCGGAGCGGTGCATCCTGCTGAGCTTGGAGGACGTGCAATGGCGAAAGGCTTTTGGACGGCGATACGAAGTCAGCGCGATGTTGGATGTCGCCTATTACATGCCGCTTATGGCGCTTGACCGCGACCGCGAACTGAACGAGGTGTACGCGCGCTGCTGCGCGGGACTTGGCCTAATCGAGTACGATGGCCACAAGTTAGCGCTGCATACCATGCGCCGCAGCGATCAAAGCGGCGTGCTGCATATCAAGTGCCCGTTTCAGACGCACCTGTACAGCGTGCCGGACGATCCCATCATGGGCAAGATCAAAAATACAGGAGGTACAAAGTGACCACCAAAACAACAACTACCGAAGAAGAACGCTTCACCCGCGAGCAGCTGCTGCGCGGCAAGCGCGGCGTTGAAGCGGATATTCTCCGCTGCGTACTGCGCGCTGGTGAAACGTATACCATCAAGGAGGCCGGGGCGCTAGTTTCGGCCCGACTGAAAAAGGAGGTACGCCAATAATGGCAGGAGGCAACTGGACGATCCAAAACAAAGTTTTGCCCGGCGTGTACACCAATGTCGTGGGCAAAGGTGCGGCTGAGGTCGGTGCGGGTACGCGCGGCATTGTCGCAATGCCCATCGTACTGCCCTGGCTTGCGGAAAAAACGATCGTTACCGTACAGGCGGACGATCTCACTGCGCTCTACAACCTCATCGGCGCGCCGATGCTACCGGTGCGTGAGGCGCTGAAATATGCGCACACCGTGCTGATATACCGCCCGAATGAGGGCGTGAAAGCGACCGCGACGGCCGGGAACCTCACAGCAACGGCGAAGTACAGCGGCAGCGTGGGCAACCGTCTGACCGTGTCTATCGAGGCGATCCCCGGCAACAGCGGGCAGTATTATGTACGAACCTTTCTGGACGGAAGCGAGGTCGATATACAGCAGGCGGCCACGGCTGCCGACGTCAAAGCGAATGCCTACGTCGAATTTTCCGGGACGGAGAATCTCGCAGCCAATGCGGGCGCGGCGCTTTCGGGCGGTGCGGACGGCACGGCGGAGGTGAGCGACTACACGGCGGCGCTCGCAGCGTTTGAGCTGCATACTTTCAACGCCATCCCGAGCCTGACGACCGACTCCAGCGTCAACGACCTCATCATCGCATATGTCAACCGCTTGCGCGGCGAAGAGGGCAAGAATGTGCAGGCCGTGGTGCCGAATGTGGTGGGCGCGGACTCGATCGCCGTGATCAGCGTCAAGAACGGGTATCTGCTGGCGGACGGCACGACCGTCACGGCAGCGCAGGCGACGGGCTTCGTCGCGGGCGCGACGGCGGGCGTATCGCTGGCCGAAAGCCTGACCAACGCCATCGTGCCGGACGCGGTGGACGTGACCGAGCGCTATACCACGTCGCAGCTGATCGACCTAGTCAACGCAGGACAGATCGCTTTTATCCCCAGCCCGGTGGGCGGGAACACGGTTGCGATCTGCAAAGATATCAACACTTTGACCACCTACACCGACGACCAGCCGAAAATCTTTGCGAAAAACAAGGTTGTGCGCACGCTCGACGCGATCGCGGATACGATCTACCAGCGTGGGTACGCCAGCTACATCGGCAAGGTGCCCAACACCGAGAACGGCCGCATGCTTTTTAAGTCCGAGATCATGGCGTATCTGCGTGAGCTGGAAGCACAGGAGGTCATCCGCGACGTGACAAGCGAGGACATCACCATCCGGCGCGGCGACGAAATTGATGCGGTTGTTGTGGATTACGCTGTGCGCCCCGTCGACGTGATGGAGAAGATCTACAATACCATCGTGGTAAGCACGGTATAAGGAGGAAAAAATGAGTTTTGAGCCAAGAAATGCGATCAGCTCCAAGGAAGCCACGGCTTATATCCGGATCGACGGACGCAACTACGAACTATTTTACGCCAAAGACCTTGAGGCGACCGCCCAGAAAAACAAGGAAGAGATCCGAGCGCTGGGACGGCGCGGCGTCGGGCATAAGACCACCTCGTGGCAAGGGGAAGGCACGCTGACGATCTACCGTGTAACAAGCCTTTTCAAACGCCTGATGTTTGAGTACATCAATAAGGGCATCGACACATATTTTGACCTGGTCTGCACAAACGAGGATCCATCCACCCCTTACGGCGCGGAAACAACGCTGCTGACGGGCTGCAATTTTGACGAGGTCGATTTTGCGTCTTTTGACACTGAGGACGGCGTGCTGGAGCAAGAACTGCCCTTTACCTTTGAGGGCGGGGATCTGATGAAAGAATTTACGGAGGTTTAAAGCATGAGTTTATCTGCCTTTTTCAAAGAAACCGCGCTGCCTATCGAAGAGCAGGAAATCGTCATAAGCAACCGCTTTGTGGGCGGCGACGGCAGGCCGATCGCGTGGCGCATCCGGGGCGTGCCCGAGGCCCGAAATGCGGAGCTGCGGGACGAATGCACGAAGCGCACGACCGATAAGAAGACAAAGCGCGTGGAGACACGCTTTGACGGGAACCGGTACAGCGCACTGCTTGCGGCGGAGTCCGTAGTATATCCGGATCTGCACGACGCCGAACTGCAGAAATCCTACGGCGTGATGGGCGCGGACAAACTTGTTGTGGCCATGCTGACCGCAGGAGAGTTCACACGTCTGTCGGAAGCTGTACAGCAAGCGTCTGGGTTTGACCTTGAGGAATCGATCGAAGACGCAAAAAACTTCTAGACCAGGGCGACGCTGAGTCGTGGTACAGCTACTTCCTGATCGTTGAACATGGACGATTCCCGTGGGAGTGGCTTGACCGGCCGGTACGGGAAAAAGCGCACGTCATGGCCGTCCTGGAGATGGAGACACAAAAAAGGGCAAAGCAAGCTCGAAGGATGAAAAAACGAAGGGGGTAAATCGAGATGGCAACGATTACGTCATCGCTGAAGCTGCAAGACCGGTTTACCCGCGTGATGCGCGCGGCCTATGCATCCACCACAAAGGTCATCGACGCGATGGAGCGGGCAAATGCGACCGCAGACAAGGCGGATTTAGGCCGCGCATACTCCGAGGCGCGCCGCGCAATCGACGCAGCCGAAAAAGAGCTCGACCAGTTCGAGCAGGGAATGAAGGAAACGGATCAGCAAGCGGAAAAGACAAGCCGCGGCATATCCGGCTGGCAAAAGGCGATTATCGTAGCGAATCAGGGCTTGCAGCTCGCGCAGCGGCTTTGGAGCGGGCTGACCAGCAAAATGGACACGTCGGACGCGATAATGAGCGTGAACGCGCGCTTGGGCTTGATCAACGATGGGCTGCGCACGCAAAGGGAACTGCAAGACGCGGTGCGCCAAGCAGCCAACGCGAGCCGGGGCGAGTATAACGCGACGGCGTCCCTCGTATCCAAGGTATCACAGGCCGAACTGTTTGCCACCAACGACGGCGCGATCAAATTTGCGGAGCTGCTGAATAAAACAATGGTCATTTCCGGCGCTACAGCGTCGGAACAGCAGAGCGCCATCATGCAGTTATCACAAGCGCTTGCGTCCGGCGTATTGCAGGGCGACGAACTGCGTTCGCTGCGTGAAAACGCACCGATGCTCATGAAGTACCTTGCGGACGGCTTGGGAGTATCCCAAGGCGAGTTGAAAACGCTTGGTGCGGAAGGCGAGCTGACGGCCGCAAAGATCGCCGATGCAATCATGAGCATGAGCGACCAGATCGACGCGGACTTTACGCAGATGCCCATGACCTTCGGCCAGGCAACCACCCTGATCGGCAATAAAATCGGCACGCTGTGGGAGCGGCTACAGCAGCCAGGCCAAGCGGTCGACCGCATCATCTCAAAGGTCATGGAGCTGGTAGCTTGGCTCAATACCGACCACGGCACAGCATTTTTGGACAGCATCGCAAGCGGCGTCACCGCGATCGTCGGCGGCCTGATGTGGCTCTTGCAGGGCGCGGCTGATGTGTACAACTTTGTATCCGCAAACTGGGCAACCATAGAACCCATTATTACTGGGATTGTTGCAGCGGTTGTTGTATGGACGGTAGTCCAAAAAGCATTAAATATCGCAATGATGGCAAACCCGTTCGTACTCATTGCGATGGCAATCATTGCGGCAATTGCGGTACTAATCTCACTGTTGATGCGGCTGTGGAAGACGAACGCAGAATTCCGAGAGGCAGTGATCCGCATCTGGAACGGCGTATTGGGATTTTTTGATCAGGTTCCTATTTTCTTTACACGCGTGGGGTTTGGAATTGCCAACGCGTTTGATGATGCGAAAGTAAAAGTGCTGACGATCGTTGATACCATGGTGAACGGCGTGATCTCCGCCATAAACTGGCTGATCGAACAGCTCAACAAGATCCCCGGCGTAAGCATCGGGGCGATCAGCGAGGTGGGCTTCGCGGCCGCCGCCCAGGCTGAAGCCGAAGCAAACCGGCAGCGGCGGGACGCAGAGCTGCAGGGCATGGTCGATAAGGCCAACGAAAAAGCGGCCGCGCGCGAAGCGAAGCTGCAAGAGGATATCGCAAGCTGGGCTGCGGACGCGGAAAGCAAGTCCGTGACCGACTCCGGGATCTACGACTCCGGAGACTACAGCACCAGCACCGGCACCGGAGCCAGCGGCGGCAGCGGAAGCTCAGCAGCCGAAAAGCAGATCGACCTGATGGAGCAGCAGCTGAAGTACCTGCGCGACATCGCAGAGCAGGAGGTGCTCAGCGGTTTCGAGGCGCTTGCCGCCATGGAAACTGGCTTGGCCATATCGCGGTCGGACGCGGAACTGCTGCGGCAGACGGCCGGGCAAAGCAACGTTTTCTATCTGAACTACCAGGGCGGCGGCATGCAAGCCAACGCCAACATCACACAGGGCGAAAGCTTGGAGGACATCCGGCGCACTCTGGAAAGCGAAGCGCAGGAGGAGATTGATACGGGACTGTCTGGGCTGTATGAACTGCTGCCCGTCCCATAAAGGAGACGCGCATGGGCGTAAAAACGTATCTTGGCGGCATGCTGCTGCCGGTCAACCCGTTGGATGAGTTGGCTTTCGCGGCCAGCGTGGATAACAAATCCCAAGACATTATTTCCTTGGGCGAAGTCACTTTTTTAGGATACCGCAAGCTTGCGTCCTGCACCATAAAAAGCCTGGTGTCGGATGTGCGGTATCCGTTTTCCGTGGATGGGGCGAGCATATCGCCCCAGTCTTTTATCAACCGGATCTATGAGGCGATCGACGCCCGGCAGCCGGTGCGCCTGATCGTAACCGGCGTCGGCATGGACGTCAACATGCTGTGCAGCATAGAGTCGTGGAAGCACGAGGAGCGGCACGGCCAAATCGGCGAGTACTACTATGAGATCAAACTGAAAGAGTATCGCGCGTATGGCGTGAAGTCTGTGCAGATCGGTGGAACGACCAGATACGGGATCACCACACGGGAAAACACGCCGCCGATGCTGAAAAACTATACGGTTGTTGAAGGGGACAGCCTGTCGTCCATTGCGAAATCGCAGTATGGAGATAGTACTAGGTGGCGCGATATCTACGAAAAAAACAAGAACGTGATCACAAATCCCAACAAAATCCATGTGGGAGACAGATTAGTAATGATGGACAAGTGATATGGATGTGGAGCTTATCATACAAACGCCTTCGGCGCGCATAGACGCGTCGCAAATACTGGAGTCAGTTACATTTACAGACAACATAAACAAATGCGGAAATCTGGAATTCTCGCTCCCTATGCTTGATGGTTTGGATGTTGACGTAGGAGCGGTCGTCCGGCTGCGCGTGGAAAACGAACCTTACTTTTTAGGGTACGTTTTTAAGAAATCCGATAGCGGGAAAAACAACGTCTGCAGCTATACGGCATATGACCAGCTGCGCTACCTGACCGCAAGCGACAGCTATGCTTTTGATAATTTGACGGCTGGGCAGATCCTACGGCGGATCAGCCAGGATATGGGCCTCACCACCGGTGTGATCGAGGATCCCGGCTATCCGCTCGGGGCAGTCGTTGAAGATAATAAGTGCATGCTCGACATGATCGTCCGCGCGCTGGATACGACGCTGGCCTACACCAAGCAGATGTGCTACATCAAGGACGTGGCGGGTTCTATCGTCATGCGCAACATCGCGTCCAGCATCGTATCTTTGCAGATCGCGGAAGGGCAAAACCTTGTCGACTATACCCACGAGCGCAGCATCGATACGGATACCTATAACCAGATCAAGCTGGTACGGGACAATAAGTCGAGTGGTAAACGCGATGTTTTTCTTTCCCGCGACAGCTCCACGATCCAGCGCTGGGGGCTGCTGCAGTACTTTGAAGTGCTGGACGAAAACACCAACGATGCGCAGGCTGCCGAGCGAGCCGACATGTTGCTACAAATCAGCAACCGGCCGACGCGAAAGTTTTCGGCCGAGGTTGTCGGCGACAAGTCTATCCGGGCAGGGCACCTGATCAACGTCAGCGTACCGAAATCGGGGCTGTCCGGATTCCTGCTTTGCATAAGCGCAAAGCATACTTTCCGCAGCAACTACCACGGCGTAACAGCGGATTTTAAGCTGGTATAAACCAGATTTAAACGCGTTTTACAGGAGGCTTTTATGGGTTTTTGCACACCGAATCAGGTAAAGCAAATCATATCGAAGTATCTGCAGGACTCCGGGCGCGGCGGGTATCAGACGGGCGTTGTTTCATCCGTAAAGCCGCTGAAGATTCGCCTGAATAATAAAATTGAAATCACGGAGCAAAGCCTGTACATTTCCGATGCCGCGATCGGACTGTCCGTCAAGGTGGGTAGCTATGAAAAGGCTGTTTTGCGCAATCCCCTGAAGGTCGGCGACGGCGTGCTGCTGATCACGCAGCCGCGCGCGGACGGCAGGCAGATGTACATCCTGCTCGACCGGATTCAAAAATATAGCGAAAAGCGCGAGGTAACAGTGTGATTATCCCAAACATTACGATTGCCGACGAGCCGATAGAAGTCCCATCCCGCACATGGCGGCTGGATTTTGCGGCTGGGCGTGTGCGCGGCAGCATCCGGGGTGGCATGATCGATGGCAACGCCGCTATCGGGCAGGCGGCGCAGTGCGCGCTGCTGACCGAGCGATATGCGTACCTGTACCTGCCATGGGAATATGGAAGCGAGCTGCACACGCTCGTCGGCAAACCATCCGACTATGTGCGCGCGGAAGCACCGCGCATGATTCGGGAAGCGCTGCTTGAGGATGACCGGATCCGCGACGTGAGGGATTTTACTTTCGATGGCGACGTGATCATGTTCTGGATCGATACGATCTATGGGACACAAAAAATAAATGCGGAGGTGCCAGCATGAGGACAGCGGCACAAATTATGGCCGACATGCTCGCCCGCGTGCCAAATGACGTAGACAAGCGCGATGGCAGCCTGATCTATCATGCGATCGGTCCGGTATCTGAGCAGCTGGAGGAGGTACGGCTGCACATTGATAATGTGCAGGATACCATGATGCCCGATACTGCGCGCGGCGCGGATCAGGATCGCGTAAACGGGCAGCAGGGCGCGTGCATCGGGCTGATAAACCGCCGGTAAAAGCGGATCAGCAGCAGCAGCAAACGCTTGATCACGGGCAATCCGCCGCCTTTTCAGCGGGTCTCAGCTTCTTCTGTGCGTCGGGGAGAAGCAGGTTCTGCCTGCGCAGCAGGTACTGCATGGAACGGCTGAGCTTGTCAAACGCCGCCTCCGCGGCGGGCTGGCGGGCGATGAACACATACAGCCCCGGCTTCATCTGGGGGAGCAGCGGCACACAGGCGGCGCGCAGGCGGCGCTTGATGCGGTTGCGCTGCACCGCGCAGCCGAGCTTTTTGCCCACCGAAAAGCCGGCCTTGAGCACCGGGCCGCGCACGTAGAGCATCACCATCTCCCGCGCCCCGGCGGACGCGCCCCGGCGATACACATATTTGAACTGCGCGTTCTTTTTCAGGCTGTAAGTTCTTTGCAAATTAACAACGCTCTCCTCGGTTGACGCCAAAAACGGCAAATGAAAGAAAAAGGCCCGCTCCCGGTCTTTGCCGGGCCGGACCGAACGCCCCGAGCAGCCTCGGAACGGGTGCCGCCGATTGGCGGGGG
>ENA-OPBD01000743-OPBD01000743.1-human-gut-metagenome-genome-assembly--contig:-NODE-743-length-19351-cov-6.485593_pt1 | contig 19351 bp, 17 predicted proteins | sample MGYA00241062_ERZ501440 | MGnify/ENA primary metagenome ERZ501440 (study PRJEB25962, sample SAMEA2042628) | human gut metagenome | biome: human gut; feature: human-associated habitat; material: faeces...
CACCTAAATAATAATATGAAACAAACCACATATTTAGTCTATAAATCATAAAAAAGTCATAATATTTAACTATAACCTTATTAATTTTTCATATCAAAAATAAATAACAACTTTATTTTAAATACTTATCAATAATTTCAAACAACTTATCTTTATTTATTGGTTTAATAATATAATCACTAAAACCATATCTTAAATATTCATTGTTATATTCATATTCATTATCCTTAGTAAGTAATATAACCTTAGTATTAAAATTTTTAATATCATTAAATTTTTTCATAACAGTCTTCCCATCCAATGGTTCCATCTTTTCATCTAATAATATCAAATCATATTTTTCCTTATTTCTAATTTTATCCAAAGCCTTCTTACCAACATCAACATAATCAAGCAAAATATTAGTATTCTTAATTAATTTTCTAACAATCTTCTCCGTAGAAATATTATCATCTACAAGCAATATTCTCTTCTTATCGTAAAAACTCTCATACTTAACTATTTTATCACCAGACTCTACAATTTTCTGTTCTAAAACAATTTTCATAATAGTACCCTTACCATAATCACTACTAGGAATAATAGTACCTCCCATTAAAGTAATTAATTTTTTAGCAGTATATAAATTATTTTTTATATTATCTCCATCTATTTCTTCTTTTCTCTTATAAAAAATACTATCTAATTCCGAAGGATTAATACCACAACCAGAGTCTTCTATCGTAATAATAAGTCTAACAACATCTCTCTTACTAATAGCATTAACATCTAACATAACATATCCACTATCAGTAAACTTAATACTATTATCTAAAATACTAACCAAAACATTGTTAAGTCCCAAACTATCCCCATATAAATATTCTGGTATATCACTAGCTATATTACTTCTAAAATCAATATTCTTATCCTTACACTTATTACCATATAAAAAATAACAATCTTCTTTAATAATAGTTTAATATTATACTTATCATTATATATTTTAATATTAGCACTATCAATTTCAGATATATCAAGAATTTCATTAGTCAATGTAGTAAATCTAGCCATACTTCCTTTAATATTTCTAAGACAATCATTAACATATTCTCTATCTATATCTTTATTACCAATCTCATTAGTAATATCATTAACACTAACATTAATATCATTAGTAATAGTTCTAATATCATTTGTCATATTGTACAAAAACATAGTCTTATCTTCATTAGCATTATCGGCTATTTCCTTAGCTTTATGGTACATTTCTATCGTTTTAACATCAGGATTTTCTATCGTAAAATACATAAGAAAAGTAATAAAAGCATGAATAGGAACAGCAAGCAATAAACCTGGGTTATTATATTGAATAAATGAAGCAACACCACCTAATATCAAAAATAATAAAATAGGAAAAAATCTTTTATCTTTAATATTTTTAATATTCCACACTAAAGCAATAATACCAACAAATGAATATAAAAATGCTGAAATATATATAATATTAACACTAGGTCCGTAAGTATATGCAATATTACCATCATATAAAAATTCAAGTGGAAGAACAAAATTCAAAGTAGAAAAAACAATCATAGCAATAGTTAAAACACTTTTAACTATTGAAATATACTTTTCTTTTTTCTTCATATTTAAAGATACAAACAAAATATAAGAAACAAAAAATGTTAACCATAATTCAATACAAAAACAATAAAACTTTGCAAAAAAATAACTAACTTGAGGAATAATCTTATACATAGGTCCCACGAAATCTAAAATAAGTTCTATTAACAATTCAAAAAAAGAAATAACAACAAGAATTGAATAAACTTTATTTTCTCTAATCTTAAATACTTTTTTACTAAAATAAACACACATTAATAATACAGAATAAAATATAGCTTCAATCAAAAAGAAAACACCAGTATACACACAAATCCACTCCTTATCTACATCTATAGTAAGTATACAAAAATTTTTCTTGTTTTTCAATACAAAGAAGAGAAAACTAACTATTTTCTCTTCTCTTAACTTTATATTCTTCACATTCTTCCAAAGCCATTTTCTCAAGTAACTTATAATCTACCTTATCAGCCTCAGTCAAAGGTAATTTATCTAAAAATGTAATACTTTCAGGAACCTCAAATAGTTTTAATTGCATAGTTTCATTAGTAACGCTATTATATAAAGGTCTATAACACATGTTAATAATATAATCACTAATTTCCTTAGTAGGAAGAACACCATCTTTTAAAATAACATAAGCCTTATTAGTAAATAATAAATCTTTATCAGGTTTTTGAACCACACAACAAGAATCAATAACATCAATCAAAGACATAATATTTTGAATATGTTCTAAATATACTTTATTTAAATCAGACCTAATATAATATCTAGAACTTCTACCAGTCAAAGTAAAATATCCATCCGTATTCAAAATTCCCATTGTACCAGTTTTAAAATATTCCACCCCTTTATATATAAACTTAGAATCATGAGTCTTTTCATAATCATTATAATATCTATCAAATACATGCCCACCTGCTATACAAAGCATACCTTCTTCACCATATTTTAATTCCTCCATAGTATCAGGATTAACTATTATAGCTTTAGTACCAACAAGTACCTTTCCTACAGTATCAGGCTTAATAATAGAACCAACAGCCATAGTACTAGTTCCCGTTGTTTCAGCATTACCAGAACCATTACAAATAACAGTCGTAGCATTATGTTTCTTAAAAAATTCTACACCAGCTTTATTTTGTAGTGGTGCAAGAAAATCACCCCCTGATACAAAAGTATGAATTGAAGATAAATCATCATTATCACAAACATTTCTCTTAATAAGTTCTAAAAGAGCAGGACTACCAAAAATATAGTTAGGATTCTTTGACAAATAATATCGAATATTATCCTTAGATAAATTTGGAGCAAGAATAGCTGTTCTACCACATAATAAACTCATAATAGTAGAAGTAACAAAACCATAAGGATAAGTAAAAGGTACACATACTAAACATTTTTCTCCTACTTGAGGTTTAATTCTACCAGTATTTTTCATATATATCCCAGAAGCCAATAAATTTTCATTAGTAAGAACTACACTCTTAGGATTACCAGTAGAACCACTTGTAAATAAAATAAGACTATCTTCTTTTTTTCCATATAAAGTATAAATAGGTTTTTTTTGATAATTAGCAACACCACCAATATCACTAAAAGTCAAAAAATCATTATATCCACTAACTAAAGAAAAACCATCTTTAAAGTTTTTAATATTAACTTCTTCTTCTTTTAAAGTAATAATATTTCTTACTCTACTATTATTTTTAATCTTATCATTATAAGTCTCATCTTTATCATAATTAATAAACAAACTAGATTCAAACAAATTTAGATAACTAAGAACTTCTTCAATAGAAGACATAGAATTAATAAAAGTAGTAATAGCCCCTATTCTGTTTGCTGCTAAATAAACAACTACTCCTTGATAAAAATTAGGCATAGACACAGATATAATATCACCATGTTTAACCCCAAGTTCTCTAAATGCCTTAGACATAGTAATAGCATCATCAATCATTTCCCTATAATTAACATTTAAATCTACACAATCAATAGATTTTTCATTTCTAAAAAAAGAACTAAGTACATTAATAGAATTATATACACTCATATCAGGTATAATAGGATTCCTCTCAAAAAAACTATAATCTCTATTATGTAAATTATCAACAGAAGGATAACCAATTAATTTTTTCATACAAAATATCTCCTTTTTCACGAATATTATATATCAAAAAAAATAAAAAGTAAACTTTTACATATATTAAGTAATTATATTCAGAATATCCTTTATCTCCTCTAAACTTTTCTATTTCCACATAATGATGTTCTTGTAATTCTTTAAGTATTGATCGTATGCCATCTCTATTCTCTTTGCTAATAGAACAAAGTCCTGCTAAAGAATAATCCCAATCTTCTGGTAACGATAACATAAAGGACAATAATCCTTTTGCCTTATATGATAAATTTCTATCTCTTAAATGATGATTACTCATAACAGTATAGTTTTGATTTTTTTCTATTTTAAATACTGACATCATATTCACCTCCTCGAATAAAAAAAAGATACTAGTTTTATTTTAGTATCTCGTAGATTTATATAAAATATGTTATGTCATTTATTATATATATAATTTCCAATAATATGTTAAAGTATAAGGTTTAAAAGATGTTATATTATTAAATCTTCTCTCATAAGTTCCAACTGCTATTCCGTTCATGCTAGTTTACCAGAATTAGTAACAACAATTGTGTCCGCAAAAAAAGGAGAACAAGATTTATTAATTGGTAATATTATTGGAAGTAATATTTTCAATATATGTGTAGTATTAGGAATTCCTGTTGTAATTTATGGAACTATTACACCATCTAGTTTTCAACCAATTGATTTAGTAATGCTAGTCCTATCATCATTCCTATTATTTGTATTCGCAGAAACAAAAAAAACTATTACAAGATGGCAAGGATACACAATGCTATTAGTATATATTGTATATTATATATTAGTTTTTGTGGTATAGAGATTTAAAAATATCTTTTTTTATTGCAAAAAAGAGCATCATTCTGCTCTTAATTCAATATATTCATACATATAAACACTAATTTCTTTTGTACCATTAATCATTTCTTGTTTATAGGGATTATGCAAATGACCATGTATATGATATGGAACTTTATTTTTATATAAATAATAAGTAATTCCAAACAATCCTTGATGTGCAGGATTACCAATCATTTTGCTATCAAATCTATTATCATGACTAACTAATATATCAACTTTTGGTTTTTCATTTAAAAAACTAATACTTTCTTGTTGAGTAAATGATGGAAAATCAGATGGCTTATATTTGAAACTTCCCTGAATACCTAATATATTTACTCCTTTTATATTAATAACATTTCCATTCAAATTATTTATGTCAAATTCGCTTAAATAATTATAATCATGATTTCCTAATAATCCATATAATTTTGATTTATCAATATACTTTAAAATTTTTTCTATATCATACGAATTATGATCACCTAATAAAATGCAAACATCATAATCCCTATGAGCATCAACAAATTGTTCAAATTCATTCATATTTAAGCAATTATGTGTATCACTAATCAATATCATTTTAATAGACTTATTGAACTTATCACAATTTCCAAATATTTTATGTAATCTTTCTTCTTGATTAGCATATTTTTCGTTAAAACCATAAGTTTTTAACTTATCTTGTTTTGATTCTTCAATAAGATAGTTATAATAATCTTCGGCATTTTCAATTTTGTTTTTTTTCCTAAAAAAATTAAACATTTTTACCTACTCTTGCCTACGGAAGTTGTTTCTTCCCATTCTACATTTTCATCAAAATCAAAATTAAAACTATCAAATTGGTCTGCACTTTGTGGTACTTGCACAACTTGTTCTTGCTCAGTATTTGGATTTGGATTTATATATAAATTAGAATTATCTATTCTTTCTTTTGTTTTTTCTAATGCTCTTTTATAACCAGATTTTAATCTTTCTATTGTAGCAGGTGTTAATGTTCTTTCAAAATTCTTATTTAATCTTACCGCCTGTTTTTCTACATCAAAGCAACCTACAATAAATTTTGGATCTAAATAATTAGTTTCTTTTCCATTAGGTTGTATTTCTTGAATATAAAATGCACCAAACATTTCTCCATCTCTATCAGAACGATCACCCATTTGATTAATATATTCAGTTGGTATTCTTGCAATAATTATTTTTTTAGAATCTTGATGTTGCCAATTATTAAATTGCTTTTTTAAATCATCAATACTTGGCTCTGGTAAACCTAATTCTTTATATTGTTCTATTAATTCAGGTGTTGGTGTACTTAAACCTATCGTTGTAAAATATAAAGAATTATCTTTTGTCCTTAATCCTTCGCTAAATATAGAGTCAACTACTTCATCAGAATTACCCATTCTTCCTGTACCATGACCATAACACATATATCCAGATTCAGATAATAATGGTGCTAACTGTTCTAATGTAACATAAGTATCTTCTTCTTTTTGAGTTTGTTGTGTAATTTCATCAGATTGTCCCATTTCTTGTTTTAATTCTATTGGTTGAAATTTCATATCTATAACCTTATCCTTATTTAATAATACATACTCTGTTTTTCCTACCATATTTCCTGCTATTACATCATATCCCTGTTGTTGTAATTGTTGTATTTGCTCTGGTGTAATTCTAGTAATTGTAAATGGTGGTACAGTATATATTTTTATATCACTAGGCATAGTTATTGCTACTACACCCTTTGTGTTTGTATTCTTTAAAGAATTTTCTTGCCTTGCATATTTAATAGCATCTTCTTTGTTTTGCTCTCCATACATATAAAATCCTGCATAACTATTACTACTATTTTGTTGTTTTTGTGAACTTCTTAAAACATCTAACTTGTTTAAATCAAAATCTGGCTCTGCTCCTCCATGATAAAAAGTAATCGTATCTTGCTTTTTATAAGTTGGAGAATAAAATCTATATTCGCCATCAACAAATTCATGTCGCCAACTTGCATATTTTGGATCACTATGTATTCTTGCTACTTCATTTATATCACTTGTAGCAATAAAATCAGTATCATGTTGTTCTATCTTCGGTCTTGGCATCAAAGAAACCATTTTATCATATATTTGTCCATAACTTATATTTGACAAATCCATATTATCTAGTATTGTACTGTCTAGTCTAGATACTCTTAATTGTTTAAAAGTATCTGCAAATTCTTCAATATTTGGTATCATTTTCTTTAATTCATCTATATATATAACTGATTCTTCGCCATCACTAGCTTTATGTTGTATATAAGTTGAACAAATATCAACTAACGAATCATATATCTCATCACTTGATTTACCTGATAAATTAAAACTTTGAGTCAACTTATTCCTTATTCTAGTTCGCTTTTCATCTTCAATAAATTGTGATTGCTCTTGATTAACTCTTGATGTATATTCAAAAGTCCTAAACAAATCTTTTTCATCTTCCCTAATAGCACCAATACCTGCATTTACTACACTTTGTACTAATACAGGACTTCCATTAAAATACAAATTAGTAGAAGATGCTATATTTTTACCACTAGACCAATAATCTTTAAAACTTAATTGATTATTCTTTATGTGTTCGGTTAATATTTGCGTTAACAAATCCTCTGATATATTAGTAAATTGTTGTGAAATTGGTGTATTATTTGCTTGGTTAAAATAATTATCAAAAGAACTTCCAAATAGTTGACCACATATTTGTCTAAATCTATTTTCATCTCCAAGTATGTATTCTACCATCATACCAATATCCATATTTTTTTGTTTTAAAGCATAAAGTATTCCTCTTACTTGCGATTCTGCTTTTTGATAATCTACTGATGTAACCATATTAAACAATTCACTATTCTGTTCATTACTCTTTACTTTTGAATAATTAATACACATTTCAGCAAAAATAGATGCAGATGCTTCTTCAAATAAATTACCATAATGAGTTCTAAATTTATGAGCATATTCATGTATTATTGTTCCAAGAGTATTTTCTAATTCATGAGGAGTATTCAAATCAATGCTTTGAATATCATTTTGACTGATAACTATTCTATCTGGTGTTGCATAACCACCAACTTGTGTTGTTTTTCCAAATTCATTTTTTTGAACATCAATGGTTTCTAAAACAACAGGATAGTTTGAAAAAACTTCTCTTGCTTTTGCAACTGCCTGTTCATTATGCAAGTCAGTTAGTAATGCTAATATTTTTTCTTGTGCCATACTAACGACTGTGTTTAATTTATTTAATAGTTCTTGTTCAGTCATAATATCATCTCACTTAATTCTTATATTTCAAATTATCTAATAATTGTTTCATTAATTTATCTAGTGCCATTGTTTCTTGATCACTTTGTAAATCTACTGTACCTACTTTTAATAATTCCGTTGGCATTGTAAAAGGTCCTGCACCCAAACTAAATTGATAAAAATCATGCATTTTAGGTTCAACAAAGTAAGCAAGAAGATTTCTAATAACCTTTTTCTCATTTTGTACAGGAATAATCATATCTTGAAAATATAATTTAAAATTGAAAATGCCATTATTATAATCCTTATAATAAATAAAACTATTATCAACATTTTCGCAATTATTACTTCTCATAAAATCTTTTGTATTTTTAATTACTAAATCAATTCTTTGTTCAAATTGTCCATCATCAATATGACCATCTGATGTTAATTGTTCAATATAACCATGACCTGATGCTAAAAGGATTGTTTGAGGATTATTATCATTTTCAATTTGAAATCCATTTAATACAGGAACAAATAATTGTTCAGCATGTAATCTATAATTCATCATTCTTGCCATATCAATAGCCACATTAGTTTGATTAGAATTAGGGACTACAAAGCTCTTTAATTTTTCAATCACTTGCAATAAAGAGCCATCTTTAAAGCAACCATATATTTGTCCTAAAACAAACCTATCCCCTCTAATTATTTTTGTTAATGCAGTTAATGTTTCCTCATAAGTATAATCCTCTATTTTTTTATCTTTAATTTTTTCATAATTTTCAACATATTGCATATCTGCAAATCCATTTTCAAAAAAGTATTGAATAAATCTAGATAATTTTTCTCCTGGATTTGATTCAGGAATTGTGAATGTACCATCAGTTGATGTTATTCCCCCTATTGTTGTACAAGCATTTGGATTATTTTTTAAATCATCAATAGTATCTTGTAATAATTGTATATCTAAATTCTTGTTCATGAAAACCTCCTAAATAAACTTACCAACAAATATCATTATGATTGATAATACCAATAATACAATTAGTTCAGTTGGAATATACCCACTATATTTCTTTTCTAATTCCACTATTTCTTTTCTATTATGAATATTATTAATATTTTTACCAATAATTATTTCACTTGTTCCAACAAACTTATCTATATCATCTTTATATACACTTTTACCAGCACTTGCATCATAATGATCGTATTTTTTTTCAGGAACTATCGTAGAATATAAACGATCTAGTCTACCACCAAATACAGTATTACCTATCATAAATGCTAATATCACAACTGCTATTGGAAACAAAACATAAGTCATTCCATATATTTCTCTAATTGTAGGAACAAATACTAATAATGTACAAATAATTAAACTTGGAATTACTCCTAACGCAAAACCTATCTTATTAGTTATAGAACTTTTTTTCTTAATAATTCTATCATATCTTTCAGGTGCTTTAAGAATTTTTTCCTTAATTAATTGATATACATCATCCATTTTTTTATCATCACTACTTAAATTAACCTCAATATCCATTTTATATTCATATATATTCATATTAATATGTTGGCTTATCATTTTTTGATCACGACCATTTTGTATCCAATAATGATAATTATATCTAACCCACATATCTTTTACTTCATGCAATCTATTACTGAATATCGTAATAAAAGCATTATAATTATCAACAGTTATATTAGTATCATCATAAAAATTAAAAGTACAATTAAATTTTCCTTCAAAGTCCTTTGTTGTCCAATGTTGATATTCTCTTTCATACTTTTCATTTTGCATAGTTTCTTGTCTACAAATTTGTTGATTTTCTCTAATTTCTTCATCCATTCTTTGAAATATATCTGCTAAATCAGTATCAGATATAATTTTATTAGCAACTTTTATAGTATCATTATACATAAATAATACCTCCAATCTTATTGGTTTTGTTTATTGCAAAAAATGCTATTTGCAACAGGAAACTTCTTTAATATTTCATTTATTTGTTCCTCAATCTTATTCATACTAGGATCATTGTGATTTGATTTTCTTGCAAAAGTAATTTCGTATGGTTTAAAAATAATTGTAAATGAGTTTTCGTGTTCGTCATAATTATTTCCTTTTCCTCTTTCAAAATCCATACATAATTTAATATCTAAACCATTTACTTGATTAAGATTTCCATCTCTAACTGCTGACGCAAATGATTCATAATCTTTACAAGTTATATTATTATATGACTTTTCCTTAATATAAACTTGAAACTCCTGTCCATAAGATTTTTTGTACATATATTCTTTATATTCAGATTTAAACTGTTTATTTTTTTCTTCATCTTCTTCAACTAATTTTGTTAATTGTTTATTCATTTGATCACAATACTGTACTAAATAAGCAATTGCCTCAACAGTAGGGACTATATTTGAGTAATCATATTCATTATTTATTACTGCTTGTGATGAAAAGCTATCGTCCATATTTTTCCTCCTTATTTTACATATAATATTATAACATACTTTACAGTAAAATTTGTTTATATTCTCGTAAAATTTTACAAAAAACAACAAAAAATTAAAAAACAATAACCAAATTTATTGACTATTGTTTATTTTATTAACAAAATCGTTCGTAATTTGAACAATATAATCCTTTTTTTGCAACACATTAACCCAATTATCAGGTATTGCTTTATAACCGTAATATATACCTGCAAGTCCACCTGTTATTGCACCAACAGTATCAGTATCATCTCCTAAATTTACGGACTTTAATACTGCATCTTTATAAGTATTTGTAGTCAAAAAAGACCACATAACTGCTTCAAGCGTATCAACAACATATCCACTTGACTTAATAGCATTTTCATTTAATTTGGAAATATCATTCTTAATTATTCTATCATATACTTCAATACCATCAATTTTAATATTTGAACATATATCTTGTAAGTTTTTATATGCAACAAATTTGCCATTTTCTTTTAATAATTCAGATACATATATTGAATATATATAACATCCTATAATACTATAATTATGAGAATGAGTCATACTAGAAATGTTTTTTATAATATCAAAATATTCATTACTTGTATAATCAAAACTACTAAAATGTAATAATAATGATATTGGTAATATTCTCATTAAAGAGCCATTACCATTTGAAGAAATATCTCCTGTTCCACAAATAATATTTTCTTCATTCCCACTATTAATATTATTTTGATATCTTGATAAAGCATAACTTGTTGCATTACCTATATCAAAAACATTATCAAATGGAGTAAATTTACCTTCTCTTTTCCATTTTAAAAAGTTTTTCATAATATATACATAATCAATGATAGGAAGAGAACTATTAATTATTCCATCAATAGTTGCCAACATCATAGAACTATCATCTGACCATGTTCCTTTTGGTTGATGATGAGTTCCAAATTCTTCCATATCATTTATTTTATTTTTTCTTAAAGTTTCTCTATCAATAAACTCAACAGGTACACCCAAAGCATCTCCAACTATAAATCCTATAATACTTCCTTTTATTCTATCATTAGTAGAAACAGGAATATTAACATTTGTATTTTTAAACAAAAACATTGCTATTTATTATCTTCAAATGGATTTGGGAATGAAAAATTATTAGTTGGAGGAATAACATCTTTATTTTTAAATCCACCTTTAATTATTTCTTCTGCTCTTTTAGGATCAGTTCTCAATAATTCCATAAATGTATATACACCTGTTGGATCAAATGATGGGTTTAGTTCATGTATTTTTTTAGCAGTATAACCATTTATTTCTATGGCATTTTCTAAATCGTAAGTCTTTTGATTTAAATATTTTGTAAACTCATTTAAAATATCATCATATTTTGATAAATCTTTAAATAATGTTTTAGCAACAAAATCATTCATTTTTGCATCTTCTTTAAAGTATTTGATTATTGTTTGAACCCAAAATGGATCTTTTACTTTTTTGCTTATAGCTTCTTCCAAAGTTAATTTATTATATTCCATTTCTTGAATTTTTTCTATTTCAATTTTTTTCGCATTTTTAAATATCTTTTCATATTCAATTAATAAATCAACAAATGTATCCCAATTTTCAGGGAATCCACCATTACCTGAAATAAGTCTATTATTACCGTCTTCTTCTATTTTAACACTCCATATAATTTCACTTTCTCCTGGATAGTTATCATGCCAATTGTTAATAATCGTATATAATCTATCAATAAATTTAACAAAATATTTTTCAGGAATACGAGTAGATAAATCAGATATAACTTTTCCTGCTAAATCATTCAAATCAGCAAAAGAAATATCATAAGTATTATCTTCTTTATAATGATTTAACAACATTACATAATTTGACTTATTGTTTTTAATTCCTATTCTAATACATTTTTTAGCAGTAATTTTTGGAAGTACAATATTACTTTCAGGATATATATCTTTACCACATTTTTTGCATTTATATGTAGGTTGATTACCTGTTATTTCACAACCTCCTAAAACATACTTATCTTTATCATAATCGTATGTTGGCTCTCCATATAAATATTTCCATAATTCAGTAGAATTACAATATGGACATTTTTTAGTATTCTTGTTATCAAAGAAAGGAACTCCATAAACTTTTTGAGGAACATTTTCTTCAGGTTTAATATCATATTTTGTTTGTGGATTTGGAACTCCATAAACTCTTTGTGGCATATTGTCCTCTGGTTTAATATCATATTTATTTCTATTTCTCATTGCATCAGGTATTCCATAAACTTCTCTTGGCATATTCTCATAAGGATCTACATCATACTTGTTATTTTGGTTTTCCTGTTCTTGCTTTGCTTTTTCTTCCTCTGCCCATTTTTTTCTCATGGAATCAGGTATTCCATAAACTATTTGAGGTCTATTTTCCCTTTCATCAATATCATATTTTTCTTTTTGCTCTTTTTCTTCTTTTTCCCATTGCTTTCTCATCGTGTCTGGTATCCCATATACAAATTGAGGTACATTATCTTCGGCTTCCATATCATATTTATCTTTTTTACTAAATAATCCCATATTATTTTCCTCCTTTTCATCTCCAATAAATATATCTGAATCATTTCTTACTAAATTAATTAATACATCGCATATATTTTCTAATGGCTCAATTCCATATATATATCCTAATTTTCTTTCCCATACAGTATTACCATTTTCATATTGTATAAATTCCCAAGCTTCTCCGTCAACTGCTTGTACTTCGTGATTATATGATTTTGCTAATTCAATATTTTTAATTATTTGTTTTAAATCAACATCATTTATTTTATGTGAATATGATTTTATCTTATTTTCTCCATTCCTAATTTCATATTCAACTGATAAATTATCATATATATACCATGTTTTTGTATTCCAAGTGTATATAGTTTTTAATCCCCAATCATGATCTTCAATTTTTAAAACCAATTTTTTAGAATTATTAGTCATATCATATTCACTACTTTCCTGTTTACTTTTAATGAATATCTCCATTTCATTTATCATACCTAGTAATATATCTTTTTCTTGTTTACAAATAATCCCATCTTTGTAATATTGATCATTAGCAAGTAATATATCTTTAAAGTTTTCCACATTAGGAACACTAGAAGGAGTAATATGTCTATCTCCTCTAATATAATCATATAAATCCCAAAAAGCACCCAATCTATTATCCCATTTGTCTTTCCAGTTGGGATCTTCATTTTTTAGTTTATCATCATGCAATCTATCAGTTAATTCTTGTCTTAAAAAATCTAATCTGCAATAAGTAACAAATCTACTATCTTCTTCAAATTCACTATTATCAAATAGTTTTTTTAACTGATTAAAATAATCTAAATATAATTTATTTGGCACTTTAAAAATTTCATATTTATTTATTTCTCCAATAAATTGGTCAGTAATTTTTTCAAGTTCTTCTCTTGTCAATTTATTATTCAAAGCATCAATACTGATTGCTTCATAATTACAATATGGACATTTTTGTTTGTGATGTAATAATTTATCACCATTTTCCTTACCTTCTAAGTAATAATTAACACTATAAACAACTATTTGTGGACTTTCTTTACCACATTTAGCACATTTGACAATCTCTCTACTAATATCACTCATAACTTCTCCTCCTTTAAATATAATATCTTTTTTCTTCTTCTCTTATATCGGCGATTATTATTTTAAACTTTGGAGAAGGTTTTACCATTAAGAATGGTATTATTTCTTCGCCTTTCTTTATTTCAACAGTATTACTCATGTTTGGCAAAACAAATTCACTATTATCATCAAATCTTAATATAACTTTATCTAAATCTAACTTATCAATAAAAACTTTTACATCGCTATCATTTCCGAAATGAAAATATCTACCTTCTTCATAACCAGATAATAATGTTTCTTCATAAGTGCCTAAACCATCAATTATATATTTAATATCAACTTTTGCAACCATTATTTACCTCCATATATTTCATTAATACAAAAATTAGGTTTTCTATCATCAAAATTAAAAGTATGGAATGAATCTCCTAAACAATATTTCCATTTAGAACATTTACTGCATTTATCACATTTTAATCTATCATCACTTCTAAATAATTCAAATCTATTTTCCCAAACATCTACAAAACTGTCAGTTTTTATATTTCCTTGAACAAATTCTTTTCTTCTTTCAACATTTGGGCAAACAAATATATCCCCATTACTTAAAATACTAGCAACATATAGACCTGTGATACAAAAGAAATATGTGTCCCTAATTTCCTTTTCCATAGGAATATCTAAATAATGGCTACAACCATATTCAACATTCATTATGTTTTCTTCTCTTTTTTCTTTAATAAAATTAAATAACCATTTATATTCCTCTTTATCTAACAATATATCTTTATTTCCTTTTGCTCTCCCTATTGGATCAACATTAATTACTCTCCAAGAAATAATATTTAATTCTTTCATGAGGTTATATAAATCTTCTAATTCATTTAAATTTTTCTTATTTGCTACCGTTGTAACTTGAACGATTTTTATTGAAGGTACTTTTTGTAATTTCTTAATATTTTCAATTATTTTATCAAAAGAGCCAGGAACTTTTCTAAAGCTCTCGTGTGTTTCTTTTAAACCATCAAGACTAATTGAAATAGTTTCCATATTAGTATCATTCATTTTTTTTAGGATTTCATCATTTATTAACATTCCATTTGAAGTCATTCCCCATCTAAAACCAAGTTTGTTTGCATAATCCATTATTTCAAATAAATCTTTTCTAACTAATGGCTCTCCACCTGTTACATTTAATAAAATATCATTAGCATTATAGTGCTTTGAAATATCTAATAATGCTTTTTTTAATTCATCTGCACTTATTTCATCTTTTGAAATAAAATCTCCGCAACTGCTACCACAATGCTCACATCTTGCATTACATCTTGATGTAACTTCAAGAAATAAATCTCTTAAAATAGGTTTTTTATATAGTTCCTGTCTATATTCATATAATCTGTCTAAATTCTTTATTTTAATTTGCTTTATTTCATCGTTCATTTACAACACCTACCATCTTAATTATTCATATTTTCAGTTTTAAATTGTTCTAACTCTGATTTTTCACTGTTATTTTTATTCATTTTTTCCATTTTTTCTTCTAATTCAAGTTGTTCTATTTTTTCATCTATACTTTTAATCAAATCATCTGCTTTAAATGGCTCTCCTAAATTAAATTTAGTGAAGTCTGTATTACTTAATTGTTGCATTTTTACATCTTTAACTAATTTTTCTAAATCAAATAATTTAACTTTAACATCATTTAATTTTGGATATTCAACATTACCTTCAACATTATCTACTGTTTCAAAATTCCTATCAAATGTTTCTTCAACTTGATTAATAACTAACTTAACTTTAGCATTTCCAATAGATACTAAATCACATAATTTAAACATATAACTTCCATATATATTTGCTAATTCTGATACTGAACGAGTTGCAATATATGTTTTAATATTTCTCGCAAGGCAAGAACTTAAAATATCTACTAAATCATTACACTTTTCAATAATGTCAAAATTATCTAATACAAAATTAAACTTGTTTTTTGATTTTAAATCAACTAATACTGCATATAATTGTTCAATAAACATTGCAGCTATTGCATTTAAAGATTTATTTTCATCTCTTGCAATTACAAATATTGCAGTTGGTTTATTTGCTACATCATCAAAATTAAATGTAGTTTTATTCATAATTTGAGATAATTTTTCTCTTGAAACATACAATCTTAATTTTTGTCTAGCAACTGATAGAATACTTCCTTTTGTATCTCTTGGTGCTAAAAAAGTTGTAGAAGCAAAAATGTATGGTTTTGATGAAGTTTCTTTTGTTTTAAAATATTCAGTAATATAATCAGATGCACCGAATTTTTTATCAATTCCATTGAACATATTATTTATACTATTTAAATTAACTTCGTCGTCTTCTCCATCTTCAAATAAAGCAAGTGCTACACCTGTAAAAAAGTCAGATGCAGTTAATGCCCAAAATGGATCTTGAGTAGAATTTTCGTAAAACATAATTTTACCAATTTTTTCAAGATATTCTTGTGCCTTATCTTTTTGACCATTCTTATATAGATTATATGGATATTCTAATGGATTCCATCCATCACTTTTGTCCATATATCTCAAATTTAAAATAATAGTATCATAGTTATTTACTTTTAATTTTTCAAAATATCTATTTATATATTCCTCTCTTGAATCTAAAATAAATAGACTTTCTTTATTTTCAATAGCATTATCTACCACAGGAAATAATACATTAGTTGTTTTTCCAGATGCAATATCTCCTTCGACAATTAAATTTTTATGTGCATTAAGCACTTTTTCCAACATTTCTTTTTTCATACTTCCTCCTTAATACTTTTTCTTGTTCAGTTTCATTAACTCTTGTATAACTCTTTTTATTTTTAATTTCTTCTTGCATATATATTAGTCTGTCATATTTTAATTTTAACAAGTAAATTCTTTCTTCTATTTCTTTTTTCTTTTTTTCTAATATTTCTTCGTCTATTCTATCTTTAAATTCAATTATTTCATCTAATGTAAAATCTAACGATTTTAATAATTTAATAAGTTCACATTCAATTATATTAGCTTCACTATAATACTTATAACCTGTAAATTTATCTATTTCACTTGGCACTAATACACCATATTCTGCATAGTATCTTAATGTTCTGACAGGAATATTAACTATTTTAGAAAAATCTCCAATTTTATACATTTTGATCTACTCCTTTACTTAAATTCCCTCCTCTCAACTAAAATACTAACAGAGCAGTTGACTGCCAAGTCAATACTTTTGTCAAAATTATAGTGTTTTATTATCTTTCTTATATTTTTATCTAGTTTGAGTATGCGATAATTCTTGATTTATTCCTGTTTGAATTGGAATACATTTTCCATCTTGTAATACCACTTGCATATCATTTGATTTTGTTATACCATTCGGATTAATCATAACAATATCTCCATTAAACATGATAACAGTTTGCATTATTTCTTTTTGAGGTGCTAATTCCTTTCCAATTTGTACGAATGCTTCATGTTGCCATATATCAGCAATAGAAATATTTAATCCTGTATCTCTTATGTCATATTTAGTTCTTAAATCTTCTGGTAATGTTCTAGCCAAAGCATTATTTTTCATTTCTTCATTAACATTCCCGTGTGTATGTCCTATTGAAACAATAGAATAATTACTATCAGTCATTAATTTTCTAAATGTTTCCTCATCATCAGTTACATGAGTTTCAGATTTTGCTCTTTGCATATCATAAACAATATCTTCAATAACAACATAACTTTCGCCGTTTATTTCTTTTCTATTACCTAATAATATAAATGGAATTTCTTGTGCGGTTTGAGGATTGCTTATTCTACCAACAAATTGTATATAAGTTTCATATACTTTTGGACTTATAATAACCTTATCGTCACTATCGCCCATTAATGTTGGAGAAATAGGAATATCACTAACTTCTAATCCTTCTCTATTTTCACAAGCCATAACAAAATCAACAATTTGTTCTTCATAACCATTACTGAATAATTTATCAATTACTACCGATGGAACATCAAATTTCATATCACACCTACTCTCATATATAATTATAACATTATATTAGATTTTTTTACATAGAATATGTGAATATTGCTTAAAAAAATACTAAATTTTCTTGAAATGACAGTTCAAGTTGGTTGATATAAACAAAAAAAGAGTCTTATTTTTTCATATTGACTCCTTTTGGCAATAATTTATATTTTCTCTCTTTTAGTAAAATATATGGATCAACTTTCAAGTAGAATGCAATAACTTCTAATGTATCTATTGGTATATTTCCTTTTGAATTTTCTATATCACTTAAATATCTTGGACTTAAATCACATTTTTCGGCTAGTTCTTCTTGAGTATAGCCATTTTTAAATCTATAATATTTGACATTATCACTTAATATTTTGCGAATATTTTTTGTTCTCAACTAGCACCACCATTTCTAGTTTATACAAATAAGCAAAAAATAAACATGAGATGACATCACTGAATTTTTTTAAAAATTTGTAAAAAATTGTTGCATTTTATATTTTTTTTTGTAGTATTATTAATTTGTAAGTGAAGAATAGTATGCAGTAGTTCACTGATGGAGTAAAGAAGTAAATTTAATCCTTATGCTATTTGGGGATTATTTTTTTTTGCATTTTTACCTTTCAATATCATCAAAATTATATGAACTATCTAAATCTTCTTCTCCCCATAAATCATCAATATCTAAATTTAACCTATGGATATTACTTATAATTGAGTTTTTAAAATATCCAAATTTATTTTCAATTATATTATCATTTTCATCTCTAAAACCTCTTTTAACTACTCTTGGCACAATATAATGTATTATTCGTATTAAATCTTGATATGAATTATCTTCTTCTAATAATTTATTAAACAACTTATCATAATAAAATATTTGTATATCATCTTCATTTATATATCCTCTTTCTATTAGTTCTAATGTTAGTCTATTATGTTCTTCGGCAACAAAAAATGATGATATTTTGGTTTTATCATCTTTATCTATTTGTTTTTTAGTATTTATTATATTAGTATTTATTTGTGTAGGCATTTCCACATTTGGAGTATCCATGTGTGGATTTTCCATATCTGGATTACTTTGCTCATTTTCTAAACTAATAAAATGTGGTACTTCATATATTAAATAGTTATATTCAAAATAACCTTTATATCCTCTTACTTTTTCTATTTCAACATAATGATGTTCTTGTAATTCTTTAAGTATTGATCTAATACCATCTCTACTTTCTTTACTAATAGAACATAAACCTGCAAGAGAATAATCCCAATCTTCTGGTAACGATAACATAAAGGACAATAATCCTTTTGCC
>ENA-OPBD01000752-OPBD01000752.1-human-gut-metagenome-genome-assembly--contig:-NODE-752-length-19203-cov-11.891477_pt1 | contig 19203 bp, 14 predicted proteins | sample MGYA00241062_ERZ501440 | MGnify/ENA primary metagenome ERZ501440 (study PRJEB25962, sample SAMEA2042628) | human gut metagenome | biome: human gut; feature: human-associated habitat; material: faeces...
AGTTTAGGACATTTTCAAATGCCAGCACTTAAGACATTATCATAAATTAATCATACATATTTTAATAAATAGGTAAATTGCCTTGATTAAAAAAAATATAAATGCTATAATATAAAGGAATTTGAGAGGGAATTTATGTCTGTAGTAAATATTTGTGAAAGTTTAGTTAAATTAATAGGAAATGCTTATCCGTTTTTAAGAAGGGTTAATACTTTTATAGGAAATGCCCTTACTATTATGGTTCTTTATAGAATGGTTTATTTCGTTTTAGGAATGTTTGTTACAAGAAAGTTTAAACCAGCTAAGAAAAAGCATAAGTATGCTATAGTAATTGCAGCAAGAAATGAAAAAAATGTTATTGGTAATCTAATTGATAGTATTTCTAAACAAGATTATCCTAAAGAATTACTTACTATTTTTGTCGTAGCAGATAATTGTACTGATAACACAGCTGAAATAGCTAGAAGTAAAGGATGTATTTGTTATGAAAGATTTGATAACGAACATAAGACAAAAGGATATGCTTTAGAATTCTTATTTGATAGAATTGAAGAAGATTATGGAAGAGATAGCTTCGAAGGTTATTTTGTTTTTGACGCTGATAATTTATTAAAAAAAGATTACATTTCAAAAATGAATGATGCTTTTGATTCAGGAGAAAAAATAATTACTTCATATAGAAATATAAAAAATATTGATGAAAACTGGATTACTATATCTTTTGCTGTTCACTGGCTAAGATCTATAAGATTAAATCACAGAGCACGTTCTTTTTTAAGATTAGCAACCAATATACAAGGAACAGGATACTTATTTGCAAGTGAAGTTGTATCTAATGGATGGCATTATACATCATTAACTGAGGATAGAGGTCTTACAGCAGATGCTGTTAGTCAAGGATACAGAATAAGTTATCAAGATGAAGCTGAGTTCTATGATGAACAAACACCTAATTATAAAGTTGCATATAATCAAAAATTACGTTGGTCAAAAGGTTTACTAATTAACTTTAAAGAATCAGGTTTCAAATTATTCAGAAATATATTTTTTGGTAAAAAATATGTCAAAGTAAAGTGGAGTAAAGAAGAAAAAAAATACCCATGGTATAAAAAAATATTTATAAGTATTAAAGATAGATTTGTTATGTATGATACATTTATGCATCTTTTACCTACAAATGTTATTAATATAACTCGCTGGATTATAGTAACACTAATATTTAGATCGTGTTATTGTTATAGTCAAGGATTATCTAATGTAAATCTATTTTCAGGAGGAACATATCTTGCTAAAATACTTCGTCATTTTTTCAATATAAAAATAAATATCCCAACAGGATGGAATGCCATATGGGCTTCTTTCCTAGTGGCAGTATGGGCAAGACTTTTTTATAGAATTGGAGCATATATAGAAAATATTGGCATGTACTACTATGTACTATTTATGGAAAGAAAAAGAATAAAGAAAATACCATTACATAAAATTATTTTATGGAGTTTAACTTGGCCAATATTTGACATAGTAGGTAGATATACTACATATATTGCTTTATTTAAAGATGTCGGATGGAAACCCGTTCCACATAATAGTAAAGTAACAATAGATGATATAAATAAAACTGATAAAAATTAAATTATCAGTTTTATTTTTAATTAAGTACTCTTTTTAAATACATTATATTTAAGAGCCAAATCATTTTTCTTTGTTAAATAGTGAATATAATAATTCTTTTCGTCCAAATATTCTTGAGAAGAACTCTTATTATTAGCAATAACACCATTTTCAACATAAATATTCCCATCATACCAAGAGTAATCACTAAAGAAAACAATTCCTTTATAATTTTGACTTAACGCATCACTACCAATATAATAATTAGGATTATAGTTAATTCCAAATAAATTTAATGTTGTAGGTAATATATTTAACTGTGAAGTTACTTCTTTAATATTAGTCCTTTTCATATTATTTTGCCATATAAAGAAAGGTGTTTTATTTATAAGATTATTAGAAGTATTCTTATATTTATCAAGTATTGTCTTGTCTTCAACAGTATATAAATAATGATCAGTAAATACCACAATAACAGTATCATCAATTAAATTTAATTCAGTAAGTTTTTTAAGTAATAATTCCATCATATAATCAGTTTCATGAGCTTGTTTCCTAATACACTCCTCTTCTGTTAACTGAACAAACATAGAACTTGATTCTTCACCCGTATCAACAGTGTCATCTAAGTCCATCTCCATATCATATAACAATTTACATACCCCTTTCGTATTAGTAAAAGGTAAATGATTAGAGTAAGTAATTATATAATCCACAAATTTACTATCTTTAGGAAACATCCTCTCTTGAAAAGTAACATCATTAATTAATTCCCTATCTAAAGTATAAGATTTATCTTTATAATCATTTATATCAAGTAAACCATAGTATTTATCATATCCCCAATTAGTATAATTCGTTTGCCTTGAATAATATTCACCACTATTCATATGAAAAGCATTAACAACATAGTCTTGATTTTTAAACATATTAGCCATTGAATAAGGAAAACTATTTTTATTAAACGAATAAGCATTTTGAGTATAAGATAATGGTGTTATAAAACCAGTATTAACAGCAAATTCAGAATTAAAAGTTGACCCACCACCATTATAATAAGAATAATGATTTTGAAATACAAAAGAATTGTTTAACATACCATACAAAGTTGGCATATCCTTTTCTGTTAACAGCCAATCATCTATCCCCTCTAATTGAACAAATATTAAATTCTTATTTTTAAATATACCAGTATATTTATTTACTTCATTGTTATTAACAGAAAAAGCCTCCATTAGAAATTCATAGTCTTCACTTGTTTCTTCCTCCTCAGTCTGCAAAAAAGTTATATAGAAATTTCTAATAGTATATTCATATAATCCAGTAATACTCATACTTTTATTAGCATCATTAAAATTCTTATATATATTTCTAGGATTTTGCCATGTATTCCATTCTAAACTAGAATTAGCAGAACCATATAAATTAGGTAATAATAAATGTATAAGTAAAAAAATAAGAACAACAATAATTACATTTTTATAATTAAAATTATCTTTCTTAGGTATCTTTCTAAATCCTACATATATAGTAAAAATAATAATCACAAACCATATATAAATCCATATATTACAATTTTTTATACAATCCATCATATATGGAGCCCCTTCACTAGTAGATTCCAGTAATATAAAATCAAAGAAATTATGTGTCATAGAATAATAAATACCATTAGTTAGAAACATTATCAAAAATAATATATTAACACCAAGATAAACCCATTTACCTATTTTACTTTTCAAAGACAAACTAATTCCTATAAATAAACAAGCCCAAGTAATAGTAAATAAATTCGGTATAATGTTCCAAACTTTATACAAATTAGTACCATTTCCAAAAGAACGAATAATAATATCCATTAATAAGAAAGGTAAAAATATTAAGAATATGTAACCATACTTCTTTATATAATCAGTATATATCTTCTTTAATAAATCCTTTATCTTTTCTAAATACTTCATTTTTTTTCACCAAACACATTATAACAAATTTTAATTATTTTGTAAATAAACCCACATTATGATATAATTACATAAAGAAAGAAGGACAATTTATGAAGTTTAAAAATAAATTATTTAATACACATAACATTAATATAGATAAAATGCTTGTATTCTTTATTTTATCTAATTATATAAATGCAATCGTACTTAAATTATATACAATAGGTACTATAAGCATTAAAGGACTATTAATAGAACTTAGTTTTCTTCTATTTTTAGGATTCATATCAATGTTTATAAAAAATAATAAAAAAAGAAATATATATTATATTATATGGTCAATTATCTTGGTGGCAATATGTATAATTAATTCTATATATTATACATATTATGATTCGTTTGCTTCTGCCTCATTACTAGCTACATCTACATTTATTACAGAAGTAGGAGATGCAGTATTTGAATTAATATTAAAACCTAAAGATATGTTATTTTTATGGCAAACTATAATGTTAATATATTTAGTTAATAAAAAAAAGTCAACATATAAAAGTAAGAAAAAAGATAAATTAATAGTAGTATATTCTTCATTAGCACTATTATTAATAGGAATTATTATTCCACCATACAATTCTTGGTCAAAGTTAACAAAATTATGGAATAGAAGTTCTGTCGTAGATAACTTTGGTATATATATATATCAATTTGATGATTTAATCCAAAGCATAAGACCAGAATTTAATAATTTATTTGGACATGATGCAGCACTAAAAAAAGTAAAAGATTTCTATAGTAAAGAAAAAATATATACCACTAACGATTACACAGATATTTTTGAAGGAAAAAATGTAATTGCCATTCACGCAGAAAGTTTACAATCCTTTACTATGGATATGTCATTTGAAGGTGAAAGTGTAACACCTAATTTAAATAGATTAGCAAGTGAAGGATTATATTTTAGCAACTTTTATGCTCAAGTAGGAGTAGGTACCAGCAGTGATACAGAATTTACCTATTCCACATCACTTATGCCATCCCTAAACGGTACTGTATTTGTAAACTACTACAATAATAAATATGAAACTATTCAAAAATTACTAAAAGAGAAAGATTATTATGTTTTCAGCATGCATGGCAATGAAGGAAATTTCTGGAATAGAGATGTAATGCATAAAAATCTAGGCTATGATAAATTTTATTCTAAATCATCATTTATTATTGATGAAGAATATGGCTTAGGATTATCAGATGGGTCATTTTTTAAACAAGCCGTTCCAATGATTAAAGAAATTAATGATAATCATGAGTTGTTTTATGGAACATTAATTACTCTAACTAATCATACACCATGGGCAAAAGTTAATGAATATAGTGAATATAAAGTTAGCAAAAGTATTACCGTAGGAGGACAATATATAACAAGACCATATCTAGAAGATACAACAATTGGTAAATATATTAAATCGGTTAATTATATGGATAAATGCATAGGAAAATTTATTGAAGAACTAGATAAAGAAGGAATTTTAGATAACACAATAATAGTTATATATGGAGACCATGATGCAAGATTAAGTAAAAAAGATTATGAATACATGTATAATTATGATCCATATACAGATAAAGTATTAAATAGTGATGATGAAAATTATCATGAAGTTACTAATTACGAATATGAATTAAATAGAAAAGTACCATTTATCATATGGAGTAAAGATATAAAGAACAAAGAAATAAATACACCAATGGGTATGATAGATGTTCTTCCAACTTTAGGAAATATGTTAGGAATCAGTTCTAAGTACGCACTTGGAAATGACATTATGAATATTAAAGACGGTGATAATACTATAGTATTTAATAATGGTTCATACTTGACAAGTAAAATATATTATAATTCTAGAAATGGCGATATATATCCAATTGCCAATGAAGTAATTAATAACGAATATATAACTAAAAGAGTAGAATATGCCGATGAAATTATAAATATATCAAATGATATAATAACTTATGATTTACTTAAAGAAATAGATAATTAATATATCAGAAAATGAAAAACTGTAAAACGAAAGTTACAGTTTTTTTCAAACTAATGTTTGCAAAAAATATTGACAAATATAAAAAACTAATATATAATCAATATATACTTTAAGGGAGGATACAGAAATATGACAAAATCAGTAGAAAAAGATAAGGCGTTGGCACAAGTATTAGCAGATATAGAGAAACAATTTGGAAAAGGTTCTATAATGAAATTAGGAAGTCACGAAGAAAGAAAAATAGATGTATGTTCAAGTGGCTCATTATCATTAGATATTGCACTTGGTGCAGGAGGATATCCAAAGGGTAGGATTATTGAAATATATGGACCAGAATCATCAGGAAAAACGACATTTGCTTTGCATGCAATTGCTGAAGTCCAAAAAGAAGGTGGAAGAGCAGCATTTATAGACGCTGAACATTCATTAGATCCAGTATATGCAAAGAATTTAGGTGTTGATGTAAATGAATTACTATTATCACAACCTGATACAGGAGAACAAGCATTAGAAATTTGTGATGCACTAGTAAAAAGTGAAGCCGTTAATATAGTTGTAATAGACTCAGTAGCAGCACTAGTACCACAAGCAGAAATAGATGGAGAGATGGGTGATAGCCATGTTGGCCTTCAAGCAAGATTAATGTCACAAGCCCTAAGAAAATTATCAGGTTCAATAAATAAAACAAATACAATAGTAATATTCATAAACCAATTAAGAGAAAAAGTGGGAGTAATGTTTGGCAATCCAGAAACAACACCAGGAGGTAAAGCACTTAAGTATTATGCTTCAGTTAGATTAGACATAAGAAGAGGAGAACAAATTAAACAAGGAACAGATGTAATAGGCAATAAAACAACAATAAAAGTTGTTAAAAATAAAGTTGCTCCTCCATTTAAAACAGCTACTGTTGATATAATGTATGGTGAAGGAGTAAGTCAAGAAGGAGAAGTTATAGATTTAGCATCTGATGCCGGTATTATAGATAAGAGTGGTGCATGGTACGCATACAAAGGAGAAAAATTAGCCCAAGGAAAAGAAAATGTAAAAATATTATTAAAAGAAAATAAAGCACTATTTGAGGAAATAAAAGAAAAAGTTAGAGAACACTATGGAATTAGTCAAACTAATAATACCAAGAAAAAAGAAGATAAAATAAAAGAATAACAAACACAATCAAAAATATACCTAATTACACAATAAAGTCATATAGAATTTATTAAAATTGTAATTAGGTATATTTGCGTTTTAACACATAAATATTAGTTGCAATTTAATCTGAAATAATTTATACTTATAATAGGAGAGTGAGTATATGGATAACGCCAAAATAGAATATTTAAAAGCAAACGGTGTGGACACCGAAATAGGAATTCAAAATACATCTGATGCTGAAACTTATAACGAAATATTATTAGATTTTTGTAATGGTTTTCCACAAGAAATGCAAAAAGTAAATGCTTACAGACAAAATAATGATATCAATAACTACACAATATTAGTACACGCTTTAAAAAGCAATTGTAGAATGCTTGGCTTTACATCATTAGGAGAAATGTTTTATCAACATGAACTAGCAGGAAAAGAAAATAATACTACTTATATAAATAATAATTTTGATTCATTAATATCTGAATGTAATAAAGTATATGGATTGCTTTTAAATTACAAGAATAGAGGGTAAAATATGGATATTTACAAAGATATAGTAGAAAAGAGCATATTTAACAATTTTAAGCAAATAACTATAGTGGACATTACCCTAGATAGTGTAAGTACTCTTAATGTAAATAATGGAAAATTAGAATTAATAAAAAAAGAAAGCTTTATAGAATTTACCAATAATTGTACTAATTATATCCATGAGGATGACCTAAATAACTTTATTGAAAAATTCAATATTCAACTATTAGAGAATCTTAAAAATCAAGGCTGTGGCGTTGTTTTCAACAAATACAGAAAGCTAATTAATGGCATATATAAAAATTATTGTGATATTCTCTCATTATATGAGGAAAATAATAAAAAAAGCATTATAGTATTAACAAATGAAATCGTTAAAATAAGCGATGATAAAGAATTAAATGTAGATAATCACTTAGAAGCAAAATTAAATAAGATAGTAGATGCCGTATCATTTGCAATATTTAAAATATATAACTTAACTAATGACGGAAATGATATTAACAATAAAAAAGATTATATAAATGGCATATTAGCTACATTGACAAAAGAATTTCCAGAACTCAGTAAGTCAGTTAATGATAATATGGTATATCTAGTAGAAAACAAAAAACCAACAATATTAATTACAGATGATGATAATATAACTTGCAATTTATTAAAAAAAATATTCATTAAAGACTATGATGTAATTATAGCTAACAATGGAAAAGAAGCCATTTCCTTATTGGAAGAAAATAAAGGAGTATCTTGTATATTCCTAGACTTAATTATGCCAGAACTAGACGGATTTAGTGTTTTGGCTTATCTAGAAGACAATAATTATTTTAATAAAATACCCGTTATAATTATAAGCGGTAATTATGATAAAGCGACAAGAGATAAAGCTTATAGTTATGGAATAGCTGATATGCTAGAAAAACCTTTCAATGTTCAAGTTGTTAAACATAGAATTGATAATTTAATTAATCTATATCGTTCAAATAATCTCGTAAACCAAATGGTTTTAGAACAACATAGAGAATTAAAAGCAGTAATAGACTCAATTATTACATCATATGAAATAGATAACAATAACAATATGAAAAAAATATATGAATATGCTAGAATTCTTGCCTTACAAGTATCCGTAGACTATCCAGAATATAATTTAACAAGTTCTATTATAGAAAAAATTGCATATTCATCAATGTACTATGATATAGGTAGATATACCGTACCATATACAATATTAAATAAAAAAGGAATGCTAAGTAAAGAAGATAGAAATTTACTAGAAAAAATACCTATAAATGGTAGCTATATAATAAAAAATGTATTGTCAAAAACTAATTACAAAGTTGATAGCAAATATGCATCAGAAATAGCAAAATGTGCAAATGAAAGATATGATGGAAAAGGCTTTCCACTAGCTTTAAGCATGAATCAAATACCACTATCATCACACATTGTCAATATATGTATAGAATATAACAACTTAGTTAACAGTATAATTCCTCTAGATTATGATAAGATAAATTCATTGATTGAAATGGATGCAGGAAGAAAATTTGATCCAAAAATTGTTGAAAGTTTCAAAAAAGTAGCCTCTTCATTTGCATCAGTTACTGGACGTAGGTAGTTTATGTATGAAATGTCAATACAAATATGTAATTTGGTTTACATAGTCATACTACAATTAATTTACTTCTTAAAAAGAAAATATAATTTCTTAGAAAGTAAAATATACAAAGGATTACTTGTCTTATCAACACTAGTTTTAACTTGCGATATAGCTAATATTTATGCTAGCTATAATAACTTAACGGTTACTATAACAAATATTTTATCTAAAGTATATTTTGTAATGTTATTACTTTGGTCTATAGTATTTTTTGCCTACGTAATGTTAAGTAAGACAGATAAAAAATATGATAATTTACGTGACCTATTTCATAAAAATATTTTTAGTAAAATTTTTACTATATTTAACATAATACTAATTATACTAATGTTATTCATAAATAGTGGATTTTCATCTACAAGTATGCACTATTATGGAAATTCAATAACTTACTTATATATTATTGTTACAATAGAATGTATTTTCTTACTATTATCTCTACTATATACATCAAGAAAACTCTCTTCAGATAAAAATTGGTCTATATTAATATCTATAATATTATTTCTAAGTTCTTTTGCCCTACAGGTATTTATTCCCAATGTCCTACTTTTAAGCAGTGGAGTAAGTTTAGTAACTATCTTCATATATTTTACATTAGAGAATCCTGACATAAAATATATTCAAGAATTAAATATATTAAAAGAAAAAGCAGAAGCCGCTAATAAAGCAAAAACAGATTTTCTTGCAAGCGTATCACATGAAATAAGAACTCCGCTAAATGTTATTATTGGACTATCAGAATCTATTTTAGAAAGCAATATTTCTAATACCATTTATGAAGATGTAAAAAATATTAATCAAGCTGGTGAAATATTGCTAGAAATAATTAATAATATATTAGATATAACCAAAGTAGAAGAAGGCAAAATGGTCTTAATTAATGAGCCATATAATCTAGGAGAAGTAATCGGAGAATTATCTAACATAGTTAAAGTATCATTATCAGAAAAACCAATCAAATTTAATGTTACAGTTAAAGGAAATATTCCAAGTAAAATAATGGGAGATAAAGTAAAAGTACATCAAATACTTCTTAATTTACTAACTAATGCCGTCAAGTATACTAAAAAAGGGTCAATAACTTTAAACATAGATTCAAAAATAGTTGGAAATAAAGTTTTATTAACATTTAAAGTAATTGATACGGGTATAGGTATAAAGAAAAGTGACTATGACAAATTATTTAAAAAATTTGAAAGATTAGATCAAGGAAATAAAAATATTGAAGGAACAGGTCTTGGACTTGTAATAACTAAACAATTACTAAATTTGATGAATGGTAAAATAAGCTTTGAAAGTACATACCAAAAAGGATCAACATTTACCGTAGAAATAGAACAAACTATTGTAGATAAGAAGCAACTTGGTGATATAAAAGACTATGAGATAACCAAAAAGGATGTACACGAAAGATTTGATGGTAGCAACTACGAAATATTGCTCGTAGATGATAATGTTCTCAATCTAAAAGTTGCAGAAAAACTTTTAAAAGCTTACAAACTTAAAGTAACATGTGTTAATAGTGGATTAGAATGTTTAAACATAACTAAAAATCATAAATTTGATTTAATATTTTTAGATCACATGATGCCTGATATGGATGGTATTCAAACACTATATAACTTAAAGAAAAGAGCTGAAGGATTTGACACACCAGTTATTGTACTTACAGCAAATGCAATAGAAGGTTCTAAAGAAATGTATTTACGCGAAGGATTTGTTGGATACTTATCAAAACCAATAGATCAAAAAGAATTAGATAATATATTAAGAAAATACTTAAATATAAGTAAAAATAAATAAAAGTTTGTTAAAGAAAGCATATAGTCTTTCTTTTTTTGGTTAATTTAAAAAAATGTTTCAAAAATGTTTACAAAGTATGTAAAATATGATATTATCAATTTGTCGCAATTATCATAGGGGATTAGTTAAATGGTATAATAATGGTCTCCAAAACCACTGTTGGGAGTTCGATTCTCTCATCCCCTGCCATTTGAAAGAATCGTCGAACCTTTTCGACGTTGAGATAAAACTTGATTGAAAAATCAAGTTTTTTTGTTGTAGGAAAGGTTGTGATAGATATGTTAAATGTCGTTAAAGAAAAACTTGAATTAAGTCCTGATTTAAGAAAGAAAATAAATTGGGCAAGTAAATACACTTCCACATCTATTACTCTCGAGAAAGGTGCTTTAATTAAGCTAGAACCCACTAATATTGCTTATGTAGATCCTCACAAAGTTATTATTAATGATATTAAGTTCTTATTCTTCAATGGTGTTGATTGTTTCTATATTAATTCTTTAAATGATAAACATGAGTTTTCAGAACTTGAAACTATGTTTAAAAAGGCTAAGCTACTTGACTTTTAATATAATCGTGATATTATAAATAACCAATGGAAGAGGTATTCTCTAAGATTGGAGGTACATCTATGATTGAGTGCAAATTTAAAATTTATAATATTGATTATAATGAGGAGTCAGTAGTATTTAGACTTTACTAGATACTGTTGACTCCTCTTTTTTCGTTAATACGAAAGGAAATTATGAAAATAGCAACTCAAAAAGAATTTGAAACAATCCAAGAAGTATTTGAAATAATTGCAGTTAAAGCAATATTTAACTACTTACTTAAAGAAGAATTAATAACACTAAAAGAATATGAGACGTTAATAAAAGGTTTAGATGAGAAAATGAATAACGCATTAGTTAAGGGAGGTTTAAAGTGGAAGAACGAAAAATAGCAGGAATTTATATTCGTGTATCAACTGAAGATCAAGCTCGTGAAGGTTTTAGTTTAGGAGAACAAGAAGAAAAGCTAAGACAATTATGTGATTATAAAGGTTATGAAATTTATAATGTTTATTGTGATGCTGGTATATCGGCTAAAGATATGGAACATAGACCTAAGTTTCAAGAAATGCTACAAGATATGAGAGATGGAAAAATCAATTATATTGTTGCATATAAACTTGATAGAGTTACTCGTTCTGTTAGAGATTTAGAAGAACTTATAACACAACTTGAAAAACATAATACTTATTTAGTATGTGATAGAGATGATGTAAATACTTCAACTGCCAATGGTAGATTTTTTGTAAGAATGTTAACTGTCTTATCACAATTAGAAATTGAAATTGTATCAGAAAGAACTAAGTTTGGAATGGTTGGTGCAATTAAGTCTGGTCATTTACCTGGTGTTAAACCTTTAGGATATAAAAATGATAGTACTAGAAGAACTATCATTGATCCAGCTACTGCTCCAATTATTAAAAGAGTATTTGATTTATATTTACAAGGTAAAACTTATCTACAAATTGCTACTATATTTAATAATGAAAATATATTAAATAAAAAATGGAGAGATTGTTACATTGAAAAGATTATTAATAATAAAGTATATATGGGAGATTGGGAACAATATAAATCTATTGGTAAAAAAGAGGGACTTGAACCTATTATATATATGAATGTTGTTGAACCAATCGTTCCAAGATATATTTGGGATGAATGCCAAGCACAAAAAGTTATTAATCAAAGAACTTATACAAGAGATAGAGTTTATACTTTCTTTCAAAAGATTAAATGTCCACATTGTGGAAGAATAATGAAATGCAAAGGTGCTGGTGGAAAGAAAAGAAAGTATGTTTATTATAATTGTGAAAAGTGTCATGAAAATATAAGAGAAACATACATTGAAGAAGCATTTAGAACTTTAGTTGCTGAACTAATACAATTTGATAATGAATATAATGATTTATTCTTACCATTATTTGCTGATAAAGAGATGTACGTTGATAAATCTGATATAGAAAAAGAAATAATTAGATTAACTAAACAAAAAGATAGAATTAAAAAAGCATATATGTCTGAAGTAGTTGAACTAGATGATTTTAAAGAAGATTTAAAACTTATTAATCAAAAATTAGATACTTTAACTAAACAATTAGAAAATGAAAAAGACTTAAATAGTAGAAATAATTTTAGTCCTGAAAAAGTAATGGTTAAAAGAGATATAAATAGAATATTCTTAAATACTAGATATGATAATAAATTTTTCTTAGCTAAATGGGATATGAAAACTAAAGAAGAAAAGCAAGAGTTCATTTCTAGATATATTGAATCTATGACTTTTAAAAAAGATAAAAATTGTAAACATGGAATTAGAATAGTTGATTTAAAATTAAAATCTATATTTAAAGAAAAAGTAAATAAGTTATCCGAAATAGGTGCTAGTGAAATTCCAGTTTATCTAATTTCAAATGATAAACCTGTTAGAGTTAATATCGGATGTCCTTTAAAAGAATCTCAAATAAAAGAGTATTTAAATGAACTAAATAAATATCATGCAACTAATTTTTATATTCATCCAACATTTAACCATTCAATTGAAGATTTACCTGATGAAATAATTTTCAATATTAATGCAGATGAAAAATTATTTAGACTTATTCCTATTATTAAAGATATAGATAATCCTGAAAATGTATTCAATAAATTTAAGTTAGGAATAGTAACAACATCAATTAAATCATTTCCTAGTGTGGATCTTAATAAATAAATAAAAAAGAAATGCTTAAAATATGAATCCACAAATAGAACTATAATTTAAACCATATAAATTCTATGAAAACAAAGGATTTTCATAAAAAAAGAACCATAATTATGGTTCAATTTTGCAAGTGCAAAATAAGTTTGTACCCATTATAAACCTAGTATTTATCTAGGTTTTAGTGCTTTTTGGGTACAATCTCTTATGCTCTTGTTTTTTTATGCACAAAAAATACGATATTTGTGGTTCAAAATAGACCATAATAGACCATATATATGGATATAAAAAAAGTTACAATTAATGTAACTTTCTATATATTTAAGTAATAACTATTTATTTGTTTTATAACTTCAGAGTAATCACCAAATTCAATATCTTTAAATACGTTATTATTTAGTCCTATTGTTAAGACATCCATAAATAAATCAAAGTCATATATATTATCTTCTGGCAAATTTTCATAACAATATTTTATTCTATCAGCTTTTGCAATTAAACATATCTGTTGAAAACTTTCATTTATTAATTGTGTATTATTATTAGGATGGGCTTCTTGATAATGTTGGCTTGCTGTCAAAGCAATTAGATTTTCAACATAACCACTTAATTCTTCAAATTGATTTACTGGAAATATATGATGAATATTTGTAGCAATACCTGCATCTAATTCATCTTCAACCTCAGCTTTACCATCAAAAAACATATCATTAAAATATCGTAATACTTTTTTTGCTTTATTGGATTCATACAAAGCAATTCTTTCATCAGGTTTGTATCCAATTTTTTCAAAGTATTCATTTCTAGTCATTTCTTTTGGTTTTGCAGAATATATATCTCTAAAGTTTAATCTATTATACATAAGCATATCTAATGTTACTTTATCTTTTGATATATGTCCCATAAATGAACCATATGTATTTCTCATAAAAGCCATTGGATGTAATACTTTTGGAAATATCCTATCAATTTCTTTTTTATTATTTATTCTTGTTTTATTCTTCATATCTAGTTCAAATCTTGCTTTCATTCTGTTATATGTTTGTGCATTTGGGTTATCAAAAAATTCAGAAAAGCAAGTAAACATATTGCTATCTTTTAATACTTTTTCAGTATATAAAGATAGGAATATTAGTGCATTTTTTTCTCTGATAGAAATGAATTCTAATAATTGTTTATTTATAATTTTATATATATTTATTTTTCCATTCTTTTTCTTTTCTAATATTTGTGAATATGCTAACAATTCCATTGGTTGTTGAAAAAACTTATTATATTCACTTTTTGCTATTTCTTTATTAGGACTTGGCTTTTTAAAAATTGATTCAACATAATCAATCGTATATTTGTTATACCAAATGTCACTGGAAGTAAAATAATCTTTATCTTTATTATTGTTAACATATTCAAGAATACAATCACAAATAATACATAAAACATCAGGTGTGACTTTTTGATCGTGCCATCTTGCAGTATAATCTTTATGAATTGAATAGTCATGTTGATTCAAATAATTAATTATATCCATTTCAGTAAGCCAATTATTCATACTAAACCCTCCTTAATTTTCCAAAAAAGAATACAGATGTCTTATCAATATTTAAGGAACGTGTTTGATAATTACGTGCTATCTTATAAAAATCTCTATATTCATTTGTTGAAAAGAATAACATATCTTTTTTATTCAATTTTACACCCTTGTGTGGAATAAGTATTGCAACTGAACCATTGACTATAGTATTACTAGGTAATTTACATACCCTTGGTTTATAAGTCATATTAGGTGTAAGATAGATATTTTCATTATTTAAATAATTATATATATCATAATTTTTAATATCTTTAACATCAATATATTGATCATAATCAGAAATGTGTTCGATTCTTGTGCCATCATCCGATATATTTCTTGATTTAATAACCCATATGCCTTTATTTTGTTTATTAGTATTATTATTAGTTATTTGTCTGTCTCTAAAAACATCAAATAAGCCAAAATCCATCTTATTAAAAACATTATCAAAATCCTTATTTCTATATATAATCCAATAAGGTAGTTTTCTATCCATTATATATTTTTGTTTTTGATCAATTATAACATTATTTGTGATTGATTCTACAATTGTATTAACGGGTTTTGATATAGTATTTATAGATATACTAATTGTTTCTATTAATACACCCTCAAATCCTTTTTCTCCAAAATCTATTATTGATTGAACATTAAAATTTTCAATAAATCTTCTTGTATTTTCATATTCAATTGTATTTAGTAGAAATTTTGGCATAACCATTACAACATTATCTGAATTTTTTATAGCTTTTTCTAAAAAATATGAGGAAGTATTAGTTGATATTTTATTAATAGCATTTTCTCTATAACTAATTAATTTTTTGTTTTTACTATTAAGTTTTTGAAATGGTGGATTTCCAGTTATAACATCATATCTATATTTTAATTCATGTAATAAAAAATCATCATTGACGTAATTTATCTCGACATTTTCAGGGATATCTATAATTTTTAATAACTCTTTTAATATAGTTAAAGAAAAATCATTTAAATCTACAACATCTATAACTAATTTTTCAGCCATACTATATTTACTAATTATATATGGAATAAAATTACCAACTCCAACTGATGGTTCAAGAATTCTTATTTCTTTTTTGTTTATTGTTGGTAGTTGTTTATAAATATAATTTAGCAACTTTTTATTTGTATAAAAAGCTTCCTCATTATTTCTTTCAGCATTAGATAATTCTGCAATTTTAGATAACGTAGTGAATGATAAAACATTTTTATTTTGTTCAATATATTTTTTTAAATTTCCATTATCTATTAATTTATTATCTTTAATAATTTTATTTATTTCTCTTAAGTTATAGTTTTTTCTCGATAAATTATTTTTAATGTTTTTTGCTATTTGCTTAAATATTTCAGTTGGTACTGCTTCTCCAATTGATTGTCTTATATTTATTTCTTCCTTTTTTAGAAATTTTCTTTTTTCTTCATAGGAATAATTATTTAATATTTTTTCATCAATATCAACCCATTTAAACGATTTAGGAATAGTCATAATATTCATTAATTCTCTTATACTAAAAACCCTATCATCTTTAGGATGAATTGTATTTTGACTTGCAAGTTGATCATTTCTTGTATGAATACATGGTGCAACTTTATCCCAATATTGTCGTTTATATTTATCTCCAGTTTTTTGTGCATTTATTTTAATTTTTCCATCAATAATTGTATGAGGTTTTTTATTGTCATCTTTTTGATCAAAAGCTGATTCTCCCTCTTTTAAATCATGAATCCATTCACGCATATGTTCCGGATATAATCTAAAGAAATGATAAATATCATTTTCATCTATTTCACCAAAATTATTTAGCGGCTTTAATTTTCCTATAACATCTTTTAAAGTTTTTTCTTTTTTCTTTTTAGGAAATAAATCTATAGGTGAAATAATATCTTCAAAGTCGTTTCTCACACCAATAACTAAAGTTCTAGTTCTGCTTGAATTTGAACCATAATCTTTAAAATTAATGACTCTACTCATTATTACATAATTATTTGATAAATTATCATTTATTGCTTGTTCAATGGATTTAATATTATTATCAACATCCATACATGCAGTTTTTAAAAATGCAGAAACGTTTTCAAAAACAAATATTTTTGGTTTAATTTCTTTTATTATTTTAATTGATTCAATAACTAGTGAATTTCTGTTCAACTCATTATTTTTCTTTAAATTAGCAACTGACATGCCTTGACATGGTGGTGTAGCAATTACTACATCAACATTATCTATTTTCTCATGTTTTTTCCAATAATTTATTTCTCCAAATAATTTAGCTTTAGTTTCATCTTTAGTAATATCTCCACAAATATACCCTGAATCATATTTACATTTATTATTACATTTTTGAACATTTAATCTTCTTTCAATTAATTCGTTGGTAGCTATACAATTGAAATCTTCAAGTTTGAATCCATAACAACCAATCCCAGCACTACTAAATAAACTTATGTATGTGAATTTGTTTTCCATGTATGCCACCTCCTATATATCAATTATACCATTTTAAATTATTCTTGAGAAGGTTTTTGGCTAAATTTTTATTAAAAAATGATTAACAACTAATATCCTATGTTATAATATATTAAATTTTATTATTTCGTGGAGGTGATATTATTAATAATATTCATGTATCAATCTTTTGCGATGAATCTAAAAATAGAAAGATTCAAAAAACAGTTTGTTCTGACTCACAAAATTGGAATTACATAGGAATATGTATTGTACCAACTAATAAAATTAGTGAAATAGCAAATATGTTAAACAATTTAAGATGTGGCGGTGAAGGAAATTATCTAACTTGTAAAAATAATTGTAAGTATCACGATAAAAATAAGAAAAAAATACATTATACTGAATCTCAAAATGGTTATATATATAAAACAGCAAATAAGTGGACTGATTGCATATTAGATAATTATATAAAGAAGAATTTTTATATAAATATTCTAGGAATTGATTATTGTAAATTAGATAAAACTTATTTTAAATCAGGTGATGAATATACTAATATTGATGAAAATATTTATTGTAGATTTTTTAGAACAGCTATTTTATATGGTATCAAACATTTGCTAAGAGATTACGATAATGTAGTAGTTGATAATATATATCACGATATTGGTGAAATGGAAAATCATAAGTATTTTAGAAAGCAAGTCATTAATTATTCGAATTGGAATGAAGACCGTATTATAATGAATTGTAATGAAATTAGCTTTATTCAAACAACTGATGATAATTGTTTAGAACAAAATAATGTTTTTCTACAACTAATAGATTTATTTTTAGGTGAATCAATTGCTTTAATTCATGGTGATGTAGATAACAAAAATAAAAAGGATTTGGCTTTAAAAATATTTCCTATAGTTGATCATTGTTTAAATAGGCCAAATAATCCCAATAGTAATTATCATAAATTATATTATATTAGTTTTTTCCCAAAATATAGAATCACTGATAATATGAATGAATTTGATAAAACTCTAAAAAAATATGATAATTTCTTTTACAAAAGAGAAATTAAATTATCAAAAAACGGAGAGCAATTATCACTTTTTTAACAAAAAAAGCATCGACATGATGCTCTAGATATTTAATTTTATTTTCTCATCTGGATTGTTTTTATTTATACAATAATAAACTGTATAATCATGTGCAGGTTTTGGATTAAAATACTCTGATTCTATTTTATATTTTTTTGAACATTCATCACATTGAATGACTGGAGTTTCTTCTTCTATTCTATTCCAATCATCACCTTTTATTTCTTGTTCTATTGTTCCTTTTCCACAAGGACATTTAATTTTGTTTACTCTAATAGTTTCCCAACTCATAATACACCTCCGATTTAATACTTATTATATCATAATTATTTACTATTTCCCTATAATATGTTATATTAAATATGTAATTGAGTTTTATCTCATTTTTTCGCAAACGTTCATAAAGAGCGTGCCATAATATATGTAAAATTAAAAGTTTAAAGTCTAATATAAAGCTAACCTCAAAACAAGAGGTTAGTTTTTTCAAAAGAAAATTACTTTACTAAAAGCAAAAAAAATGTAAAAAACGAAAAAAATACAAAAAAATGCTTGATTTATAAAAATAAATGAGGTATT